>Ga0182232_1000025_pt1 | contig 61314 bp, 57 predicted proteins | sample G6R1MG_30_FD_155484 | JGI IMG/M metagenome (GOLD analysis project Ga0182232, IMG submission 155484) | Phyllosphere microbial comminities from miscanthus, Michigan, USA - G6R3_NF_07NOV2016_LD2 MG | ecosystem: Host-associated > Plants > Phyllosphere > Phylloplane/Leaf | place: USA: Michigan... | reverse complement strand
TCTTCAAGATAAGGCGGAAACAGCGTCGTCTGATCGCGCTCAGCGCCGACAACAAACCGTCCCATGCCCGCCTCCGGTCAACCCGGAGAGGAATACCATCTTTGGGGTTTTGACACAGCCAGGGTCGTGAGCGGTCCCCGCGGTTATGTCCGCTCCGAACTATCCGCCACCCGACAGCGGACTGGCGGAAATCCACCCGACCCGGTCGTATATCATCCCCATCGAGCTACCTCGAAGCGGACCTTCCAAGGGTCGCCAAAGGGTCGTGAGCAGCTGTTGGGATGCCGATCGTTAATCTCGGGTGCTTTGACTGCGCGCAGAGCCGTGGGGGGCCTGCTCAGCCCGTCCCGCCCGTTCGACCCGACGTGATCAATCGAATCGGTATCAGCCGACCCCGGTCGGTCCATCGATGACGCGCCGGACGCGCCGGGCGAGCTCCAGACGCTTGTAGGGCTTGTTGATCATCTCGAACTCGACGCCGCCCGCATCGGTGCGTTCGAGCGAAGCCTCGGCGTAGCCCGTGGTCAGCAGCACCTTGATCTTCGGCTGGCGCTCCCGTGCGGCGCGGGCCAGCATCACGCCGTTCATGCCGCCGGGCATGATGAGGTCGGTGAAGAGGAGGTCGATGCGCCGCTCGCCGTCGAGGAACTCGATGGCGGCCCGGGGGCCGTCGGCCACGATGACCTTGTAGCCGAAATCCTCCAGGATGATCCCCGCCGTCTCGGCCACGTCCGGGCGGTCGTCCACCACCAGCACCGTCTCGGTTCCGTGGCGGTCGGCGGCGCGCTGGGAGGCCTTGCGCTCCTCCTCGATCTTCTGGTCGCTCGCCGGGAACAACAGGCGCACGGTGGTGCCGTGGCCGACCTCGGAATAGATCTTCACTGAGCCGCCCGACTGCTTGGCGAAGCCGTAGACCATCGCCAGTCCGAGGCCGGTCCCCTTGCCCTCGCCCTTGGTGGTGAAGAACGGCTCCATGACCCGGTTCAGGATCTCGGGCACCATGCCGCTGCCGGTGTCGGTGACGGAGACCACCACGTAGGCGCCGGGGCCGACCGTCTTGAACAGGGCCGCGTCCTCGTCCTCGACGAGGAGGTTCTCGGTCTTCACCGTGACGGTGCCGCCCCCCGGCATCGCGTCGCGCGCGTTCAGCATCACGTTGAGGAGGGCCACCTCGGCCTGGGTCGGGTCGATGCGGGTGTTCCAGAGGTCGGGCGACAGGTCCTGGCGAAGGGTGACATGGTCGCCCAGCGTCCGCTCGGCCATCTCGCTCATGCTCTGGACGAGGCCGTTGAGGTTGAGGAGCCGCCCCTCGAGACGCTGCTTGCGCGAGAAGGCGAGGAGCTGGTGGGTCAGCTTGGCGGCGCGCTCGGAGGCGTCGCGCACCGCCTCGCCGGCGCGGCGCATCCGCGCGACATCGATCGTCGGGTGGTCGATGAGCGCGAGCATGACCTCGTTGTGGCCGGAGATCACCTGCAGCAGGTTGTTGAAGTCGTGGGCGATGCCGCCGGTGAGCTGGCCGAGGCTCTCCATCTTCTGGGCCTGGTGCAGGGATTCCTCGGCGTCGCGCCGACGCGAGACGTCGAGCTGCGAGCCGAAGAAGTAGACGAGGTCGCCGGAGCGGTTGAACACCGGGGAGACGAACAGCGCGTTCCAGAACGAGGAACCGTCCCTGCGGTAGTTGATGATCTCCGTCGAGAACTCGCGCTGCTCCGCGATCGCCAGGCGCAGTTCGGTGACCACCTCGCGGTCCGTCTCCGGCCCCTGCAGGAAGCGGCAATTCGTGCCGATGAGTTCGTCACGGGTGTAACCCGTCATGCGCTCGAAGGCGCGGTTGACGAAGATGATCGGGTTGTCCGCTTGATGCGGGTCCGTGACGATCATCGGCATCCGCGTCGTCTCGACGGCCGCGAAGAAGATGTCATGATGCTGGTCGACCACGCCCGAGGGGCCGCTTCCACTGACCGGTGTCTTCGGGCCGTAGGTCTTGGGTTTTTCGGGCGAAGTCGGCAAAACAGTCTCCGGAATTCGACGGATCGCCGGAGCCTTAAGGCATTCCCAACATGTCCCTCGTCTATGTTAATCTGCCGGGCGTGACGACTGAACAAAAGTTGACCCGATGACGGCGGCCTCAGCGTCGCACCTCGTTCGGCCGACGCCCGTTACACCGGCAGATCTCCGGGATGATGCGCCGACCGGGCGGCTTCTCAACCCAGCCGTTGCCCCAGCCGTCCGGCCAGATCCTGAATGTACTGGAACGCCGTACGCCCCGAGCGCGAGCCCCGGGTGGTGGCCCATTCCAGGGCCTCGGCCCGCACGGTGTCGGGATCGGCGGCAAGGCCATGATGGGCGACATAGGCGCGGACCATGGCGAGGTACTCGTCCTGGGAGCATTTGTGGAAGCCGAGCCACAGGCCGAAGCGGTCGGACAGCGACACCTTCTCCTCCACGGCCTCGCCGGGGTTGATGGCCGTGGAGCGCTCGTTCTCGACCATGTCGCGGGCGAGCAGATGGCGGCGGTTGGAGGTGGCGTAGAACAGCACGTTATCGGGCCGGCCCTCGATGCCGCCGTCGAGCGCTGTCTTCAGGGACTTGTACGAGGTGTCGTCCCCGTCGAACGAGAGATCGTCGCAGAACACGATCCAGCGATGCGCGTCGCCCCGCAGGGTCGCCATGAGGTCGGGCAGGGCCTCGATGTCCTCGCGGTGGATCTCCACGAGCTTCAACGGGAGTGCGTCGCCCGGCGCGGCGTTGATCTCGGCCTGCACGGCCTTGACCAGAGACGACTTGCCCATGCCGCGTGCGCCCCACAGCAGGGCGTTGTTGGCCGGGAGGCCGGCGGCGAAGCGCCGCGTGTTCTGGGCAAGGGTGTCGCGGGCGCGGTCGATGCCGGTCAGCAGGCCGATCTCGACGCGGTTGACCCGCGGCACCGGGATCAGCCGGCGCTCAGGCCCCCACAGGAAGGCGTCCGCCTTCGTCACGTCCACCGCCGGATGGGCGGGGGGCGCGGCCCGTTCCAGGGCGGCGGCGATGCGCTCCAGCACGGGCAGGAGGGCGTGCAGGGCCGGGTCGGTAGGCATGGCGGTCATAAAGGGGTGTCTCCGGGCGGGCGCCGGGCCGGTCTAGGCCAAATCCTCCGGAAAATCAGCGGCGCGGGGGGAGGGGGCTTGCGCCCCGGACCGTTTCGTCCCAGGCCCACGCCGTTGCTTTCACTTAGGCCGTGGCTATAGTCCGCGCGCTTTTTGACATGCCCGCACGCCGCCTCGCCCGAGGGTCCCGGCGGTCCGGGCCGGATCCTTGAGGAGACACGCGCTTGATCACCCCAGCCTTCGCGCAAGGGGCCACCGCGGCCGCCGGCGGCGCGGACATCGCCTTGCAGGTGGTGCCGTTCGTCCTCATCTTCGTCATCATGTACTTCCTGATCCTCCGTCCGCAGCAGCGCCGCGTGAAGGAGCATCAGGCCATGGTGAAGAACGTGCGCCGGGACGATACGGTCGTCACCACGGGCGGCATCGTCGGTCGCGTCACCAAGGTCGCCGACGAGGCTTCCGAGATCGAGGTCGAGATCGCCCCGAACGTCCGCGTCAAGGTCGTGCGCGCCATGATCTCTGAGGTCCGGGTCAAGGGCGCACCGGTCAAGGCCGCCTGAGACCAAGCCTGAGTGTCTCTCACGAAACTGCCGTCGGCCTAAAGGCGAGAGCCGTTCGGGGTCGAGAGTCTTGTGAGGCACTCTGAAGGAGGCCGGCGTCAACGTCGGCCCCGCAATCAAGAAAACGGGACCGGCGGATGCTGCGCTTTTCGCGAACCAAGATCGTCACGACCCTGGCCCTCATCCTCGTCGGCCTGAGCCTCGCCGTGCCGAGCTTCTTCTCGCCCGAGCAGCGCCGGGGCTTCATGGCCTCGCTGCCGGGCTGGTTCCCGAGCTGGATCGTGCCGCAGCGCGCCATCGTGCTGGGCCTCGATCTGCAGGGCGGCTCACAGCTTCTGCTCGAGGTCGACCAGAACGAGCTCGTGGCCTCGCAGGCCAAATCCCTGCGTGACGACGTCCGCCGCGTCCTGCAGCAGGAGAACGTGCGGGCCGAGGGCGGCATCCAGCTCCTCCAGCGCGGCGTGCAGGTGCGCATCCCCGACGCGGCGGCCCGCGCGAAGGTGCTGCCGAAGCTGCGCGAGCTGGCGCAACCCATCTCCAACCCCCTCGTCGGCCAGGGCGCCGGCCGCACCCTCGACATCACCGAGCAGCCCGACGGCGCCATCCGCCTCGCGCTCACCGATGCGGGCATCACCGAGCGCACCCGCCGCGCCGTGAGCCAGGGCATCGAGGTTATCCGCCGCCGCCTCGATTCGACGGGCACCACCGAGCCGTCGATCCAGCAGCAGGGCGCCGACCGCATCCTGATCCAGGTGCCGGGCGAGCAGAACCCCGAACGCCTCGAGAAGCTCCTCGGCAGCACCGCCAAACTCGAATTCCGCATGCTCGCCGACTCGCCCACAGGCGACGTCGACCTGCTGCCCTCCAAGGACGAGAAGGGCGCCAAGGTCCCCGTCGAGCGCCGGGTCATGGCCGATGGCGGCGACCTCACCGACGCCCAGCCGGCCTTCGACCATCAGACCCAGGAGCCGATGGTCAGCTTCAAGTTCAACCTGAAGGGCGCCCAGCGTTTCGGACAGGCCACCGCCGAGAATGTCGGCCGCCGCATGGCCATCGTGCTGGACAACGAGGTTGTCTCGGCGCCCCGCATCAACACGCCGATCACCGGCGGTTCGGGGCAGATCACCGGCAACTTCACCGTGGCGCAGGCCAACGACCTCTCGGTGCTGCTCCGCGCCGGCGCGCTCCCGGCGAAGTTCACCGTGGTCGAGCGCCGCGTCGTCGGCCCCGGCCTCGGCCGCGATTCGATTCAGGCCGGCAAGCTCGCGACCCTCGTCGCGGGCGCACTCGTCATCGTCTTCATGTTCGCCACCTACGGGGTGTTCGGCTTCTTCGCCAACATCGCCCTCATCGTCCATGTCGGCCTCATCCTCGGCCTGATGTCGGTGCTGGAGGCCACCATGACGCTGCCCGGCATCGCCGGCATCGTGCTCACCATCGGCACGGCGGTGGATTCCAACGTGCTCATCTACGAGCGCGTGCGCGAGGAGGTGCGGGCGGGCCGCTCCATCGTCTCGGCGCTCCAGGCCGGCTTCGACAAGGCGTTCGCCACCATCATCGATTCGAACTCGACCATGGCGATCGCCGCCCTGATCCTGTTCTTCCTCGGTTCCGGCCCGGTGAAGGGCTTCGCCGTGGTGTTCATCCTCGGCATCCTCACCACCGTCATCACCGCCGTGACGCTGACCCGCATGATGATCGCCCTGTGGTACACTATCGCCCGGCCGAAGGTGCTGCCGTTCTAAAGACGAACGCCCGCCCGGCCCTGAAACGAATCCGAGACCGATCATGCGTCTGCTCCGCCTCTGGCCCGACGAATCGCACTTCGACTTCATGCGCTTCCGGCGGTTCAGCTTTCCGCTCTCGGCGCTGATGTCGGTTGCGACCGTGATCCTGTTCCTCACGGTCGGGCTCAACTTCGGCATCGACTTCAAGGGCGGTACCCTCGTCGAGCTGCAGGCGAAATCCGGCACGGCCGATGTCGGGGCCGTGCGCCATACGGCCAACGGCTTCGGCTTCGGCGAGACCGAGGTGCAGGAACTCGGCGGCCAGGGCACGATTCTGGTCCGCTTCCCGCTTCAGCCCGGCGAGCAGGGCCAGACGGCGGTGATGCAGAAGGCGCACGGCGCCTTCGACGCCGACTACGAGTTCCGCCGCACCGAGACCGTGGGGCCGCGCGTCTCGGGCGAACTCGTGCAGTCGGGCACCATCGGCGTGGTGCTTTCCGTGCTCGCCGTGTTGTTCTACCTGTGGTTCCGCTTCGAGCGCGAACTGGCGCTCGGCGCCATCGTGGGCACGCTCCACGACATCGTGCTCACCATCGGCATCTTCGTGATCTCCCGCATCGAGTTCAACATGACCTCGATCGCCGCGATCCTGACCATCGTGGGCTATTCGCTCAACGAGACCGTGGTGGTGTTCGACCGGACGCGTGAACTCATGCGGCGCTACAAGACGATTCCCACCGTCGAGCTCCTCAACCTCTCCATCAACTCCACCATGTCGCGTACGGTGATGACGGCGACCTCCGCGTTCCTGTCGCTGCTCGCCCTGGTGTTGTTCGGCGGCGAGGCGATCAAGGGCTTCGCCATCGTGATGCTGGCCGGCGTGGTCATCTGCACCTACTCGGCGATCTTCGTCTCGACGCCGGTGCTGATCTATCTCGGCCTCATGCTCTCCGGGGTGAAGGCGCAGGGTCGTCCGGCGGGCGGGCGCGTGCCCCAGGCAGCGGAGTAGCGATGGCCGCCGGCAGCCTCCACGACGGCTTCGTTCCCGGCCGCCACCTCATCGACGCCTACGGCAACGGCGGCTTCCGCTTCGCCGAGATGTCGCATCGCGGCTCGATCCTGATCCTGCCGTCGGGCATCCGTGCCTGGGACCCCGTGGAGGCGGGGGCCATCGACCGCAACGCCCTGCGCCCGGTGGTCGCCGAGGGCGCGGCCGTCGAGCTTCTTCTCATCGGCACCGGCCTCGACATCGCGCCCGTGCCCGATGCCCTGCGGCGCTGGCTGAAGGAGGCCGGCATCGGCCTCGACGTGATGCAGACCGGGGCGGCGGCACGGACCTACAACATCCTGATGGCCGAGAACCGCAAGGTCGCCGCAGCCCTGGTGGCGGTTGCATGACCGACACGGACACTCAAGCCGGCACGGCGGGCGGTCTCGACTTCGCGTTTCAGCATTGCGAGGCCCTGGTGAAGGCGGGTGATCCCGACCGCTACTTCGCCACACTGTTCGCCCCGGCGGCGTTCCGGCCCCACCTCTTCGCCCTCATCGCCTTCAGCCTCACCATCGCCCGCACCCGCGAGGCGGCCTCGAATCCCATGGCCGGCGAGATCCGCCTGCAATGGTGGCGCGACGCCCTCCAGGGCGAGGCGCGCGGCGACGTGAAGGCCAACCCCGTGGCGGCGGCGCTGGACGACGCCATCGTCAAGCGCAAGCTCGGGCGCCAACCCTTCGTCGATCTCATCGACGCCCGCGTGTTCGACCTCTACGACGATCCGATGCCGCGGGTGAACGACCTCGAGGGCTATTGCGGCGAGACGGCCTCCGCCCTCATCCGGCTGGGCGGCCTCGTCCTCGCGGAGGGCGCCGAGCCCGGCGGGGCGGCGGCCGCCGGCCATGCGGGCGTCGCCTATGGCATCACCGGCCTGCTGCGCTCCCTGCCGTGGCACGCGCGCGGCGGACAGGTCTATCTCCCGGCCGATATCCTGAAGACCTACGGTGTCACCCGCGAGGACGTGGTGACGGGCCGCGGCGGCCCCGGACTCGTGCGCGCCTGCGCCGACCTGCGGGCCCTCGCGCGCCGCCACCTCGCGGCCTACGCGGCGGCGCGCGGCACCATCGCACCCGCGGCGCGGGCTGCCTTCCTGCCCGTGGCCCTGGTGGAGCCCTACCTCGCCGCCATGGAGCGCCCGGGGTACGATCCGCTGAACACGCTCATCGAGATCCCACGCTGGCGGCGGCTGTGGCGATTGTGGCGGGCGTCGCGGCGGGGCGCTTGAGGCGCTTCCGGTCCGCAAGGAAGGCCGGAAGTGGTGAGCCTCCGGCGACTGCGCTGCTGTCCCCGAGCGATATGCCCCGGATCGATCCAGTCTCGGCAATCGTGTTTCGCAAGACCCTGCGAAGGAAGAAGGCTTTGCTTTTTTAAAGTGCTGGGTTGTTCCCCGGTTGAGCGCATATCGTTGCTTTGTTACCAAGTCTTGACTTGGCAATTCAGAGGACGATGTGAAATATTTATCGCGTGTTGCGGATTATTTGGGTTGCGATCGAGACGGGCTGGGATCCACCCGGTCTCTGCCTTCCGCCGTTGTTCGGACGAGGCATCCGCTCCTGTGCGCGGTCCTACTGGCGGGCCTCTTTCCATCCACCGCCTCGGCTCAGTCGTTCCGGACCACGCCATACTTCGCGCTGTATGAGGCCCTTGGCAAACCGCAGGGATGGAAGATTTCCGGTACGGTGCGGCCGCGCTACGAGGCCCTCGGCGGGCAATTCCGGCCGAGCCCCGCGCCTGCCAGCAACGATCTGTTCTCCCTGCAGACGACGCTGTTTGCCGAATACGACACCGGCCCGGTCAGGATCGGCGGAGAACTGTTCGACAGCCGCGCCTATTTCCAGCGGCGCGGTTCGAACTCCATCGCCACCACCGAGGTGAACGCCCTCGAGATCGGTCAAGCCTATCTCGGGTTCGACCTCGGCGATGCGGTGGGAGCCGGGACGGTGAGTACGGTCACGGCAGGGCGCTTCACGCAGAACGTCGGCTCGCGCCGGCTCATCGCCCGCAACCAGTTCCGCAACACCATCAATGCCTTCACGGGGATCACCTACGACTGGCGGAATGCCGAGAAGGACGCGCTGAACCTCTTCTACACCCTGCCGCACACCCGAGAGCCCTTCGACCGTCCGGGCCTCCTGAGCAACAGCGTCGAATGGGACCACGAGGGCCTCGACACCCAGCTGTTCGGCGGCATCGTCACCAAGACGGGCGTGCTGGGTGGAATCCTGGAGGCGTACGGCTTCGGCCTGCTCGAACGCGACAGCGGCTCGCAGCTCGAAGGCATCCAGACCCGGGACCGGCGCCTGTTCACGCCGGGCTTCCGCCTCTTCCGTGCACCGAAGGTGGGGCAGTTCGATCACGAGTTCGAGGCGATCTACCAGACCGGCACCGCCCGCAACTCGACGGCGGTGACCGACGTCACCGACGTGCCGGTCTCGGCCTACTTCGTCCATGCCGAGGCGGGCTATACCTTCAACGCGCCCTGGGCGCCGCGGATTTCACTCGAATACGATCACGCCAGCGGCGACGACCGCAACCCCAATCGGAACACCCGCTTCGACACGCTCTACGGCGCGCGGCGCTTCGACTACGGCCCAACGAGCCTCTTCGGCGCGGTGCAGCGTGCGAACCTCATCTCGCCGGGCATTCGCCTGGAGTTCGTCCCATCGGCGGATCTCGATGTGTTCGTGAGCTATCGCGGCCTCTGGCTGGAGAGCGCGACCGACAGCTTCGCCGCTACGGGTATTCGCGACCGCACTGGCCAATCCGGCACCTACGCGGGCCAGCAGATCGAGGGGCGTGTCCGTCACTGGCTCGTGCCCGGCTCGATCCTCGTCGATGTCGGCGTCGCCTATCTCCTCAAGGGCGATGTCCTGCGCAACGCCCCCAACGCGCCTCGGACCGGCGACACGGTCTACGGCTCCCTCACCACGACGTTCTTTTTCTGACCTGCGCGATGGCGGACGTGAAAGGGCGGCGCCGAGATGGGCGCCGCCCCCGAAGTACCGCCTCAGCGCGCCTTGAGCGTCAGCTTCTTGGCGATCTCGAACATCTCCTCCGGGGCGTAGTCCGGGGTGAAGGCGGAGGGGACGCCCGTGAGCTGGTGGATCTTGCCGCCGTCCGGCATGCCCTCCACGACGGTGAGCTCGCCCGGCGGGTCGCCCGGGAGCGCCACTTCGCCGTTGCCCCAGATGCCCGACATTTCTTTGTAGTCGTCCGGGCTGAAGGTGTAGAGCCGGCGGTGCGAGCCCTCCTGCAGGTACTTCTGGCACTCCGGAATCTTGTCGAGGTTGATGTTCGGAGTCGGCAGGAATTTTTCGAGCTCGACGCCGGTGATCTTCTTGAGCGCGAGCGCGTAGGCGTGGGCGTGGACCGAGCCGCGCACGAGCAGGTAGCCGCAGACCTCGCGGCCCGTCGGATCGGTCAGCGTCTCATAGACCCGCAGCTTGTGCAGGCGGGCGCCGCATTCGAGGTGGAAGTTGTGCAGGAGATCGACCACCACATTGCCCGTGGTGGTGATGAAATCGTTGTTCCACGAGGCGCCGTTGGAATTGACGGGCGTCACGCCGCCGCCATTCGACAGGAATGCTGCCGCCAGACGGATGTCCTTCATATCCTCGAACGGTGCGCCCGAGATGTCGCCGCCATCCGTCTTGTCGCCGTCGTTGTCGGGGCCGTTGTTGAGCATGGCGACGCCGTTGCTCACGAGCTCGACGTGCCCGAGTTCCTCGGCCGTGATCGCGGCAACGAGGCTATAGAATGGGCGCAGCTTCGACTTGCTGCGGAAGTTGAAGCTCTGGAACATGTAATTGCCCAGAGTTGACATCTCGCCGTACTTTCCGCCCAAAAGTTCCTGGAGGGCGGCGGCGGCGTTGGGATCTTTCCGCTTCGGCGCGGGAAGCTCGGCCTGCAGCTTGTCGACGCGCATAAACATAGGTTTTTCTCCGTCCGGAGCCCCGGAGGGCGTGTCGGGGGAACCGGAGGGATCTGGGCATGTTCCGCCGTTGCGCCATGATCACGCAGGGCTGGATTCAGAGGAACAATGAGGGCCGGGACGTCGGGGCGCGGTTTCGTACCCACGGCCGTCCAATGGTGTCCCACCCGCAACTGTCTCTGAATACATCATTAACCCGCGTTGAGCCGCCTCCGGGCCTCTGCTAGCAACGATCCCAAGGCTTCGGCGGGAGATCGAAGCCACACCTTGGGAGGACGAAACCCGTGAACACCGTGACCACTTGGAATCAGGTCTACGACCCGTTCGGGAGCCCCTGGCTCTCGACGCTCGCCGCCTCCCTGCCGGTGATCGCGCTGCTCGGCATGATCGCCAGCGGCAAGGTCAAGGCTCACATCGCCGCCGTCCTCTCCCTGGTCCTGGCCTTCTGCGTCGCGGTGTTCCTGTTCGGCATGCCGGCCGATCTCGCCGCCCGTGCCTCGGGCTACGGCGTGGCGCTGGGACTCTTCCCCATCGGCTGGATTATTCTCAACGTGATCTTCCTCTACCGTCTGACGGTGGAGAAGGGCTGGTTCGCCACCCTGCAGCAATCCGTGGCGGGCATCACCACCGACCGGCGCCTGCAGCTCCTGCTCGTCGCCTTCGCGTTCGGCGCGTTCTTCGAGGGGGCCGGCGGCTTCGGCACCCCGGTGGCCGTCACCGGCGCCATCCTCATCGGCCTCGGCTTCTCGCCGCTCGCCGCCTCGGGCCTCTCCCTCATCGCCAACACCGCCCCGGTGGCGTACGGCGCGCTCGGCGCTCCGATCCAGGGCCTCGCCTCGGTGACGGGCTACGACCCCTACATCCTCGGCGCGATGATCGGCCGCCAGCTGCCGTTCTTCTCGGTGTTGGTGCCCTTCTGGCTCATCTGGGTGTTCGCGGGCTTCCGCGGCATGGTGCAGATCTGGCCCGCCATCCTCGTCTGCGGCGGCTCGTTCGCGCTGGCCCAGTTCGGCATCTCGAACTACGTCAACCCGTGGATCGTCGATATCGGCGCCGCCCTCGTTTCCATGGGCGCCCTGGTGCTGTTCCTGCGCGTCTGGCGTCCTGCCGTGATCTGGACCTCGCCGGCGCTTCGCGGCAACGATCCGTCGCTCGGCTTCGTCACCGCCGCCGGCGGCGCCAAGGTGGCCCCCACGGGCGCCTATGCCCGCACGGCCTCCTCCTCCGAGATCATGATGGCCTGGGTGCCGTGGATCATCCTCTCGGTGATCGTGGCGATCTGGGGCACGGGCTGGTTCAAGGCCATCGTCAACCCGATCTTCACCTGGAAGTACGAGGTGCCGGGCCTGCACAACGTCATCATGAAGGTGCCGCCGGTGGTGGCGAAAGCCCATCCGGAAGCCGCCGTCTTCGCCTTCACCTACATGTCCTACACCGGCACCGGCGTGCTGTTCGCGGCCATCATCTCCGGCCTGCTCATGCGGTTCTCGCCCTGGCGCCTGGTGACGGCCTATCTCGAGACCATCTGGGTGCTGCGCTACTCGCTCATCACCATCTCGGCGATGCTGGCGCTCGGCGTGCTCACCCGCTACGCGGGCGTGGACGCCACCCTCGGCCTCGCGTTCGCCGGTACGGGCATCCTCTACCCGTTCTTCGGCACGCTGCTCGGCTGGCTCGGCGTCGCGCTCACGGGCTCCGACACCGCGTCGAACGTCCTGTTCGGCGGCCTCCAGAAGATCACGTCGGAGCAGCTCGGCCTGTCGGGCATCCTCATGGCCTCGGCGAATTCGTCCGGCGGCGTCATGGGCAAGATGATCGACGCCCAGTCCATCGTCGTCGCCTCCACGGCCACGGGGTACTTCGGCCAGGAGGGCAAGATCCTGCGCTTCGTGTTCTGGCACTCCATCGTGCTCGCCTGCCTCGTCGGCTGCCTCGTGATGCTCCAGGCCTACGTCTACCCGTTCAACGCCATGGTGATTCACCCCTGAGGGTGAGCGCCCGACGGCGATGACATGGCCCGCCCCGGTTCGCCGGGGCGGGTTTTTTCTTGCACCGAACCGTTCGCATCGCGCCCTGGGGATGGGGTAGGATCGCGCTGCCATGTTCAAGCTCGCCGCGCGCTACTCCCTCGCCAAGCTCTCCCCCGTGGAGACCGGTCGTCTGCGCCTCGCCCCCCTGGTGCCGGGGGATGCCGAGGCCGTGCGGGCGCTCACCGACGATCCGGCCATCACCGGCGCCATCGATTTCCTGCCCAGTCCCTTCACCCTGGCGGCGGCGCGCGGTCTCATCGGTCCGGCCAAGGTGCGCAAGGATTGCTTCCTCGGGGCCCGGACGCGGGCCGACAACGCACTCGTGGCCATCGTCGGCCTGCACCTGCGCGGCGATCACGCCGTCGAGCTCGGCTACTGGGTCGGCGGTGCCGCGCGCGGCCAGGGCTACGGTTCGGAGGCCGTGACCGCCGCCGTCGATCTCCTGCGCCAGCGCTTCCCCCACCGCTTTCTCGTTGCCGAGTGCCGCCCCGAGAACGTGGCCTCCGTGGGCCTGCTCCTGAAGGTCGGATTTCGCGACACGGGCGACGAGGGCCACCGGCCGGGCCGGCGGATTTTTGCGTATGAGCCGCCGCCGGCTTGATCACTGGGTTATCGAGGAGAGGGGCGGCTGTACTCGGGCGCCGTACGCCTCGACCGTCATCTCTACTCGATCGAAGCGGGGACGATGCCTCCCTGCCGGCGACTCCTAAAGCCCGCTACTCCGCCGCGACCTGCGCAGCGTCGCCCGAAATCCAGGCCGCGAGGTCCGCCCGGCCCCGGTCGGTCAGGGCCTTCTTCTTCGCCACCGCCTTTTCCGGCCCGCGCAGACGCTTGCCGGCCTCGCCCTTGGGGGCGTGGTCGAGGGGCGGGAACAGGCCGAAATTGACGTTCATGGGCTGGAACGAGCGCGGAGCGCCGGCATCCTCGGCCGCGATGTGGCCACCGGTGATGTGGCCGATCAGCGCCCCGAGGGCCGTGGTGGCGGGCAGGGGCGCCAGGGCCTGGCCCCGCGCCTCGGCCACCGCGAAGCGGCCGGCCATGAGGCCGATGGCGGCGCTCTCGACGTAGCCCTCGCAGCCGGTGATCTGGCCGGCGAACCGGAGCGACGGCCGCGCCTTCAGCCGCAGGGTCGCGTCGAGGAGGCGGGGGCTGTCGAGGTAGGTGTTGCGGTGGAGCCCGCCGAGGCGCGCGAACTCGGCGTTCTCGAGGCCGGGGATCGTGCGGAACACCCGCACCTGCTCGGAATAGGTGAGCTTCGTCTGGAACCCGACCATGTTGTAGAGAGTGCCCAGCGCATTGTCCTGGCGCAGCTGCACGATGGCGCAGGCCTTCACCGTCGGGTCGTGCGGGTTCGTCAGGCCCACGGGCTTCATGGGGCCGTGGCGCAGGGTCTCTGGCCCGCGCTCGGCCATGACCTCGATGGGCAGGCAGCCGTCGAAATAGGGGGTCGAGGCCTCCCACTCCTTGAAGCCGATCTTCTCGCCCTCGACGAGGGCCTGGATGAACCGGTCGTACTGCTCGCGGTCGAGGGGGCAGTTGATGTAGTCGGCGCCCGTGCCGCCGGGGCCGACCTTGTCGTAGCGCGACTGGAACCACGCCTTCTCCATGTCGATGGAGTCGCGGTGGACGATGGGCGCGATGGCGTCGAAGAACGCCAGGGACTCGGCTCCCGTCAGGTCACGGATGGCCTGTGCCAGGGACGGCGCGGTGAGCGGCCCCGTGGCGATGATGGTCCGGCCCCACGCCTCCGGCGGCAGGCCCTCGACCTCCTCGCGAAGAATCGTAACCTGCGGATGAGCCTCCAGGGCGGCGGTGACGGCGGCGGCAAAGCCGTTGCGATCGACGGCGAGCGCCCCGCCGGCCGGCACCTGATGCGCGTCGGCGGCCTTCAGGATCAAGGAGCCGAGGGTGCGCATCTCCTGATGCAGCAACCCCACGGCATTGCCGTTGGCATCGTCCGAGCGGAACGAGTTCGAGCAGACGAGTTCGGCCAGATCCTGGCCGTGATGCGCCTCGGTGCCGCGCACGGGGCGCATCTCGTGGAGCACCACGGGATGGCCGGCCTCGGCGATCTGCCAGGCGGCTTCCGAGCCCGCGAGGCCGCCGCCGACGATGTGGATGGGCGAGGAAGAGGCGGTGTCGGTCATCGCCTCGGGATAGACCCCCGTGGCGCCCGGATCAATGCAACCGGGTCAATGCAGGGGCGGCGACACGAGGAAGCGCTCGCGGTTGGCCGAGGTCACCGCGAGCTTGATCGTCTTGCCGTCGCGCCGGATGGTGAGGGGCACGCGCACACCGGCCTCCCCCAACGCCCAGACCTGGCGGAAGAAGCCGGCCAGATCGGCCACGGGCTCGCCCGCCACCGCCGCGACGATGTCGCCGGGCCGGAGATCCGCAGCCTCCGCCGGGCCGTCGTCGGCGAGCCCCATGATCACCACGGCATCGTCGCTGTCGCTGGCATAGAGGCCGAGCCACGGCCGGGGCGCCCGGTCGGCCCGGCCCCGGGTGACGAGGTCGTCGAGGATCGGGGTCAGGAGGTCGATGGGCACGATCATGTTGATGGTGCGCGGCCCCTCGGCCGTGCCCTGCTGCAGCTGGAGCGAGCCGATGCCGAGGAGTTCGCCGGTGGGGCCGATGAGGGCGGCGCCGCCCCATTGCGGATGGGCGGGGGCGGTGAACAGGGCCTCGTCGAGGACGTATTCCCAGTAGCCGGCGAATTCCTGCCGGGCGACGATCTCCACGGCGACGCTGCGCTGGCGCCCGCCGACGCCGGCCACGATGGCACGGTCGCCGACCTTCACGCCGCCCGAGCGCCCCAGCGGCAGGGACGGCAGGCCGAGGGGGCCCAGCGCCTGGACGAGACCGAAGCCGGTCACCGCATCGTAGCCGACCACGTGGCCGGGCACGGAGCGGCCGTCATGGGTGGTGAGCCACACGCTGTCGGCCTCGGTGACGAGATAGCCGATGGTGGCCACGAGACCGTCGTCGCCGATGACGACGCCGTTGCCGGCCCGTTCTGTGCCGAGGGTCTCGGCCGTGAAGGCCTCGTCGGGCACGCGAGTCGAGAGGGCGACGATGGCGGTGAGGGCCTCGGCGAGGTCGAAACCGTAATCGGCGGCCCGGGGCTGCACGGATGTGGGGATCTTCCAGTCACCGTGCGTGGACATGGGAGTCTTTCCTGCCGTCGTCATGTTGGAGAGACCGGGAGATAGGTCGCCGGCCACCCTTTCAACAGGTTCGCGTCCGCCAACCCGTGGAGGGCGTAACCCGAGCCTGTCCTCAACCCAGCAGTTTGTCGAGGGTGATGGGGAAGTCGCGCACGCGCACCCCCGTGGCATGCCAAACGGCGTTGGCGATGGCGCCGGCCGTACCGGTGATGCCGATCTCGCCGACCCCCTTGATCCCCAGCGGGTTCACGTGGGGATCGTGCTCCTCCACCAGGATCGCTTCCAGGGACGGCACGTCGGCGTTCACCGGCACGTGGTACTCGGCGAGATTGCCGTTCATCACCCGGCCGGAGCGCGTGTCGAGCACCGCGTGCTCGTGGAGCGCCAGCGACACTCCCCAGATCATGCCGCCGTAATACTGGCTGCGCACGAGGCGCGGGTTGACGATGCGCCCGGCGGCGAAGGCGCCCACCAGCCGCGTCACGCGAATCTGCCCGAAATCGGGATCGACCTTCACCTCGGCATAGACCGCCCCGTGCGCGTGCATGGCGTAGGCTTTTCGCGAGGCGGGTTCGCCCGCCCCCGTGCCCTTGGCCTCGACGGACCCCTTGCCGGCGCGGGCAAGGATGTCCGAAAAACTCTCCGCGCGGGTCGGGTCGTCGCGGCGGGCGAGGCGCCCGCCCTCCGCCACCGTGCCGGCATTGCCGGCGCCGTAGAGGGGCGAGGCGCGGTCGTTCACCGCGAGCGTCTCGAGTTCGGCGAGGGCCGCTTGCGTCGCCGCGTGGACGGCGCTGCCGGAAGTGGCCGTGCCGGTGGAGCCGCCGGCGAGGCCACCGTTCGGCAGGTCGGACTCGCCGATGCGCAGGTCCACGGCGTCGAGGCCGAGACCGAGGCCGTCGGCGGCGATCTGGGCGAGCACCGTCCAGGCGCCCTGGCCCATGTCCTGAGCGGCGGTCTCGACCAAAGCCGTGCCGTCGGCCCGGATCGTGGCGCGGGCCTCGCCCTGCATCATCCCGGCCGGATACGTGGCCGTGCCCATGCCCCAGCCGACGAGGAGACCGGTCTCGTCGCGCATCTGGCGCGGCTGTTTCGGGCGCTTGGCCCAGCCGAACCGCTCCGCGCCTTGCGCGTAGCACTCGCGCAGGGCCTTCGACGAGAACGGCCGGTGGGTGATCGGCTCGACCTCGGCGTAGTTCCTGAGGCGCAGGTCCAGGGGATCCATGTCGAGCTTCAGGGCGAGTTCGTCCAGGGCCGATTCCACCGCGACGCTGCCCGGAGCCTCGCCGGGTGCCCGCATGAACAGGGGCGTGCCGATATCGGCGCGGGAGACGGCATGCGTCGTCGCGATGGCGTCGGCCGCGTAGAGGTGGCGGGCGATGAGGCCGCAGGCTTCCACGAACTCGTCGTGCCGGCTCGTCAGGGTCAGGGTGTGGTGATCCAGCGCCGTGAGGCCGCCATCGGCCTTGGCGCCGAGCTTCAGGGTCTGGCGGGTCGCGGCACGGTGACCGACGGGGCCGAACATCTGCTCGCGCCGGGTCACGAGCTTCACCGGCCGGCCCACGAGCTTCGCCGCCATGATCCCGAGGATCTGCGGCGCGGCGAGGAAGCCCTTCGAGCCGAAGCCGCCGCCGAGATAGTGGCTGACGATGTGGATGTTCTCGGGGGGAATCCCGAACAGTTCGGCGATGCGCCCCTTGGCGATCCACAGGGCCTGGGTCGGCGTCTGCAGGGTCAGGCGGTCGCCGTCCCAGGCGGCCACGCTGGTGTGGGGTTCCAGCGCGTTGTGATACTGCGCCGCCGTTTCGTAGGTGACGTCGAGACGGGTGTCGGCGGCGGCGAGGCCGGCGGCGACATCGCCCGATCCTTCCTGCGTCGGCGAGCCGGCCCCGACACTGTCGGGCGTGAAGACCTCGCCTCGGCCCAGTTCCACGCCCGGCGTCTCGGCTTCGTAGCCGGGGTTGAGCAGGGCGGCGCCTTCGGTGGCGGCCTCCAGGGTCTCGGCGATCACCACCGCGATGGGTTGGTTGGCGTAGCGCACCCCCGCATTCTGCAGGAGGTCGAGGCGGAAGGTGAAGGGATTGTCCTTCTCGTCCGGGGATTTGGCCAGCGCCGGCGCGTTCTGCGGCGTCATGACTTCGACGACGCCGGGATGAGCTTTCGCCGCCGCGACATCGAGATGGGTGACCCGGCCGCGCGCGATGGTGCTCACCGCCATGACGGCATGGAGCATTCCGTCCGGCTTGAAGTCGGCGCTGTAGCGGGCCGCGCCCGTGACCTTGGCGGGGCCGTCGCGCCGGGTGAGGGGCTGGCCGATGGAAGCGCCGTGGCGCATGCGCTCGGACATGGTCAGGCTCCGAAGGGGCTGGCGGGCAAGGCGGGGATGCGGGTCGGGGTGCCGGCCCGCGCCAGGGTGAGCGCCCGCACGACGATGCGGCGGGCGAGTTCGATCTTAGCGGCGTTGTCGCCGGACGGTCTCGCTCCGGCCAGCGCCGCGTCGGCGGCCTTCGCGAACAGGTCGGGGCTCGGGCTTTGCCCGGTCAGCAGATTCTCCGCCTCCCGCGCCCGCCAGGGCTTCAGGGCGACGCTGCCGAGCGCGATGCGGGCCTGTCCGATGCGGTCGCCGTCGAGGGTGAGGCCCACCGCCGCCGAGACCAGGGCGAAGGCGTAGGAGGTGCGCTCGCGGACCTTGAGGTAGCGCGAATGGGCCGCGAAGGCCTTCGCGTCCGGCGGGAGGCGGACGGCCACGATCAATTCGCCCGGCGCCAATTCGGTCTCGCGCTCAGGGGTGTCGCCGGGCAGGCGGTGGAAATCCGCCAGGGGGATCTCGCGGCGCCCGGCCGGGCCCTCGATCTCCACGGTCGCACCGAGGGCAGCCAGCGGCACGCAGAAATCGGATGGGTGGGTGGCGATGCAGGCCTCGCTCCAGCCCAGCACCGCGTGGGTGCGCGTCGCCCCGCCGATGGCCTCGCACCCGGCGCCGGGCTCGCGTTTGTTGCAGGCGCTCGCCGTGTCGTAAAAGTACTGGCAGCGGGTGCGCTGGAGGACGTTGCCGGCGGTGGTGGCGGCGTTGCGTAGCTGCGCCGAGGCGCCCGACAGCAGGGCCTCGGCCACGGCCGGATAGGTTCTGGCGAAGGCCGGATCGTGCGCCAGCGTCGCGTTGCGCACCAGGGCACCGATGCGGACGCTGCCATCCGGCAGGGTCTCGACGGCATCAAGGCCGGCGATGCGCGAGATGTCGACGAGGCGCTCGGGGCGGGTCACGCCGCCCTTCATGAGGTCGAGGAGGTTGGTGCCGGAGGCGAGATACGCGGCCCCGGCGCCGTGGGCCGCCACCGCCTCGGCGACGCTGCCGGCCCGGACGTAATCGAAGCGGTTCATGCCGCATCCTCGCTGAGGTTGCCACCGGGCAGGACGTCGGGGGCGTTCATCGCCGCCTGGGCCGCCAGCACGGCCTCGGTGATGCCGGCATAGGCGCCGCAGCGGCAGAGATTCCCGCTCATGCCCTCGCGCACCCGCTCGGGATCGTCGCCCGCCTGGCCCTCCTGGATGAGGCCCACCGCGCTCATGATCTGGCCGGGCGTGCAGAAGCCGCACTGATAGCCGTCGTGAGCGACGAAGGCGGCCTGGACGGGGTGGAGCACGTCCCCGTCCGCCAGGCCCTCGATGGTGGTGATGGACGCCCCGTCGTGGCTCACGGCCAGCGCCAGGCAGGCATTGATCCGCACCCCGTCGAGGAGGACCGTGCAGGCACCGCACTGGCCCCGGTCGCACCCCTTCTTCGACCCGGTGAGGTCGAGGCGCTCGCGCAGGGCATCGAGGAGGGTGACCCGCGCATCCTCGAGGACGAGGCTGCGGGACACGCCGTTCACGGTCAGCGTGATGGGAAAGCTCATGCTCGGGCGGCTCCGCGCGGCTTGTCTGGAACGTCTCCAGATAGGGCCAGCGCGGGGGACGACCAGCCGCCTACTTCGCTCCCTTGCGCGTCAGAATCGCCTGCATCTGGGCGATCTCGGAATCCTGCGCCGTGACGATGCGCTCGGCGAGCGCCCGCACTTCCGGGTCCTTCGAATACTGTAGCGCCACCTTCGCCATGGCGATGGCGCCCTGGTGGTGCGGGATCATGCCGGCGGCGAAGTCGCGGTCGACGTCGCCCGAATAGGCGATCTCCATGTCGCCGTGCATGCGCATGTTGGCCTCGCGGAAGGCGCGGGTGGAAGGGGCCTCGGCGCCCTTCTGAGGGGCCGGGTGGTCGTGGCCGGCATGGTCGTCGTGGTCGTGATCATGGCCGGGGGCGGCCTGCCCAGCGGTCACGGCGAGGAGGGTGAAAGCGGCGGCGAGGGTGGTCTTGAGGATCATCGAAGAACTCCGGGGTCAGAACAGGGCGGGGCTTGGCGCCCCGGTGGGCGAGGGGGCCGGCTCCCCGGCGGCGGCCAGCCGGGCGAAGGCCGGGCCACCGAAGCGCAGGAGCAGGATCGGGGTCAGTACGGCGTCCAGCAGCGTCGCGCTGAACAGGCCGCCGAAGATCGTGACGGCGACGGGATGCAGGATCTCCTTGCCGGGTGCGGTGCCGTCGATCAGCAGCGGCACCAGGGCGATGCCGGCGGCGAGCGCCGTCATGAGCACCGGTACGAGGCGCTCCTGGCTCGCCCGCAGCACCAGGGCCGGGCCGAAGGGAAGGCCCTCGGCGAGCCCGAGATTGAGGGCGTGGCTGATCTTCAGGATGCCGTTGCGGGCGACGATGCCGGTGAGGGTCACGAAGCCGATCATTGAGGCCACCGACAGGGGAAGCCCCGCGACGGTGAGGGCCACGACGCTGCCGATGAGGGCGAGCGGCACGTTGCCCATGACGATGAGGGCGAGCACCCCCGAACGGTAGCGGCTCGCCAGGAGGGCGAAGACGAGGGCGAGGGATACGAGGCTGAGGAGCCCGATGGTCCGCGTCGCCTCCCCTTGCGCCTGATACGCGCCTTCGAGATTGGCACTCACGCCCTCGGGCAGTTTCGTCCGGGCCAGGAGTTTCGCGATCTGGCCGGCCACGGCCGAACCGTCCGCACCCGGCTCGGTGTTGGCCTGGATGACGAGGCGCCGGCGCCCGTTCTCGCGAAGGATCTGGTTGGGGCCGTCGCGCTCGGTGATGTCGGCGAGGGCGTGCGCGGGCACCCAGCCCGTGGGGGTCTCGATGAGAAGATCGCGCAGGGCCGTGACCGAGCGGCCTGATTCGGGCAGGCGCACGGTCACGTCGAAGCGGCGCAGTCCGTCCACCAGGGTCGAGACCACGCGGCCGTTGGCGAGGCGGCTCACGGCCTCCACCACGGCATTGGGGGCGATGCCGTAGAGGGCGGCGCGACCGCCGTCGACGCGGACATCGAGCTGCGGGATGCGCACCTGCTTCTCGATGGCGAGATCGGCGACGCCGGGGATTGTTTCGAACTCCGCTTTCAGCTCCTCGGCGGTGCGGCGCACGGTATCGAGATCCTCGCCGAACAGCTTCACGGCGATCTCGGCGCGCACGCCCGACAGCATGTGGTCGAGGCGGTGCGAAATCGGCTGGCCGACATTGACCGAGACCGGCAGCACCCCGAGGCGCGCCCGGATGTCGGCAACGATGCGTTCGCGCGGCCGCCCGCCGGGCCTGAGCCCGATCTCGAGGTCGGAGGAGTGGACGCCCTCGGCGTGCTCGTCGAGCTCGGCCCGGCCCGTGCGGCGCCCGACGCGGTCCACCTCCGGGATATCCATGACGAGCCCCTCCGCGATGGCGCCAATCCGGCTCGATTCGGCCAGCGAAATGCCCGGCGTGAAGGCGAGGTTGACGGTGAACGAGCCCTCGTTGAACGGCGGCAGGAACGCGCGCGGCAAGCCGGCGGCGCCGTAGGCCGCGAGACCGACGCCGAGGACAGCGCCCATCATCACGAGCCGCTGATGCCCGAACGCGAAGCCGACGAGGCGGGCGTTTCTGGCCTTGAGCCAGCGGATCAGCCGGCCCTCCGGCGCCTCCAGGCTGCGTAAGCCGGGCAGCAGCCAAGAGGCGAGGGCGGGTGTCAGCGTGAGAGAGACGACAAGGCTCGACAGGATGGCGATGATGTAGGCTTGGCCCAGCGGCGCGAACAGCCGGCCCTCGATGCCGGTGAGCGCGAACAGCGGCACGAAGACGAGGCAGATGATGGCGGTGGCGTAGACGATGCCGGACCGGACCTCGTTCGAGGCCGCGACGATCACGGCGAAGGACGAGCGCGGGGCGCCCGCGTGCCGGTTCTCGCGCAGGCGCCGCAGGATGTTCTCCACATCCACCACGGCGTCGTCCACGAGTTCGCCGATGGCGATGGCGAGGCCGCCCAGCGTCATGGTGTTGATGGACAGGCCGAGCGCGGAAAAGATCGCCGCCGTGGCGAGGATCGAGACGGGAATCGCGGTGAGCGAGATGAGCGTCGTGCGCGCGTTCATCAGGAATGCGAACAGCACCACGGCCACCACGGCCACGGCCTCGAGGAGCACCGTGACGACGTTGCGGAGCGATGTCTCGATGAAGTCCGCCTGCCGGAACAGGATTTTTTCGGCCGTGATGCCCTTGGGCAGGGCCGGGGCGAGTTCGGCCAGCGCCGCCTCCACGGTCTTCGTCAGCCGCACGGTGTCGATGCCGGGCTGCTTCTCCACGGAGACGATGACGGCGGGTTTCCCCATGTAGCCGCCGTCGCCGCGCTTCGGCCGGGGCGCGAAGGCGACGTCCGCCACCTGCCGCAGGTAGACCGGGCCGCCGGGCGTCGGCACCACGAGGCCGCTCAGGTCCTCCAGGCGGGTGGTGCGGCCCACCGCCCGGATCAGCACCTCGCGGGCGCCCGCGTCGGTGAAGCCGCCGCCGGCATTGGAGCCGAAGCCTTCGAGCGCACGCGCCAGGGCGTCATGGGTGACGCCGAGCGCCCGCATAGCGGCGGGGTTGGGGGCGACCCGGAACTGGCGCACTTCGCCGCCGATGGGGATCACCTGGGCGACGCCGGGAATCGACAGCAGGCGCGGCCGGATCGTGAAGTCGGCGGCCTCGCGCAGCTGCATGGCGGTGGCCGTCTCGCCCGTCACGGCGACGAGGAGGATGCCGCCCATGATCGAGGAGACCGGTCCCATCTGGGGCATGACGGTCGCGGGCAATTCGGTGCGGGCGAGCGCCAGGCGCTCGGCCACGAACTGGCGGGCGCGGAACAGGTCGGCCGACCATTCGAACTCGACGGTGACGATGGACAGGCCGATCCCCGAGACCGAACGCACGCGGGTGACGCCGGGCAGGCCGTTCATCCGCGTCTCGATGGGATAGGTGACGCGCTGCTCGACCTCGGTCGGCGCGAGCCCCTCGGCCTCCGTCATCACCGTCACGGTGGGGCGGTTGAGGTCGGGCAGCACGTCGACGGGCAGGCGGGTGAGGGCCAGCACGCCGGTGAGGACCAGGGCGGCGGCCAGCGCCAGCACGAGGAGGCGATTGCGCAAGGATTGCGCGACGATGGCTTCGAACATCTCAGGTTGCCTCTCGGGGCATGGGTTCGATCGTGGGGATTTCGTTCGATCGCCTGGGATCGGTCGGTCGCAACCGGCTCCCTCTCCTGAAAGGAGAGGGCTGGGGTGAGGTGTGTGTGCTCTCCGGAAAGGTCCCACACCTCACCCTGTCCCTCTCCTTCCAGGAGAGGGGACCCGCGCTAAGACCGCATCCCATCGCGACCGTCGCGGTCGGGCTAGCGGATCTGGTCCAAGAGTTCGGCGCCCTGGACGACGACGCGGCGGCCGGGCGCCAGTCCGTCGGACACCACCACCCGGTCGGCGTCGAGGGCCTCGGCCCGTACGGCATGGGCGACGAAGCGCTCGGCGCTGACGTGCTCGTAGACGAGGTGGCCGCCCTCCGTGCGCACGAGGCCGCCGCGCGGCAGGGGCAGGCCCTGGCGCGCGCCGCCCGTCGGGGCCAGCACCGTCACGAACTGGCCGAGGCGCAGGGCGCCGGCGTCTCCGACGACGGCGAACTGAACCGGGACGGCCTGGTTGCGGTCGGCGAGTCCGGCGCCGCGATAGGCGAGGGTCAGGCTCGTGCCGTCGCCGAGACGTGCCGTCGCGGCGCTGCCCTCGGCGAGGGCCGAAAAGCTCAAGGCCTCGACCCAGAGCTTGCCCGGATCCACGATGCGGTAGACGACGGTGCCGGGGGCCGCCATGGCGCCGGCGACGGCCGCCGTCTCGGCCACGACCCCGTCCACGGGGGCCATCAGGGCCTCGGGCTCGCGCCGGATGGCGTCGAGGGCGGCGCGGCGGTCCCTGAGGCCGTCGAGTTCCGAGCGGGCGTCGTCGAGCTGGGTCTGGGCCACGGCTCCCGTGGTGGACAGGCGCTCGAAGCGGCCGACCCGGCGCACCAGGATGGCGATCTGCTGGTCGAGTTCGCCCTGGCGCTGGCGCATGTCGGAGACGTCCACGGCCTGGACCGGCGGCGTCACCGTGGCGAGCACGTCGCCGCGTCGCACCCGGGTGCCGAGGCGGGGAAAACCGCCGGCGGGCGGCGCGAGGCGGCCGCCGACGGAGGATTGCACCACGCCGCTGGCGTTCGGGTCGGCGATGATCCGGCCGGGCAGTTCCGTGACGCGGGCGACGCTGCCCGTGGCCGTGAGATCGGTGCGGAGCGCCAGCAGCCGCTGCAGGGATTTGGGCACGAACACCGAGCCGTCGGGCAGGCGGCGCGCGCGCTCGGGGGCACCGGGCGCGAGGGCGGCGGGCAGGGTCACGGCGGCGTTGCCGCCGCTCTCGTGGCCCTCGTGCGCGAGGGCGGTGCCGCTGAACACCAGCGTTGCGGTGACGGCGAGCAGCGCGAGGGCCATCGCCGCCGTCCGGCGTCCGCGCAGGGAGACGACGGCGGCGAGTCCGAGGAGGAAGCCGCCGGCCGCCGTGGCCAGCGGATTCTGGCGCGCCAGGCGTTCGGCCAGCGTCGGGTTCGCCTCGCCCGTGCTCGCCGTGGCGGCGGGCGCCGCGTCCGGGTTGCCCTCGGGCAGATCGAGGTCGAGGCTCAGGACGTCCGTGGCGCCCCCCGCGCTGACCCCCACCATGAGATCGTTGTGGGTGCTCCCCGCCGGCCAGGGGAGGGGGAGGCGGTAGGTGCCGGGCGCCGTCTCGACGGCTTTGCGGCGTGGCTGGCCCGCCATGGACACGGCGATGCCGGCGCCGGTGACGGGCGCGTTGGTGGTGAAGCCGTCGAGGTACAGGACGAGGTCGCCGCCCGCGACCACGGCCACGAGTTCGAACCGCTGCGAGACGGCCTCGGCGCGGGGCGCCGCCGCCACCGGCGCGGGCGGGGGCTCGGCGCCGTGGTCGTGGCCTTCGTGCGCGTGAACGGAGCCGACGAAAAGGATGGGGCACGCAAGGGCGAGCACGCGCAGGGCGGCCGCGGGAACGAGGGACATGGAACGGTCTTTCGCCGACGAAGCAGGAATGCGTTCCGGCGAACCGCGCGCGGGGGCGGCTCGGCGGGGACGCGCGACAGCGTCAGGCGGCGGATCTGGGCGGTTTGGGCAGGGCTTCCGGCACGACGTCCGTCCGGGCCGGGAGGGCGCGCGCGAGGGCGCGGGCACCGGCCGGGCGGCGGGGCAGGGCGGCCTGGGCGTTCGGTGCCAGGGCAGCACCCGTGCAGCAGGGCGTTCCCGAGATGTGGCAGCACGTCCCGTCGCACGTACGGGTCAGGCGCGTCTCCACACTGGACCGAGCGGGCGAGGCGAGCGCCGGGGCGCGGAGAGTGGTGTCGACCACGACGAGGACGCGCACGGCATCGGCCGCACCGTGCCGGGCGTGGCCCGCATGGGCCTCCGCACCGGACGGCATGACGCCGACGACGATCAGAACGATCACCGCCATGAGCCAGAATACCATGGTGCGCGCGCAGGTCATGCCGCTCATCTCCTAGCACGGATGACGGGCGGGCGACAGACGGGGCGTTCTCGCTTAATCCGGGCTCGACCTTCCGGCGATCCCCAAGGACTCCAAACGGTGCGAACCATCCGCGTCATCGGCATCGGGGCCGGCAACCCCGAGCACGTCACCGTGCAGGCCATCCGCGCCCTCAACACCGTCGACGTGGTGTTCGTCCTCGACAAGGGCGGGGAGAAGGCCAGCCTCGTGGCCCTGCGCCACGCGATCTGCGAACGCTACATCACCGAGCGGCCCTACCGCTTCGTCGAGGCGCGGGACCCCGAGCGCGACCGCAACCCGTCCGATTATGGGGCGACGGTGGAGGCCTGGCACGCCGCCCGCGCCATCCTGTACGAGGCGATGATCGAGGGCGAACTCGGCTCCGATGAATGCGGCGCCTTCCTCGTCTGGGGTGATCCCGCCCTCTACGACAGCACCCTGCGGATCATCGAGCGCATCGTGGCGCGCGCCCGCGTGCCCTTCACCTACGACGTGATTCCGGGCATCAGCAGCGTCCAGGCCCTGGCCGCCAGCCACCGCATCGCCCTCAACCGTATCGGCGCGCCCATCCACATCACCACGGGCCGGCAGATCGCCGACGGATTGCCGCCGGACGCCGACACCACGGTGGTGATGCTCGACGGCCATCCGCGCTTCGACCATCTCGACCCGGACCTGACGATCTACTGGGGCGCCTATCTTGGGACGCCCGACGAGATCGTCCTGTCCGGGCGCCTCGGCGACGTCGCCGAGGCCATCGGCCGGACCCGGACGGAGGCCCGCGCCCGCCACGGCTGGATCATGGACACGTATCTGCTGCGCGCGCCCTGACGTGCCCGACGCGGCGCCCTGCGACATAGTCGCTCGGTCTTCGGAACGAAATCGCCCGTCCCCGGCCCACCAGGGCAAATCGATCCATCCGGAGCCGCGCCGGCAGGCGCAACCGTCTGTCCGGGCCGGCGCGGCGGCCACCGCGGCGGTTTCCCTCGTCGGCGGGGGATGTTCCGGCGGTCGAGCAGGGGCGATCATCGGCCGGGCGCATCGAGGCGATGCGCGGAGGGCGGGGTCCATGGCGGTACGTGCGGGAACGGCGGGATGGGGCGGGACGCGCCTCGGGCGGGTGATCGGCGCCTGCCTCGTTCTCGGCGCCGCCCTCGCCTGTCTCGGCCGGCCCAGCGATGGCGCGGCCATCGCGTCCCTGTCCGCGCGTTGGCCGGAGCCCCTGCAAGAGCCTGTGCACGAGCCGTCGGAGGAGCGCCCGGCACCGGATGCGCCCGCCGGGCCCGCCCGCGTCGCCCTCGGCCCCCACGGCCGCGACATCCGTCTTGCCGGTGAGCTGGGGGAGGGGACGGCGGAGCGCCTGCGGCGCCTCCTCGCCGCCAACCCCCAGGTGGAGCGCCTTCACCTCACCAGCGAAGGCGGCCTCGTGGAGGAGGGGCAGGCCATCGGCGACCTCGTCGCGGCCCGGGGGCTCGCCACCTACGTGCCCGATTACTGCGTCTCGGCCTGCACCCTGGCCTTCGTGCGTGGCACCCGGCGCTTCCTCGTGGAAGGCGGGCGCCTCGGCTTCCACGCTCCCTACGAGGTCGGTCCATCGGGTCGGGTCGTCCAGGTGGACGGCGTGCCCGAGCGGGCGGCCTACCTCGCGGCCGGCCTCGATCCAGCCTTCGTGACGCAGGCCCTGGCGACGGCCTCGGACGATGTGTGGGTGCCCGACGCGCACCGGCTTGTCGCCGCCCGCGCCGTGACCGAGACCGTCGATACCGGGCAGTTGCCCGATTCGACCCTCGACGACGACCCGAGCCCGGCCGGTGCGCGGGCGGCGGTTCTGCGTATCCTGCCGATCCTGGAGACCTCCGCCGTCGCGGGGAGCGCCCCTCCGATCGAGGACCTGGCGGCCTGGTACGCGCAGGCCTACCGCGCCGGCCGCTCGGAGGCCGAGAACGTCGAGGGCTTGCGCCGCCGTGCCGCCATGGAGATCGCCAGGACCCTGAGCCGGGCCGACGACGCCACGGCTCTGGCCGCCGGGCGCGTCCTCCTGCGGGCCATGCTGACGGTGCGCGATTCGGATCGCGCCCTCTGCGGGCGGATCGGGGCGGGGGCCGACCTCGTCGAGGCCTCGGAGGCGCTGGGCGACGCAGCGACGGCCCTCGCGGCGCGGGCCGGGTCCTTCAGCGTGGGCGAGCTTACCCCCGGGCCGGTGCACGGGCGCGGCTGCCAGGCCGAGATCCATGCCTATGCGCGCGCCCTGGCCAAACCCTCTGCGGAGGCGGCCCTGTCCGTCCGGGCCCTGGTGCAACGGGCGGCGCCCCCCGTCCACGCGGCCTCCGCCCTGCCCTGAGGCAAATGTCTAATGCCGCCGCTCGCCCGTCGTCCCCTGGAGGTGACGGGCGAGTTCGTGGCCGATCTCCCGCATCAGGCCGTCGAGGAGGCGGGCGAGGGCGGGGTGATGCAGGTGGCCGACGAGGCCGTGCAGAGCGATGGCGTGCTCGGCCATGCGGTTCACCGCGTGCTGGGCCGGCCGGTCGAGGCCCCCCTCATGAGTGAGGTCGAGGGCGATGCCGCGCCCGTGTCGGGGCTGTCCCGTCCCGTCGCACTCGATCCGGCCGCGCAGGGACAGGGTGCGTCCTCCCCGCGCCGTGCGGAAGGCCACGTCCAACGGGGTGGCGCCCACGATGGCGGCGTGGAGAACGTTCTCCACCCGGGCGCGATCCTCGCGGTGGATCCCGTCGAGGAGGCCCTCCAGGGGCAGGCCGGACGCCGTGCGTGCCGGATCGAGACCCAACTCGCGCGCGAGTTCCCCCGAAAGTACGACACGGTCGGCCCGGAGGTCGTAGGTCCACAGGCCGACCACCCCGGAGGCGGCCAAGGCCGCCTGCATGTCGTCGCCATCCGCCGCGAGCGTGAGCCGGGACATGATCCTCCTGGGGCGGGACGGACCGGGACCGGCCGTCGAGGGGTGTGATTACCTGAGGTTGGCATGCCATCGGGGGCATCTTCTCGGTCTGGTCCCAGGCTAGGGCGAAAGCGGCGCCTGGAGAAGGGGGCGGTTGCGTTTTTCCTTTCAAAAGGCAACCTCAGATTATGTTGGTGCGGGCGCCTCTTGCCCCTGGAGGAAGGCGCGGGATCCGGTCGCTTAACGGTTGATTAACCACGATCGGCGAAACCAAGCAGGTCATCCTTGCGTCACAGGACAGCCCGGCGCCGCCGGTGCCTTGGAAGCCAGGACGAATCGCGAGCCGGGAAGGGGCGTCAGGATGAAGGCCATCACGTTCGTCACGCAGAAGGGGGGCAGCGGCAAGAGCACCCTGTGCATCTCGCTCGCCGTCGCCGCCCAGGAGCGCGGCCTCTCCGTCTGCATCCTCGAGATGGACCGTCAGGCCACGATCTCGGACTGGCTCGACCACCGCACCGCCGACGGCCCCGAGGTCGCCCAGATCGACGCCACGCAGATCGACGCGGTGATGGCCCAGCTGCGCGAGTCGTCCTACGATTACGTCTTCATCGACACGCCGGGCGTCGATTCCGCCGGCACCCTCTCGGCGATCCGCGCGGCGGACCTCTGCATCATTCCGTGCCGGCCGACGCCCGCTGACCTGCGCGCCTTCAAGCCGACGCTGGCCGCCGTCTATCGGCTCGAGAAGAAGTTCGCCTTCGTCCTGAACCAGACTCCGCCCCGGTCCTACCGCATCCGCGACGCCGCGGACGGTCTCGCGGTGCTCGGCATCCTGCCCGACGTCAACATCGTCGCCCGCACGGACCATCAGGACGCCATCGGCGTCGGCCAGGGCGTCACCGAGTTCAATCCGAAGGGGCAGGCGGCGGGCGAGGTGCGCAAGCTCTGGACCTGGATCGAGAAGCGGATGCAGGTCTCCAAGCATGTCAAAGCCGCCTAAACCGGGTCTTTCCAGGCCGAGCCTGGCCTCCATCGTCGCGGCCTCGGCCACCACGGGGCGCCCCCTCCCCACCGCCGAGATCGTCCAGCTCGACGTCGGAACCCCCCGCCCCCGGCCGAGCGCCACCCTCAAGGAGCGGGCGCGTCAGATGTCGGTCTATCTCGAGCCGCCGGTCTACGATCAGCTGCGCGACCTCGCCCATACCGAGCGGGCCAAGATGCACGGCCTCATGCTCGAAGCCCTCGATCTGCTGTTCAAGCAGCGCGGCGCCCGCTCCATCCGGCAGCTGACGGACGACGATTCCCGCTGACGCCGGACGCACCGCGCGTCGTTCGGCCGTCCGGGGCTCCGGCGCGCGCGGCCTGCGGGGCGGTTCCGTAGCCCCCGATTGGGCCGCGCTCACGAACGGTCCCGTCCATCTCATTCAGCCTTCGTTTACGCAGACGCGACAAACCTGAGTGTCCCGAGGCGGCGCCGATCTGCGCCGTTCCGGGCACCCGGCGGACCTCGCCGTCCTCGGTCGCGGGTGTGTGTGCGTGCGGGAGGCGGCGGGGCGGATCATCCGGATGACGCGTTCGACGAAGGCCGGCCTGATGCCCGGTTTGCAGGCCGGCACGGCGTGGCGGGTCCTCGGAATCTGCGCCGTGGCCCTCGTCACCGCCAACTGTGCCCAGAACCCGCAGCAGACCCTCGCCGGACCGTCTGGCTCGGGCGTCGATCCGAAATACGGGGTCAAGGCGAGTCCGCGCCTCTACAACGAGGGCGACGTGATCCCGAAGGGCGGCGGCCGGCGCTTCTCGGGCAAGCCCTACGTGGTGGCCGGGCGCACCTACGTGCCGCGCGAGAACGCGAAGGGCTACGTCCGCGAGGGCCTGGCCTCCTGGTACGGTGCGGCCTTCCACGGCCGCATGACGGCCAACGGCGAGGTGTTCGACCGCCACTCCATCGCCGCCGCGCACCCGACCCTGCCCCTGCCGAGCTACGCCCGCGTCACGAATCTGGCCAATCACCGCTCCATGATCGTGCGGGTGAACGATCGCGGGCCGTATCACGCCGACCGCGTCATGGACGTGTCGGAGGAGGTGGCCCAGGCCCTCGAATTCCACCGCAGCGGCACCTCCCGCGTGCGGGTCGAGTATGTCGGCAAGGCCTCCACCGCCGGCAGCGACGACAGCAAGCTCCTCGCCACCCTGCGCACGGACGGCCTGCCCGCCGCCATCGGGACCCGATCCCCGGTGATGCTGGCCGATCTCGGTCCCGACGCCGCCGAACCCGCTGCGCGCGAATCCGCGACCCCCGAGCCTTCGGCGGGCGAGCGCCTGACCCGAGGGCGCTCGGCCCTGGCGTTCAAGCCGGCCGGCGAGGAGGCGCGGGAGGAGGCCGAGACCGTCCGCCCGGCGCGACCCGCCCCGGTCCTCATGGCGCGGGCCGCCGGCGTCGCGGTGCCCGCCGCCCTGCAGCCCACCGCCGCGCGCGAGACCGCCTTCAAGCCCGTCGCGCCGATCCGCGTCGCATCCGCCAGCTCCGTGCCCGCGCGGCCGACGACCCACGAATCGGACGGCGCCCAGCGGACCGGCGGCCGGATGCGGGCCATGGCGCAACCCCTGACCCGCACGGCGGCCGCCTGGGCGCCCCCCGCGATGCCCGGCAGGGACCAGGGCAAGGACTCCAACAGGGGACACGGCAAGGCCGGCGCCCCGGTGCCCGTCGCGGTTGCCGCGCGGGCCGTGGCATCCGCCGGGACGGCCGGTCCCGGCAAGGGGGCGGTTCCCAAGGGGCTCGCCGCAGCACCTGTCGCCGCCCGGCCGACGGCGCCCGTCAAAGCCGTCGTGACCGCTCGGGCACCCGCGCCGCCCGTGAAACTCGCCGCTGCGAAGGCCCCGGTCGGCAAGGTCGCCGTCGAGAAGATCCCATCCGGCAAGGTCGGCGCCGGCAAGGCCGTCGCCGGCACGGCCAAGCCCACCCGTGCGCGGGTCGCAGAGGCGCGGTGAGAGCCTGAAGCCGCCCGCGCGACGCGATACGGTGCAGCGCAGCGTATTTGGGTTCGATCTCCCCCCGAAATCCCTGTATCGTCACGCTTGAGCGGCGGCGGGAGCCGGGCGATCCCGGTCGGATTGGTGTGAGGCGAGTGATGCGCGCGACGATTCTCGACGCGACCCGGACGGCCCTGGTCTGCGGGGTTCTCGTCCTGTCCGCCTGGGGCGGGGCCCGTGCCCAGAGCTTCCAGACGGCGGCCCCGCACGCGATCCTCATCGACGCCGATTCCGGCTCGGTGCTGTTCGAGAAGGGCGCCGACGACCTGTTTTCCCCGGCCAGCATGGCCAAGCTGATGACCACCGAGATCGTGTTCAACGAGATCCGGCAGGGCCGGCTCACCATGGACTCGGAATTTCAAATCACCGAGGACGCCTGGCGCCGGGGCGGGGCGGGGGGCGGCGGCTCGTCGATGTTCGCCCAGCTCAACAGCCGCATCAAGCTGTCCGATCTCCTGCGCGGGCTCATCGTCCAGTCGGGCAACGACGCCGCCATCGCCATCGGGGAGGGCATCGCCGGCTCGGAGGAGAATTTCGGCCGGATGATGACGGCGAGGGCCAAGGAGATCGGCCTCACGCGCTCGACCTTCCGCAATGCCACCGGCTACGCGGCGCCCGACCAGAAGGTGACCGCCCGCGATCTCGCCAAGCTCGCGCTCCACCTCATCGAGACCTATCCCGACCTGTACAAGATCTTCTCCGAGCGTGAATTCACCTGGAACAAGATCAAGCAGCAGAATCGCAATCCGCTCCTCGGCCTCGACATCGGTGCCGACGGCCTGAAGACCGGATACCTCGAGGAATCCGGCTATGGCCTCACGGGCTCGGCCGTGCAGAACGGCCAGCGCCTCATCATGGTGGTGAGCGGCCTGAAGACCGCGCGCGACCGGGCGTCGGAATCCCGCAAGCTCGTGGAATGGGGGTTCCGGGCCTTCGAGGCGCGCCAGGTGTTCACGGCCGGCGAGACGGTGGCGGAGGCCTCGGTCTACGGCGGCGCGCAAGGGAGCGTGCCCCTCGTGGCGAAGAAGCCCGTGCGGGTACTCCTGCCGCGCGGCACCGGCGACCGGATCACCGCCAAGGCGGTCTATGATGGCCCGCTGGTGGCGCCCGTGGAGGAAGGGCAGGCCGTTGGCCGCCTGCGGATCATGCGGGGCGACACCCAAGCCCTGGATCAGCCGCTCTACGCCGGGGCGTCCGTACCGGCGGGCTCGATCACCCAGCGCGCCCTCGACGCGGCCCTGGAAGTCGGCACCGGCCTGTTCCGCCGCGCCTTTGAGAAGGTCGGCGCCAAATCGTGAGGGAGCCGGCGGCCGGGGCGTTCATCACCTTCGAGGGCGGGGAGGGGGCTGGGAAATCCACCCAGGTCCAGCGCCTCGCCGCGCGCCTGCGGACCGGCAGCGGCCGCCCCGTGGTGGTGACGCGCGAGCCCGGCGGCTCGCCGAAGGCCGAGGCGATCCGCGCCGCCCTGCTCTCGGGCGTCGCCAAGCCGCACGGCGCCTTCGCCGAGGCCCTGCTGTTCTCCGCCGCCCGCATCGACCACCTCGATACCCTCATCCGTCCGGCCCTCGCCCGGGGCGAGACGGTGTTGTGCGACCGGTTCGCCGATTCGACCCGGGCCTACCAGGGCGCGGCCGGCGGCCTCGATCCCGCCCTCGTGACGAGCCTGGAGCGGGTCGTCGTCGGCGAGACGCGCCCCGACCTCACCCTCATCCTCGACCTCGACCCTTCCTTGGGCCTCGCCCGCGCCGCGGGGCGTGGGGATGCGGGCCCCGACCGCTTCGAGGCCGAGGCCCTCGCGTTCCACACGCGCCTGCGCGATGCCTTTCGCGCCATCGCGGCCGCCGAGCCGGAGCGGTGCGCCCTCATCGATGCGAGCGCCGAACCGGACGCCGTGGAGGCGGCGATCCGCGCCGCCGTCGCGGCGCGGTTGCCGGCCCTTCTCGGGGAGGCGTCCGGCGATGCGGCCTGAACGCCTGCCCGAGGACGTCGAAGCGGGCGACCTGCCCCACATCCCCCGCCCCCGCGAGCAGGCGGGCCTCGTCGGCCACGCGCAGGCCGAGGCTGCTTTCCTGGACGGGATCGCGTCGGGGCGCCTGCATCACGCCTGGCTCATCGGCGGCCCGCGCGGCATCGGCAAGGCGACGCTGGCCTACCGCATGGCCCGCTGGCTCATCGCCAATCCCGAGCTCGGCCCCTCGCCGAACACCCTCGCCGTCGATCCGGGGCATCCGGCGGCGCGCCAGGTCGCGGCCCTGTCGCACCCGAACCTCGTCGCCCTGCGCCGCACCCGGCCGCCCACCGCGAAAACCCTGGCGACGAAGATCTCCGTGGACGCCGCCCGCGGTGCCCTCGCGCTGTTCGGCTCCACCGGGGGCGCGGCCGGCTACCGCATCTGCATCGTCGACAGCGCCGAGGACCTCAACGCCAACAGCGCCAATGCCCTCCTGAAGATGGTGGAGGAGCCCCCGCCCCGCTGCCTGTTCCTCATCGTCAGCCACGCGCCGGGGCGGCTGCTGCCGACGATCCGCTCGCGCTGCCGGGCGCTGACCCTGCGGCCGCTCTCCGAGGCCGAGGTCGCCCGGGTGGTGGCGGGCTTCCCTCCGCCCTTCGTCCAGCCCGAGGCCGAGGCCCTGGCCCGGGCCGCCGCCCTGGCGGAGGGCTCCGTGGCGCAGGCGCTGGCGATGCTCGAGCCCGCCACCGCTAACTTGGTCGCGGAGGTCGAGACCCTGCTCGCCCGCCTCGACCACCCGGACTGGCGCCGCATCCTGGCGCTCGCGGAGAAACTCTCGGGCCGCGACGCCGATGAGCTGTTCGCCGCCAGCCTCGACACGGTGTTCCGGTTCGTCTCGGCCGAACTCGACCGGCGGGCCCACGAGGATCCGGCCCGCCTTGCGGCCCTGGTCGAGGTATGTGACAAGATCGCCCGTGCCGCGCGGGAGGCCGCGACCTACAATCTCGACCGCCGGCCGCTGGTCCTGTCCCTGTTCGGAGACCTCGCCGGCGCCGTGCGCGCGGCCTGAACCGGACGGACCCTCACGACGATCCGTCCCGTCATCCCTTCGAACCCTGCCTCCGGGGAACTTCAGACGTGACCGACCCGGCTTCCGAAAAGACCTTCGGCCTCACCACCGCGATCTCCTATCCCAACGGCGCGCCGCATATCGGCCACGCCTACGAGGCGATCGCCACGGACGCCCTCGCGCGCTTCAAGCGGATCGACGGCTACGACGTGCTGTTCTCCACCGGCACCGACGAGCACGGCCTCAAGATCCAGCAGACCGCCGCCAAGGCCGGGATTTCCCCGCGCGAACTTGTCGACGACATGGCCGCGCGCTTCCGCGCCATGGTCGAGGCGCTCGATTGCAGCCACGACCGTTTCATCCGCACCACGGAGCCGGAGCATTACCTCGCCGCCCAGGAACTCTGGCGCCGGATGGAAGCGAACGGCGACATCTACCTGTCGAAATACGCCGGCTGGTACTCCGTGCGCGACGAGGCCTACTACAACGAGGACGAGACCGAACTCGGCCCCGACGGCGCCCGCCGTTCGCGCGAGACCGGCACGGCCGTGACCTGGATGGAGGAGGAGAATTTTCTCTTTCGCCTCTCGGCCTACGGGGACCGGCTGCTGGCGCTCTACGACTCCCAGCCCGACTTCATCGGCCCCGAGAGCCGCCGCAACGAGGTGGCGAGCTTCGTGCGCTCCGGCCTCAAGGACTTTTCCGTCAGCCGCACCAATTTCGACTGGGGCGTGCCGGTGCCGGGGCACCCGGACCACGTCATGTACGTGTGGGTCGATGCGCTCACCAACTACCTGACCGTCACGGGCTTTCCCGACGACGCCGATCCGAGAAGAAAATTCTGGCCGATGGATCTCCACGTCATCGGCAAGGACATCGTCCGCTTCCACGCGGTGTACTGGCCGGCTTTCCTCATGTCGGCCGGGCTGCCGCTTCCGAAGCGTGTGTTCGGCCACGGCTTCCTGCTCTCCAAGGGCGAGAAGATGTCGAAATCCCTCGGCAACGTCGTCGATCCCATGGACCTCATCGCGACCTACGGCGTCGATGCGTTGCGCCATTTCGTCCTGCGCGAGGTGCCGTTCGGCGGCGACGGCAACTACAGCCATGAAGCGATCATCACTCGCTACACGGCGGACCTGTCGAACGGCCTCGGCAACCTCGCCCAGCGCTCGCTCTCGATGATCGCCAAGAATCTTTCGGGATTGGTCCCCGAGCACGGCGCCTTCACGGAGGAGGATCGCGCCCTGCTGAGTCTCGCCGATGCCCTGCCGGGCACCGTCCGCGAGGCCATGGACCGGCTGGCCCCCCACACGGCGCTGGCCGAAATCTGGGCCGTGGTGACGGCCTCCGACCGCTACTTCGACGCCCAGAAGCCCTGGGTGTTGCGCAAGACCGATCCGGCCCGCATGGCCGCCTCCCTCTACGTGGTGGCCGAGACCCTGCGGGCCATCGCCATTCTGGTGCAGCCGTTCATGCCGGGCTCAGGCTCCAAGCTCCTCGATCTCCTGGCCGTGCCGGAGGACAAGCGCCGCCTCGCCGATGTGGGGGAGGGGGGGCGCCTCGTGCCGGGCACGCCGCTCCCCGCCCCCGCCGGGCTATTCCCCCGCTTCGTCGAGCCGGAGGCCGCAGCGGATTGAGGGCGTGGTTGGATCCGCACGCAATCAAGAAACGTCGAGTCAAAGATGCTGGTCGATAGTCACTGCCACCTCGATTTCCCGAACTTCGCCGAGGACCTGCCCGGCGTCATCGCCCGCGCCAGACAGGCGGGCGTGACCCGCATGGTCACCATCGCGACGCGGGTCGCCAAGGCGAAAGCCTACGAGGCCCTGTCGGAGGCGCATCCCGAGATCTGGCACACCATCGGCACCCATCCGGACGGCGCCGGAGACGAGCCCGACGTGCCGACCGAGACGATCGTGGCGCTCAGCCGGCATCCGCGCTGCGTCGGCATCGGTGAATCCGGCCTCGACTTCCACTACGACAATGCCGCGCCGGAGGCGGTGCAGGAGCGGGTCTTTCGCCGCCACATCGCGGCGGCGCGCGAGACCGGCCTGCCCCTCGTCATCCATTCGCGCGACGCCGATGCCGAGATGGAGGCGATCCTCGTCGACGAGATGGGGCAGGGGGCCTTCACGGCGGTGCTGCACTGCTTCTCCTCCGGCGCCCGTCTCGCCGAGGTCGGCATCGAACTCGGGCTCTCCATCTCGTTCTCCGGGATCGTCACCTTCCGGCGTTCGCAGGATCTGCGCGCCATCGCCCTGAAAGTGCCCCACGACCGCCTGCTGGTGGAGACCGACGCGCCGTTCCTGGCGCCCGAACCCCATCGGGGCCGCACCAACGAACCCGCCTACACCGCCGATACCGCCCGCGCCCTCGCCAAGACGTTCGCGATGACGTTCGAGGATTTCGCCGCCCTCACCACGGCCAACTTCCACCGCCTGTTCCACAAGGCCGCCGCCTGACACGGGCGGGGCAGACGGGAACGGGAAGCGGAGGAGGGGGCGTGACACGCCCCTGCCCCCTCCGATACCAACGGGGCCGGAGGGTACGATGGGTTCCTTGACGTTGACGATCCTCGGCTGCGGCTCGTCCGGCGGCGTGCCCCGGGTCGCCTACGGCTGGGGGGCCTGCGATCCGGCCGAACCGAAGAACCGGCGGCGGCGCTGCTCGCTCCTCGTGGAGCGCACCGGGCCGGAGGGCGATACCGGCGTTCTCGTCGACACGTCCCCTGACCTGCGCGAGCAGCTCATCGGTGCCGGCGTGCGCAGCCTCGATGCGGTGCTGTTCACCCACGCGCATGCCGACCACACCCACGGCATCGACGATGTCCGCCCCCTCGTCCTTCAAATGCGTCGGCGCATTCCGGTCTATGCCGACGCCCACACCCGTGCGCTCCTGGAGCGGCGCTTCGGCTACTGCTTCGCGACGCCGCCGGGCAGCGAGTATCCGCCCATCCTCGACATGAACAGCCTCATGGCGGGGGAGACCGTGGCGGTGGGGGGCGCGGGGGGCGCCGTGACGGCCCTGCCCTTCGCCATGGAGCACGGCAACGAGGCGGCGCTGGGATTCCGGTTCGGTCCGGCCGCCTATGCGCCCGACGTCAGCCTGATGCCGGAGGCGGCCCAGGCGCATCTCCATGATCTCGATCTGCTCATCATCGACGCCCTGCGGGAGACGCCGCATCCGACGCATTATTCGGTCTCGGACGCCTTGGCCCTCATCGAGACGGTGCGGCCCCGTCGCGCGGTGCTGACCAACCTCCATACCGATCTCGACTACGCCACCCTGGCGCGCAAACTCCCGGCCCACGTGGTGCCGGCCTACGATGGCCTGAGCCTGACGGTGGATGGGTGATCCGGGAGGAGGGCGGTCCGACCCGGAGCGTCTCTCAGTTCCGGGCCGGGGCCTCTTCGGGCAGGCCGGCATTGGCGAGGATCTGGGCCGTGGCCGCCTTGGCGAGGCGGTCGTAGCCCGCATCCGTCATGTGGAGTCCGTCGGGGCCGATCATCTGGGTCGGCGTGAGCAGGCCCTTGGCCACCCAGGCACGCATGAGGGCGTTGCGGCGGATCACCGGCACGCCGAGTTCCGTCGCGACCTCGTGTAGGGCCGTGCCGTAGCGTTCCGAACCGGCGGTCCCGGACAGGCGCTTGCACCATTGCTGATCCATGAGAATCACGTCCGCCCCCGTGGCACGGATCGCCAGGATGCCGGCCCGGGTGAGTTCGGCGAAACGCTCGACGCTGACGCCGGTCATCGGGTCGTTGCTGCCCGTCTGCCACACGACGAGATCGGGCTTCTCCGCCAGCACGTCGGTCTCGAGACGCCGTGCCATGGCCTCGGAATCGTCGCCGCCCTTGCCCCGGTTGACCACGGTGACGGATTGATGTCCGGCCTTGCCCAGGCGCGCCTCGAGGTCCTGCTGCAGTTGCGCCGGGTAGGCGGAGGCCGGCGAGGAGGCGCCGATGCCTTCCGTCGACGAGGAGCCGAACGCCACGATGCGGATGTCCCTGCCCTCGGCGACGAGGCCGGCCAGACGCGGCAGGCGGGCCAGGGTCCGGGCGTGAAGGGCGGGGCGCCCCGGAGAAAGCGCCGCCGGGGGCACGTCCAGCCCGGCATGCCGCTCGATGGCCGGAGCCGGCTCGGACGCCACCGGGCCGCACAGGGTCGCCAGGGCGAGGATCGGGGCGAGGGCAAAGCGCGCTGAGATCGGCATCACGTTCGCTTGGTGGAATTGTCCGGACGGTGCACGCCCCGCGAGGCGATGCGACCGCGTAATTCATTTCTTGAGCCGAGATTATGACGAAGGCGAGGGCGTCGACGGATTGGCATGCCACAACCGGCCCGATTTGTACGGGTTATGCCCCGAACCCCACGCTCAGGATGAATCCGGGGTGCATGCCGGACGACCTCGATAAGCCCCCTGCCCCTGATTCTTCGAAGGTTGGTTCCATAATATATCTTATGCGAACGGAATTCGTTGGAGCAGAAGCGGCACTCCGCAGCGGTCCGGGGCTGTTTCAGCCCCGCGTCCGGCGCGGGTGTCGGGACAGCCTCGTTTGGGCGCCCTCGCCCACCACGAAGACTGCGCCGGGGCGACCGGGCGTCCGGCTCAGATCCTGAGCTCTACCCGATTCGGAGTGACCGTCACCGCGTCGGGGCGGCGATCCGTGGCCTCGATGGCGTAGTGCATCGCGTCCTGTCGGGTCCGGAACAGGCCGCCGGCGAGACCGTGGATCTCCGCGGCGACCCAACGTCCCTGCGGATCCTGGCCGACCACGAACCTTTGGGCGGAGGTTGGGTGCGTCGTGGCCGGGGCGAGGGGGATGGACGAGAGGATCGTGGCGGACATGGATCGGCCGGGGTTCGCGCGATCCCGTATCGGACCGCCCCTGCAACCTGCTCCTGCGCGCATAAGGGTTCGAGGCGCAGCCGGATGCGCCGACGTAAGGAAGCCATCAGGAACGCGGACGGGCCCGTCCGTAGGCCGTCCGAGGTGGCGGCCGGACGAAACCTTCGGGCGAGGGCGGTTTCGACCGCAAGGAACGGGATGCGCGTGCCGTTGGAAGAGGCCAGGATAGGGCCATGTCGACCGCCCTCCCCGCCACCCTCGATTCCCCGATCCCCCACGCCGACGCCTGTTGGGCCGCCGTCGCCGCCCGCGATCCGGCGGCCGATGGGCGGTTCGTCTATGCTGTGCGCACCACCGGGGTGTATTGCCGTCCGGGCTGCGGCGCCCGCACTCCGCGCCGGGAGAACGTGCGCTTCCACGCCACCCCGGCGGCGGCGCGGGAGGCGGGCTTTCGTCCCTGCCTGCGCTGTCGCCCGGACGATCCGCCCCGGTCCGCCCGCCATGCCGCGGCCGTCGCCCGGGCCTGCCGCCTCATCGGGACGGCCGAGGAGCCCCCTGCCCTGGCGGATCTGGCCCGGACCGCGGGCCTGAGCCCGTTTCATTTCCACCGGGTGTTTCGCGACGTCACCGGGGTGACGCCGAAGGCCTATGCCGAGGCCGTGCGGGCGGAGCGCCTCGCTGCCGGATTGCCGCGTGCGGGATCGGTGACGGAAGCGGCCTACGCGGCGGGTTACGGCACGGCGAGCCGGTTCTACGCCGCGGCCGGCCGGCATCTCGGCATGACGCCCGGCGCCTACCGCAGGGGCGGGGCGGGCATCGCCATCCGCTTCGCCGTGGCGGCCTGTGCGCTGGGCTTCGTCCTGGCGGCGGCCACCGAACGGGGCCTCTGCGCCATTCTGCTGGGTGACGATCCCGAGGCCCTGGCGCAAGACCTGCGGGCCCGCTTTCCCCGCGCCGACATCGCCGGGGCAGGGGTGGACTTCGCCGCATGGCTCGCCGAGGTCGTGGCTTTCGTGGCGGCCCCATGCAACGGACTCGCCCTGCCCCTCGACATCGGCGGCACCGCGTTCCAGCAGCGTGTCTGGGCGGCCCTGCGGGCGATCCCGGCGGGACGGACGGCGACCTACACGGACATCGCGAACGCCATCGGCCAGCCCGCCGCCGTGCGGGCCGTGGCCCTCGCCTGCGCCGCCAACGCCCATGCGGTGGCGATCCCCTGCCACCGGGTGGTGCGCGCGGACGGGTCGCCCTCCGGCTACCGCTGGGGGATGGCCCGCAAGGCGGAACTCCAGGCGCGGGAGAAGGCCGGGCGGGATCCGGAGTGACCGGATCGCCATGTGTCCCGCGCCCTTTCCCTTGCGCTTGCCCGGCGGGTCCGGACGGGGGAAGAGGGGCCCCCGCCGCGCGAAAGGCTTCGTCCCATTGAGCGTGACACCGCCCTCCCCCGCCCGGCCGCCGCAGGGCCGACCGACGGCGCTCTCCGCCTACCCGCTCCTCGCCGGCACCATGCTGCTGTGGGGCGGCAACGTGGTGGCCAGCAAATGGGCGGTGGGCGAAGTCTCGCCGCAAGTCCTCACCTGCCTGCGCTGGGCCATCGCCTGTCTCGTCCTCGCCCTGCCGGCCCGCGCCGGCCTCGTCGCCGAGTGGGGGCGCCTCAAGGCCCATTGGCTCTACGTGCTGCTCATGGGAGCGTGCGGCTACACCCTCTATGCCAGTCTGTTCTACGCGGCCGGTCTCTACACGACGGGGATCAACATCGCCCTGTTCCAAGGGGCGATCCCCGTTCTCGTCATCCTCATCAACTATGCCGTCCACCGGGTGGCCGTGAGCGGAGCGCAGGCTCTGGGCGTCGTCGTAACCCTGGCCGGCGCCGTGGTGGCGGCCACCCACGGCGACTGGCGGGTGCTCACGCATTTCGGCTTCAACCGCGGCGACGTTCTCATGCTCGTCGCCTGCCTGCTCTATGCCGGCTACGCCGTGGCGCTCACCGCGCGGCCGAAGGTCTCGGGCCTGACCTTCTTCACCGCCATGGCGCTGGCCGCCTTCCTCACCTCCCTGCCGCCGCTGGCCGCCGAGTGGACGCTCGGCCACACGATCTGGCCGACGCCCCGGGGCTGGCTCGTCGTCGCGTTCGTGGCCTTGGGCCCGAGTCTCGCGGCCCAGCTCGGTTTCATGCGTGGGGTCGAACTCATCGGCCCGAACCGGGCCGGCCTGTTCGTCAACCTCGTGCCGATCTTCGGGGCGGGCCTCGCCGTTCTCTTCCTCGGCGAGCCGTTCCGCTGGAACGACGCCCTGGCGCTCGCCCTCGTCATCGGCGGCATCGCCATCGCCGAGCGTCTCGGCCGGCGGCGGTGAGGCCCGCGTCCCGGCGCCCTCACCGCGCCGCCACCGCCTTGCGCAGGGCGGTCAGGAGGTCGCCCTCGAAGGCCAGGGCCGAGCCGTAGTGGAAGTCGATGTCGAAGGGCTTGCGCGCGTTCATGGAAAGCGAGGCGCTCTGCATGGCCACGAGTCGGCCGGCCTCGTCGAACAGGCCCGAGCCCGATCCGCCGAAGCCGTCGTTGCAATCGTGGCGCAGCCGCCGGATGCCGCCTTCGCTCGGCGGATCGACTTGACGGATGGCACAGGCTTCGAGGCTCGCCGGCCCGCGATAGTTCTCGTGCCCGCCCGGTGACACCATCACGACGGGCAGTCGCAGGGGGCCCTCCCCCAGGGTCGGCGCGGTCGGTATGGGCTGGGGCCGCGCGCCCTCCACGGGGTGTGCGAGGCGCAGGATCGCCCAGTCGTCGGTGATGTGGAGGGCCTGCGAGCCCGGCACCGCCCCGAGTTCGATGCTGTCGGGCACGAAATCGTAATTGCGCCCGCCGATCTGGAAGAAGCAGTCGCTCACCTCCCGCGTGGTCTCGAGGCGGCGGTTGCGGAAGTTGTGCGCGTTGAGCACGACCACGGACGGATCGCCGATGAGCCAGGCGGCGGCGGCTTTCCTCGGAATGCCGTCCGCCCCGTGGCAGAACAGCACGCCCGCCCCCGGATAACGTTCGATATCCGCCCCCGTGAGGTCCCGGCGGCCGTCCCGGGGATAGAGGGCGGCGAGGTCCCAGCCCGGGATGTCGCGGGCCGGAAGGTCCCGGGCCGAGGCCGGTCCGGCGGCGCAGAGCAGGGCCATGAGGGCGGCGGCGTGGACTGCCCCGACGGACCTCGCCGAGGTCTTCGCCAAGGACTCCGCCAAGGCGCCCCGACCGATTCCGCGCCTGCGTCCGAACCCCCGCCCGATCCTTGGCGCCATCGGTCCCCGCTCCCTTCTGCCGGCCCGTTCGCCCGTGCCGTTGCGATAGTGGTGCGACGACCCCGGAGGACGGTCAAGCGACGGGGTGCCGCTGCGCGATCCTCATGATCTATTTGCCAAAGTGTCCCGGTTAGAAATGTCGGACCGTCTAGAGACTTCGCGCCTTGAAGATGTCTAGAAATAGGGGCTGACGGAACAGTAATAAGCTTCTTATAAGACAGATTTAGTCTAATAAAAGCTTAAGAGCGCAGCGGTTCTTCTCTCGAGGACGCGGTGTCAATGTTCCGAAGCGGCGGGAGAAACAGCCACGCGGGACCGCAAGGTCTGTAGACGGGGCGGCAGCTGAGGAGACGCACGATGATGAGGTACCTGAGTTCCGTATCGGTGCTGGCCGTGATGGCCCTGGCGCCCATCGGGATGGCCAGCCAAGCGTCCGCCAACGACAAGCTCGTCGAGCTGTCGAAGAGCGACGAAAACTGGGTCATGCCGGGCAAGAACTACGACTCGGACAACTACAGCAAGCTCAAGCAGATCAACGCCGGCAACGTGAAGGACCTGAAGGTCTCCTGGAGCTTCTCGACCGGCCTGCTCAACGGCCATGAGGGCGCGCCCCTCGTCGTCGACGGCAAGATGTACATCCACACTTCGTTCCCGAACAACACGTTCGCCCTCGGCCTCGACGATCCGGGCCACATCCTGTGGCAGGACAAGCCCAAGCAGAACCCGGCCGCCCGCGCGGTCGCCTGCTGCGATCTCGTGAACCGCGGCCTCGCCTACTGGCCGGGCGACGGCAAGACGCCGTCCCTCATCCTCAAGACGCAGCTCGACGGCAACGTCGCGGCACTCAACGCCGAGACCGGCGAGACGGTGTGGAAGGTCGAGAACTCCGACATCAAGGTCGGCTCCACGCTCACCATCGCCCCCTACGTGGTCAAGGACAAGGTGATCATCGGCTCGTCCGGCGCCGAGCTCGGCGTGCGCGGCTACCTCACCGCCTACGACGTGAAGACCGGTGCCCAGGTGTGGCGCGCCTACGCCACGGGTCCCGACAAGGATCTGCTGCTTGGGCCCGACTTCAACGTCAAGAACGCCCATTACGGCCAGAAGGGACTGGGCACCTCCACCTGGGAGGGCGATGCCTGGAAGATCGGCGGCGGCACCAATTGGGGCTGGTACGCCTACGATCCCGGCACCAACCTGATCTACTTCGGCACCGGCAACCCGGCGCCGTGGAACGAGACCATGCGTCCCGGCGACAACAAGTGGACGATGACGATCTTCGGCCGCGACGCCGATACGGGTGAAGCCAAGTTCGGCTACCAGAAGACCCCCCACGACGAGTGGGATTACGCCGGCGTCAACGTGATGATGCTGTCGAACCAGAAGGACAAGGACGGCAAGGACCGCAAGCTCCTCACCCATCCGGACCGCAACGGCATCGTCTACACCCTGGACCGGACCGACGGCTCGCTCGTCTCGGCCAACAAGATCGACGACACCGTCAACGTCTTCAAGTCCGTCGATCTGAAGACCGGCCAGCCGGTGCGCGATCCCGAGTACGGCACCCGGATGGACCATCTCGCCAAGGACGTCTGTCCCTCGGCCATGGGCTATCACAACCAGGGCCACGATTCCTATGATCCGGAGCGCAAGCTCTTCTACATGGGCATCAACCACATCTGCATGGATTGGGAGCCCTTCATGCTTCCGTACCGTGCGGGCCAGTTCTTCGTCGGTGCGACGCTGAACATGTACCCCGGCCCGAAGGGTGACCGGCAGAACTACGAGGGTCTCGGCCAGATCAAGGCCTACAACGCCATCACGGGCGAGTATAAGTGGGACAAGATGGAGCGTTTCGCCGTGTGGGGCGGAACGATGGCCACCGCCGGCGACCTCGTGTTCTACGGAACCCTGGACGGTTACATCAAGGCGCGTAACTCCGACAACGGCGACCTTCTCTGGAAGTTCAAGCTGCCGTCGGGCGCCATCGGTTACCCGATGACCTACAGCCACAAGGGTGATCAGTACGTCGCCATCTACTACGGCGTCGGCGGCTGGCCGGGCGTTGGCCTCGTGTTCGATCTCCAGGATCCGACCGCCGGCCTCGGTGCCGTGGGCGCCTTCAAGAAGCTCGCCAACTACACCCAGATGGGTGGTGGCGTGATGGTGTTCTCGCTGAACGGCAAGGGTCCGTACGACGATCCGAACGTCGGCGAGTACCAGACGGCCGCCAAGAAGTAAGGCTCGCGCCCGACACGACCTCCCCGCCGGCCCTGGCCGGCGGGGACCCCCGCGACGATCCCGCGCGCGAAGGCCACGCAAGGACACGCCATGTCCCGCCGTCGCGCAGCTCAAGAAACAACCGAACAACGGATCTCCCTCATGTCGCTCGTCACCGGACGTCGCCGCGCGGCGATCTCGGCCGCCTCGCTCCTGGCGTTGGCCTGCCTGTCCCCCGCTCACGCCGCCGAGGATGCGGCGAAAGCCTCAGGCCCCGCCGACGACACCACCCTGCGCATCTGCGCGGCCGTGCAGCCGCCCCTCTCGATGAAGGACGGGTCGGGTCTCGAGAACCGGATCGCCACGACGGTGGCCGAGGCCATGGGGCGCAAGGCCCAGTTCGTCTGGCTGGAGAAGCCGGCGATCTACCTCGTGCGCGACGGCCTCGAGAAGAAACTCTGCGACGTGGTGGTGGGCCTCGACAGCGACGATCCGCGCGTCCTCGCGACCAAGCCATACTACCGCAGCGGCTACGTCTTCATCACCCGGGCCGACCGCGACCTCGACATCAAGTCCTGGACCGATCCGCGCCTGAAGAGCGTCGACCACATGGTGGTGGGCTTCGGCACCCCCGGCGAGGCGATGCTGAAGGATATCGGCCGCTACGAGGAGGACATGGCCTACCTCTACTCGCTGGTGAACTTCCGCGCACCCCGCAACCAGTACACCCAGATCGATCCGGCGCGGATGGTCAGCGAAGTCGCCAGCGGCAAGGCCGATGTCGCCGTGGCCTTCGGCCCCGACGTCGCCCGCTACGTCAAGGAATCGAGCACCCCGCTCCGGGTGACGCCCGTGCCCGACGACACCGTGCGCAGCGACGGCCAGAAGATGCCCCAGAGCTTCGACCAGTCCATGGGCGTACGCCGGGACGACACCGCTCTGAAGGCCGCCCTCGACGCGGGCATCGCCAAGGCCAAGCCCGGGATCGACGCGATCCTGAAGCAGGAGGGCGTGCCCCTCTCCGTTGCCTCCAACTGATCCGTGCCAGCCCCGGGCCGCTCGAAAAGGGGCGGCCCGCCCAGAACCCGACCGGACGGTCGGAAAACTCCATCAGAGCGATGTCATGCGTCATATCAAAGGCCTTCTGGCCGGATTCGTCGGCCTCGGCCTCGTCACCGCCGGAGTCCCGGCCCTCGCGCAACCGGCGGGCGGGCCGCAGACCGGGATCGTTTTCCGCAACACCGTCACGGGCGAACAGCTCGACGTTTCGCAGGGCAAGGAGGGCGGCCGCGACACGCCTGCCGTGAAGGAATTCTTCCAGACCGGCAAGAACATCTACATCGATGACAAGTCCTGCCTGCGCAACGGCGAGTCCCTGTTCGCGACGTCCTGCTCGGGGTGTCATGGCCACCTGGCCGAGGGCAAGCTTGGACCCGGCCTCAACGACAATTATTGGACCTATCCGGCCAACACCGAGGATACGGGCCTGTTCGCCACCATCTTCGGCGGTGCCAACGGCATGATGGGGCCGCACAACGAGAACCTGACGCCCGACGAGATGCTGCAGACCATCGCCTGGATCCGGCATCTCTATACCGGTCCGGTCAAGGATGCGGTCTGGCTCAACGCCGAGCAGAAGAAGAATTACACGCCCTACAAGCAGGGCGAGACCTTCCCCACGGACGTCAAGGGCCAGTGCAAGCCGCTGGAGAACTAGCGTCCCTGGGAAGTCACGCCGCGTGACGTGCGCGCGGTGAACGATGAGCGGCACGCGCCGCGCCAACCACAAACGGAGGAGACAGACATGCGGACGTTCATTTTTGCGGTGGCGCTCGGTGCGGGCGCGGTGCTGGCGGCTCCGGCCATGGCGTACGACGGCACCAAGTGCAAGGCCGCCGGCAATTGCTGGGAGCCCAAGCCCGGCTTCCCCGAGAAGATCGCTGGCTCGAAGTACGATCCCAAGCATGATCCGAAGGAGCTGAACAAGCAGGCCGACGCGATCAAGGCCATGGAAGAGCGCAACGCCAAGCGCATCGAGGCAGCCAAGAAGTCCGGCAAGTTCGAGTACGACGTCACCAAGCTCTCGGCGAACTGAGCCCACGGCCTTCGCTTTCGGTCCGCGCGCGGCGTTCCCTCTTCCCGCCACCGGGGAGGGGGGATGTCGGAGACCCGACCGGCTCTCCCGGCCCGGCGAGGGCCGGGCGTCTCCCCCCGCGATCGTTCGACGATTTCGGCGCGCGGCAGCGGAACGGAGCGCCCTCTCCTCACGGAGGGGGCGGGGTGAGGTGCGAGTTCCCTCCGGAGGAGCTGCGCCCGTCACCCTGGTCGTCAGTCCGGAAGACGGGCCCGCGCGCCGAGCCTTGCCGCCGCGATGTCCTCGATCCGCCGGACCACGTCCCGGCCCCGGGGCGCCGCGCCTGCGTGTCCCATCCCGTAGAAGATCCAAGGCCCCCGTGATGAACGAGACCCGCCCCGGCGATGCGATGCTCACCGACTGGCGCCAGGCCGCCGGCCGCTTCGAGCAGGCCGTGTCCGGTGCGGTCGTCGGTCAGGATCGGGCGATCCGCCTTCTCACCATCGCGATCTTCGCGCGCGGCCACGTTCTCCTCGAGGGCGACGTGGGTGTGGGCAAGACCACCCTGCTGCGCGCCGTCGCCCGGGCGCTTGGGGGCGCCTACGAGCGCGTCGAGGGCACCGTCGACATGATGCCGACGGATCTCGTCTACCACACCTATCTCGCCGAGGACGGCCGCCCCCGCGTCGAGCCCGGCCCGGTGCTGCGCCGCGCCGAGGATCTGTCGATCTTCTTCTTCAACGAGATCAACCGCGCCCGGCCCCAGGTGCATTCCCTTCTCCTGCGCCTCATGGCCGAGCGCAGCCTGACGGCGTTCAACCGCGAGTACCACTTCCCGAATCTTCAGGTCTTCGCCGACCGCAACCGCGTCGAGCGCGAGGAGACCTTCGAGCTGCCGGCGGCCGCCCGCGACCGCTTCCTCATGGAAATCGGCCTGGAAGCCCCGCGCGATGTCGAGAGCCGTCGCGCCCTCGTGTTCGATCCGCGTTTCCACGACACGGACGCGCTCATCGCCGGCATCGCGGCCGATGTCCTCGACCACGCCGCCATTCCGGGCATCGGCCGGGCGATCCAGCACGGCATCGGGGCGAGCCCGGCCATCGAGACCTACGTCGTCGGCCTGTGGGAAGCCCTGGTCCGTCCGGGGAGGGCCGGCATCCGTCTGTCCGGCATCGACATGGACGCCCTCGTGCAGGGCGGGGCCTCGCCGCGCGGCGTCGCCTTCCTCGTGCGCGCCGCCAAGGTCCGGGCCTGGCTGGAGAACCGCTCCTTCCTGGTGCCCGAGGATATCCGCGCCGTGTTCCCCGAGGTGATGGCCCACCGCGTGTTCCTCGAACCCGTCTACGAGATGCGCCGCGCCGCCATCATGCCCGAACTCTGCCGCGCCGTGTTCGACACGGTGCCGGCGCCATGATGTCGTCCGGAATCGGAACGACGCCGGCCGGAGCCGGACCGGTCGAGACCGCGCAGGCCGACATCGTCTACCGTCCGCGCGGGCGGGTGCCGGGGACCGCCGTCGGCGCCCATCGCGGGCGGGACGCCGGAGGCCTCGGCACGTTCCGCGATCAGGTGCCGTTCCTGCGCATGCCCGATGCGCGTCGCATCGACGTGCGCGCTACCTTACGCGATCCGTTCGAGGGCACGCATGTGCGCCGGTTCGAGAGCCGCACGGCGATCGAGGTCTGGGCGCTCGTCGATCTCTCCGCCTCCATGCGCTACCGCGGCGAGGCCGACCGGATGGAACTCGTCGCCGCCCTGTGCGCGGGCCTCGCGGCCTCCGCCACCCGTATCGGCGACAGCTTCGGACTGCTGGGCTGTGATGGCGCCGTGCGCGAAGACGTGTCGATGCCGGCGACCCGCCGGCGCGGCATCGGCGCGGCCGTCCGGGAGCGCCTGCTCGCCGCGCCCTGCACGGCCGCGCGGGCCGACGGGATGCGCGAGGCGGGCCGTCGCCTCGTCGGGCGCCCGAAGATCGTGTTCGTGGTCTCGGACTTTCGCTGGCCCGAGGCCCTCGTGACGGAGGTCTTCGCGAGCCTCGCCCGCCACGACATCGTATCCGTGGTGCTGGCCGATCCGTCGGAGGACGAGGGCCTGCCGGCCTGGGGCCTCATGGAACTCGACGACCTCGAAGGGGCCGGGCGCCGGACGGTGTTCATGCGCCCGGCCCTGCGCCGGCGCTGGCTCGCCCACGAGCAGGCCCGCTCCGACACCCTGCGCCGCATCGCCACGACCTATGGCCGGCCGCCGTTCCGCCTCGTCGAGCGGTTCGAGGCCGAAGCCCTCACCCGCCACCTCATCGGGACCTGATGCGCGTCCGCTCCCATATCCTCGCCGCCCTCGCTCTGCTGTGCGCCGGCGCGGCGCAGGCCCAGGTGCGGTCCGTCGAGGTCCGCGCGCCGCGCGCCTTCGGCTACTTCCTCGGCGACCTCGTACGAGCCCAGGCCGACATCGTCGTGGATGCGGGCTTCGCCCTGCAGGCGGCCTCCCTGCCGCAGCCCGGCCCAATGGCCTACTGGCTCGACCTGCGCGACCTGCGCGCCGAGGATCTCGGCCTCGAGAAGACTGCCGAGGGCGAGGCCCGGCGGGTGCGCCTCTTCCTCACCTACCAGAACTTCTACGCCGCCCTCGACGCCCGCGCCCTGGAGATTCCGGGTTTCTCCGTGACCTTCGAGAATGCGAGCGCCCACGGCAGCACCACCGCGACGGCACAGGTGCCGGCTTGGCAGTTCAATATCTCGCCCCTGCGGGAAGTGGTGCCGCCCGCGCGGGAGAACCCGGCCGACTACATGCGGCCGGATGGGCGTGTCGCGGCCGTGGACGCGAGCCCCCTGTGGTGGCGGACGGGCGGCTTCGCGGCCCTCGCCCTCCTCGCCTTCGGGGCGCTCGCCCGCGACCGGGCCTGGGGGCCCTTCCGCGCCCGGCGGGCTCGCCCGTTCGGCGCCGCCCTGGCGCGCCTGCGTCGGCTTCGTCGCGCCCCCGACGCGGAGGCCGCCTACGGGGAGGCCCTACTCGTGCTCCATCGTGGTCTCGACGCCACCGATGGCCGCCGGGTGCTCGCCGATGATCTGCCCGGTTTCCTCGCCCGCCATCCCGCCTACCGCCCCGACGCGGCGGCCCTGGGCGACCTCCTCGGCGCCTCCCGGCTCGCCTTCTTCGGCCCCGGCCCAACCGCTGCCCGCCTCGCCCTGCCCTGGCCGGCTCTCGAAGCCCTGGCGCGGCGTCTGGCTGCCGCCGAGCGGGCAGCGTGATGGCGAGCGACAGCATGGGAGGGGCCCTGGCCCGGTTCGCCGTCGATGCCCCCCTGGTTCTCTGGCTGCTGCCCCTCGCCCTGCTGCCGTTCCGGCGTTCGGCCCAGCGCGTCGTGCCCGTGGCGGCCGTCGATGCCGGCCCGGCCGATGCGTTGTCGCAGGCCGTCGGCTGGACCCTCCGGTTCGCCGGATGCCTCGCTCTGGCGGGACTCGTCGTCGGCATCGCCGGCCCGTATCGCCGGGGCGAGACCATCACGCGCACGGGCATCGGCGCCCAGATCTCGATCCTCGTCGATCGCTCCGGCAGCATGAACGAGACCTTCGCCGGACGTCAGCCTTCGGGCGCGGAGGAATCGAAGGCCGCGGCCTCCCGGCGCCTCCTCGGCGACTTCGTCGGTAGCCGCGCCCACGATCAGTTCGCCGTCACCGCCTTCTCCACGGCACCCATGCTGGTGGTGCCGATGACCGACCGGCACGCGGCCGTGCGCGCCGCCATCCAGGCCATCGACCGGCCGGGCCTCGACTACACCAACGTGGCGCGCGGCCTCGCCATGGGCCTCGCCCAGTTCGGGCCGCAGGCCGCCAACGTCTCGCGGGCGCTCCTCATGGTCTCCGACGGTGCGGCGGTGATCGATCCGCGCGTCCAGGGCACCCTGCGGGCCGAGTTCGCCCGCGTCCGGCCGAACCTGTACTGGCTGTTCCTGCGCACCAAGGGCTCGCCGTCCATCTCCGACAAGCCGGCCGGCGAGGACACGCCCCAGGCCGCGCCCGAGCGCCATCTCGACCTGTTCTTCAAGAGCCTCGGCGTGCCCTACCGCGCCTTCGAGGCGGAAGGGCCAGAGGCGGTGGCCGCCGCCATCCGCCAGATCGAGGCCCTGGAGCGCGATCCCATCCCCTACACCGAGCAGCGCCCGCGACGGGATCTCTCCTGGGTGGCCTTCGGGGCGGCGTTGTTCGGCCTTCTCGTCCTCGTGGCGGGCAAGCTCGCCGAAGCCGATCTGCGCCGGGCACGCGGGGCCAACCGGCTGGTGGCCGAGGCTCCATCCGAAAGGATCGCCGCATGACATGGGTTTCAGTCGCTCCGGCGCAGGCCGCTCGATGACCGTCCTCGCCCTTGCCGCCGGGCGGACCGGCCCCGCCCTCCGCGCCCGCCTCGCCCAAGCCCTGCGGCGTGGCCGGCCCCGCCTCCTCGTCGCCCTGCCGATCCTACTCCTCCTCGCAACCCTCGGGTTTGGCGTGGCGGCGTGGCGGGTGGGGCGTGACAACGCCGCCATCGCCGCCCTCCAGGCCGGGCGCGACGTGCCAGTGGGGACCGACGCGTCGGCGCCCCTGCTGCTTGCTCGGATCCAGTATCTCGCCCGGCGGGGACAACCCGAGGGGATCGAGCCTCTCGTCGACGCCCTCGCGCGCACCGGCGACACCGACCGGGTCGCGCGCGCGCGCTACGCCCTGGCCAACACCCGCCTGCGGCAGGCTTTTTCGCATCTCGAGCGCAGCGATCTCGACCCTGCCGGTCCCCTCATCACCCTGGCGCGTCAGGATTATCGCCGCGCCCTTCAGAACAACCCCGATTTCTGGGACGCCAAATTCAACCTCGACGTCGCCTCGCGCCTGGTGCGCGATTTTCCCGAGTTCGATCGCAAGACCGGCGACGAGCTGAAGGCCGAGCCGAAGCAGATCTGGACCGACATTCCCGGCCAGCCGCGAGGTGAGCCATGAAGATACCGCTCGCCCGCAATCTCCGCGACGGCCGGTTCCAGGCCTTGGCCGGAGCGACGGTCCTCACCGTCCTGACTTTCGTACTCCCGGCCCTGCCCCTGACCCGCAACGGGGTCTCGGTGCTCGCGGTGGTCGACATCACCGGAAGCATGAACGTGCGCGACTACACCGGGCCCGACGGCAAGCCCGTGAGTCGCCTCGAAACGGCGCGCGGCGCCCTGCGCGACCTCGTCGCCGCCCTGCCCTGCGGCTCGCGGGTGGCGCTGGGCCTGTTCACCGAGCGCCGGCCGTTCCTGCTGTTCACCCCCATCGAGGTCTGCGCCGATTTCGCGCCCCTCGACGGGGCCCTGGCCGCCCTCGACTGGCGCATGGCCTGGGAGGGCGACAGCCGCATTTCCGCCGGCCTGTTCCGCGCCGTGGAGATGGCGCGAGACCTCGGCACGGACCTCCTCTTCATCACCGACGGGCAGGAGGCGCCGCCGCTTCCCAGTACCGGCGGACCGACCTTCGATGGCAAGCCCGGCGCCGTGCGCGGTCTCATCGTCGGAGCGGGCGCCTACGCCCTGTCGCCGATCCCGCGCTACAACGACCGGGGCCGCGAGATCGGCTTCTACGGGGCCGGCGACGTCCAGCAGGAGAACCGCTTCGGCCCGCCTCCAGCCGATGCCGAGAGCCGCGAGGGCTACAACCCGCGCAATGCCCCCTTCGGGGGAGCCGCCGCCACGGGAAGCGAGCATCTCTCTTCCGTGCGCGAGCCCTACCTCAAGACGCTCGCGAGCCAGACCGGCCTCACCTACGCCCACCTCGACGGGCCGGGCGGCCTCGGCCCCCGGCTCCTCGCGGCGGCGACCCCACGCCCCCTGCCCGGTCGCCTCGACCTGCGGCCCTTCCTCGGCGGAGCCGCCCTGGCGCTCGTCCTCGCCGTGTTCCTGCTTCCCATCGCGCGTGCGTTGTCCGTCCCGCGTGCGCTCACCCTGAAGAAAGCCTGATCCGTATGCGTTTCATCGCCTCCACCGCGTTCCTTGCGTCGCTCGCCGCCGCCGTCCTCGTCATGCCGGCTTCGGCGCATGGGCCGACGCCGCAGAAGATCGATCAGACCGTCACCATCGCGGCCAAGCCCGAGGCGGTGTGGAAGGTGGTCGGCAATTTCGCCGGCATCAACACCTGGCATCCCGATGTCGCCAAGAGCGAGGCCGTCGACGGCAACGCCGCCGGCGGCCGGCGCAAGATCACCCTCAAGAACGGTGGCACCCTCGACGAGGGCCTCGACGAGATGAACGACAAGGGCTTCTCCTACTCGTATCGCCTGTCGGACCCCGACCTGAAGGCCCTGCCGGTCTCGTCCTACTCGTCCACCCTCACGGTGACGCCGGACGGCGACGGCTCGAAGGTCGAGTGGCTCGCCCGATTCTACCGGGGCGACACCGGCAACGAGCCGCCGGAGGAGCTGAGCGACGAAGCCGGCCGCAAGGCGATGAACGCCTACTTCGCCAATGGCCTGAAGGGGCTGAAGGCCAAGGTCGAGGGCAGCAAGGGCAAGTGATTCACGGATTTGCCTGTCTCGCCCTCGCGGCGTTCCTGACCGGCTCGATCTCCGGGCCGGTGCTGGCGCAGGCCGTCTATGTGGTGAGCCAGGAAGGCGGCACCCTGACCCCGGTGGCGCCGCCGGGGGCGGCGATCCCCGTGGGAAAGGGACCGGCGCAGGCGGCGGCGGGGCCGGACGGGCGGCTCTACCTCGCCCATCCGGACACCCACACCATTTCGGTGGTGGAGGGTGCCCCCGGACGGGTGGTCGCCCGGTTGCCCTTCGCCGGCCAGCCCTTCGGCATTGCGGTTGCCCGGGATGGGCGAAGCCTGTTCGTCGGCGACTGGTCGGGCCACCGCGTGGTGCGCCTCTCCAGCACCACCGGTGCGGTGGAGGGCAGCGTCGCGGTGGGACGCGATCCGGCGGGCCTCGTCCTCGACGGTCGCGGACGGATCTACGTGGCCGATCGCGAGAGCCGACAGGTCAGCGTGGTCGACACCGCGACCATGACCCGGGTCGGCACCGTCCCCGTGGGCGAGGGGCCGTTCGCCCTCGCGTTGAATCCGGCGCAAGACCGGCTCTACGTCGCCAACGTCCGCAGCGGTGACCTGCACGCCGTCGACACCGCAACCCTCGCGGTTGTCGCCCGCGCGGTCCTCGGCGGCATGCCGTACGGTGTCGCCGTGAGCGACGACGGAGCGCGCATCCTCGTCACCAACCAGCAGGCCGGGACGCTGGTGGTCCTCGACGCCGCCCTCTCGCCCGTGGCGACGATTCCCGTCGGCCGCTATCCGGAGGGTGTGGCGGTGTCGCACGATCGGGCCTACGTCGCGAACTGGTTCTCGGACTCGGTGTCGGTGGTCGATCTGGCCACCCTCGCGGAGACGGGCCGCCTTCCCGTCGGCGAAGGGCCGCGTGGCCTCGCCATCCTGAGCCCATCCAAGGAGGCTCCATGACCTCGATGCGACCGCGCACACCGGCCCGGTGGCTCGCCCTCGCCGCCGGACTTGTTGCAGGACTGGCGGCCTGCGACCGGGCGGAGGAGCCCGGCGAGGCGGCGCGCGGTAGCGAGGAGCACACGGTGGTCGCGACAAAATCCGACGCGGACATCCCGTCCTGGCTCTCGCCGACGGATCCCATGGAGCCGGCCCGCTGGCTCGCCAGCCGCGAGCTCGGCCGCCCGGCGCCCGAGGTCGGTTCGCAGGCCGATCACCTGCGCCACAGCCTCGCCCGCGCCAAGGACTCGTTCATCGAGGATCCGCGGATGGTGGCCAACCGCACGGTGCAGCTCGGGCAGATGCTCGCCGAGGCCGGAATGCCGGAGCCCTACGCCGACCTTCTCGACGGCCTGGAAGCCGTGGCGTCGATCACCACCCGCAAGCAGCTCTACGGCGAACTCTGCCAGCAATACTACAACACCCGCCGGCAGGGCGTGGACCGGGCCGCCACCCTGGCGCGGCTGTCGGAGCGCTACGCCGCGCAAGGGAGCGGTGACGACAAGGCCGCCCCTGCGCCATCCGCCGGGAGCGCACGATGACGAGCGTCCTCATCGTGGACGACCACCCGGTGATCCTGCGCGGCTTTCGCCGCATCATGGAGGATGCCGGGGTCGAGACCGTCCACGAGGCCACCGACGTCGCCGGGGGCTACCGGCTGTTCAACCGCCTTCGCCCCGGGATGGTGGTGGTCGATCTCACCTTCCGCACCGGCGCCCTGGCGGGCCTGTCCCTGATCCGCCAGATCCGCGCCCTCGCGCGCAACACCCGCATCCTCGCTTTCAGCATGCACGACGACCCGATCATCGTCTCGCGTGCCCTGGAGAGCGGCGCGACCGGTTACGTCCTCAAGGACGTCCCGGCAGCGCGATTCCAGGAGGCGTTCGAGACGGTCCGGGCGGGGCGGAGCTACCTCGACCATGCCCTCGCGACCCGCGTGGCCGTCCTCGGCCTCGCCGGCCAGCCGGCGCCGCTCGCCGACCTCACGGCCCGCGAACTCCAGATCCTGTCCCTCCTCGGCCGGGGGCAGTCCTACGGGGCCATCGCCGACACCCTGGCGGTGAGCTACCGCACGGTGATCGGCTCCTGCGCCAGCCTCCGGCGCAAGCTCGGGGTCCGGACGCTCGCCGAACTCATCCACGTCGCCGTCTCGCAGGGCGAGGACGGCCCCGCGCGCTGATCCGGGGCGACCCTACTGCCCGGCACCCGTGGGGCGCTTAAGGGAGAAGCGCGTCTCCGGCTCGGCGGTGAAGTAGTCGAAATAGCCGCCGCGCAGGATCGGCCGCATAGCCCCGGTCTCCACGAGGCCGTCCTTGATGAAGGCGTCGTCGATGTAGATCGACACCACCTGCCCGATCACCAGGAAATGGGTGGCGTCCCCCCCGTCCAGCGGGGTCAGGGGGACCGTCCGCACCCACTTGCACTCGATGGCGGCGGGCGATTCGCCCACCCGCGGCGGCCGGACCTTTCGCGACGGCACCGGGGTGAGGCCGGCGACCTCGAACTCGCTCTGTCCTCGCGGCAGCGGCGCCGAGGTGGCGTTCATGGCATCCCGGAGGGCGAAGGTGGCGAGATTGCACACGAATTCGCCGCCCTCCTCCGCGAAGGTCATGGCGTCCTTGCGGCCCGAGGAGGAGAACATCACCATGTCGGGGTCCGCCGCCACGGCGTTGAAGTAGGAATAGGGTGCGAGGTTGACCTGGCCCGCCCGGTTCATGGCGCTGATCCAGCCGATGGGGCGTGGCGCGACGAGGGCCTTGAAGGGGTTGTGCGGCAGGCCCCGGGTCTCGGAGTCGTAATGCATGGGGTTCAGATCCGGGTGACGATGTCGGCGAGATCCGGCCGGGGCCGGTCGCCCGGCACCTCCTGGGGACGGCCGAGATGGATGAAGCCGGCGAGCTTCTCAGCAGGGCTCAGGCCGAGGGCGTCGAGGACGCGGCGGTCGTAGGCGAACCATTCCGTGAGCCAGGAGGTCGCGTAGCCCGCGGCATTGGCGGCCACCACGAGGTTCATGCACACGGCCCCCGCCGACAGCACCTGCTCCCATTCGGGAATCTTCATGTGCGGCCCGGCGCGGGACACCACCGCCACGACCACGGGGGCGTGGGCGAGGCGCCCGGCCTCCAGGTCGAGGCGGGCGGCGTCCGCCTCCGGGTGATCGGCGCCGTAGGCCGCCGCGATGGTGGCACCGATGCGGGTCCGCGCCTCGCCTTCGATGACGAGGAAGCGCCAGGGCGCGAGCTTGCCGTGATCCGGCACCCGGGCGGCCAGCGTCAGGAGCGTGTCGAGTTCGGCCGCGCTCGGCCCGGGGCCGTCGAGGCGCAGCGGCGGAACGGAACGGCGGGTGCGCAGAAGATCGAGGGTGGCGTTCATCGAAACCTTGTGGAATCCGATCGGGGATGGCGGCGTTCCGGCGGATCTAGCATAGATGGCGGCCGATGCCGTCGGTCATGCCGTCGCCATGGTCCGGTTCCAGAGCGGACCGCTCGGGGGCTCGGACGGGACGGCCCGCAGGGAGAGGGCGCATGACAAGGGGCCTGACGGTCGCCGCCGTAATGATGGCTTTGGGACTGGCGACGCCGGCCCGGGCGCAGGAGGGCGGCCTCCACAACCGGATCGGGCCGAACCTGCCGACCCCATCCCTCACCGAGCCTGAACCGCCCGCGCCCGCGCCCCGGACCGCCGCGACCCTAAGCCTCGCCGCGGTGTTCGCGGGCAGCGACAAGCCCCTGCGCTCGGGGCTCGCCTGGCGGATCTACGAGGACCGGACGGACGGCGTGAAGCCCCCCATCGTCGCGCGTTCGGACGCGCCCGACCCGAGCTTCACCCTGGCCCCCGGCGCCTACGTCGCCACCGTGACCTATGGCTTCGCCAGCGCATCGAAGCGCATCGCCATGGCGGGAGTGCCGGTCGCGGAGACGCTGAAGGTCAATGCCGGGGCGCTCAAGCTCTCGGGCGCCATCGGCGACGCGCGGATTCCCGCCGCTCAGGTTGCGTTCTCGGTCTTTGTTCCCATCGGGACCAATTCGGAGGGACGCCTCGTGCGCAGCGGCGTGAAGTCCGGCGAATTGCTGCGCCTGCCCGAGGGCACCTATCACGTGGTCTCCACCTACGGGGAATCGAACGCCATCCAGCGCGCCGACCTCAAGGTCGAGAACGGCAAGGTCACGGACGCGACCCTGAGCCACCACGCCGCCACCGTGACCCTGAAACTCGTGGCCGCTCCGGGAGCCGAGGCCTTTGCCGGCACGGCGTTCAGCGTGCTGACGCCGGGTGGCGACACCATCCGCGAGGCCATCGGGGCGTTCCCGCAGGTGGTCCTGGCGGAGGGCGACTACGTGCTCATCGCCCGCCATGACGGGCAGGTCTACACCCGCGAGTTCAAGGTCGAGAGCGGGATGGACCGGGACATCGAGGTCGAGGCCAAACCCACGTGATCGGAGCCCTCATGCGGAATCTTCCCCTGACCCATCGCCCGGCCGCCGCGCTTGTGGCCGCAGCGCTTCTGGCGGGCACGGTCGCGCAGGCGCAGACCGTCGTGGACGACTCGGCGGCCGTCCTGCCGGCCGGGACGGCGCCCGCCGTCATCGGGCTCCTCGGCCGGGGCCTGAAGGCCCCGGAAACGGCGCGTTACGGCCGGCTGCGCATGGGCCGGGCCGGGGCCGTCTGCGGCGAGGTGGACACGACGAACCGGATGGGCCAACACGTCGGCCCGCGCGGCTTCGTCGCCGATCTCGGAGCGGGCTTCGCCGCCATCGTCCCGGACGGGGCCGAACTCCGCAACCCGACCGGGACGGCCCATTACGCGGCGATGCAGCGGACCCTCGCGCTGTTTTCCGCCAATTGCGCGGTCTGACCGCGCCCGCACGAAGGATGCCCGCATGGACGATGCCCGCATGGACCCTTGCCGGATGAAACCCGCCATCATCTGGCTCACGGGCCTGTCGGGTGCCGGCAAGTCGGCCACGGCCGAGGCCCTGCGGGACCTGCTGGCCGCGCGGGGACATCGGGCGACGATCCTCGACGGCGACGAGCTGCGCCAGGGCCTGAGCCGCGATCTCGGCTTCGGCGACGCCGCCCGCATCGAGAACATCCGCCGGGCGGCCGAGGTCGCCCGCATCCTCGCACGCGCCGACATCGTCACCATCGTCTCGCTGATCTCGCCGTTCCGCAAGGAACGCGCCCAAGCCCGCGCCATCGCGGGGGAGATCCCGTTCCTCGAAGTCTACGTCGACGCGCCGCTGGCCGTGTGCGAGGAGCGCGACCCCAAGGGTCTCTACCGCCGCGCCCGCGCCGGCCTCATTCCGAACTTCACCGGTATCGACTCGGCCTACGAGGCCCCCCTCGAGCCGGATCTGCACCTGCATACGGATGCGGGCACGCCGCAGGACGGCGCCGCACGGGTGGCTGCCGCCATCGGGAATCTGTAGCCCCCTCCGATCACGGGGTCGGAGGGGGTCTCAAATCAGAACTTCGGATCAGGGCGTCGGCGCCTCGCCGTGATGGGTGTCGAGGCTGACCTCTGCACTCGGCACGCTCGCCGCGATGCTGTCGGCGCGGATGCGGTCGGGGGCCGTCGCCTCGGCCACGAGGGCGGCCAAGGTCTCGTCGAGGCCCCCGGTCCGGGTGTGCTGGCTCCCGAGGCGCCGGACCGAGACCGTGCGTTCCTCGCCCTCCTTGCGGCCGACCACGAGCATCACCGGCACCTTAGCGAGGGAGTGCTCGCGGACCTTGTAGTTGATCTTCTCGTTGCGAAGATCGGCCTCGACCCGCAGGCCGAGGCGGCTCGCCGCGGCGACCACCTCCCGCGCATACGGGTCGGCATCGCCCGTGATGGTGGCGACCACCACTTGCACAGGCGCCAGCCAGAGCGGGAAATGCCCGGCGAAATGCTCGATGAGGATGCCGGTGAACCGCTCCAGCGAGCCGCAGATGGCGCGGTGGACCATGACGGGCGGCTTCTTTCCGCTCTCGGCATCGACGTAGAAGGCGCCGAACCGTTCGGGCAGGTTGAAGTCCACCTGCGTCGTGCCGCACTGCCAGTCGCGGCCGATGGCGTCGCGGAGCACATACTCGAATTTCGGACCGTAGAACGCGCCTTCGCCGGGGTTGATCGCCGTCTTGATCCGGCCGCCCGACGCCTCCTCGATCTGCGCCAGGACGCGGGTCATCACCGCTTCGGCGTGGTCCCACAGGGCGTCCGAGCCGACGCGCTTTTCGGGGCGCGTCGAGAGCTTCACCACGATCTCGCCGAAGCCGAAATCGGCGTAGGTGGAGAGGATCAGGTCGTTGATCTTCAGGCACTCGTCGGCGAGCTGGTCCTCGGTGCAGAAGATATGCGCGTCATCCTGGGTGAAGCCGCGCACGCGCATCAGGCCGTGCATCGCGCCCGACGGTTCGTAGCGGTGGACCACGCCGAACTCGGCCATGCGCAGGGGAAGGTCGCGATAGGACTTCAGCCCGTGCTTGAAGATCATCACGTGGCCGGGACAGTTCATCGGCTTCAGGGCGAACCAGCGCTTGTCCTCGGCCTCGTCCCCGGCGCTTTGCGCCGCGAACATGTTCTCGCGATACCATTCCCAGTGGCCCGACGTCTCCCACAGGGCCTTGTCGAGGATCTGAGGGGCGTTCACCTCCTGGTAGTCGCCCTTCAGGCGCCGGCGCATGTAGGCGATGATCTCCTGGAACACCGTCCAGCCCTTGGCGTGCCAGAACACGACGCCCGGCCCCTCCTCCTGGAAGTGGAACAGGTCCATCTCGCGGCCCAGGCGCCGGTGGTCGCGGCGCTCGGCTTCCTCCAGGCGGTGGAGGTAGGCGTCGAGATCCTCCTTCGTGGCCCAGGCGGTGCCGTAGATGCGGGTCAGCATCGGGTTGTTGGAATCGCCCCGCCAATAGGCGCCGGCCACCTTCATGAGCTTGAAGGCGGTGCCCACCTTGCCCGTGGAGGTCATGTGCGGACCGCGGCACAGGTCGAACCAGTCGCCCTGGCGGTAGATGTTGAGGTCCTCGCCCGGCGGAATCGCGTCGACGAGCTCGACCTTGTAGGCTTCGCCCTTCTCCGAGAAAAGCTGGCGCACGTCGTCCCGCTTCCAGACTTCCTTCGTGAACGGGGCGTCGCGCGAAAGAATCTCGCGCATCTTGGCCTCGATGGCGGGGAAGTCGTCGGGCGTGAACGGCTGGTCACGGGCGAAGTCGTAATAGAAGCCGTTCTCGATCACCGGGCCGATGGTGACCTGCGTCTCCGGCCACAGGGCCTGCACGGCTTCGGCCAGGACGTGGGCGCAATCGTGCCGGATCAGCTCAAGACTGCGCGGGTCCGCGCGGTCGAGGAACTCGATGCGGGCGTCGTGCTCGACGAGGTCGGACAGGTCGCGCACGGTGCCGTCGAGGGCCATGGCGACGGTGCGCTTGGCGAGGCTCTTGGCGATGCCCTCGACGATGGCGCGGCCGGTGATCGCGCCGTCGTAGCTGCGGGTGTTGCCGTCGGGAAAGGTCAGGATCGGCATGGCCGAGGGGCTCCTTGGAGGCTCACTCCTGCGTACGCGGCAGGTAAGCGGGTCTTGAGGTCAGCGGGTCTTGCGGTCAGGGGGTCTTGGTCGTGGGCGGGCGCCGGGGCGCGCCGTGCCGTTTAGCTCCATTCGCAGCCCGAAGGAACGCGAAACCTGCCGCGCCGCGGCGACACGCGGTCCGGAGCCGAACTGACAATCTCGCCCAACCTTCACTTCGCTGCGTCCCACGGTGGCGTCCGATGAATTGACAACGCGGGCGCGAAGCGACTGATGCTGGTGAAAGGCCATGGCCACTACGGTTGAGGCCAAGAAAAAATCCACGTCACGAGAAATAAGCATGGGTCCGAGCCGGGGGGGCACAGGGCTCAGCCGGGAGACACGCCATGCCGAGCCCCATACAGACGGCCCATCCCGAGGGAATCGCCATCACGTCGACGGCCCAGCTTCCGGGGGCACAGGTTCCGATGCGGCGG
>Ga0182232_1000024_pt1 | contig 61733 bp, 47 predicted proteins | sample G6R1MG_30_FD_155484 | JGI IMG/M metagenome (GOLD analysis project Ga0182232, IMG submission 155484) | Phyllosphere microbial comminities from miscanthus, Michigan, USA - G6R3_NF_07NOV2016_LD2 MG | ecosystem: Host-associated > Plants > Phyllosphere > Phylloplane/Leaf | place: USA: Michigan... | reverse complement strand
GCTCGCCGCCCTGCATGCGGGGGCGACGGACGCCCTCCAGGTGGCCTTGGCGCGCTACCTCGACGGCGGTCCGGCGCCCGACGCCACGGAGCGGCTGCGGTTCCGCTACCCCGAACTGCGCATCACCTACCAGCCTCAGGGACCGATGCCGCGGGTCTCCCGCGCCACCGCGAAGCTTCAGGCGCCCGGAACCTACGCCACGACGGTGACCCAGCCCGGGCATTTCCGCGCCTATCTGCTCGAACAGCTGCGGCCCCTCGTGCGCGACTATGGGGTGAGCCTCGAAGTCGGCTTGAGCGCCCAGGAAATCCCGTACCCTTATGTCATCGAGCCGGGCCTCGACCTCGGGCGCGCTGGGGTGAGCCCACGCGATCTCGCCACCTATTTCCCCGTGCCCCTGCTCTCCGTGGTGGGCGACGAGATCGCCGACGGCCTGTGGCACGATCTGCCCGACGCGCCTCGGCCCCTCGCCCTCTTCGACGCCATCCGGGTCGATTACTCCCTGCGCCGCCTCGTTCACTACACGGGCTGCGACTGGCGCGACGTGCAGCCGTGGATCCTGCTGACCAACTATCACCGCTACGTCGACGGCTTCATCCGGTACGGCCTGGAACGGCTGGCCCACGGCGAAGAAGGCTTCGAGTGCCTGATCCTGCCCGGCGGCCTCTCGGTGTCGCGGGCGGAGGCTGCCACCGTCGATCCCGCCGCCCTCGTCGCCGCCTCGCCGTGGCACAAGTACCAGATGCCGGCCTATCACCTCGTGGCGCGTGGCCCCGACGGCACCATGCAGGGCACGACCCTCGTCAATATCGGCGTCGGCCCGGCCAACGCCAAGACCATCACCGACCACCTCGCGGTGCTTCGCCCCCATTGCTGGCTCATGGTCGGCCATTGCGGGGGTCTGCGCCAGTCGCAGACCATCGGCGATTACGTGCTCGCGCACGGCTATCTGCGCCGCGACCGCATCCTCGACGAACTCGTGCCGCCGGACGTGCCGGTTCCGGCCCTGGCCGAAGTCCAGCTCGCCCTTCAGGCGGCGGCGGCCGGCGTCACCGGCGAGGCGACCGATGCCCTCAAGCGGCGCCTGCGCACGGGCACGGTAGTGACCTACGACGACCGGAACTGGGAGCTGCGCTTCTCTCAGGAGCGGCGGCGGATCAACCTGTCGCGCGCCATCGGCGTCGACATGGAGAGCGGCACCATCGCGGCGCAGGGCTACCGCCTGCGGGTCCCCTACGGCACCCTGCTGTGCGTATCGGACAAGCCCCTGCATGGTGAGATCAAGCTTCCGGGCGCGGCCAATGCCTTTTACGAGCGTGCCGTCGCCGAACATCTTCTCATCGGTCTGTCGGCCCTCGATATTCTGCGGGCCGACCGGCACGGCCTGCATTCACGAAAACTTCGAAGCTTCGACGAGCCGCCGTTTAGATAATCGGATATCTCGACCCCGATCATCGAATCAAAGATGTTTGCTTGATGTTGCGATCGATTTTCTGCGTAGTATCGTCGATACGATTTCGACGCTTGGAAGGATGTCAAAAATTTAACGCGAATTGTAGCTTTTTTACCGTTCGGTGAGGAGTGTGATGCACTTCCTTGATGAAATCCTTCGCTGACGGCGTCTGGCCTCGTCGCATGGTGCGAAGGAAATCGGGGCAAAAGGCATGTTCGCAAACATCAAGAACTTCAACATCGCGACCAAGATCGGCGCTGCTTTGACCGTGATCATCTTGTTGGCCGTCGCGTCATCCACGATGACGCTGCGCAACATCGGGAGCATGTCGGACACGAGACATTGGACGGACCACACCCACGACGTCCTCGACGAAATCAACCTTCTCACCGCGGCGATGATCGATCGGGAAACCGGTGTTCGTGGCTTCCTGATTTCAGGAGACGACGGTTTCCTCGCGCCTTTCAAGGCCGGCGGCCAGACTTTCGAAGCGGCGCTGACCGCGGCCCGCACCCTCACCGCCGACAATTCCGAGCAACAGCGGCGCCTCAGCGAACTCGCGGAGCTGGCTCGCCGGTGGCACGACGATGTCGCACAACGGGAAATCCGCCTGATGCGCGATCCGGCGACGCGCGAGGAAGCGCGCCGGCTCGAGGCTTCCGGCATCGGCAAGGCCAGCATGGACGCCTTCCGGAGCAAGGCTGCGGAAATTGCCGGGGTGGAGAAGTCGCTGCTGCAGGTTCGCGCAGACGAGGCGGTGCGCGCGAGCGATACGGCCTGGATGACGTGCGTCATCGGTCTGGCCGCCATGGTGATCGTGGCCGGCACGGCCCTCGTCCTCCTCCAGATCGGCATCGGCCGTCCCATCGACGGCATGACCCGCACCATGAGCCGCCTGTCCCGCAACGAGCTCGATGTCGCCGTTCCCGGATTGGGCCGGCGCGATGAGATCGGCGCGATGGCGCAGGCCGTGGGCGTCTTCAAGGACACCATGGTCCGCACGCGCCAGCTCGAGCAGGACGCCGAACTCGCCCGCGCCGGGGTCGAGGCCCAGCGCAAGGCCGCCATGCGCGAACTCGCCGAGTCGTTCGAGGGTGCCGTCGGCGGCATCATCGAGGCCGTATCGTCGGCCTCCACCGAGCTTCAGGCGACCGCCCAGTCGATGACCGTGACGGCGTCGCAGACCAGCGGTCAATCGACCCACGTGGCCGCTGCGGCGAAGCAGGCCGCCGCCAACGTCACCATGGTGGCGACGGCCGCCGAGGAACTCGGGGCATCCGTGCATGAGATCGGTCGCCAGGCCGATTCGGCGGCGAGTCTCGCCAACGGAGCGGTGACGCAGGCCTCCGAGACCGCGACCCTGGTCGCCGCCCTCAGTCGGGGTGCTGCCAAGATCGGCGACGTCGTCGGGTTGATCACCAGCATCGCCGGTCAGACCAATCTGCTCGCGCTCAACGCCACCATCGAGGCGGCGCGCGCCGGCGAGTCGGGACGAGGCTTTGCCGTCGTCGCGGCGGAAGTGAAGGAGCTTGCCGGTCAGACCGCCCGCGCCACGGAGGAGATCACCCGGCAGATCGGCGAGATCCAGACCGCCACCCATCAGGCCGTCTCGGCCATCGACGGCATCGCCGGTCGCGTCCAGGAGATGAGTTCGGTGGCGACGTCCATCGCGGCGGCCGTCGAGGAGCAGGGAGCGGCGACCCAGGAGATCGTCCGCAACGTGTCCCAGGCCGCCATCGGCACGAACGAGGTCACGGCGAACATCGCGGGGGTCGCCGCCGCCGCCGCCGGTACGGGCGAGGCCGCCGGTCACGTGCTCACCGCCGCGTCGGGCCTGTCGCGTCAGAGCGAGCAGCTCGGTGCGCAGGTCGGGCGCTTCCTCGCGACCGTGCGGGCGGCCTGAGGCGAGAGAACCGAAAAGGCCCCGGCGAGCTCGGTCCGCCGGGGCCTTTTCGCGTCAGGGGCGGGCGTGTCGCCGTCAGCGCTGGCGCCCCCATAGGCCGACCCGCTCGGAGCGGGCCTGCTCCTCCGCCGCCAGGAGATCGGCGGGAGCATCTTCCGAGGCCCGGGCGCCGCCGGCCGCGAGGATGAGCGCGGCGAGGTCGTCGCCGTCGATCTGGCAACGCAGGGGACCGGTCTCGCCCCCCGCCGCCGGCGTGCAGGCGACTTCGCGGCGGCGCAGGTAGCGGGCGAGCTGGCGCGCCAGGGCGCCGCCCTCGCCGTCCACGCCAAGGAGCCGCACCGTACGGCCCCGGAAGGCGAGGGTGCCCGTATCGATCACGTCGGGCACGCCCCGGATGGCCGTTGCGGTGGCGGCCGGCGTCACCTCGCGGGCGGGGGCCGGTTCGGCCCGCGCCGCGGACGGGCGCTTGCGGCCACGCGCCATCTGGGCCGAGGCGCGCTGGATGAAGTCGTGGAACAGGGAGGCCGGGATGTCGCCGCCCCCGACCCGATTCATGGACGAATTGTCGTCGTTGCCGACCCAGACGCCGACGATCAGATCCGGCGTCATCCCGACGAACCAGGCGTCGCGGTAATCCTGCGTGGTGCCGGTCTTGCCGCCTGCCGGCATGCCGGAGACGCGCGCGGCCTTGCCGGTGCCGCCATCGACCACGGCCTGGAGCGATTCGAGCATCATGGCCCGTGGCTCCGTCGGCAGAGCCTTGCCGCCCCGTGCCTCTGGACGAACATAGAGCGGCTGCGGCGCGCCGCCCCGGATGGCGTGGACGCTGTAGGCATCGACGGGAACGAGGCCGGCGAGGACCCCCGTATAGGCCCGGGTCATCTCCAGCAGGGTCACCTCCGCCGAGCCGAGGGCGAGGCTCGGGACGTTGGGCAGGTCGGAGGTCACGCCGAGGCGCCGCGCCGTGGCGATGACGGCCGGAATGCCGACCTCGTCGGCGAGTTGCGCCGCCACGGTGTTGACGGACTGCGCGAAGGCCGCGCGCAGGGGCATCGCCCCCTTGAACCGGCCGGTGGAATTCTGCGGCTCCCAGTCGCCGATCTGGATCGGGCGATCGACGAGGACGGTCTCGGGCGTAAAGCCGTTCTCGTAGGCGGTGAGGTAGACGAACAGCTTGAACAGCGAGCCGGCCTGGCGCTTGGCCTGGACGGCGCGGTTGAACTGGCTGTCCTCGTAGTCGCGCCCGCCAACCATGGCGAGGATCGCGCCCTCCTTGTTCATCACCACCATGGCGGCCTGGCCTGCCTTCTTCTTCGCCCCTTCCGCATCCATCCGCCGGGCGACGACGCCTTCGGCGAGGCTCTGGAGGTCGAGGTTGAGGGTGGTGCGCACGGTGACGTCGCCGGCGGTGTCGGCGAGCCGCTTGGCCTCGCCGGACACCATGTCGAGGAAGTAGTTGGTGCCCGGAGGGGTTTCGGGCGGGGTGCGCAGCGTGATGGTTTGAGCGCGCGCCTTGTCGGCCTCCGCCGCCGTGATCGCCCCCGTCTCGACCATGGTCTGGAGCACCACGTCGGCCCGTTCCTTGGCGCCGCCGAAGTTGCGGGTAGGGGCGAGCTGCGAGGGCGCCCGCACGAGGCCGGCCAGCATCGCGGCCTCGGGCAGGGTGAGGGCCTTGGCGCCCTTGCCGAAATAGCGCCGGGCGGCGGCGTCGAGGCCGTAGGCGCCGGCGCCGAAATACGCCGTGTTGAGGTAGCCCAGCAGAATCTCGTCCTTCGACATAATGGATTCGACGCGCAGGGCCAGGAACGCCTCCTGGATCTTGCGCCGCAGGGTTTTCTCCTGTGTGAGCGAGGTCAGGCGGACATATTGCTGCGTGATCGTCGAGGCGCCCTCGCGGATCCCGCCGCCGGTGGCGTTGCGCCACAGGGCACGCAGCAATCCGCGCGGATCCACGCCCCAGTGCGAGCGGAAGCGACGGTCCTCGATGGCGATGATGGCCTGGGCCATGCGCGGCGGCAGGTCGGCCGCCGTGAGCTTCTGCCCCTGAAACGTGCCGCGCGTGGCGAAGACCCGGCCGTCATCGGCCTCCACCGTGAGCGCCCGCTGGCCGGTCTCCGGCATCACGCCGCCGAGCGGCGGCAGGGTGGCGAAACTGTAGACGACGAGACCGGCCAGGGCCGCCGCGGGCAGGGCGACGAGGGCGAGGATCGCCAGGCGGATCGGGCGCTTGCGCAAGCCTGTGATCCAGCCCGGCCGTATGGGCGCACCCGTCGGCGTCGCGGATGAAACGCGGGCCGGGCCAGCGGGGGGAGGGGCGGTGTCCTGGGGCGTCCGGCGGCCGAGGCTCGGTCTGGACGCCCAGAGGGTTCCGGCCACCCGTGCCGTGCCGCGTCCGGCGCCACGGGCGGCGCTGCTTACAAGCACGCCGAGATGGTGCCCGAAGGTGCGGGCGGCGGCGGCGGCTTCGCGGGCCGCGGCGCGGGTCTGTTCCGCCTCGTTCTCGTCCGGCACGGCCTTGCCGGGGAGAACCTGCGGCGAAGCTCCGGGGGTGGGCGGTCGTCGGGGATCGGCGTTGCTCATAGGGCCACTCGACGGTCGTCGGCACCCACGGGGCGGGGCGGTCGCGCCCCGGTTCTAGACCGAATGTTTCGCTGAGGGCTACGCTCGCGCCTCGGGCAGGAGCTGTTCGCTTCCTCCGGGAGACACGGATTCGCGCTTCCCTCGATCCCTGTGCCGAACTGGTCTCACTCGGCCGGCGTCGCGTCGCTGATCCGGACGCGCTGAACCACCGCTTCCTCGCTGGCCTCGGCTTCGAGGGTGGGCAGTTCAACTTTCACCTCCGGGGCGACGAGGGCCGCGACACCTTCGTATTGGTCGAGACGCCGGTCGATCATCCCGCCGATCTTCTCGCGCACTTCCGCTACCGTGAGGCTGCGCCGACCCTTGCCGGCCTTCTCGGTGAACAGGCTGCGATTGGCCCTCGCGGCGGCCTTGAACACCTGCCGGGCATCCTGATCGGGCTTTTCCGCCGTCAGCGTCAGGAAGCGGCCGGCACTCGCCGTGCCGAGGAAATGCGCGAAGTAGAGTTCCGCCGTGGTCAGGTCGCGACCGATGCGCTGCTCGATCCGGCCGCGGTCGCGCTTGATCAGTTCGCCCGCCATCAGGGCCGCGACGTAGGGATCCTGCCGCAGGCCGAGGACGCGGGCGCGAAGGGCCGCGTCGGGAATCGAGAGAGCGCCGCCGCGTCCCGTCACGGCGGCGGCCTCGGTCACGAGACCGTGGCGGGCGCCGTAGGTGCGGATGAGTTCGAGCCACGTGCCGGAGAGGAACTGGAACAGGCCCTCGGCCGAGGAGGTGGACGCCTTCACCGTGGGCGAGAAGCTGGATTCCTTGTCGGCGAGCGCCATCATGTAGACCGGGTCGACCCCGGTTTCGTTCGCGGCGCGCAGGATGGTCTCGACGAGTTCGCGCGGCACCGCAGTGTCGCCGAAGCGCAGGCGCTCGGTTCCGGCGGCATCGCGGATCGGGGCGAGGGTGGCGAGATCCTCGGCGATGAGGGCGAGTGTCGCAGGTTCTTGCTCAACGATGGGAACCCCGGCCCATTCCTGGGCGTTCTGGGGCTGATCGGTGTGGGCGAGGGCCTGTGCCGTCGCGGCGCGCTCGTCGATCCGAGCATGCGCGAGGGCTGCGGGAGCAAGGGCGTTCTGCGGCAGGGCAGCGCCGATGACGAGACCGGCCACGAGAGTGGCGAGCGTCCGGCGTCCGGCTTTGGCGAGGGTCCGACGCGTCTTGCGCTCGGTCCGTGGCAACCAAGCCACGGAAGATTCCGTTTCGAAGGTCTCGTTAGGCACGAGACGGCTCACGTCGTCGGCGCGGGGCGCCGGCTCCGGGAAAACCTCCATCATGGGTCCTTTTTCGTGCCGCCGCCTTCGTGGGCGCGGCTTCGCTCGTTCAGCGCGGCGATGTCTCGCCGCCCGCTGTGACCAGAATGGGACAGCCTCGTGATTCAACCGTGGCACGCTTAACGGCTGGTTAAGGCTCTGTTTTCACGAAGTTTTAACGAAGTGTTCGGCCGGCGTTCAGGCGAACCGCGGCAAAAAGCGTCTCCCGCTGGGCTTGGAATGACGCAGTTGCGGTCCAGTTAGCTAGGACCTGAAGGGAGGCTCCAGTTCGTGGGGCGGCACTCCCCGTGGATCCATTGAAGGAAGCCTTTTTCCAATGAGCATGCAGACCGGTCGCCGTGTCGGCGTTGCGTTCGTTGGCATGGGTGGCGCCGTCGCCACCACAGCCATCGCGGGCATCGAGATGATCAAATCCGGATCGAACCGCCTCGACGGTTTGCCCCTGGCCGGTCTCTCCGTCGCCGGATTGGCCGACTACAAGGATCTCGTCTTCGCCGGATGGGACCTCAACGACGACGATCTCGCCTCGGCCGCCACCGGCCACGGCGTGCTCACCCAGCAGGACATCGAGAACGGCGCCAAGGTGCTCAAGGGCATCAAGCCGTGGCCGGCCGTCGGCAGCGCCAAGTTCTGCAAGAACATCGAAGGCGCCAACCGCATCGTGGCGGCCGACCACCGCGAGGCAGTCTCGGTCATTGCCAACGATCTTCGCCGCTTCAAGGCGGAGAGCAACCTCGACGACGTGGTGGTGATCAACCTCGCGTCGACGGAACGCTGGCCCGACCTGACCGCCGCGACCCTGAATTCGGCCGACGCCTTCGAGAAGGGCCTCGATTCGAGCGACGAATCCATCAGCCCGGCAATGCTCTACGCCTACGCGGCGATCAAGAGCGGCGTGCCCTACGCCAACTTCACGCCGAGCGTCGCCGCCGATGTGCCGGCGCTCCTCGAGATGGCCAAGTCCCTGAACGTCCCCGTGGCGGGCAAGGACGGCAAGACCGGCCAGACCATGATGAAGACGGTGCTGGCCCCAGCCCTTAAGGCCCGCGCCCTCCATGTCGACGGTTGGTTCTCCACCAACATCCTCGGCAATCGTGACGGGCTTGCCCTCAACGACAAGGACTCGCTTCAGTCCAAGCTCAACACCAAGGGCACGGTACTCGACTCGATCCTTGGCTACCCCGTCGAGGACCACCTCGTTCACATCCACTATTACCGGCCGCGCGGCGACGACAAGGAAGCCTGGGACAACATCGACGTCACCGGCTTCCTCGGCCAGCGCATGCAGATCAAGGTCAACTTCCTCTGCAAGGACTCGATCCTGGCGGCTCCCCTCGTCATCGAGATCGCCCGCGTCCTCGATCTCGCCAAGACGCGTGGCGACGGTGGCGTGCAGGAGCAGCTGTCGTCGTTCTTCAAGGCCCCCATGGTCAAGAACGGCCACGGCCCGGAGCACGACTTCGGCAAGCAGCAGACCATGCTCCTCGACTGGCTCGGCGTGAACTGATGACCGCTCTTCCGGAGGGCGGCCCCGCCGCCCCCCTCGCCCTGCGCCCGCTCCTCGTCGAACTCAACGACCTGAAGCGGGTCCACGCCGCCGGCCGCACGGGCTCCATCGCCGAGCGCCTTTTCGCGCAAGGGTGGGGTGCCCTCACGGGCGGCGCCCCGGCGGAGGACGTCGCCCTCGACATCACCGCCAAGGCTCTGGCGGCCGCGCGGTTGTGCGATCTCGATGCGGCGTTCCTCGCGGCGGCCGGCCTCGACCACGCGGCGGCGGCGGGCATTCTCGTCGCCGGCTTCGAGGCCGTCACCGATAGCGTCGAGCCGAGCCTGCGGGACAGCCTGCGCAAGCGCCTGCGTGAGCCCAGCGCCGTCCTGCCGGGACCGCTGCCGGCCTTCGTCTCCGCCCTCGCGCATCAGCCGCGCGCTGGCGTCACCTGCCCGGGCAAGCCCCGCATCCTGTTGGAGCCGCCCGAGAACCACGCCGAGCATTGCCTGATGGTGGCGGTCTATGGCGTCGTGCTCAGTCCCTTCTACCGGGCCGATCCGACCCTCGTGTTCCTCGCCGCCATGAGCCATCATTTCCACAATGCGGCGATGCCGGATGCGGGCTTCACCGGCGAGATGCTGCTCGGCGACCACCTCGGGCCCATCATGGCCCGCACCACCCAATGGGCCCTCGACGAGCTCGATCCCGCCTTGCGTGAAACCGTCGAACGCGCCCGGGCCGTCCTCCCCGACGATGCCACGGCGGAGGGCCGCGCCTTCCACGCCGCCGACTGCATCGACCGTGTGCTCCAGATCGCCCAGCACCTGCGTGCCGCCGGGCTGACCATGGACACCGTGCTGGACGATATGGAACTCGTTCACGCCGGGCCGGTGAAGGGGTTTCACGATCGTGTCCTGACGGACATGCATATTCCGTGATCCGAACCGTCGATCACGCGGACACAGCGTCATGATTCCCTTTGCCCTCCTCTCGCCGGAAACCGGCGAGGCCCTGAAGGCCGATACAGCCCATTCCCTGCGGGAGGCCGGGACGGGCGTGCGGTGGCCGGTGATCGACGGGATCCCATATCTGCGGACCAACCGGTCAGACCTCGTCGAGCGGACCCTGAAGCTCCTCGACGCGGGCGAAACCGATCTGGCCCTCGAGGGGCTCTTAGCCGACCAGGACGATTGGTGGACCGGCCCGCCGGCTGATCCCCTGGATCTCCACGAACTCGTGCGCGACCGGGCCAAACTCACGCTGCGCGACGCCGTACGGCTCCTCGGCTGGGGCCGCGTCGGCGACTATTTCGTTCATCGCTGGAGCGACCCCACCTATCTCGCCGGCCTCGCCCTGCTTGAAGCCCACTGGAACGATCCCGTCTGCGTCTTCGAGTTCGCCTGCGGCATCGGGCATTATCTGCGCGAATTCGCCCACCGCGGCCTGAAGGTCGCCGGGGCGGACGTGGTGTTCGCCAAGCTCTGGGTCGCCCGGCACTGGGTCGTGGGCACGCAGGCGCAGCTCGTCTGCTTCGATGCCGGCTCGCCGCATTGGCCGATCCCCGAGGCGCCCGTCGACCTCGTCGTGTGCAACGACGCGTTCTACTTCCTCGATGCCAAGGCCGATGTGCTCGACAACCTGCGCCAGAGTGCCGGCGACGATGGCTGGCTCGTGCTCAGCCATATCCACAACAGCGGCAAGCCGGGTTTCTCGGCCGGCCGCGCCGTTTCGGCGACGGAGATCGAGGAGCTGTTTCCCGATGGCCTCGTCTACGACGATGCCGATCTCACCCGTGCCCTGGTCGAAGCCCGTGCCCCGGCGCCGCGCGCGCCGAGCGAGCTGACCGAGGTCGAGGCGTTCTCCGTCGTCGCGGGGCCGGGCATGCGTCCGGCGCCCCGGGCCATCGTCGACGGCATCACTCTGCCGCGTGCCGGCACGCGCCTGCGCCTCAATCCCCTCTACGCGCCGGATCCGGCGGGGGGATGGCGCATCGCCTGGCCGTCCGAGCGGTACGAGGCCGAGTATGCGGGGCTCGCCACCTATCCCATGCACTCGGACGGCCCTGCTGTCCTCGAATGGGCCGGCGGCCTCGATTCGCCGGAAGCCGACCGGATCCGCACCCGCGAATACGTCGATCTGCCGGAGCGGTGGTGATGGGCGCCGTCACCTGGGGCATCGTCGGCTTCGGCTGGGTCGCGCGCGATTACATGGCGCCGGGCATCCGGGACGCGGGCCATCGCCTCTTGGCCGTCGCCGATCCGGGCGCGGAGTCGCGGGCGGCGGCGGAGGCCCTGGGCGCCCGTGCCTATGCCGACCTCGCCGATCTCGTGGCCGATCCCGAGATCGAGGCGGTCTACGTCGCGACCCCCAACCATCTCCACCGCGAGGCCATCGAAGCGCTCGCCGCCTCCGGCAAGGCGATCCTGTGCGAAAAGCCCATGGCGGCGAGCCTCGCGGACGCCGAGGCCATGGCGATGGCCGTGTCCGACAACCGGACGTTCTACGGCACCGCCTTCGACCAGCGCCACCACCCGGCCCACCGCGCCATGCGCGACTGGATCGCTCAAGGCCGCCTCGGCACCGTCACGGCCGTGCGGATCGTCTACGCCTGTTGGCTGCCCCGGGCCTGGACCTCGGTCGCCGGTCACGACAACTGGCGCATCGATCCGAAGAAGGCCGGCGGCGGCGCCCTGATGGATCTGGCGCCCCACGGCCTCGATCTCGTCGACTTCCTGGTCGGCGAATCCATCGTCGATCTCGCCGCCCTCACGCAGGCCCGCGCCCAGGACTACGCCGTCGACGACGGAGCCCTGCTCATCGGACGGACGGGATCCGGCGTGCTCGCCAACCTGCACGTCGCGTACAATTGCCCCGACGCCCTGCCGCGCCGGCGCCTCGAGGTGACCGGCACCGCAGGCCAACTCACAGCGATCGACACCATGGGGCAGGTGGCGGGCGGCAGCCTCACCTTCATCGATGGGACGACGGGGGCGGCGGAAGACATCGCCTTCGACGGTACGGCCTCGCCCTTCCTCGAACAGGTGCGGGCCTTCGGCTCCGCCCTGCGCCATCCCGAGGAGCGGGCCGCCTACAGTGCCACCCGCGACCTGCACACCATGCGGCTCCTGGCGCGCGCCTACGACGCCCTGGCTTGAGAACGGATCATCACGTGAGCGAACACGATCAGGACGCCCGAGCCCGCAATCCGCGCGTCACCGCTCCACGCGCCTACACTTACGGAGCGAAGCGGCAGATCGAGGGCCTACCGGCCTCCCTGCCCGAGCCCGTGCGCGCCTACCTCGATATTCTGCCCCAGGGGCGCATCGTCGGGTTTCCCCTCGCGCCCCTCGACCGCACCGGCATTCCGGTCTGGTTCGTGTCCCTGTTCCTCGACGATCCGTTCTTCGTCGGCGCCATGCCGAGCGGCATCGGTTACGGCGCGACCGACGAGGAGGCGCTGATCGGCGCCGTCGCGGAGATCGCCGAGAATCTCATGCCGTCGCTCGCCGTCATGCCGCGAAAGAAGGAGCGCGGCTCCTACACCGACCTCGTGAAGGTGTTCGGTGCGGGCAGCGTCGCCGACCCGCTGACCCTGTGCCTGCCCGCCGGCAGTGCGGTGGGCCGCGACACCGTGCTGGAATGGACGCCCACGGTCCGCGCCCGCACGGGTGAGACGGTCCTCATGCCCCTCGACATCGCGGCCACCGATTATTTCGAGTTGTCGGAGGGCTACAAGCCCTTCACGAACCTCATCACCAACGGCCTCGGCGCCGGTCCGGACACCGCCTTCGCCCTCGGCCACGGCCTCCTCGAACTTCTGCAGCGCGACGGCAACGGCCTCCTGTTCCGCGCCCTCGACCAGGGCGTGATGCTCGACCTGTCGGAAGGGCTCGGTCCCGAGACCCGGGGCATGCTCGACCGCCTCGAGGCGTTGGGCATCAAGGCCCTGCCGAAATTCGCCACCGACCAGTTCGGACTCACCAACATCTACGTCGTCGGCCACGACCGAAATCTCGCCGACACGCCCGTCCCCATCGCCCTCTCGGCCTGCGGTGAGGCCTGCGATCCCGACCGCGAACGGGCCCTGCGCAAGGCGCTCCTCGAATTCCAGGCCGCCCGCGTGCGCAAGGCCTTCGGCCACGGCCCCCTGTCATTCGCCGAGCGCGTCACCCCGCCCGGCTACGTCCAGGCGTTCATCGACAAGGCCCTGCCGAGCCTCGACCTCGAGGAGAGCCGGGCTCTGAAGGCCATGCTCGAATGGATCGTGCTCCCGGCCGAGGATCTCGCCGCGACCCTGCGCGACACGGTCTATTCCGAGCGGTCCACCAAGAAATTCACCGACCTGCCGACGACCCCGGCCCCCGATGGTCATGCCCGGGGCCGCATCGCCCGCGAGCGCCTGGAGGAGGCGGGCTTCGACGTTCTCTATGTCGATTGCGCTCCGCCCGGCGGCAGCGTCGGCGTGGTCAAGGCCATTGTGCCGGGGCTCGAGGTCGAGACCATGAGCTATCACCGCATCGGCGAACGCAACGCCCGCAAGCTCATCGAGCGCGATCATCCGCTGATCCGGTTCGGGCAGGCGAGCGAGACCCTGCGCCCCGTGCGCCTCACGCCCGAGGCCCTGGAGCGCTTCGGCGGCCAGCCCCTGTTCGATACGGCCCTCGCCGACCGGATCGTCGGGGCGCATTATCCCCTCTACCGTGAACCGGAATCGCACCACGCGCCGTTCCGCCTCGCCCAGCAGGGGAGGGGCGCATGAGCCTGCGTTTCGCCTACAACACCAACGGAACGGCCAACCACCGCCTCGCCGATGCCGTCGACCTCATCGCCGACGCCGGCTATCAGGGAATCGCCCTGACCCTCGACATCCACCATCTCGATCCCTTCGCCGAGACCTGGGTGCAGGAGGCAGAGGCCCTGTCGAGCCGCCTTCAGAAGCTCGGCCTCGGCGTGGTAATCGAGACTGGGGCCCGCTTCCTCCTCGACCCGAAGGCGAAGCACGAGCCGACCCTCGTGACTGGCGACGCCGCCGGCCGGGCGCGCCGCGTCGGGTTTCTCAAGCGCGCCGTCGACATCGGCGCGATCCTTCACGCCGAGGCGGTCTCGTTCTGGGCCGGCGTGCCGAAGCCCGGCATTGACCGGGGGCAAGCGCGGCATTGGCTAAACGAGGGGCTCGCCGAGGTGACGGAGTATGCCCGTGCCCAGGGCGTAGTCCCGTGCCTGGAGCCCGAGCCCGGCATGCTCGTCGAGACCCTCGACGATTACGCCGCGCTCCAGATCGAGGGCCTGCAACTCGCCCTCGACACGGGACACTGCCTCGTCACCGGCGAGCGCGACCCGGCCGTGGCCGTGGCCGAGTTCGCCGACCGCATCGGCACCGTCGCCATCGAGGACATGAAGCGGGGCGAGCACATCCACTTGCCCTTCGGGGAGGGCGACATGGACGTGCCGGCCGTCCTCGACGCCCTCGACGCCATCGGCTTTCAGAAGCTGATCTGCGTCGAACTCTCCCGTGAGAGCCACCGGGCCGACGTGATGGTCCCGGCCTCCCTCGATTTCCTGCGCGAATGCCGTAAGCCCCACGCGGAGCCGGTGCTTTGAGAATCTGCTTCGTCAGCCGGCGCTACTTTCCGGCCATTTCGGGCATGAGCGTCTATGCCCAGAACCTCCTGCGTGAACTCGTGGCCGCCGGCCACGACGTCACGATGATCTCGCAGTATCGCGGCGACGCCTTCGGCACCCGGGTCTACGGCGGCGGACCGCCCCCGCCGGTGCCGGGCGTGACGGTCATCGGCCTCGAACAGATCGGGGAGCAGACGAACGGCGATTTCGAGCGCGACATCGACACGATGGTGGCGACGATCCGGGCCGAGCACGCGAAAGCGCCCTTCGATATCCTGCACGCGCAGTACGGCTATCCCACCGGCTGGGCGACGCAGCTCGCCGCCAAGGCCATCGGCGTGCCCACTGTAGTGTCGATCCAGGGTGGCGATGGCCACTGGGTCGGCTCGTGCTGCGAGACCCACCGGGTCGCCATGTGCGAGGTGCTGGCCCACGCCAACGCGTTGCTCATCGGCGGTGCCTCCTTCGTCGCGGAGGTCTGCGACCGCCTCGGCTCGGATCCGGCCCGCTTCACCATCGTGCCGGGCGCGGTGGATACGAGCCGGTTCACGCCGGGCCCCGGCGACCATGCCGGCCCCGTGCGCCTGTTCTACCACGGCCGGGTCGACCGCCGAAAAGGCGTCCTCGATTTCATCGACGCCCTCGGCCTCATGCGAGGGCAGGGTGTGCCGTTCGAGGCGGTGATTTCGGGCATCGGCCCGGACGTTGACTCCTCGAAGGCCCGCGCCGCCGAGCTGAACTTCTCCGAGGCCGAGATCCGTTTCACCGGCTACGCCGACTACGACACCGTGCCGGACCTCTACCGGCACGCCGACGTCTTCGTGTCGCCGACCTATGCGGAAGGGTTCTCCAACACGATCCTCGAGGCCATGGCGGCCGGCCTCGCCGTGGTCTCGACCCATTCGGTGGGTGTCTCCGATTGCCTGCGCGATGGCGAGAACGGCCTGATGGTCCAGCCCGGCGACGTGCCGGCCCTGGCGCAAGCCCTGACACGGGTGATCGAGGACCGGACCCTGCGCGAGCGTCTCGCCCGCGACGGCCTGGAGGAGTGTCGCCGGGTCTATTCCTGGGGTGCCGTGGGCCGCCAGATCATGGACGTCTACGGTGCCGTGGCGGGGTCGCGGCCCGCGACGGATTTCTCGGGCGACCTGCCGCACGACCCAACCTGCCGGTTCCGCGCCGAACCGCATCTGCTCTGATGCCGGCGGCCCTCGCCCTCTCGCCGCATCTCGACGACGCGGCCTTTTCCTGCGGCGGCACCCTCGCTCTCCTGGCGCGGGCGGGCTGGCGCGTCACCATGGCGACTGTGTTCACCGGTTCGGTGCCCGATCCGCAGGGCTTTGCCCTCGCGTGCCAGACCGACAAGGGGCTCTCCCCCGACATCGACTACATGGCCCTGCGCCGGGACGAAGACCGGGGCGCCGCCGCAGCCCTCGGCATCGCGCCGCCGCGCCATCTGCCGTTCCGCGAGGCACCCCACCGGGGCTATGCCAGCCCAGCGGAGCTGTTCGCCGAGGTCCGGGCGGATGACGGCATCGTGCCCGACCTCATCCACGCCCTGCGGGATCTCGTCGCCGAGACGGCGCCCGACCTGATCCTGGCGCCCCAGGCCGTGGGGGGGCACGTCGATCACGTCCAGCTCGTGCGGGCCCTCGACGATCTCGCCCCCGAGGCGCCGATCCTGTGGTGGCGCGATTTTCCCTACACCGTCCGCGAAGCCGTGCCGCGCGAGCCCCTGGCCGACCATTTCGCCGCGCTTCCCGTCGAGGCCGTCCCGTTCGATGCGGCGGCACAGGCCGCCAAGCTGACGGCCTGTGCCGCCTATGCGAGCCAGCTCGGCTTCCAGTTCGGCGGCGCCGACAATCTCGCCGCTCAATTGGCCCGCGAAGGCGGGATCGAGCGTTTCCGGCGCAGCCGTGCCTTGCCGGACGCCCTCGTTCGCCTCCTCGGGTGAGGCCGGACGGCCCAAAGACCCTCGGGGACGCGGCGTGCCTGTCCGCCCGCCGCGATCTCCTGACGGGCGCGCATCTCGTTCCCCTACGCGCCCTGGCCCGCCGCATCGCCGTCGAACGGAACGCACCCGTGCCGGAGCCCGACCCCCTCGACGGCGGGACCGGGGCGCGGCTCCTGCTGCTGCTGGAGACGCCCGGCCCTCGGGGCACCGGCTTCGTCTCGCGCGACAACCCCACGGGCACGGCCGCCAATCTGTTCCGGTTTCTCGGCGAGGCGGGCCTCGCCCGGGCCGACACCCTGATCTGGAACGCCGTTCCCTGGGTGATCCACGCGCCCGGCGCCCGCAACCGCGCGCCCCGCCGGTCCGAGATCGCCGCGGCGGCACCCTATCTCGAACCCCTCCTCGCCTGCCTGCCGCGCCTCGCCGTCGTGGTTCTGGCCGGCCGCGTTGCCGGCCTGAGCCGTCACGCCCTCGCGACCCTACGCCCCGATTGCCCGGTGATCGCCGTCCCGCATCCGAGCCCGACCTACGTCTGCACCGCGCCCGATGTGGCGGCGCGCATCCGCGCCGGGCTCTCCGAAGCGGCGGCCGTCCTTGCCTGAGCGCGGCGTGCCCACGGGCAAGATCGGCCCATCGCTGGCAATTGCCGGCCGATGCCCCTAAATGCGGGCGACGGGCCGCGGTCCGGCACAAGCCCGGAACACCCATGCCGCCGTCGAGGCCGAGCGGGGCACCCGGCGGAGGCGGACGCCGAAACGATGAACTTTGCGGGACAGCACAAGGAGCTCGGCCGAGCCGAGGCGATCGCCGGCGACGTGCCGGACGGCGAAGCGCACGAGATTGCCGAGCCACCCGCCGCGAAGCGGTCGTTCAAGGGCCGCTACGCCTGGATCGGCACCATCGCCAGCATCGTGATCTTCGCCGTCTCCCTTTATGTCCTGTGGCGTCTCGTCGAGACCGTCACCTGGGCCGAACTCCACGCCGCCTTCACGGCGGCGACCCCCGGTCAGCTCGGCCTTGCCTTTCTGTTCGTGGCCGTCAGCTACCTGTTCCTCACCTGCTACGATGCCCTGGCCCTGCGCCAATTGAAGATCAAGGTGCCCTACCGGACGACGGCGCTCGCCTCGTTCACGAGCTATGCCGTGAGCTTCACCCTCGGCTTCCCCCTGCTAACGGCGGGCACCATCCGCTACTGGATCTATTCCGGCCGGGGCCTGAGTGCCGCCAAGATCGCGGCCCTCACGGTGATCGCCGGCTTCACCTTCTGGCTCGGCATGGGGGTGGTACTGGGGTTGAGCCTCATCGCCGAGGCCGGGCAACTCGCCGGGCTCACCTTCACGAGCATCCGCCTCAATCAGGGCGTGGGGCTGGCGGCCCTCCTGTCCGTGGTCGCCTACCTCGCCTGGGTTTCGCTCAAGCGCCGCAGCGTGCGGGTGAAGAGCTGGCGCCTCGAACTGCCCGGCGCGTCCGTTTCCCTGAGCCAGATGGTGGTGGGCATCGGCGACGTCTGCGCCGCCGCCGCCACCCTGTACGTGCTCCTGCCGGGCGACACGGCCATCGGGTTCACCACCTTCGTGGCGATCTATGTTCTGGCCGCCATGCTGGGCATCGCCTCGAATGCCCCGGGCGGCCTCGGGGTGTTCGAGGCGACGATCCTGCTCGCCCTGTCCAGCCTGCCGCGCGATCAGGTGCTCGGCTCGCTGCTGCTGTTCCGCGTCTGCTACTATCTCGTGCCCTTCGTCATCGCCCTGTTGATGTTGGGGGCCTACGAGGTGGTGAAGCGCGTCCGCGCCGGTCGTTCGCGCCGGGCCGAGGGGGCGTAGGGTTGGCTTGAACGGCGAGGCGGGGGCAGCATGGCACGGGGCGCGCGTCGATCCGCCTGGACCGCCGCCGCCAGTGCGAGCGCGGCCCTCACTCTGTTTGCCTGGACCCGCGACACCCTCGACGGGCCGTGGATCGCCGCCTCCGTCGCGGCGCTGGGTCTCGGCGGGTTCGTCGGGAGCCAGTTTCGTGGGCGCATCCGCATCACGCCCGAGGCGGCGGACCGCACCCGGCATTCCGTAGCGGAAGCGCTGCTCGCCAACATTCCCGACCCGGTGATCCTCGTGGACCGGCGCGCCGTGGTCATTGAGGTCAATCCAGCCGCGCGCGCGCTCCTGCCGGCCCTGAAGCTGCGCCACCCACTCTCCTTCGCCCTGAGGGCCCCCGACGTCCTCGACGGCATCGAGGAGGTGTTGCGCACGGGCGCACCCCTGAAGACCCTCTACACCACCCGTGTCCCCACGGAGCGGGCCTTCGAGGTGCAGCTCGGCGCCCTGCCGATGCCGGATGGCCCGGCGGGCGGGCAGCCGAACGTCGTCCTATTCCTGCGCGATCTCACGTCGGCCCGGCGCCTCGAGGCGATGCGGGTGGATTTCGTCGCGAATGCGAGCCACGAACTGCGTACGCCGCTCGCGTCCCTCCTCGGCTTCATCGAGACTCTTCAGGGGCCGGCCCGCAACGACGCCCCGGCGCGCGAACGCTTCCTCGGCATCATGAAGATCCAGGCGCACCGGATGACGCGCCTCATCGACGATCTGCTGTCGTTGTCCCGGATCGAACTGCGCGAGCATGTGGCGCCGACGAAGGCCGTCGATCTCGCCCGGATCGCCCGCCAGATGGTGGAGACGCAAGGGCCCCTCGCGCGGGAACGCGGCGTCGAACTGACCCTGGAGGCCGAGGGCGTCCACCGCGTGCCGGGCGAGCGCGACGAACTCCTGCGCGTCGTCGAGAACCTCGTCGAGAACGCCGTGAAGTACGGCGGCAGCGGCGGTCGGATCGTCGTCGCGGTCACGCGGGTGGCGGAGCCGCCGCGCCGCGCTCAGGTCGTCCTCGCCGTGCGCGACGAGGGCCCCGGCATCGCGCCCGAGCACATTCCCCGCCTGACCGAGCGTTTCTACCGCGTCGACGTCGCATCAAGCCGCGACCAGGGCGGCACCGGCCTCGGCCTCGCCATCGTCAAGCATATCGTCAACCGCCACCGCGGCCGCCTCGCCATCGAGAGCGCGCTCGGGGCGGGCACCACCGTACGGGCCTTCTTCCCTGAATACGTGGCCGAGCGGGATGAAACGGCCGAGACGATACCGGGCTAGGCCGGCGCCAAGGCCGTGCGGGACGCCGGGCTGGTCTGCCGATTTCGCGCCGGCTCTTGACCTGTCCGGGAGGGGAAACCCCACATGGGGGCCATGACATCAGCCGCAGCCACCGCCCCGCATTCCGTCACGCCCGAGCGCCTCGATCTTCCCGTCTCCGGCCTGTCCTGCGCTTCCTGCGTCGGCCGGGTCGAGCGCGCCTTGCGGGCGGTACCGGGCGCATCGGAGGTGGCCGTCAACCTTGCCACGGGGCGTGCGAGCCTGCGCCTGGACCGTGCCGAAATCGGAGCCGCCGTCGAGGCCGTCGTCCGGGCCGGGTACGCGGTGCCCGAGACGACGACGACCTTGGAGATCTCGGGCCTGTCCTGCGCCTCGTGCGTCGCCCGGACCGAGCGGGGCCTGAGCGCTGTGCCGGGCGTGAGCGCGGCGTCCGTTAACCTCGCCACCGGGCGGGCGGTCGTGCGCCACCCGGAGGGGGCGGTCGCCTTCGACAGCCTCGCCGAGGCCGTGCGCCGGGCGGGCTACGAACCGGTTCCAACGTCCGACGCCGCAGCACCGGACCCCGCTGGGCGCCGGGCGGAGGAATACGCGGCCCTGACGCGCGACCTCGTCATCGCCGCCCTCTTCGCCGCGCCCATCGTGGTTCTCGACATGGGCGGCCACGCCGTCCCAGCCTTCCACCATGCAATCGAATCCGCCCTCGGGCCGACGCGCCTCGTCTGGATCGAGGCCATCCTGGCGACCCTGGTTCTCGCCGGTCCGGGGCGGCGCTTCTTCGCTCAGGGCGTCCCGGGGCTGCTGCGCGGCCACCCGGACATGAATGCCCTCGTCGCCCTCGGGGCCGGGGCCGCCTACCTCTATTCCCTGGTCTCGGCCTTTGCTCCCCACTGGCTGCCGCCCGGGACCGCGCATCTCTACTTCGAGGCGTCCGTCCTCATCGTCACCCTCATCCTCCTCGGCCGCACCCTGGAGGCGCGGGCCAAGGGCCGGACGGGGGCCGCCATCGCGCGCCTCGTCGGCCTCGCCCCGACCACCGCCCGGGTGATCCGCGACGGCGCGGAACTGTCGGTCCCCCAAGCGGATCTGCGCCTCGGGGACGTGGTGCGGGTGCGCCCCGGCGAGCGCGTCGCCGCCGACGGGACCGTCGTGGCGGGCGCGAGCTACGTCGACGAGGGCATGGTGACGGGCGAGCCCGTGCCCGTGGCCAAGGGCGTGGGTGCCCCCGTCATCGGCGGCACCCTCAACACCACCGGCAGCTTTGATCTCACCGTCGAGGCCGTGGGAGCCGAAACGGCGCTCGCCCGCATCGTCGCCATGGTCGAGGCCGCGCAGGGGGCCAAGCTCCCGATCCAGGCCCTGGTCGATCGGGTCACGGCGTGGTTCGTGCCCGCCGTGATGGCGGCCTCGGGGCTGACCTTCCTCGCCTGGCTCGCCTTCGGTCCGAGCCCGGCCCTCGGTTTCGCCCTCGTCAACGCCATCGCGGTTCTGATCATCGCTTGTCCCTGCGCCATGGGACTCGCGACGCCGACCTCGATCATGGTCGGCACCGGCCGAGCCGCCGAGCGCGGCGTGCTGTTTCGTAACGGCACCGCCCTCCAGGCCCTGCGCGACGCGCAGGTCGTCGCCCTCGACAAAACCGGGACCCTCACGGAGGGGCGTCCGACCCTGACCGATCTCGTCCCGGCGCCGGGATTCGCCGAGAACGAGGTCTTGAGCCTCGCCGCCGCCCTCGAATCGCGTTCCGAGCATCCCATCGCCCGCGCCGTCGTGGCGGCAGCCGAAGCGCGCGGCCTCGCCCCCGGGGCGGTCGAGAGCTTCGAGGCCGTGCCGGGCTACGGGCTCGTGGGCCGCGTCGCCGGCCGGGACGTGGCCGTGGGCGCCGCCCGCCACATGGCCCGCCTCGGCCTCGGGCTCGAGGGCTTCGCAGCCAAAGCCGAGGCCCTCGCGGCGCGGGGGCGCAGCCCCCTCTACGTCGCCGTCGACGGACGCCTTGCCGCCCTCCTCGCCGTCGCCGACCCGATCAAGCCGGGTGCGGCCGAGGCGGTGGCCGCCTTGAAGCGGGAGGGCCTCGCCGTCGCCATGGTGACGGGTGACGCGCGCGGCACCGCCGAAGGGGTAGCGCGGGACCTCGGGATCGACGTGGTGTTCGCCGAGGTTCTGCCCGGCGGCAAGGTCGAGGCCGTGCGCGACCTCAAGGCCCGCCACGGCGCCGTCGCCTTCGTGGGCGACGGCATCAACGATGCGCCGGCGCTGGCCGAGGCCGAGATCGGCATCGCCATCGGGACCGGCACGGACATCGCTGTGGAGAGCGCCGACGTGGTGCTGATGTCCGGCGCCCTCGGGGGGCTCGTCACGGCGATCCACCTGTCGCGGGCGGTGATGCGCAACATTCGCCAGAACCTGTTCTGGGCGTTTGCCTACAACGTCGCCCTGATTCCCGTGGCGGCGGGCCTGCTCCGCCCGTTCGGCGGCCCACTGCTGTCGCCGGTCCTCGCGGCGGGCGCCATGGCCCTGTCGAGCGTCTTCGTCCTCGCCAATGCCCTTCGGCTGCGCCGGGCCGGCGGCGCGTGACGGCACAGGCTCGCGATTTCAGTCAATCGCGGGCGAGACGGCATTGACCGCGCATCTGGCCCCTTGTTTGCTGAGCTGTCACGTGTCCGTCATCCGATATCCGTCCTGAGAGCGATCGACCCCGCGAAAGTCAGTCCCATGCCCGTCCTCGACCGGATCGCAGCCCTGGCGCCGGAGATCACCGCCTGGCGCCACGATCTGCACGCCCATCCGGAACTGCAATACGACGTCCACCGCACCGCCGGCTTCGTCGCCGACAAACTGCGGACCTTCGGCTGCGACGAGGTCGTCACCGGCATCGGCCGCACCGGCGTCGTGGGCGTGATCCGGGGGCGGGCGCACGGGTCGAACCGGGCCATCGGCCTGCGGGCCGACATGGACGCCTTGCCGATCCACGAGGCCCGCGACCTGCCCTACCGGTCGACGGTCGCGGGCAAGATGCACGCCTGCGGACATGACGGCCACACCGCCATGCTGCTCGGAGCCGCCCGCTACCTCACCGAGACCCGCGATTTCGACGGCACCGCCGTGATGATCTTCCAGCCGGCGGAGGAGGGCGGCGGCGGCGGCGAGGCCATGGTCCGCGACGGGCTCATGGAACGGTTCGGCATCGAGGCGGTCTACGGCCTCCACAACATTCCGGGTCTGGCCCTGGGGCACTTCGCCATCCGGCCCGGTCCCATCATGGCGTCCACTGACCGTTTCACCATCACGGTCGAGGGCAGGGGCGGGCATGCCGCCCAGCCGCACGCCGCCATCGACAGCGTCCTGGTGGCGAGCCACATCGTGGTCGCCCTGCAATCCATCGTGGCGCGGGCCGTCGATCCCCTCGACAGCGCCGTGGTCTCCGTCTGCGCCCTGGAGGCCGGGGAGGCCTTCAACGTGCTGCCCCAGTGCGTGACCCTGCGGGGGACCATGCGGGCCCTGTCGAAGCCCGTCCGCACCCTGCTCCAAGGTCGCATCACGGAGATCGTCACCCACGTGGCGGCAGCCTTCGGTGCGAAGGGCGCCATCGCGTTCGGCAGCGGCTATCCGGTGACGGAGAACCACCCGGCGGAAACGGATTTCATCGCCGACGTGGCGGCCGGTCTCGTGGGAGAGGAGCGGGTCGACCGCGCCGTGGCGCCGATGATGGCGGCGGAGGATTTCTCCTACATGCTCGCCCATCGCCCCGGCGCCTACATCTTCCTCGGCAACGGCGACAGCGCCGGGCTGCACCACCCGGACTACGATTTCTGCGATGCGGCAGCGCCCTACGGCGCGTCGCTGTGGGCCCGCATCATCGAAACCGGGCTGCCCCTTCGCTGAGGCGCTCGGTCGAGGTGCCTCAGCCGCGCTGGGGAGCGGTGCCGCCGAGGTGGAACACTCGATGCGGCACGAGTTCACCGCGCTCGACATCGCCCACCGCCACGAGGATTCCGCCGCAGGTGGCGAAGGCCTTGCCCTCCACCGGCGCGTCGCGCCCGCGCAGGATCACCGGCTGGCCCCGCATGAGGCGAAGCGCCATGTCGCGGGAGACCGGCACGGAGGGGACGCCGTCGAGGGCCGTTTCCACGGGCTGCAGATGCGGACCGTTCCCATCGGGCCCGGCCTCCTCGAGGGTGGCGACGAGGCAGGATTCCGCTTCCACGAAGGGGCCGACCCGGGTGCGGCGCAGGGCCGAGACGTGGCCGTAGCAGCCGAGAACCCGCCCGAGGTCGCGCGCGAGGGCCCGCACGTAGGTGCCCTTGCCGCACTGCGCCTCGATGACCGTGCGCTGCCCGTCGTGTTCGACCACGGCGAGGTGATCGATCTGCACCGGGCGGGCCACGAGTTCCACCACCTCGCCGTCACGGGCGAGGTCGTAGGCCCGTTCCCCGGCGATTTTGATGGCCGAGTAGCGCGGCGGCACCTGCTCTATGGCGCCGATGAAGCGCGGCAAGGCCGCCTCGACCGCCGCGCGCTCGGGGCGCGTGTCGCTCGTCGCGACGGGGCGGCCCTCGGCGTCGTCCGTGTCGGTCTCGATGCCCCAGGTGACGGTGAAGACGTAGGCCTTGCGGCCATCCATCACGAACGGCACCGTCTTCGTCGCCTCGCCCAGGGCGATGGGCAGGATGCCCGATGCCAGGGGGTCGAGGGTGCCGGCATGGCCCGCCTTCTTGGCGTTGAAGGCGCGCTTTACCACCGCCACCGCATGGGTCGAGGTCATGCCGACGCCCTTGTCGAGGATCACCCAGCCGTTGACGTCGCGGCGCTTCGGCCGGTCGGGCCGTGGGCCGCCGCGCGGCGGGCGACGCCCCTCGGCGGGACGGGCAGCGCCGGCCGTGTCGTCCGCGCCGAGGGTCGCCGGGGCGGCCTCATCGGGGGAATCGATGGTCGTGTCGTCGTGAGTCATGCTGTCCTCGGTCGGGGACGGGGCGCGCGTGGGGGCCAGAGCCGTCCGGTCTTGATGTCTGCAAAAGATGGCACGGGAAGGCCCGGCATTCCCAAGGGAGCGCCCGAGACTCGCCTCGTGGTTTGATGGCGCGGCTCAGGCCGCTTCGGGGTCGGAGCCGTCGTCGGTGGATTTCGCCGCGTCGAGGTCCCGCCGCACCTTGTCCGTGCGCAGAATGGCGTCGATCCGGTCGGCCTCGTCGAAGGTCGCGTCGCGCAAAAAGCGCAGATCCGGCGCGAACTTGAGGTTCACCCGGCGGGCCACCTCCTGGCGCAGGGCCTTCTTGTTGCGCTCGAGGGCGGCGATCACCTGGGTCTCGTTCTGGCCCCCCAGCGGCATGATGTAGGCCGTGGCGACCTTGAGGTCGGGCGACATCCGCACCTCCGGCACGGTGATGACGTGCGCGCTCAGGGTCGGGTCCTGGACGTCGCCGCGCTGAAGCACCTCCGCGATGGCGTGGCGGATCAGCTCGGCGACGCGCTGCTGACGCTGCGTCGGTCCGGTCGGGGTCTGTCTCTGGGCCATGGGCGGTTCTGATCGTCTTGTCGAAACGGCCGATGGCGGCCGTCCCCGCCGCTCCACGGGGGAAGCATTGAGGGAAGGCCGCCAGCCGGACGTCGCTGAAACGGGGCATCGATCGGCCGCCGCGGGGAAACGGAGGCTGGCTAGACCGAAGCGGATGTCGAAGGCGCCTCTTCTAACCCAAATACTCGTTCCGGATATAGGCCTGTTGCGCACGTTTCGCCGTCGCGGGGGTCCGCGCGGGGTGATCATGGATATGCGCGGCGTACATCCGGTCGATCCACTGGGCGTTCTTGAAGATGCGCTTCGAGCGCAGTAGGTTGAACGGCGCGATCTTGCGGAGCGGATGCCCGGCGTTGAACTCGGCCACGGCGAGGAGTTCGCCGTTCCACGGGTTGCAGCCGTCCATGCCGACATCGTCGAGGTAGACGGGTACGATGGGCAGGTACTGCTCGGCGGCGCCGTCGAGCACCGGCAGGGTCCGCACCGTGGAGGAGTAGTAGTCCACGTCCACCGAGACGAAGCCGATGGGCGCGTCGGGGCGGACGCTCGCGAGGTAGCCTGGAATCGTCTCGGCGACATCGCCGAGGATGAGGCGGCAGCGCGCCGGCAGGGCGCGGCGCAGGGCCTCGAAATCCATCGGATAATCGCCCTCCTGAAAGTACTCGGGCAGGTCGCGATGGTCCACGGCCGGGGGCATGCCGGAACCCGTATCGAAGCCGACGACATCGATGAGCACGCCGGTGGCGGCTTCCGTGCGCGCGGCAAGTTCGCACATGTTGAGCAGGCCGGCACCCGTCGCGACGCCGAACTCGAGCACCGCAATGCGCTGGAGGCCGAGCTTCTTCGCGGCCTGGGCGGCGAATAGGATCGGGTAGGCGTATTGCTGACGCACCACGAGGTCGAAGGCGACCTTGGCCGGATAGCTGCCGAACAGGGCGACACCGGCCGACAGGATGTTGAGATGGAGCGGTTCCGTCAGGCGTTCGACGAAGATCTTGCGATATTTTCCGTCCGTCAGCGCCCGTCGCAAGGCGTAGGATTTCAGCATCGATGGCTCCGCCGAACCCGAGATCGGTTCGTTGCCCCGCACCATAATGGACGGCCGGGGGTTCGTCCGGGCCGGGTGACGGCGTGATCGGTTAAACTTTTTCTTAGGCTTAATTCGCCGGCAAACGAAGAAGGGCCGCAGCGCGAGGCTGCGGCCCTTCGGTCGTCCGGAATGGAACCGCCCCGTTACAGGGTCCGGCGGATTTCCTCGACGCGATAGCACTCGATGGTGTCGCCGGCACGCATGTCCTGGAAGTTTTCGAAGGACATACCGCACTCGTAGCCGGAGATGACCTCCTTGGCGTCGTCCTTGAGGCGCTTGAGTTGGGACAGCTTGCCCTCGTGGATCACCACGCTGTCGCGGATGAGGCGAACGTGGGCGCCACGCTGGACCACGCCGTCGGTGACGCGGCAACCGGCGATCTTGCCGACCTTCGACACGTCGAAGATCTGGATGATCTGGGCTTCGCCCAGGCGCTCCTCGCGGAGCGTCGGCGGCAGCATGCCCGAGAGGGTTGCTTTGATGTCGTCCACGAGGTCGTAGATGATGTTGTAGTAGCGGATCTCGACACCGTTCCGCTCGGCCGACTCGCGCGCTTCCTTATGGGCTCGCACGTTGAAGCCGATGACGACGGCCTTCGAGGCCTCCGCCAGGGTGATGTCCGATTCGGTGATGCCACCCACGCCCGAAAGCAGGATGCGCGCCGACACCTCGTCGTTGCCGAGCTTCTCCAAGGCGCCCGTGATGGCTTCCACCGAACCCTGCACGTCGCCCTTGACCACGAGGGCCAGTTCCTTGCGGCCGGCGCCTTCCTTGAGGTCGCGCATCATGTCGACGAGCGAACGGTTGGCACCGCCGGTCCGGGCCGCGATGCGCTCGCGCTTCTGGCGGGCGCGGTACTCGGTGACCTCGCGGGCCCGGGCCTCGTTCGGCACCACCACGACGCGGTCGCCCGCATCCGGCGTACCGTTGAAGCCGAGCACCTCCACCGGGACCGAAGGACCGGCGTAGGGCACGTTCTCGCCCTTGTCGTCGATGAGGGCGCGCACACGGCCCCACTCGGCGCCGGCCACGACGATGTCGCCGGTGAACAGGGTGCCGCGCTGCACGAGGACCGTGGCCACGGGGCCACGACCGCGATCGAGCTTGGCCTCGATGACCGTGCCCTCGCCGTCGCGCGTCTCGTTGGCGCGCAGGTTCATGATCTCGGCCTGCAGTTGCAGACCCTCGAGGAGTTCGGGCAGACCGTCGCCAGTCTTGGCCGAGACCTCGAATTCCAGGGTCTCACCGCCCATGGATTCGACCTGGATGTCGTGCTGCAGAAGCTCGGTACGGACCCGCTGCGGGTTCGCCTCGGGCTTGTCGATCTTGTTGATCGCCAAGATGAGGGGCACGCCCGCCGCCTTGGCGTGGGAGATCGCCTCCACCGTCTGGGGCATGACGCCATCATCGGCCGCCACCACGAGCACCACGATGTCCGTCACCTTGGCGCCACGGGCGCGCATGGAGGTGAAGGCCGCGTGGCCGGGGGTGTCGATGAAGGTGACCATGTCGCCGGACGGGGCCGCGACCTGATAGGCGCCGATATGCTGGGTGATGCCGCCGGCCTCGCCCGAGACCACGGTGGTCTTGCGGATGGCGTCGAGCAGCGAGGTCTTGCCGTGGTCGACGTGGCCCATGATCGTGACGACGGGCGGACGGGGATCGAGATCCTCCTCCAGCTCCGGCTCGTCGCTGAACAGGCCTTCCTCGACGTCCGACTCCGCGACGCGGCGCACGGTGTGACCGAGTTCCTCGGCGATGAGCTGCGCCGAATCCGAGTCGATCACGTCGGTGATCTTGTGGATCTGGCCTTGCTTCATCAGCAGGCGGATCACGTCCACGGCCCGCTCCGACATGCGGTTGGCGAGTTCCTGGATGGTGATCGTCTCGGGGATCGTCACCTCGCGCGAGAGCTTCTCTTTCTGCTCGACGTGACGGTTGCCGCTCATGCGCTGCTGGCGGCGACGGAACGAGGCGACGGAGCGCGTGCGCTCGTCCTCGCCCGAGGTCGCCGTGGCGATGGTGAGGCGTCCACGATTGCGGTCGCCGCCCGGCTGCTTCGGGGTCTTGGGCGGCGTGATGATCTTGAGCGGCATGCCGGGGCGGCGGATCACGCGCTTCTGCTCGTTCTCCTCCTCGGCGGCCTGCGGACGGCCCGGGGTCCGGGCCGTGGTGGCGGCACCGGCCGGACGTGCGGCGGTGGCCGCCGTCGGCGCGGTCGGCTCGGGCTCGGGGGCCGGAGCCGGACGGGCCATGAAGTTCAGGTCACGCGGCTTGCGCACGTCGGCCGTGATGGTCTTGCGCGGCTCGGACGACGCTGGTCGGGCCGTCAGGGGCGGACGCGCAGCCGGAGCCGCCGGAGCGGGAGACGGACGTGCGGGGGCCGGGGCCGCGGCGGCTGGAGCCGGGGTGGCCGCCGGTGCACGGGGCGGAGCCGGTGGCGTGCGCACGATGGTGGGCGCGGCCGGCATCGGTGCCGTCTTGGAAACGGTGGGAGCCGGCGCGGGCGTCGCCTCGGCGCTGGCGGCCTTCGCAGCTTCCTTAGCGGCCTCCTCGGCAGCGCGACGCGCTTCCTCGGCGGCGGCAAGGCGCGCTTCCTCTTCCTGGCGGCGGCGCGCTTCCTCCTCGCGCTTGCGCGCTTCGGCGGCTTCGCGCTCCCGCTGCTCGGCCGCCAAGCGCTCCCGCTCGGCGGCGGCCTCGGCTTCGGCGCGCTGCTTGGCTTCGGCCTCACGACGCTTGGCGTCGGCGAGGGCGGCCGCGCGGGCGTTGCTCTCCTGCTCGCTCAACGTGCGCAGGACGACGCCCGATGCCGAGCGCTGGGCCTGCCGGGGAGCTGCGGGTGGGGGAGGCGGCGCCACGCGCGTCGCCGGAGCGACGGGTGTCGTCTCGCGCGCGGGTGCGGCCGGTGCCGCGCCGATGACACGACGCTTCACCGTCTCGACCACGACCTGCTTGGTGCGGCCATGGGAGAAGCTCTGACGCACCGTTCCCTGCTCGATCGGGCGCTTCAAGGACAGCGGCTTCGAAGGGGGTCTCGCCTGCGTCTTGTCGCCCGGATTGTTCGTATCGCTCATTCAGTCCAAACCCTGAGGGTTTCCATCGTCCCGTGAACCGGCAGACCGCTGTGCGCCGGGCAAATCCGTCACTTCGTCGTCGTGCAGATCGGAAGCGGCTTGTCCATGACGGACCGAACCGGCCTCCTCGGCCGTCGTCGCCAAACCTTCGAAGGAGCGGAGCCGACGCCAACGCGCAAGGCAGCCGGAACTTCCGACTCCTGCGACGAGAGCCGCATGTATCACATGATCCCTGCCCAAGGCCACGCCCAATTCTTCATTGGACAGGCTATCGATAACAGGAATGCGTGATATGGCATCGCCATGGCGCCGGTGCAATGCCGCCGCGATCTTCCGGCGGCCGTCGGCGCTACCGTCATGGGCCTGGATCACCGCCGCGACGCCGGCCTTGTCGCCGATGGCGGCCTCGACCTTCGCGAACCCCGCCACGACGCAGCCCGCCTTGTTGGCGAGCGAGAGCGACTGGCGCAGGTCGGCCCTGAGGCCGGTGACGATCCGGTCCGCGAGGTCGGCCGGAGCGGCGGCGTCCTTCGTCTTGAAGGCGCGTTGGAAAGCCCGTTTCTTCAGGGCTTCGGCCACCACGGCCCGCGTCGGCGTCAGCCAGGCGCCGCGTCCGGGCAGGCGGGCATGCAGGTCGGCCACCACGGTGCCGTCGGGCGCGAGCACGAAGCGGATGAGATCCTTCGGGGCGCGCTTGGCACGGGTGACGAGGCAGGTCCGCTCCGCGCCCTGGCGTCCACGGCCGAGCCCGGCATCGAGGGCGTCGCTCAAGTCCGTGTCCGGCGCGTCGGCCGCCGGGCTTTCGGGAATCGGGCCCATGGCATCCTGAGGAACGGCGGGATTTCGTGGAACCATGGAGGGACGGAGCGTGTCCGGTCCCTCCATGTCGCGAGCTTGTCGATCTCAGGCCGAGGCGGGCGTGTCGCTCGCCTCGGCCTCGCCGTCGCCCTCGGCAGTCTCGGCCGGGGCTTCGATCCAGCCGGCATGGAGGCGGGCCGCCATGACCATGGCTTCGGCCTCGGCGCGGGAGACCTCGAACCCGTCGAGGTACCCGGCGTGACGGGTGGCCTCGGGGCCACGGCCCTCGGTGTAGCCGACGAGATCATCCGTGGCGCAGCCGGCCAGATCCTCGATGGTCTTCACGTCGTTCTCGCCGAGCGCCACGAGCATCGGCGTGGTGATGCCGTCGATCTCACGCAGCTCGTCCTGAACTCCGAGTTCCTGTCGCTTGGCATCGAACTCCGATTCGACGCGGGCGAGATGGTCCTGGGCCCGGGCCTGGATCTCCGTGCCGCTCTCTTCGTCGAGGCCCTGGATGTTGGCGAGTTCGCCGGGTTCCACATAGGCGATCTCCTCGACGTTGCGGAAGCCTTCCGCCGCGAGGAGCTGGCCCACGGTCTCGTCCACGTCGAGGGCTTCCATGAAGATCGCCGTGCGCTCGGCGAACTCCTTTTGGCGGCGCTCGGATTCCTCGGCCTCCGTCAGGATGTCGATGTCCCAGCCCGTGAGCTGAGAGGCGAGGCGCACATTCTGGCCGCGCCGCCCGATGGCGAGCGAGAGCTGGTCGTCGGGGACTACCACCTCGATGCGGTCGGCCTCCTCGTCGAGCACCACCTTCACGACTTCCGCCGGCTGGAGCGCGTTCACGATGAAGGTCGCCTGGTCCTCGGACCACGGGATGATGTCGATCTTCTCGCCCTGCAACTCGCCGACGACGGCCTGGACGCGCGAACCGCGCATACCGACGCAGGCGCCGACCGGATCGATGGAGCCGTCACGGGAAATCACGGCGATCTTGGCACGCGAGCCCGGATCGCGGGCGACCGCTTTCACCTCGACGATGCCGTCGTAGATCTCCGGCACTTCCTGGCCGAACAGCTTCGCCATGAATTGCGGATGCGAGCGGCTGAGGAAGATCTGCGGTCCACGGACCTCGCGACGCACGTCGAACAGGTAGGAGCGGATGCGGTCGCCCGGACGGAAGGTTTCGCGCGGGATCATCTCGTCACGGCGCACGATGCCCTCGCCGCGGCCGAGATCGACGATGACGTTGCCGTACTCGACGCGCTTGACGAGACCGTTCACGATCTCGCCGATCCGGTCCTTGTACTCGTCGAACTGGCGGTCGCGCTCGGCGTCGCGCACCTTCTGAACGATGACCTGCTTGGCCGACTGGGCGGCGACGCGGCCGAAATCGAAGGGCGGCAGGGTGTCGGAGATCACGTCGCCCACGAGGGCGCCGGGGTTGTAGCGGCGCGCCTGATCGAGGGTGACCTCGCGGGCGTCGTTCTCCACCTCGTCCACCACCACGAGGTGGCGCGAGAGGCGCAGCGCCCCGGTCTTCGGATCGATCTCGGCATGCACGTCGGTCTCGGCGCCGTAGCGGGAGCGGGCGGCCTTGGCGATGGCCTCCTCCATGGCGTCGATGACGATGGAGCGGTCGATCACCTTCTCGCGCGCGACTGCTTCGGCGATCTGCAGGAGTTCGAGCCTGTTGGCGCTGACGACGGCCATCGGTTTTCGTCCTTCTCTTCGTCGTAAGATCGTTTCGCGATCGCGTCGGCTTGCCGATGGCGATCGGGGCGTCTGGCGGGCATCGGACTGGATAACGGAGGGTCCGACGCCGTGGATTGGTCTGGCACCGGAACGGGGATGGAGCCTCCGGTTCGATGCCCTGGAATGCTTGTCTTCCCATCGTCCCGAAAGCCGGAGGCCATCTTTCGGAACGATGCTCGAAGCGGCTTCACTCAGTGGAGCTTGCCGTCGTCCTTGACCCGCACGGCCTTGGTGCGAACGGGCTTGGCCTTGTTCTGGGCCTTGATAGCGAGGCTTTCCTCGGTCTCGACCTTCACCGGCTTCGGCTTCTGCGAGGCCTTCGGCTTCAGGGGCCGGGAAATCTTCTTCTTCAACGGGGCGGGGGCGGCCTCGGTCTCGGGGCCGTCCTCTTCGCCATCCTCGTCCTCGTCCTCGCCGTCCAGCATCGGCGGCGGACCGCCGCCCCGACGCAGGGATTCACGCACGAGGTCGTCCGTGAGCACGAGATAGGCGTCGCCGAGATCGCGCAACGGCAGGTCGATGCGGCTCGGCAGGCCCTCCTTCACGTCGGGCAGGTCGATGGGCACCGTGAGCCCGTCGGGATTGGGCGTACGGATGATGCCGCGAAAGCGCTTGCGCCCATCCAGCGGCACCGCGAGTTCGATCTTGGCCTCGTAGCCGGCCCAGCGTTCGAAATCGACGGCCCGCACCAGGGGGCGATCGATGCCGGGCGAGGAGATCTCGAGGTAGTACGGCTTGCCGATGGGGTCGTCGAGGTCGAGGAGCGGCGAGATCGCCCGGCTTACGGTCTCGCAATCGTCCACCGACATGGTGCCGTCGGGACGTTCGGCCATGATCTGGACCGTGCAGCCGTTGGCACTCGAGACCCGCACCCGAACCACCCGGAAGCCCAGGCCTTCGATGGAAGCCTCGATGACCTGAACGACGCGGGCAGCGACACCGGTCTCGGTGATCAGACGTTTTTCGGAAGTGTCCGCCATGCTGCGCCTGGAATCCGGCCTTGCGTGAGATGATCCGGCGGCACGGGGGTTTGCGGCAATAAAAAAGAGCGGACCCGGTGGGGCCCACTCCCGAACCGCAGCCTCAAGACTGCAACCAGAACTGATATGTTATAGGTAGTCCCGTCGCGATCCCGTTTCAAGCGTTTTCGTTTCGGGCGTTCTCCTGGAGCCGACGAAGCCGGCCATCGTGAGGATGCCCGTATCCTTCGGGGCAGGCGGCGTTCCGGTGGGTCTCAGTGGCCGGAGCCGCGCACCAGCATGCTCAGGTGGTTCTCGAGCCGTTCCAGCCGCTGCCACATCCCCTCGCCGACGCATTTCGAGAAGGTGTCGCCCATGAAGAACCCGGCCTCGGCTCGCTGACGGCATTCGAAGAGGGGAGGGCCCAGCACGACGCTGAACGCCACGGCGAGAAAGAGCGCGGTGTTGAGGAGGACTGCCATGAGCCAGGCCCGTCCGCCTCCGAACGCCCGCCACCGCGACACGGTCGGCGCCACCCCGCCGGTCGCCGTCGACAGGTCGCGCATGAGGGGCCGCGTTGTGCGGCCCGTCCCCGTCAGGCGGTCGAGATCGACTTTCTGAGACGCTTTAGCCATCACATCCCGTCCGCCCCCGGGGGGCTCGATCCACCGAAGCCGATCCTTGGCCGTAAATCTTGAAGGAACCGCGAACAATGCGCCTTCCGGCCGGCGGAAGATGACGAACATGTTCATGAGTCAGGCGGCCGAGCTTGAGCGTGACGGGCGTTCGCGCAAGATGCGGCTTCACCCCTCGGACGACCACGGAACGCCCGCCCATGTCCAACACCTCCCGCCCCTCCGGTGGTCCGACGGGGAAACCAGTTACGGAGGGCGCCCTGTCACGCCTCGGAATCCGCTTCACGGCTTGGGCGGAGAAGTGGTTTCCCGACGCGTTCGTGTTCGTTGCCATCGCGGTGGTGATCGTGGCGCTCGGGGCGCTGGCCAACGGCGCTCCGCCGGCGGCCATCGCGAAAAGTTTCGGTGACGGGTTCTGGAGCCTGATCCCGTTCACCATGCAGATGGCCTTCGTGACCATTGGCGGCTACGTCGTGGCCACGGCGCCGCCGGTGCAGGCCCTCATCGACCGCCTCGCGGCGATTCCGAAGAGCGGGCGCGGGGCCGTCGGCATGGTGGCGGCGGCGACCATGCTGTCGTCGTTCCTGAGCTGGGGCCTGAGCCTCATCTTCGGCGGCCTGCTGGCCCGGGCGCTCGCCCGCCGCACCGATCTCAAGATGGATTACCGCGCGGCCGGGGCCGCCGCCTATCTCGGCCTCGGAGCCACCTGGGCCATGGGCCTGAGTTCCTCGGCGGCCCAGCTCCAGGCCAACGCCGCGAGCCTGCCGAAGAATCTCCTGGCCATCACCGGCGTGATCCCGTTCAGCGAGACGATCTTCCTCTGGCAGTCGATGCTGATCGCCGTGATCTTGTTCGTGATCTCCATCGTCATCGCCTACGTGTCGGCCCCGGGTCCGGCCAACGCGGTGACCGCCGAGGCCATGGGCGTCGACGTCTCGCGCGAGAAGCCCGATACCTCCCGCCCGAGCCAGCCGAGCGAGTGGCTCGAGCATTCGCCGATCCTCACCCTGCTCCTCGCCGTCCTGGCGGTCGGCTGGCTCGTGCAGGAATTCGCGCGGCAATCCTGGATCACCGCGATCTCGAGCCTGAACACCTACAACTTCCTGTTCCTCACCCTTGGCCTGCTCCTGCATTGGCGGCCGAAGAACTTCCTTAAATCGGTGGGCAGGGCCGTGCCTGCCACCGCCGCCGTGCTCATCCAGTTTCCGTTCTACGCCGCCATCTCCGCCATGCTGACGGGACCGAAGAACGGCGCCGGTACCTCGGTATCCGATGTCATCACCCATGCCTTCGTGAGCCTGAACACCACGGGCAGCTTCCCGATCTCCATGGGCGTCTACTCGGCGGTGCTCGGGTTCTTCGTGCCGTCGGGCGGCGGCAAGTGGCTGCTGGAAGCGCCCTACGTGATGCAGGCGGCCAACGAGCTGCAGGTCCATCTCGGCTGGGCCGTGATGGTCTACAATGCGGCGGAAGCCCTGCCCAACCTCATCAACCCGTTCTGGATGCTGCCGCTGCTGGGCATCCTCGGCCTCAAGGCCCGCGACATCGTCGGCTTCAGCTTCCTGCAGCTCATCATCCATCTGCCGGTGGTGCTATTCCTACTCTGGGCGCTCGCCTTCACCCTGACGTATCACCCGCCGGTCATGCCGTAGGCCATCACGCGAGAGATCCGATCATGATGTGGAAATCCCTGCGCGCCGCCATCCTGCCGCTTCTCCTGCTCGGGACCCCGTGCGCCATGGCCCAGGACCGCCTGCCGGAGATCCCGGCCGATACGATGAACGAGGCCCAGAAGGCCGCGGCAGCCCAGTTCCTCGCGGCGCGAAAGACCCCGGTGTTCGGGCCGTTCGTGCCGCTCCTGCGCAGCCCGGAGCTGATGACCAACGCGAGCAACATGGGGCTGCACCTGCGCTACCGCAGCGTGCTGCCCTTGCGGCTCAGCGAATTCATCATCCTCGTCACCGCGCGGGAATGGACGCAGCAGCTGGAATGGCACATCCACGCGCCCATCGCCCTGAAGGCCGGTCTCGATCCGGCGATCGTCGCGGCGGTCCAGGAGGGGCGTCGCCCGGACGCGATGGGGCCGGAGGAGACGATCGTCTATGCCTTCTCGACGGAGCTTCACCACAACAAGGCAGTGAGCGACGCCACCTACGCCCGCGCCGTCGAAGCGTTCGGCGAGCAGGGCGCCATCGAGATGGCGGGGATTAACGGCTACTACACGCTGCTCGCCATGAGCATGAACATGGCCCGCACGGCGTTGCCGGACGGCGCGCAACCGCAACTGCCGCCGCTGATCAAGTAGGAGTTTACACCGGGGGGCGGTCCGGGAGGGCTATAGGCTCCGGTCGCCCGACCCGCCTGCCGGGAAGTGCCGTGATGACTGGTTGCGTCACGCCCGAGAGGGCAGGGGCGCTTATCCTATCGGCCCTTGGCCGGAATGAACGCCGCCACGGCCGCAAGCCCCCAGCCAGCCATGAGAAGCACGCCGCCCGTCGGTGCGGCCATGGGGAATAATGCTGTGCCTTGGAGCGCCCGCAGGGCGAGGTCGCCGCAGAATAGGATCACGCCCACCGCGAGGGCGGCGGCAGCGAGCCGGGTCGCCACGGGATGCGTCGCTCCGCTGGCGGTGAGGGCCACCAGGGCGAGGATGGCGGGGGCGTGGAACAGCAGGAACTGCGCGGCCGTCTTCAGGCTCTCGGTTCCGGCCATATGGGCCGCCGCCGCGCTCGCGGCGACGCCGAGGAGCCCGGCCAGGCCCCCGAAGGCCAGGAGCAGGCGATCCGCCGGTTTCATAGGGCGCCACGCTCGGCCAGGAGCCGGGCGACGCTGGCGCGCAGTTCCGGCACGCCGCGGTCGTCGCGGCTCGAGGTGATGAGGATCTCCGGATACGCCGCCGGGCGCTTCGACAGGGCTTCGCGCGTCTTCTCGATGCGGGCCTCGATCTCGGACTTCTTCAAGGCGTCGCCCTTGGTCAGCACCACCTGATAGCTCACGGCCGCCTTGTCGAGGCCGTCGAGGACGTCGGTGTCGATGCTCTTCAGGCCGTGGCGCGAATCGATGAGCATGAACACCCGGGCCAGATTGGCGCGGCCCTTGAGGTAGTCGTGGATGAGGTCGGTCCAGGCCTCGACCTTGGTCTTCTCCACCGCCGCGTAGCCGTAGCCGGGCATGTCGACGAGGGTCAGGCGTCCGCCGATATCGAAGAAGTTGAGCTGCTGGGTGCGTCCGGGCGTGTGCGAGGTCCGCGCCAGGGTGTTGCGGCCGGTCAACGCGTTGACGAGGCTCGACTTGCCGACGTTGGAGCGGCCCGCGAAGGCGATCTCGACGCCCTTCATCGGCGGCAGGGCGGGCACGTTCGGGGCGGAGGCGATAAAGTCGGCGGCCCCCGCGAAAAGCAGGCGGCCGGATTCGAGGAGCGCGTCGTCTTCGGCTCGGGACTCGTCGGCTTGGGACATGGGATCGATACCGTTCGGAGCGGCGCATCCGCCACCCGAGAGCCGACACGCGAGAAACAGGACGGTCCTCTCCGCCGAAAGGCGGAGAGGACCGATGGGGTGCAGCAGGTCTGTCCGCTCCGGGGTGGGCGCGATCAGCCCTTGGCCGGGGCGTTCTTGTCGGCGGGCTTCCTGCGGAACATGCCCCGCAGATTGTCCCAAAGCTCCACCTTCACGCCGTTGCGGCGCATGATGACGTATTGCTGGATCACCGAGAGGGTGTTGTTCCAGGCCCAGTAGATCACCAGACCGGCCGGGAACGAGCCGAGCATGAACGTGAACACGATCGGCATGAAGGTGAAGATCTGCGCCTGGACCGGGTCCGGCGGCGCGGGGTTCATCTTCATCTGGATGAACATCGTGATACCCATCACGATGGGCCAGATGCCGAGGTGGACGACGTCCGGCGCCGCGTAGGGGAGCAGGCCGAACAGATTGAGCAGGCTCGTCGGATCGGGCGCCGCCAGATCCTTGATCCAGCCGAAGAACGGCGCGTGCCGCATCTCGATGGTGATGAACAGAACCTTGTAGAGGGCGAAGAACACCGGGATCTGGATCAGGACCGGCCAGCAGCCGGCCACCGGATTGATCTTCTCCTTCTTGTACAGCTCCATCATCGCCTGCTGCTGCTTCAGCTTGTCGTCGCCGTAGCGCTCGCGAATGGCGGCCATCTCCGGCTGCACGGCCTTCATCTTGGCCATGGACTTGTAGGACTTGTTGGCGATGGGCAGGAACAGCAGCTTCAGGCACAGGGTCACGACGAGGATCGCGACACCGAAGTTACCGAAGAGGTGGTAGAAAAAATCCAGGGCCCGGAACATCGGCTTGGTGATGAAGTGGAACCAGCCCCAGTCGATCATCAGATCGAACTTCTCGATGCCGAGGTCCTTCTGGTAGGCGTTGATGGTGTTGACTTCCTTGGCGCCGGCGAAGAGCTGCTGCGTCGCCGTGGCCGTGGCGCCCGGATCGACGACGCGCACGCCGCCGAGCACGCTCGCCTGGTAGACCTTCGTGGCGCCGTCGGCGCGCTCGGTGAAGCTGCCGGTGTAGGGCGCGGCTTGATCGGGGATCGCGGCCGCCGCCCAATACTTGTCGGTGATGCCGACGAACCCGCCGGTCACGCCGGTCCACGACTTGCCCTTCGTGGCGACGTTGCCGAGCACCGGCTCCTTGGCGAGGTGGTCGTAGGTGTATTCCTGCAGGCCGTCGGCGCCGAGCACGCCGATCATGCCTTCGTGGAGCACGTAATAGCCCTGCGTCGTCGGCTTGCCCCAGCGGGAGACGAGGCCGTACGGGTACAGGCTGACGGCGGCCGAGCCCTTGTTCTCGACCTCGTCGCGCACCGTGAACATGAACTTGTCGTCCACCGCGATGATGCGGCGGAACAGGAGGCCGGCCCCGTTGTCGTAGGTCAGGGTCACGGGCTTGCCGGCCGAGAGGGTGGTGGCGTCGGCAGTCCAGAGCGTCTCGCTGCCCGGCAGGGGGCCGGCGTTCTGGCCGACCCAGCCGAACTCCCCGTAATACGGATTGGCCGTTCCCGTGGGCGAGAGCAGCACGATGCGCGGGCTCTCGTCGCTCACGGTCTCGTGGTAGTTCTTGAGCAGGACGTCGTCGATGCGGCCGCCCTTGAGGGCGATGGACCCGGCGAGAGCCGGCGTGTCGATGGTGATGCGCGGCGAGCGGGCGATGACCGCCTCGCGCGGTTCGACGCCGCCCTGTCCGGCGGCGGCGCCCGGCAGGGTGCCGGGCACGGGTGCGGAGGGGCCGCCTTCCTTCGGGCTCGCGCTCGGCACGCCGTCGGGCGTGGTCGCGGCGCCGTTCTTGAGCGCGGCCTGGCTCTGCAGCGTGGCCTGACGCTGCTGCTCCACGCGCGGCGCGGCGACGAAGTAGTTCCAGCCGAGCAGGACCGCCAGCGACAGGGCGATCGCGACGATCATGTTCGTCTTGTCATTACCCATCGGTCGGTCCGTCGCATGCGTTGGGAATGGGGGAGAGCGCCGTGGCGCGGCCCGTCGAGGCGTTGGCCTCCGAGCCAGAGGCCAATAGCGGCATCGCGGGTTTCGCGCCAGCCGCAGGCTTGCCGGAACCGGACTTGCCGCGACCCCGCCAGGAATCGGAGCCCGGCATCCCCTGGGCCGCCGGATCCTTGCGCGTCTGTGGTTTGGTCACGATGGGCACGGCCCGGCGCAGATCGTCGATCAGGGTCTCGAAGGCCGCCGACAGGGCCGGCCGCCGGGCGATGAGAACGACGTCGGCCTCGGGGGTCGGAAGGTCGCCGCTCGCCGCCCGCAGGGCAGCACGAAGTCGCCGACGGATGCGATTGCGCTCCGTGGCGTGGCCGACCCGCTTGGTAATGGTGAAGCCGATCCGCAGGCCCTGCGCCGGTCCAGAGCCCTCGGGTTGGGGCTCCGGCGCATCATCGTTGCGCAGCCGTCCTTGAGCGGAGAAGCGCTCCGTATGGAAGCGCCGTCCTCCCGCCGCGGCCAGAAAGTCCGAGCGTTGGGTCAGCCGTCCGATCGTCGACACGGCAGCTCCGATCTCGCGGCCCGGAGCCAGTTTCATGCGGGACGCGCCGCGCAAGGGCGGCGCGTGGCGTCAGCAGCCTTAGGCCGACAGCTTCTTGCGGCCGTGGGCGCGGCGGGCGGCGATCACTTTGCGGCCGCCGGCGGTGGCCATGCGGGCACGGAAGCCATGACGACGCTTACGCACGAGCTTGCTGGGCTGATAGGTTCTTTTCACGGGGCTGTCTCCGATGGCCAAGGATGGGTGCCGCAGGCTTCACCGCCAGTGCAGGCCCCGTCACTCGTCCAGAATGTATCTGCAAGCGCGAAGAGCGCCCAGAAGGACGCCGCGTCGCGATGGCGCGGCTTATGGCGGATGACCGGTCCGGAGTCAACGCGCGCCGGCGCTCCGACCACCTCGCCGGAGCGTGCGCTCGCCCGCCGCTATTAAGGTTAAAACTCACTTAAGGGCGCGTCGGCGGGCTTGCGGCGTTAGCATTGCAGAATTCCATCGACAGGCGGCGGTGATGGTCCGATTTCGGACGACGGACCGGCCGGTCGCCGCGCAGGAGGCACGATGAACGGTTTCGACGTATCATTCCGGGACGAGCGCGACTGGGTCAGCTTCGGTGACACCTATGTCGGATCGGATGCGTTCCGGACGTTGTTTCGCGAAGGCATGACCCTGGTGGAGGAGGCCGCGGCCTACCTCGACGGCGAAGGTCGCGAGGAATCGCGCCTGATGTCCCGGGACGGCACCCTGAACTATGCCGGCGAGACCATGCGGCTGACCACCCGGCTCATGCAGATCGCCTCCTGGCTCCTCGTTCAGCGGGCCGTGTCGGAGGGCGAACTGACCCCGAACGAAGCCCTGGAGGAGAAGACCCGGGTGCGTCTGGCCAACACCGAGCCGTTCCGGGCCGAGGTGTTCGGCCTGCTGCCGTCGCGCCTGCAGGACCTCATCGTGCGCTCGCGCCGGATGCATGCCCGCATCCTTCACCTCGACGGTCTGATCACCGATGGGCGTCCGGACGCGGTGCCGGTGGTGAGTCCCGTCGCGGCCCAGCAGGGATTGCTGCACGCGGCCTTCGGCGCCGCGCACTGAGGCGCGCGACAGGCCGGCGCCGAGGGAGGGAGCCTCGACTCGCCGCCCGCCCCGACGCCATCGTCCGCAGATGACGCACGCGAAAAACCCGGCCGATGGGCATCGGCCGGGTTTTTCCAATGTTCGCAGTCGATTCGCGTCAGGCGACGCGCACCCGCCAGATCTCCTCGGCATATTCCCGCATGGAGCGGTCGGAGGAGAACCACGCCATTCGGGCGGTGTTGAGGATAGCCTTTCGCCACCATGTGCCCGGATCGTTCCAGGCGGCATCGACGGCGCGCTGGGCGCGCCAGTAATCGTCGAAGTCGGCGGTGAGGAGGTAGCGGTCCTCATGGACGAGACTGTCGACGATGGGGCGGAAACGGCCCGGATCGTCGGGTGAGAACCCGCCCGCGCCGATGAGGTCGAGGGCAGCGGCGAGGCGGGGCGAGGCGGCGATGGCGGCCTTGGCGTAATCCGGCACCGCCATACGGGCCTGCACGCCGGCGGCATCGAGGCCGAAGATGAAGATGTTGTCCGCGCCGACATGGTCGCGGATCTCGATGTTGGCGCCGTCGAGCGTGCCGATCGTCAGGGCCCCGTTGAGCGCCAGCTTCATGTTGCCGGTGCCCGACGCCTCCATGCCGGCGGTGGAGATCTGCTCGGAAAGGTCGGCGGCCGGAATGATCGATTCCGCGAGGCTCACCGAGTAGTTGGGCAGGAACACCACCTTGAGGCGACCGGCGACATCGGGATCGTCGTTCACCACCCGGGCGACGTCGCAGGCGAGCTTGATGATGAGCTTGGCCTGGACATAGCTCGGCGCGGCCTTGCCGCCGAAGATCTTGACCCGGGGCGTCCAGTCCCGGTGCGGCTCGGCCTTGATCGCCTGATAGAGCGCCACCGTCTCGATGACGTTGAGGAGCTGGCGCTTGTATTCATGGATGCGCTTGATCTGGACGTCGAACAGGCTCGCCGGATCAACGACGATCCCCGTCCGCTCGGCCACCACCTTCGCGAGGGCGTCCTTGCGGGCCCGGCGCATGGCCCGGTAGCGATCCTGGAAACCGGCATCGTCGGCGTGGTCGGCGAGGCCCGTCAGCAGTTCGGGATTGTCGAGCACGCTTTCGCCCACGGCCTCGACGGCGAGCCGCGTCAGCTCCGGATTGCAGTTGTGCAGCCAGCGGCGGAAGGTGATGCCGTTGGTCTTGTTGACGATCTTGTCGGTGTCGAGGGCGTGCAGGTCCTTGAACACCGTCGAGCGCATGAGGTCCGTGTGCAGGGCCGAAACGCCGTTGACCCGCCGCGCCCCGAGGAAGGCGAGGTGCCCCATGCGGACACGCTTACCGTTGGCCTCCTCGATGAGGGACACGGAAGCGAGCTGCTCCGCGTTCGCCCGGCCGTGCCGGCCCTGCTCCTCGAGGTGCATCCAGTTGATGAGATAGATGATCTGCATGTGGCGCGGCAGAACCCGCTCCATGAGATCGACGGGCCAGGTCTCGAGGGCCTCGGGCAGGAGGGTGTGGTTGGTGTAGCCGAGGGTGTTCGTGGTGACGTGCCAGGCATCCTCCCAGGTGAAGCCATGGTCCTCGAGGAGGAGGCGCATGAGCTCCGGCACGGCGATGGCCGGATGGGTGTCGTTGAGTTGGATGGCGGCGTGGTCGGGCAGGCTGCGCAGGTCGCCCCGCTCGGCGACGTGCCGGCGCACGAGATCCTGCAGGGAGGCGGAGGTGAAGAAGTATTCCTGGCGCAGGCGAAGCTCCTGGCCGGCCTCCGACGAATCGCTCGGGTAGAGCACCCGCGAGATCGCCTCGACGCGGGCCCGCGCCGAGACGGCCCCGACATGGTCGCCGCCGTTGAAGCGGGCGAGCTCGACGGGGGCTTCGGCCTCCGCCTTCCACAGGCGCAGGGTGTTCACGTGGCGCCCGCGCCAGCCCACCACCGGCACGTCGTGGGCCACGGCCCGGATGGTCTCGGCCGGATGCCAGTGGCGACGAATGACGCCCTCGGACACCGACGACATGGTGACATGGCCGCCGAAACCGATGGTGTACGTCGCCTCGGGGCGGACGAACTCCCACGGATTACCCTCGGCGAGCCAAGTCTCCGGCGCCTCTTTCTGCCAGCCGTCCTCGAGGGACTGCCGGAACAGGCCGTGGTCGTAGCGGATGCCGTAGCCGATGGCCGGGATCGACAAGCTCGCCATGCTCTCGATGAAGCAGGCGGCCAGACGCCCGAGGCCGCCGTTGCCGAGGGCCGCGTCGGGCTCGGCGCCCTCGACGGACTCGAGGTCGATGCCGAGGTCGCGCAGGGCCGCACGCGTGGTCTCGACGAGACCGAGATTGTTCATGGCGTCCGAGAGCAGGCGGCCGATGAGGAATTCAAGGGACAGGTAATAGACCCGCTTGTTCGGCACGCTCCCGTCGCTCGCCATGCAGGCATCGACGATGCGGTCGCGCAGGGCGAGGGCGGTGGCGGCGAACCAATCCCGCTCGCGGGCGGTCTGCGGGGTCTTGCCCACCGCATAGGCGAGCTTGGCGAGGATCGCCTCGCGCAGGTCCGCGACCGCGTCGCCCGACGGGGTGGTGAGCGGTAAGGTGCGGGTGGTGACGAGCGGCGCCGCGTGGGTGTTGGCCCGAACCGCGGCCGCGTCCTCGCGGGCCTCGGGTGAGAGCAGCTTCTCAATCAACACGTCTCGATCCCCCTAAAAGTCTCAGGCGCAGCCGATCGCTTGAACGCGACGTCCCAAATCCACCTCCTCGCGGAGGCGCGCCTTCGGGGCTCGCGGCTGCGACCTGTGTGTTGGCGCGATGGGGGGGGCGATGCCGCAGGCCTGCGGAAACCGCTCCTCCACTTGCGTGATAGGACCGAACCCTAGGGTGCGGTTCCCAAACGCCTCGCATGGAATCTGCGCGACAATGAGACAGGGAGAGATTGAAGTTTCGATGAATGCGGCGGAAACGCGCAGCCCGCCGTCGCATTTCGGTAAAACGGCTCTGTCTTGTATACAAGAGATTGCCAAGTGCATGCGTATTGCTGCACCATTGCATAAACGATGGTTCGGGTACGGAGACGATCCATGAGGGATTGGGCGACGCAGAAAGCCGCCCGCGCGGCGCGGATCGCCGCCGGCGCCTCCTTCGCCCGTGGCAAGGTGGTGCAGGCGGCGGACCTCGCGCCTTTCCTCGAAGCGGTATTGCGGCCGGGCGACCGGGTCTGCCTCGAAGGGGACAACCAGAAGCAGGCCGACCTCCTCGCCGACGCCCTGGCGGAGGTCGATCCGGGCGTGATCCACGATCTGCACATGGTGCAATCCGGCATCGTCCTCCCGTCGCATCTCGACGTGTTCGAGAAGGGCATCGCACGCCGCCTCGACTACTCGTATTCCGGGCCGCAGGCGGCGCGCATCGCCCGGATGCTCTATGGCGGTCAGATCGCGCTCGGCGCGGTCCATACCTACCTCGAACTGTTCGCGCGCTACTTCATCGACCTGACGCCACAGGTCGCCCTCATCGCGGCGGTGAGCGCCGACCGGGACGGCAACCTCTACACCGGCCCCAACACCGAGGACACGCCGACCGTCGTCGAGGCTACGAGCTTCAAGGACGGCCTCGTGGTGGCGCAGGTGGGCGAGATCGTCGACCGCGTGCCCCGTGTCGACATCCCGGGCGACCGGGTCCACTTCGTGGTCGAGGCGGGCCGACCCTTCCACGTCGAGCCGCTGTTCACCCGCGATCCCGGCGCCATCACGGAAACCCAGATCCTCACGGCGATGCTCGCCATCAAGGGGCTCTACGCGCCCTACGGCATCCGCCGGCTCAACCACGGCATCGGCTTCAACACCGCCGCCATCGAGCTGCTGCTGCCGACCTACGGGGAAAAGCTCGGCCTGCGCGGACAGGTCTGCACCCACTGGGCGCTCAACCCGCACCCGACCCTGATCCCGGCCATCGAGGCCGGCTGGGTCGAGCAGATCCACTGCTTCGGCTCCGAGGTGGGGATGGACGACTATATCGCCGCCCGGCCGGACATCTACTTCACGGGGGCGGACGGGTCGCTGCGCTCCAACCGCGCCTTCTGCCAGACGGCCGGACTCTATGCCTGCGACCTGTTCATCGGCTCGACCCTGCAGGTGGATATCTCCGGCCACAGCTCGACGGTGACCACCAACCGCATCGCGGGCTTCGGCGGCGCGCCCAACATGGGTTCCGACCCGCGCGGGCGCCGCCACCCGAGCGAGCCCTGGCTCAAGGCGGGCGCGGAGGCCGATCCCGACACGCCGGCGCCCCTCCGCCGGGGTCGCAAGCTCGTGGTTCAGATCGGCGAGACCTTCGGGGACGGCAACGTGCCCCTGTTCGTGGAACGCCTCGACGCCCTGGCGCTGGCCGAGAAACTCGACCTGCCGCTCGCCCCCGTCATGGTCTACGGCGACGACGTCACCCACATCGTCACCGAGGAGGGGATCGCCAACCTTCTCCTGTGCCGCGACGCCGACGAGCGCGAGCAGGCGATCCGGGGCGTCGCCGGCTACACCGAGATCGGGCGTCGGCGCGACGCCGCCATGGTGGCGCGGCTGCGCGAGCGCGGCGTGATCCGGCGACCGGAGGATCTCGGGATCGACCCCCTCGATGCCGACCGCAGCCTCCTCGCCGCGCGGTCCATCAAGGACCTCGCCCTCGCGTCGGGTGGTCTCTACCGCCCGCCGAGCCGCTTCCGGAACTGGTGAGGGCACAGCATGGAACGCCTCAGCTACACTCTTTCCGCGCCGATCCCCGCCGGGGGGACGAAGCCCCGGGCCATCGTCGGCGTGGTCGCTTCGGGCAACCTCGAAGTCCTGCTGGAGCGGGCGCTGGCGCCCGACCTCTGCACGGTGGAGATCGCCACCGCCGCCCACGGCTTTGCCGAGATCTGGGCCGCCGTGGTGGCGGATTTCGTCGCCCGCCGCGCGGCGGGCGGCCTGCGCATCGCCATCAACGACGGCGGCGCCCGGCCCGACACCGTCGCCCTGCGGCTCGCCCAGGGAGCGCGCCTCATCGCCGGAGACGCCGCATGACCCCCGCCTTCGAGCCCGAGGCCCTGAGCTGGTACGAGGGCAGCGCCCGCCAGCGCATCGCCGCCCTGGTCGATCCCGGCAGCTTTCGCGAGGCCGTCGGGCCCGAGGAGCGGGCGACGAGCCCGCATCTCGCTCTGTTCGACCTGCCCGAGCAGTTCGACGACGGCATGATCGTCGGCCAGGCCGCGTTCGAGGGCACGCCGATCCTCGTTGCCGCCCAGGAAGGGCGCTTCATGGGCGGGGCCGTGGGGGAGGTCCACGGGGCCAAGCTCGTTGGTCTCCTGCGAGCGGCCAAATCCCTCGCCCTCGATGTCCTCGTCCTGTTCGACACCGGCGGCGTGCGCCTGCAGGAAGCCAATGCCGGCGAGACGGCCATCGCCGAGATTATGCGCGCCTTGGTGGAGGCGCGTCTTTCCGGATCGCGCGTCGTCGGTCTCATCGGCGGGCGTTCGGGCTGCTACGGCGGCGGCGGCCTCATCGCTGGCTGCTGCTCGGCGCTCCTCGTCACCGAGCAGGGGCGCATCGGCGTCACCGGCCCGGAGGTCATCGAGACCAACCGGGGCGTCGAGGAGTTCGACGCCCGCGACCGCGCCCTGGTCTGGCGCACCATGGGGGGCAAGCACCGCTACCTCATCGGCGGCGCCGACCGGTACGTCGACGACGGACCCGAGGCGTTCCGCGCGGCGGTCCGGGATGTCCTGGCGGCACCCGGCCGCCTCGATCTCGCGACCCTCGACGCCGAGCAGGCTCGCCTGGAGCGGCGCCTCGCCCGTTTCGGCGCCGCCCGGGACGCCACCGACATCTGGTCCGCCCTCGGCGTCGCGGAGGCGCAGGCCGTGCCGGGCCTGTCCACCCAGGCCTTTCGCGCCGTGGCCCTTGGCCGGGAGAGTGCCCATGACGCTCGCTGAGATCCTCGCCGGCCTGTTCCCCGAGGGGCACGCCGTCACCGTCGCCGACGGCCTCATCCTCGGCCATGGGCCTCGCCCCGGCGGCGGGCGCGTCCACGTGCTCGGCATCGCCGAAGGCACGCCGCTCGGCATCGACGGGGCCCTCGCGCTGGCGGGCCAGGTGCTGGCCATCGTCCGCTCCGGGGACGGGGCGCCGATCCTCATGCCGATCGACTCGGCGAGCCAGCGCATGAGCCGGCGCGACGAACTGTTGGGGCTCAACGAATACCTCGCCCACCTCGCCAAGGCCCTGATGCTGGCGGAGGCCGCCGGCCACCCCACCCTCGGCTTGCTCTACGGGCGCAGCGCCGCCGGGGCCTTCATCGCGACGGCCCTCGCCACGGCGCGGCTCGTCGCCCTTCCGGGCGCCCACCCGGAGGTGATGGACCTTCCCTCCATGGCCCGCGTGACGAAACTGTCCCTCGACGTGCTGACGGACAAGGCCCGCGCCACGCCGGTCTTCGCGCCCGGCCTCGACAACCTCGTGCAGACGGGCGCCATCGGGGCGATCTGGGACCCGCAACGACCGCTGGCCGAGCAGATGGAGGCGAGCCTCGCCGCATCGCACCCGGGCGGCGATGACCGCGACCGCCTCGGCGCGGAGCGCGGCGGCCGGCCCCGCGCCGCCGCCATCGCCGAGCGGGTGGCGGCGCAGGTCGCGGGCCGTGCCTGAGGCACCGGCGCGTCACGCCATGGTCCGGCTCGCGCCCGCCTCATGGCGCGCGCTCCTCGCCGGGCGGCCGGACCTCGAGGGGCTCCCCCTCGTCGCAACCTGGGCCGAGCGTGGCTGGCCCCTGGTGGTGCGGCGGCCCTTGTGCGGGGAAGCGGGGCTTGCTTTAGGGCTGCCCCTGCCGCCGGCTCTAGGCAAACGGCGTCTGTCGTTCTCCGTCGAGCCGTCGGCGGTCCTGTCCATCGAGCCTCCGCCCCGTTTGGTCGACACCGTGCCCGTGGCCCCGGCGGTCTGGGGGCCGACGCTCCACCGCCTCCTCGCCCTGGACCCGGAGACCCGCACGTTCGGAAGCCTCGCCTGGCAGCACCTCACGGGCCTTCCCTATCTCTCGCCCACCTCGGACATCGATCTCCTGTGGCGCCTCGACGGATCGGCCGAGCGGTTGCTCGCCGGTCTCGCGACCATCGACCGGGATGCGCCCATGCGCCTCGATGGCGAGTGCATCGGGCCGGGGGGCGTGGCCGTCCAATGGCGCGAGCTCGCCGGGGACGCGCCGGAGATCATGGTGAAGAGCCTTCGCGACGTCGCCCTCGTGTCCCGCGCGGCCCTTCTCTCGGACGCCGGATGCTGACGGCCGCACGGGTCCGGCCGTCCCCCGGCCCGGCGCAGGCCATCGCGGCGCGGGCCGTCGGGTGTCTGCGCCTCGAGGTCGCGACCTACCCTAAGCCCGGCCTCGTCAGCCCCGTCGACCGAGGCGCCCATGCCGATATGGATGCGGCGCTGTTGAACCAGAGCGCCGACACCCTCGGCCCCTATTTCGCCGCCCTCGCGGAGGCCGGAGCGAGCGGCACCGGGATGGCGACGCTGCGCGCCATCGGCATCGCGGCGGAAGCGGCGATGCTCACGGCGACGAACGGCGTCAACACCCATCGCGGCGCCATCTTCGGCCTCGGCCTCCTCACCGCCGCCGCCGGGTTTCGAGAGGCCAACGGTGGCGGCCGCCCCCTCGGGGACCTCGTGGCCGATCTCTGGGGCGAGGCCATCGCGGCCGGGCCGGTCTCCCCGCACAGCCACGGGTCCGTCGCAGCCCGGCGCTACCGTGCCGGCGGCGCCCGCCGCGAGGCGGCCCTCGGTTTTCCCACGATCGATACCGTGGCGCTTCCCGCCCTGCGCCACGCCCGGACCCTGCGGCCCGACGATTCCGAGGCCGTGCGGGTGCAGCTCTGCTTCGCCCTCGTCGCCGTCGTGGAGGATACGAATCTGCTGCATCGCGGCGGCCCGGCGGGCCTCGCCTTCGCCCGGATGGCGGCCCGCGACTTCCTCGACGGGGGCGGCATCGGCCGACCGGACTGGCGGCTCCGGGCGCGGGCGGTGCACGAGGCCTTCGTCGCCCGCAACCTCAGCCCCGGCGGCTGCGCCGATCTCCTCGCCATGACCCTGTTCGTCGACGGAGCCGATCCGTGACCCTCGCCCTGCTCTGCTCGGGACAGGGCCTGCAAGCCTCCGATCTCTTCGCCCTGACAGCGGATGTCCCCGCCGCCGCGCCGGTCTTCGCGGCCGCCGCCGCGCAACTGGGACAGGATCCGCGCCGCCTCGTCGGGCAGGCCGATCCGGCGAGCCTCTACGCCAACCGCACCGGGCAGATCCTTTGCGTCACCGCAGCCCTCGCGCTGCATGCCTGCCTGTCGGACATCCTGCCGCGACGGCTCATCGTGGCGGGCTACAGCGTCGGCGAGATGGCCGCCTGGGGCATCGCTGGTCTCTGGACGCCGGCCGAGACCCTGGCCCTCACGGCGTCCCGCGCCGAAGCCATGGATGCAGCCAGCGGCCCCGAGCAGGGTCTCGCCGTAGTCCGGGGCCTGTCGCCGGCCGAACTCGCTCCGCTTCTCGCCCGGCACGCCTGCGCCATTGCCATCCGCAACCCGTCCGACCTGTTCGTGATTGGCGGCGAGGGGGGCGGTCTCGACGTTCTGTGTGTGGAGGCCTTGGCGGCGGGGGCCGCACGGGCGAACCGGCTTCCCATCGCGGTCGCTTCCCATACGGCCCTGCTGGCGCGGGCCGTAGCGCCGTTCCGGGCCTGCCTGGAGGCGACGCCCCTGCGCCGGACGGCACCGGGCCCGACCCTCCTCAACGGCACGGACGGCGCACCGATCTTCGCACCCGCGACCGTTCTGGATGGCCTCGCGCGCCAGATCGCGAACCCCATCGACTGGGTTGCCTGCCTCGACGCCGTCACCGAGCGCGGCGCACACAGGGTGCTCGAACTCGGCCCCGGCCACGCCCTGGCCGACATGATGCGCACGCAAGCGCCAAGTCTTGCCATTCGATCGAGCGATGCCTTCCACGGTGTGGAGGGATTGCGCGCTTGGATTGCCGAGGCGTGACCGATCGCTGGCGCCACGGCCAGCCGTTCTAAAGGGGAATTTTGATAGGGCGCCTCCGCGTTGAGGCAACCCTGAACCGTCCCTGAATTTTTCAATCACACGTCGTTTGCGCCGCACAAATCGAAAGGAATCGGTAACCGAAAGCGTGGCTTGGATTGTGCATTGCAACGGACTGATCTAATCCCCGGGGCGTTCATCATGATGTCGTCGATTGCGGGCAATTTCGCCCTGAACGCTCGAAACGCCCTGAGTGGCCGGGATCCAATGCTGTCACCGGTCGCGTCCGACACCGTTTCCGCCAGCGCCCTCATGGGCCAGGCGTCGCCCCTCCATCAGCCCCGTATCCTCTTCGCCACGCCGGAAATGGCGGATTTCGTCAAGACCGGCGGTCTCGGCGAGGTCGCGGCCTCCCTGCCGCGGGCCATCCGCCGGCACTACGACATCCGCATCCTGATCCCCGGCTACCGTCAGGTGGTTGAGCGGTACGATCACATCCCCGTCGTCGCCCAGCTGCCGGGCCATGCCGGCATTCCGCCGTGCGAACTCGGCCTCGTCGAGAGCGGTGACGGCCTCCAGATCTACGTGCTCCTCAGCCCCGAACTCTACCAGCGGGACGGCTCGCCCTACGGCGACGCGCAGGGCGACTTTCTAGACAACGATCTGCGCTTCGCCCGCCTGAGTCTCGCCGCCGCCGAGATCGCCCGCGGCGTCGATCCGACCTGGTCCGCGGATCTCCTGCATCTGAACGACTGGCAGGCAGCCCTCGCGCCGGCCTACCTCGCCTGGGCTGGTCTGCGGGTGCCGAGCATCCTCACCGTCCACAACCTCGCCTACCAGGGACTGTTCTCGCGCGATGCCCTGGGCCGTCTCGGCGTCCCGGATCACGCCTTCCAGATGGACGGCGTCGAATTCTACGGGCAGCTCTCCTTCCTCAAGGCTGGCCTCTACTACGCCTCGCACGTCACCACCGTGAGCGACACCTACGCCCGTGAGATCACGACGCCGGGCGCCGGCTGCGGCCTCGACGGTCTCCTGCGCACCCGCGCGTCGCAGGGGCGCCTCGCCGGCATCCTCAACGGCATCGACGAGAGCTGGGACCCGCGTACGGATCCGCACCTCGCCACCCGGTTCGAGGCCGACGACTGGAAGGGCAAGCGCGCCAATGCCGAGACCGTGCGGCGCCAGTTCGGCCTGGCCGTCTCGCGCGGACCTCTGTTCGCCATCGTGTCCCGCCTCGTCCACCAGAAGGGGATCGACCTCAGCCTCGCGGCTGCCGAGACCATCGTCTCCGAGGGTGGCCAGCTCGTGGTCATCGGCCAGGGCGAGAGCCGGTTCGAGGACGCGTTGCGCGATCTCTCCCGGCGCCATCCCGACGCCGTCGGGGTCCATGTCGGTTTCAATGAGCAGGATGCCCGGCGGATGTTCGCCGGCAGCGACTTCCTGCTGATGCCCTCGCGTTTCGAGCCCTGCGGCCTTGCGCAGATGTATGCCCAGCGCTTCGGGTCCCTGCCCATCGTTCATCGCACCGGCGGCCTCGCCGATACGGTGGAGGATGGCGTGACTGGCTTCACCTTCAGCGAAGCCTCCGCCTGCGGCCTCTCCGGCGCCGTCCGGCGGGCCCTCGACACCTTCGCCCAGAAGAAGCGCCTCAACGTCATGCGCCGCACGGCGATGTCGCGCACCTTCGGCTGGGACGAGGCCGCCACCACCTACGCCTCCCTCTATGCCCGCGCCTTCGGCAACGGCGCCGGCCTGAGGGCACGGGCGGCCTGAGCCGACCGCGTCAGCCTTCGTCGCAGCCCCGTGACGAAGGTATTCAGGAAGGGACTTGCAACGCATCGCCTCTCGCCCGCAAAAGCCGGGTGAACCGAAGAGAGATGCGATGCCCGCCTATCGTTCCCGCACCACCACCCATGGCCGCAACATGGCCGGCGCCCGCGGCCTGTGGCGCGCCACCGGCATGAAGGACGGCGATTTCGGTAAGCCGATCATCGCCGTGGTGAACTCCTTCACCCAGTTCGTGCCCGGCCACGTCCATCTCAAGGATCTGGGCCAGCTCGTCGCCCGCGAGATCGAGGCCGCCGGGGGCGTCGCCAAGGAATTCAACACCATCGCGGTCGATGACGGCATCGCCATGGGCCATGACGGGATGCTCTACTCGCTTCCCTCGCGCGAGCTCATCGCCGATTCCGTCGAGTACATGGTCAACGCCCATTGCGCCGACGCGATGGTGTGCATCTCGAATTGCGACAAGATCACACCCGGCATGCTGATGGCGGCGCTGCGCCTCAACATTCCGGCGGTGTTCGTCTCCGGCGGTCCCATGGAGGCCGGCAAGGTTCAGCTCAAGGGCGTGATCAAGAAGCTCGACCTCGTCGATGCCATGGTGGCGGCCGCCGACGACCGGGTGTCGGACGAGGACGTCGCTGCCATCGAGCGCTCGGCCTGCCCGACCTGCGGCTCGTGCTCGGGCATGTTCACGGCCAATTCCATGAACTGCCTCACGGAGGCCCTCGGCTTGTCGCTGCCCGGCAACGGCTCGGTGCTGGCGACCCATGCCGACCGCCGCCGTCTGTTCGTCGAGGCCGGCCACCTCATCGTCGATCTCGCCAAGCGCTACTACGAGGGCGACGACGCGAGCGTGCTGCCCCGGTCCGTCGCCGGCTTCTCGGCCTTCGAAAATGCCATGACCCTCGACATCGCCATGGGCGGCTCGACCAACACCGTGCTGCACCTGCTCGCCGCCGCCCACGAGGCGGAGGTGCCGTTCACCATGGCCGATATCGACCGGCTGTCCCGGCGCGTGCCCGTCCTGTGCAAGGTCGCGCCGGCGGTGGCCGAGGTCCACATGGAGGACGTGCACCGGGCCGGCGGCATCATGTCGATCCTCGGCGAACTCGACCGGGCCGGGCTCATCGATCCGAAGGCCGGCAGCGTGCATGCCGGAACCCTGGGCCAGGCCCTCGATCGCTGGGACGTGCGCCGCACCGACAGCGCCATGGTGTCGGAGTTCTACCGCGCGGCTCCCGGGGGGGTGCCGACGCAGGTCGCCTTCAGTCAGTCGGCCCGCTGGGAGGAACTCGACCTCGACCGTGCGAGCGGCGTGATCCGGGGGGCGACCCATGCCTATTCGCAGGATGGCGGTCTCGCGGTTCTGTACGGCAATCTCGCCGTCGACGGCTGCATCGTGAAGACGGCGGGGGTGGACGCCTCGATCCTCACCTTCACGGGCACCGCCCGGGTGTTCGAGAGTCAGGACGCCTCCGTGGACGCCATCCTCAACGGCCGGGTCAAGGCCGGCGAAGTGGTGCTCATCCGCTACGAGGGACCACGCGGCGGCCCTGGGATGCAGGAAATGCTCTATCCCACGAGCTATTTGAAATCGAAGGGCCTCGGCAAAGCCTGCGCCCTCGTGACCGATGGTCGATTCTCTGGCGGTTCGTCGGGGCTCTCCATCGGCCACGTCTCGCCGGAGGCAGCGGAGGGCGGTCTCATCGGCCTGGTGCAGGACGGCGACCGCATCGAGATCGATATCCCAAATCGCAGCATTCACCTCGCCGTGGACGAGGTCGAACTCGGCCGCCGCCGGGCGGCGCAGGACGCGGCGGGATGGAAGCCGACCGAGCCACGCAAGCGCCGGGTCACCACGGCCCTGCGCGCCTACGCCATGCTGGCGACCAGTGCCGCCCGTGGCGCCGTGCGTCAGCTGCCCCCGGAATAGACGCGGCCCCCGCTTCCCTCCGCCGAACCCTTCCGGCCCGGCTCCACTACGATGGGGCCGGGCCGTTTTTTCAGGGCTTGGCGTCCAGGAGGATCGGGTAGCATCGGGCTCCGGCGGCGGCGGCCAGGACCTCGACGGCGCCCACCGTCGAGGCGTCTCCGGCGACGTGAACCACATCGGTGGTTCGCAGCGACGGCAGGTGGGCCGTGAGGGGGCCGGGCCGCACGTCGGGCGGACGTTGGCGGCTGCGGTCGGCGACGAGGACGAGGCGGCCGACGCCCGTCGCGCGCAGCCAGTCGAAGGACGGCCGCATGTAGAGGTCCAGGGGATCGCGGGCGCCGACATGGATCGCCACCTCGCGGGCCGGTTCGATGTAGCGGGCCGCCCGGGCGATGGACCAGATCGGCGCGAACCCCGTCTCGGCCGCCACGAGCACGAGGCGACCGCCGCCGGGGCGGTAGAAGCCCCGGCCAACGGGACCTTTGATCTTCACCGGGTGGTCGAGGACGATCTCTTCCCCGAAGGCGTCGGGCAGGGCCGAGCGGTCGCCCGTCAGGCGGAGGTGGAAGACGAGTTCGTTGAGCTCGGCCGCGCCATCGATCCGCAGGGTCGGGTGCAGGATAACAGGCTCGAAGCCGTCGAAGGTGGCCACCACCCCATGGCCCGGCTCGAAAGCGAGGCGCTTGGTGATCGTCACCACGACTTCGAGGGTATGCGGGCCGAGGGGCGTGATCTGCGTGACCGTGCCGGAGCGCTTCTGCGCCGGAATCGGCTTGGGCGCCGTTGCGACGAGGGGCTCGGGCCGCTCCACGAGTCCGGCGCGCGGTGCGGTGAGCTTGATCGCGTCGGAGCGATGGCTGCGCGCCTGAGCCCGCCGGGGCAGGGGGCCGGAGCCCTGGCCCAAGAGGCCGGGCGGCGAGGCGATCATGCCGTCGGCGAGGGCGGCTTCCAGAGGCGTATCGCCCGTGGAGATGCGCACGGACTTGCCGTTAACCACGAGGGAGCAGCGGGCGCTCATCATCATCCCTCGAACGGGGCCAGGCGGCGCGTCATGCGTCGCGGAAACTCGGATCAGTGCGAAGCTTGGAGGAGGCGATCGACGAGGGTGGCCCAGCGATCCCGCACTGCCTGTGCTTCGGGCGTGAGCGGCGCGGGGTCGATCTCGGGATCGGTGATGGCCATGAGGCAGGCACGCAGTTGCGCGATCTCGTCCTGCTGGGAACGCAGAACCGCCTTCATCACGAGGATTTCGGCCTTGAGTCGATCGACTTCGGCGGATGCTGGAGGTGTCTGGTCTCGCAGGAAGGCGAGGGGCGGCGGACGATGCGCCTCGGGCTCGTTGACGGGAGCTTCCACGAGGCGAAGGGACCGGGCCATCAGGCGCCGGACCATCTCGGACTCGGAGCCCTCGTCGTCCCTGAGTGCGGCTTCGGCCACCATGTGAATTCCCCCTCGCGTGGCCGCCCGAACCCGGCCTCCCAATCACAGGGACGATGATGGATCATGGTTAAGGGAGACTTAAGTCGATTGGCGGCTTTCTCGGGGAAAGCCAGTTTGGCGCCGTGTGGGGTCGATTCCTGCGGCCGGTTCCCAATGGCCCGCGTTCGGGTCAGGCGGCTTCCGGGGCCGCCCCGAGGAGCTGGCGGGCCTGCAGCATCGACATCGGATCGCCGAAGGCGAAGCCTTGCGCGTATTCGCAGCCGAGTTCGGCCAGGGCCTGCGCGTCGGCCTCCGATTCCGCCCCCTCGGCGATGATGGCGAGGCCAAGCTCCTGGGCCATCTTGACGATGGATCGCAGGATCGCCGTGCGCCCCGTCGCCATCTGGCGGACGAACGACTGGTCGATCTTGATCGTGTCGAACGGGAAACGCTGGAGGTAGGAGAGGGACGAATAGCCCGTGCCGAAATCGTCGAGGGAGAGACCGGCGCCGAGGTCGTGGATGCGGGCCAGCATCTGCGTGGCGTATTCCGGATTCTCCATCACCAGGCTCTCGGTGAATTCGAGCTTGAGGGAGCCGGGCAGTACTCCGGACCGGGCCAGGATCGTCTTCACGTCGTGGAGGAGATCGTGGCGCAGGAGCTGGCGCGACGACATGTTGACGGTGGCGAAGATCGGCGGCTCGACGTCGAGGGAGCGTTGCCAAGCGGCGAGTTCGAGGGCCGTCCGCTCCAGGGCGAAGATGCCGAGGTTGACCACGAATCCGCATTCCTCGGCCACCGGCATGAAGGTCGCGGCCGGAATACGCCCGAGGCGGGGATGGTCCCAGCGCAGCAGGGTCTCGAAGCCCGCTACGGTGCGGTCCTCCAGCCGCACGATGGGCTGGAACAGAACCTTCATTTCGTTGCGATCGAGCGAGCGGCGAAGGTCGGCCTCGAGCGACAGGCGGTCGCCGCGCTCGCCGCGCATATCGGCCCGGTACACTTCGATGCGGTCGCCGCCGCCGCGCTTGGCCTGGATCATGGCGATCTCGGCGTTCTTGAACACCTCGTCGCGCTTCGGGTTGGCGCCGGCCTCGTGCAGCACGATCCCGACGGAGACCGTGAGGAAGATCTCCCGGTCGGCATAGGTGATCGGCGTGGCGATGGCTTTGCGGATCATCTCGGCGAAGGAGAGGATGCGGTCGGGATCGCGCTCCGACAGCAGGATCAGCGCGAATTCGTCGCCCGCCACCCGGGCGAGGGAATCCTGCGGGCGCAGGAGTCGGCCGAGGCGGCGCGATAGGGTCAGGAGGATCGAGTCGCCCGCCGACAGGCCGATGGCGTCGTTGATGGCCTTGAACCGGTCGATGTCGAGGACGATGGTCGTCGGCTTCAGGCGCGGATCCTGGCTCGCGAAGGCCAGGGCGGCGTCGAGCCGGTCGTTGAACAGCTCGCGGTTGGGCAAGCCCGTGAGGCTGTCGTGCACGGCGTCGTGGAGGAGGCGCTCCTCGGCGGTCTTGACCTCGGTGACGTCCGAGATCGTGCCCACCACGCGCACCACCTCGCCATCGGTGCCGATGACCGGGCGTGCCTTGAGACGGTACCAGTAGTACGGGCCGGCCGTGGACCGCAGACGGAAATCGTGGACGATGCGTCCGCGCCGCTCCTCGATGATCGTGTCCAAGGCCGCAGAATAGCGCTCGACGTCGAACGGGTGTACCAGGGCAAGCCAGTTCACGGCTGGACCTTCGAGGGCCCCCCGCTTCAGCCCGAGCTGGCCCTCGATCTCCTGGCCGGCGAAGACCCGGTCGCCGGGGACGTCCCAGTCGAACACCACGTCGCCGGCACCCGTGAGCGCCAGCGCCCGGCGCTCGGTATCGGAGACGAGGGCATGGGTGAGGCCGCCGCCTGCAAAGGCGTGCTGCATCACCGTGAAGCCGATGAGCATGACGATGAGGACGAGGCCGCCGATGAGGGCGGGCTGCACGAGGTCGGACCCGATCTGCCCCGTGATGGCGAAGCCCGCCGCCACCACCCAGACGAGGAGGAGGACCCAGGTCGGGATGAGGAGGATCGCCCGGTCGTAGCCGTTGTGGGCCGCGAGGTAGACGATGAGGAGGAGCCCGACGCCCGCGACCGCCGCGATGGAGATGCGCGCGACGCCGGCGGCCACGGGCGGATCGAACACCGCGAGGGCCACGAGGCCGGCGAGGAAGGCGAGCCAGAAGAACGCCACATGGCTGTAGCGCACGTGCCAGCGGCTGAGGTTGAGATAGGCGAACAGGAAGACGAGCAGCGTCGCGCCGAGCACCGCTTCGGCCGACGCGCGATAGATCCGCTCGGCCACCTCCGTGACGGGCAGGACCCGCTGGAGGAACCCGAAATCGATGCACGCGTAGGCAAGAACCGACCACGCCAGGGCGGCGGCCGCGGGGAAGATGATCGCGCCCTTGACCACGAAGATGATCGTCAGAAACAGCGCGAGCAGGCCGGCGATGCCGATGATGATGCCCTTGTAGAGCGTCAGACCGGTGGATTTCTTGCGGTAGGCTTCCTGATCCCACAGGTAGACCTGGGGAATGTTCGGCCCGCGCAACTCGGCCACGTAGGTGACGGTGGCGCCGGGATCGAGGGTGATGACGAATTGGTCGGCTTCCGGGTTCTCGTCGCGCTCGGGACGGATGCCCTGGCTCGCCGTGATGGCGGCGATGCGCGAGCCGCCGAGATCCGGCCAGATCACCCCCGAGCCGACGAGGCGGAAATGCGGGGCGACGAGGACACGGTCGATCTGTTCGTCGGTGTCGTTGGTGAGGGCGAACACCATCCAATCGGGCCGCGCACCCGTGTCGCGCGCCTTGACGACGATGCGGCGCACGATGCCGTCCTTGCCCGGCGCCGTCGAGATCTGGATCAGGTCGCCGTCCGAGCGGTACCGCTCGATCATCGGCGTCAGGTCGATGGCGGGGGCGTCGAGGGTGACGCGCACGGCTTCGACGGCCCGGGCCGGCGCCGGCAGCGCCAGGGCGCCGATCAGGGCCGTCACGAGGGCGGCGAGGACGAAGAAGATTTGACGCAACGGGCGAATGTTCCGGCCGGTCGGGGCTTTGAGACGTCTACGGCTCAGCTCGAGGCTCAGTCGTATCGGCGGCGACCCCCACCGGCAAGGCAGGGACCTGGCCGGAGCGGAGGCGCACACGGTTTCTTCACTGCGGCGCCGCGCCCGTTGGATCACGTTCCTTTGCGGCCAAAACAAGCCGGGGGCGTGAACCTCACGCGGCCCTCAAGGTGGCGGCGATCCGATCCAGCGACGGAAGTTTCTTGATCGGGCCGATGGCGGCAAGGGTCGGAGCGCCGGAGAGCAGCTTTGCCCCGGCGGCACGCACGTCGTCGACGGTGACCGCATCGACCTTGGCGATGACCTCGCTCGCCGGGATCACCCGGCCCCAGGCCAGGATCTGGCGGGCGTTGCGCTCGATGCGCCCGCCCGGCGTTTCGAGGGCCGACAGCAGGGCGACCTTCAGCTGCGCCTTGGCGCGCGCGACTTCAACGGTGTCGGCGTCCCGCGCCGCCCGGGTCGTGGCCTCCAGGGTGACGTCCACGAGTTGGCCAAGATCCCCGCCGGAGGTGCCGGCGCCGATCCCGAACAGGCCGCAATCGTGGAACGCCCAGTGGAACGCCTGGATCTCGTAGGCGAGGCCACGCGTCTCGCGGACTTCGTGCCAGAGACGCGACGTCAGGCCACCGCCCAGCACCTGGGTGAACATGTGGAGGGCGTAGTAGTCGGGATCGCGAAACGACAGGCCGGGCAGGCCGAGGACCACGTTCGCCTGTTCGAGCTTCTTCTGGATGCGCTTCTCGCCGCCGCCATAGACGCCGGGAACGGTCTCGGGCGCCGTCGCGGCGCGCTGATTGCCGAAATGGCGTTGTGCCGCGTCCACGATGGCGTCGTGCGCGATGGCGCCGGCCGCCGCGAGCACGATGCGGTCCGGTGTGTATTCGCGGGCGATGTAGGCTTCGATGGCGCCGCGGTCGAAGCTGTTGATGGTGTCAGGCGTGCCGATGATCGGACGGCCCATGGGCTGATCGGGGAAGGCCGCCTCGGTGAAGGCCTCGTAGACCACGTCGTCGGGCGTGTCCTCAATGGCGGCGTGCTCCTGGAGGATCACGCTCTTCTCGCGCGCCAGCTCACCGGCGTCGAACACCGAGTCCGTGAGGATGTCGCCGATGACGTCGAGGGCCACGCCCGCGTCCTCGCCGAGGACCCGGGCCGTGTAGCTCGTGCCCTCGGCGCTCGTGGCGGCGTTGATGTCGCCACCGACATTCTCGATGTCCTCGGCGATGCGCCGGGCCGAGCGCGTCGTGGTGCCCTTGAACGCCATGTGCTCGATGAGGTGGCTCAGGCCGCTCTCCTCGGGCCGCTCGTGGCGGGAGCCCGCGCCGACCCAGACGCCAAGGGTCGCCGTGGCGACACCCGGCATCGCCTCCGTGACGACGGTGACCCCGTTGTCGAGACGGGTGATCCGCAGGTCGGGAGAGGCGCCATGGGTGGCGAAGTGCTGGTTCATGGCGTCAGCCGGCCTTGGTGATACGGGCGTGGGCGCGGATGAACCCCTCCACCGCCGCCTGATCGTTGGCGAGGCGCGAGAAGGTCTCCTTGCGGTCGAGGAGGTCGGCGAGGTGCGGCGGCAGGGCCGGGCGTGCACCGCCGACCGCCTCGGCGACGGCATCGGGGAATTTCGCCGCATGCGCGGTCGCGAGCGCGACGACGGGCGTGTGCGGGTCCCGGTCGAGGAGTTTGCGCCCGGCATGGACCCCGATGGCGCTGTGCGGATCGATGACGTGGCCGGTCTCCGCGAAGGTCCTGGCGATCTCGGCCTTCACGCTGCCTTCCGGAACGGCGGTGGCGTCGAACTCGGCGCGGACGGTGTCGAGCACGGCCGCGTCCAGGGTGAACCCGCCCGACTGCTTCAGCCCGGCCATCAGGCGTCCGAGGCTCGAGGAATCGCGCCCCAGGGCCTCGAACAGCAGGCGTTCGAAGTTCGAGGAGATCTGGATGTCCATGGACGGCGAGGTGGTGGGCTGCACGCCCTTCACCTCATAGGACCCGTGCTCCAGGGTCCGGGCCAGGATGTCGTTGGCGTTGGTACCGATCATGAGCCGCTCGATGGGCAGGCCCATGCGCTTGGCGACCCAGCCGGCGAGGATGTCGCCGAAATTGCCCGTGGGCACCGCGAACGAGACCGGGCGATGGGGGGCGCCCAGGGCTACCGCGGCCGTGAAGTAGTAGACCGCCTGAGCGGCGACGCGGGCCCAATTGATGGAATTGACGCCCGAGAGCTTCACCGCATCGGCGAATTCGGCGTGCTGGAACAGGGCTTTGACGATGTTCTGGCAATCGTCGAAATTGCCGTCGATGGCGATGGCGTGAACATTGTCCGCGCCCACCGACGTCATCTGGCGGCGCTGCACCTCGGAGACGCGGCCCTCCGGGAACAGGATGAAGATGTCGACCTGATCGAGGCCCCGGAAGGCTTCGACGGCGGCGGAGCCCGTGTCGCCCGAGGTAGCGCCCACGATGGTGGCCCTGGTCCCGCGTGCGCGTAAGACGTGGTCCATCAGCCGCCCGAGGAGCTGCATCGCCACGTCCTTGAACGCCAGCGTTGGTCCGTGGAAGAGTTCGAGCAGGAACAGGTTGTCGTCGAGCTGGGTCAGGGGGCAGACGGCCGGATGACGGAACGACGCGTAGGCCTCCTCGATCATCCGATCGAGATCGGCATCCGCGATCTCGCCGTCGATGAGGGGTCGCAGAACGATCTTGGCGGCGTCGGCGTAGCGCAGGCCGGCGAGCCCCGCGATGGTCTCGCGCGAAAGCTGCGGCCAGCTTTCCGGCACGTAAAGACCGCCGTCGCGGGCGAGCCCGGCGAGCAGAGCATCGGAGAACGAGAGGGGCGCCGCAGCGCCGCGGGTCGAAACGTGAAGCAAAGGGGCCTCCGGGAAGGCGCCCCGTCTACACCAACCCGTCCGGCCTGTCGAAACCTATGGCGGACCCGGGATGCGAACGTGACGACCGCTGGCTTGTCGTGCGGCGCGCCACGGCACCGATCAGGTGCTCGTGCCCGGCGCCTTCGTCAGCCGGCAACCGGTGATGCGCCAGGCACCATCGGACTGCTTCTCGAGGGTGTAGAGGGCCAGCCAATCGGCCCCGGCCTCGTCCTGGACCGTCGCACCGAGGGCGACACCGTCGGTGCCCACGTCCTCGACGCGGTCCACGCGGAAAGTACGGGCGCGATAGACGGCGGCATAGCCTTTCCGGACCATGGCGAGGAACGTGTCGGGCGAGGGGAACATTCCCTGGATTGCCGGGGCGGCCTGCGCATAGGCGGTAGCCGCATCGTCCTTCCGGAACGCCTCGATCTGGCGCGCCACCGTGGCGCGGGCGGCCTCCCGTCCGGCCTCGTCCGCAGCATGCGCCGCGCCCTGGGTGAGCCAGAGGGCAAGGAACAGGATCGCTGCGCGCATGGGACGGGCTCCGAGGCGTGATCTCGTCTACCCGAAGTGTAGGGCGCCGGCGGTCACGGGCAAGCCGTGACCACATGGCGGACGACACCTGTCAGGCCGCCTCGGACGTGTCGAACAGGCGCTTCCACGCGAACACCCCGAACACGCCGACGAGGCACCCGGCTATCCCGAACCAAGTGAAGGCATATTGCAGATGGTTGTTGGGCAGGTCGACGCGTAGCTGCCCCCCCTTCGGCCAGCCCCCGGGATTAGGGCTGGCATCGGCCTCGACGAGGTAGGGGAGGGGATCGGATAGGCCGATGGCCGCGCTAATGCCCGCGATGTCACGGTTGAACCATTCATTGCGAGCCGCATCCGGCGCCGGCACGAACATCGTGCGCGGTTCCGAACCCCGGAGGATGCCGGTAATCGTGGTTTCGCCCGAAACCTGTCCTGAGGCGCGACTTGCAGGGGCCTTCAGTTCTGTCGGGACGAAGCCGCGATTGACCAGCACCGTTCCGCCCTGCCGGAGCCGGAACGGCGTCAGAACGTAGTAGCCCTGCAGGGCCCGGCCGGGCGTGGCACCGGCCGCGAGGCCGTGCACGAGGGTCTCGCGGTCGTTGAGCAGGGTGCCGGTGATGCGCACCCGGCGGAACTCGTCGGTCTCGGGGTTCCAGGCGGT
>Ga0182232_1000023_pt1 | contig 65743 bp, 58 predicted proteins | sample G6R1MG_30_FD_155484 | JGI IMG/M metagenome (GOLD analysis project Ga0182232, IMG submission 155484) | Phyllosphere microbial comminities from miscanthus, Michigan, USA - G6R3_NF_07NOV2016_LD2 MG | ecosystem: Host-associated > Plants > Phyllosphere > Phylloplane/Leaf | place: USA: Michigan... | reverse complement strand
TTCCGGCCGGCCGTTAGGACGTTCGGCCTCCCGCCTGCCCACCCGGCCGATCCGGTGCTAAGGAGCGCCGATGTCCGATCTTGAGCTCCCCGAACTCCCGAAAGACTTCACCTTCCGGGTGGACGCCAGCGACGGCGCAGCCCGCACCGGCGCCATCACGATGCCGCGCGGAAACATCCGCACGCCGGCCTTCATGCCGGTGGGCACGGCCGCGACCGTGAAGGCGATGTATCCGGGTCAAGTCCGGGATCTGGGCGCCGACGTGGTGCTGGGCAACACCTACCACCTCATGCTGCGCCCCGGCCCGGAGCGCATGGCGCGGCTCGGCGGCCTGCACCGGTTCATGAACTGGCCGTACCCGATCCTCACCGATTCCGGCGGCTTCCAGGTGATGTCGCTGTCGGCGCTGCGGAAGCTCGACGAGCAGGGCGTGACCTTCCGCTCGCATGTCGACGGCTCGACGCACCACATGAGCCCCGAGCGCTCCATCGAGATCCAAGGCCTGCTCGGCTCCGACATCCAGATGCAGCTCGACGAGTGCGTGCGCCTGCCCGCCGACCATGCCACCATCGAGAAGGCCATGCACCTGTCCCTGCGCTGGGCCGAGCGCTGCCGGGTCCAGTTCGGCGAACAGCCCGGCAAGGCGATGTTCGGCATCGTCCAGGGCGGCGACGTCCCGGCCCTGCGGGTGGAGAGCGCGCGCGCCCTCGTGGACCTCGACCTCAAGGGCTACGCCATCGGCGGCCTCGCGGTGGGCGAGCCGCAGGACGTCATGCTGGCGATGATCGAGACGGTGGCGCCGCACCTGCCCGCGGACAAGCCGCGCTATCTCATGGGCGTCGGCACCCCCGACGACCTCATGCGCTCGGTCGCGCGCGGCATCGACATGTTCGATTGCGTGATGCCGACCCGGGCCGGACGCCACGGTCTAGCCTATACCCGCCACGGCCGGATCAACCTGCGCAACGCCCGCCACGGCGAGGACACCCGGCCCCTCGACGAGGCCTCGTCCTGCCCGGCGGCGCGGGACTACAGCCGCGCCTATCTCCACCACCTGGTGCGCACGGACGAGATCCTGGGGATGATGCTGCTCACCTGGAACAACCTCTCCTATTACCAGGATCTCATGGCCGGGATGCGGGCGGCCATCGCGCAGGGTCGCCTCAGCGACTTCTGCGACGAAACCCGCGCGGCCTGGGCGAAGGCCGAAGCCGAGCGCGCTGCCTGAATCGGGTTCGAAGGGCCGAGCCCTTCGCGGGTCCACGGGGCAAAGCCCTGGGGTCTTCGTAGGGCTCTGCCCGATACCCGCCAACGGGATGATCCTTTTAGAATCCCAATGGATGTGAGCGCCCACGACCTCACCGAGGCGGCGTCAGAACCCGGTAGAACCCGTTCGGATCGTCGGCGCCCGTGGCGAGGGCGGCCCCGAGGGACGTGACGATGCGCCCGGCGACAGGCAGCCGGTAGTGCAGGGCGTCCCAGTACCGGGTGTCGTCGGTGGTCACCGGGGAGGGGATGCGGAAATCCACCACGGTGGCTCCGTGCCGCGCGCCGATCTCGGCCACGCGCGCCTTGCAGGCGGCCTCGCGCGCGCCCTTGGCCGTGCCGGGCAGGCCCTGCGCCGCCACGTGCACCGGCATGAAGGCGAGGATGCGCAGCGTCTCCGACGGCAGGTCGGCGAGAAGCGCCTCGAGCCAATCCAGGGCCGGCATCGGCGCCGCAACGGGATCGGGGGGCGGCTCCAGCGCGGCGGGGTCAGGTATGCCCGGGCCGCCGTGGATGTAAGCGGCAGCGCGCGCCGCGTCGTAGCTCGCCTCCGGCGGCGTGAACACGGCATAGCCGTCCCCCCGCAGGCGTGCCGGCAGGCCGGTCCAGCGATGCAGCAGCACCCGCGCTGCCGTGGCGACGCTCTGTCCGTTGACCTGACGCAGGAGATTCCACGGCGTCCCGTCGGCATAGAGCCAAGCGGGGAACGGCCGGAAGGTGAGGCGCTTCGTGTCGGCGTCGGCGGCGCACCAGTTGGTATCGATGCCGAACAGGATGGACTTCGGGGTCGCGTGACGCAGGTAGACCCGGGCAAGGGCCGTCTGCTCGAACGGGGTCGCGGCGTTCATCGCCAGATTGGCGAAGCGCCCCCCGAGCACCGGCCCGAGCAGATCGGGATCGAGGAGCCGCACCGTGGAGGAGCCGAACACGGCCGCGTCGTAGAGGCCGCTGCGCGCCACCTGCGGGTACATGAACCGCTGGTTGCCATCCATCAGGGCGCCCGGCGGCCAGCTCGGGCCGACGCGCAGACCGTAGGGATCGACCACCGCAACGAACCCGATGACCGCCAGCCCGAACCCCGCCACCGAGAGCCCGAACGCCGTCGCGAACCCGCGCCACGCGCCGGCCGCCCGATCCTCCTCCTCCGTCTCACCCATCGTGCGCCGACTGCCCCTCCACATGAAGGCGATGTGGCGCGGTTGACCCCCACCCGTCGAGCCCCTATTGCGGGCGTCGCCTCCCGGCGGACGCAAAGGCCCACGAGCCCCCGCCACGGATGCGAGCGCGTAGCTCAGCTGGTAGAGCAACGGACTTTTAATCTGTAGGTCCTGGGTTCGAGCCCCAGCGCGCTCACCATTTGCCTTCACCCGAGCAAACGATGCGGTTCGTTGGCTTCGCTTGGCTCCGAGACCGGGGGCTGGCCTGCTACGGCGCGCCTTGCGGTCCGACGAACCATCGTCGCGCAGCGTAGGTCGATCAGCGCAACAGGAAGGCTGTCCTTTCGCCCCTCGACCGCGCGCCCGGATGAGGTTAACCAACCCTTAAGACGCACGGCCTAGGTTGAAGGCAAGAGAGTCCGGCGCGGCGTCGATCCCGTCGGGAAGGGAGACGGCGTGCGTTGGGGGGCTGATCGCTGGCGGTTCTATCGGCTGATCGGCCGCGAGGTCGGTCAGACCGCGCGAAACCTCTATGCCCGCGCCACGGGCCGGCCCGACATCCTGGCCGGCGCCCGTGTCACTGGCCTCGTCATCGCGCCCCACGACCTGCGCACGAGCGACGCGACCTTCGCCGACGATATCTATGCCGGGCTGTTCGTGTTCGCCGGCCGATCCCTGTCGGTGAGCGGCCGCTCGCCCTTCGACTACGCGCCGCCGTCGCCCGAATGGGCCGATGCCCTCTACGGCTTCGGCTGGCTGCGCCACCTGCGCGCCGCCGACACGGCCCTGGCCCGGGCCAATGCCCGCGCCTTCGTCGCCGATTTCATGGCCGGGCGCGGCGACGCCGACCTTGCCAAGCCGACCCCCGTCGCGGCGCGGCGCCTCATCTCGTTCCTGTGCCAATCGCCCCTGGTGCTGGAGGGGGCGGACCGCATCTTCTACGCCAACTTCCTCAAGACCCTCGGCCGGACGGCGCGGGACCTCGAGCGCGACCTGCGGCGCGGGATCTCGCCCCAGACCCGCCTGCTCGCCGCCGTGGCCCTCTGCTACGCCGGACTCTGCTGCGAGGGCATCCAGCCGATCCTGCGCCGGGCCACCCGCATCCTCGCGCGCGAGCTCGAACGGCAGATCATGCCGGATGGCGGACACCGCAGCCGCGATCCGCGCTTCGCCATGGAGCTGCTCCTCGATCTCCTGCCCCTGCGCCAGAGCTTCCTCGGGCGCGGCATCGATCCGCCCGAGGCCCTGCTCCATGCCGTGGACCGGATGCTGCCCCTGCTGCGGCTCCTACGCCATGCCGACGCCTCGCTCAGCCACTTCAACGGCATGGGCGAGACGGCGGCCGATCACCTCGCCACCCTCCTCGCCTATGACGGGGCCCTGGCGCAGCCGCTCATGCATGCGCCGAATTCCGGCTACGAGCGTCTGGAGGCCGGCCGCGTCCTCCTCGTGGCCGATGTCGGCGCGCCGCCCCCCCTCGTCGATTCCATCAATGCCGGGGCGGGCTGCCTGTCCTTCGAGTTCTCCAGCGGCCCGCAACGCATCGTCGTCAATTGCGGCCTGCCGGCGAGCGGGCCGGAGTTGCGGCGCCTCGCCCGGAGCACGGCGGCCCATTCCACCGCCACCGTCGCCGATACCTCCTCGTGCCGGTTCCTCACGGGTGGCGAAGCCTGGCACGAGCGGTGGGCCGTGCGCTGGCTCGCCAGGCGCATCGGACCCGTGATCCTGCGCGGCCCCAGATCGGTGAAAGCCGAGCGCACCCTCGATCCGGACGGGACCCGCGTGCTCGCCGCCCGCCACGACGGCTACGGGCCGGAATTCGGCATCGTCCACGAGCGGCGTTGGCGCCTCGCCGCCGACGGGTCCACCGTGGAGGGCGAGGACGCCTTCGTGCGGACAGGAACGGCGCGGCCGAGGGCGCACGAAGTCGCCATCCGCTTCCACCTCCACCCCGCCATCGCCGCGCACGGCCGGGCGGGGGGCGGCCTCGAACTCGTCTCGCCCATCGGTGAGGTCTGGCATGTCGAGGCAGAGGGAGCGCAGATCGCCATCGAGGAGAGCGTCTACTTCGCGGGTCTCACGGGCGCGCGGCGCACGGACCAGATCGTACTGTATCTCACGGTCCTGGAAGAGACCCGGGTCCGCTGGCGCTTCGCCAGGGCTTTGCCCTCCGGGGCATAGGGCAACGTCACGAGAGGTTTTGTCCGGCTTTCGCGAGAAGGCGATGCGCCGAGGGGACACGTGACGGGGCGGGCGTCCCTGGCCCGCAGACCGGATTTCGTGTTAGGCGCCGGGCAGTTCCATCGCCTTTCGACCGGACGAATCTCCATGTCGCATGATCAGGTGCGGGTGACCCGCGCGCTCCTCTCCGTCTCGGACAAGGCGGGGCTCGTCGAATTCGCCCGAGCCTTGGACGCCCGCGGGATCGCCCTCGTCTCCACCGGCGGCACCCACCGCGAACTTCAGGCCGCCGGCCTGCCGGTGACCGAAGTGGCGGATCTCACCGGCTACCCCGAGATGATGGACGGGCGGGTGAAGACCTTGCACCCGGCGGTGCATGGCGGCTTGCTCGCCGTACGCGACAACCCCGAGCACCAGGCGGCGCTGGCCGCCCACGGCATCGGGGCCATCGATCTCCTGGTGGTCAACCTCTACCCGTTCGAGGCCACCATCGCGCGCGGGGCGTCCTACGACGATTGCGTCGAGAACATCGATGTCGGCGGCCCGGCGATGATCCGCGCGGCGGCAAAGAACCATGCGGACGTCGCCGTGGTGGTCGATGTCGCCGATTACGGCGCCATCCTGTCCGAGCTCGAGGCTCAAGCCGGGTCCCTCTGCGTCGGAACCCGACGGGCGCTCGCCGCCAAGGCCTTCGCCCGCACCGCCGCCTACGACGCGGCCATCGCCAACTGGATGGCGGGGCAGGGGACGCCCGAGGCGGCGTCGGCTCCGGCGTTCCGCGCCATCGGCGGCCAGCTCGCGCAGACGCTCCGCTACGGCGAGAACCCGCATCAGGCCGCCGCGTTCTACCGGGCTCCCGGTGTGGTCCGCCCCGGCATCGCCAGCGCCCGCCAGCTCCAGGGCAAGGAACTGTCCTACAACAACCTCAACGACACCGACGCGGCCTATGAATGTGTCGCCGAGTTCGATCCCGCCCGCAGCGCGGCGGTGGTGATCGTCAAGCACGCCAATCCGTGCGGCGTCGCCGAGGGCGCGACCCTGCTCGACGCCTACGAGCGGGCGCTCGCCTGCGACCCGGTCTCGGCCTTCGGCGGCATCGTCGCCCTGAATCGGACCCTCGACGCCGAGGCCGCCGCGAAGATCGTCGAGATCTTCACCGAGGTGATCATCGCCCCCGACGCGACGCCCGAGGCCATCGCACTCGTAGCGGCCAAGAAGAACCTGCGCCTGCTCCTGGCCGGCAGCCTGCCCGATCCGCGCGCCTCCGGCGAGACGGTGAAAACCCTTTCGGGCGGCTTCCTCGTCCAGGGCCGGGACGCCGCCGTCATCGACGACATGCCCCTTACCGTGGTGACGAAGCGCGCCCCGACGGAGCAGGAATACGCGGATCTGCGCTTCGCCTACCGCATCGCCAAGCACGTCAAGTCGAACGCCATCGTGTACGCGCGGGGCGGCGCTACGGTGGGCATCGGCGCCGGGCAGATGTCGCGGGTGGATTCCTCCCGCATCGCCGCCTGGAAGGCGGCCGAGGGCGCTGCCCGCATCGGAGCGGCGGAGAGCCTCGCCAAGGGCGCCGTCGTCGCCTCGGACGCGTTCTTCCCCTTCGCCGACGGTCTCCTGGCGGCGGCGGAGGCCGGGGCCACGGCGGTGATCCAGCCGGGCGGCTCCATGCGCGACGCCGAGGTCATCGCCGCCGCCGACGCGGCGGGCCTCGCCATGGTGTTCACCGGGCACCGCCATTTCCGCCACTGATCCTGCGACACAGATTCCGCGGCACCGATGCCGTGCCCGGGACTGACGAAGGCCGGGTCCGGTGCGGACCGCGTCCGGCTCCTGACCGAGGCTGACTTCCATGATCGATTCTGCAACTTCGACCCGCCGCGCCGAGCGCCGGGCGGCGGGCAAGCGCCTGCGCGAGGCCGTGCCGCGTGAATCCCATGCCGACTGGACGCCGGCGCCTGACCGCGAGCCCCTAGGCGTCCTGCGCGCCGGCGACGTCGGCCGTCTCCTCGAACTCGTCTCCCTGCGCCACGAGCGGATGCGCGCCAGTCCGTTCGCCTTCCTGCGGGGCGCCGCCGCCGTGATGGCGGCCGACCTCACCAGCGTCGCCGTACCGGGCATTCAGGTCCAGGCCTGCGGCGATTGCCACATCGGCAATTTCGGCGTGTACCGCAGCCCCGAGGGGCAGACGCTGTTCGACATCAACGATTTCGACGAGACCCTGTGGAACGTCGATTTCACCGTCGACGTGAAGCGTCTGGCCGCCAGCATCGCGGTCACGGCCCTCGCCCAGGGCGAGGACAAGGCACGCCGGGCCGCCCGGGCGGGCGTGCGCGCCTATCGCGAGCACATGCGCGATCTCGCCGATCTCGGCCCCCTGGCGATCTGGCACAGCCGAATCGACCTCGAGCATGAGATCGGCCGCTTCGGCGACGGCGACCTGTGCCGACACCTCCTGAAGAAGGCCGCGATCGAGACGTCCGACGGCCTCAGCCACGGCGACGCCCCGGACCTCGATCCGGCCACGACGCAAGGGCACCCCGCGCAGTGGCGCATCGCCGACAAGGCCCCGACGATCTTCCACGAAGGTCCCAACGGTCTGACCGACGTGGTGGAGGAGGCGGCCGAAGCCCTGCTCGCCTATCCGAGGAGCCTCAGCGCCGAGCGCCACACCCTGGTCCTGCGCTACGCCCAGCGCGACGTCGCCTTCAAGGTGGTGGGGATCGGCTCCGTCGGCACGGTCTGCGCCGTCGGCGTCTATGCCGATGCCGACGGGGCACCGCTGTTCCTGCAGATCAAGGAGGCCCGACCCTCCGTCCTCGCACCCCTGGCGCTCCGCCCGTTCTCCCTCATCTCGGAAGGCCAGCGGGTCATCGACGGGCAGCGGATCATGCAGGCCGCGAGCGATCCGTTCCTCGGCACGGCGTATTCCGAGGTGAGTGGTCGCTCCTATTACGTGCGGCAACTCAAGAACAAGAAACTCTCGGCCGTGGGCGAACTCCTCGCCGAGGGTGGGGCGAAGACCTACGCGCAGCTCTGCGGCACCACCCTCGCGCGCGCCCATGCCCGTTCGGGCGATGCCGCGATGATCACGGGGTACCTCGGCAAGGGCTCGGTCTTCGACGAGGCCGTGGCCGAGTTCGCCATGCGCTACGCGGCCCAGACGGTGGCGGACCACGCCGCACTCTGCGCGCAGGAGGCCTGATCGTCCGGGATCCGGAAGGCGTCACCCCTTCGGCGGGTGTCGGGCAGAGCCCCATGGAGACTCCAGGGCTCTGCCCTGGACCCGCGAAGGGATGATCCCTTCGAGACCCGATTTTCGGGATAAATCATAAAAAAGGCGCGGGAGGCATCCTCCCGCGCCTTTTCCTGTTCGAGGGCGCCGAAGCGCCCCCGGCCGATCAGTGAGCGTGAGCGCCGGAGGCGCCGATGCCGGTCTCCGAGCGCACGAACTGCGCGTCGAACAGGGCGCGCTCGCGCTTGGCCCGGGCCGTGTTGTCAAGCTTCGACACGACGTAGATCGTGAGGAAGGCGAGCGGCATCGAGAACAGCGCCGGGTTGTCGTAGGGGAAGATCGCCACCGGATTACCGAAAGTGGTGACCCAGACGGCCTTCGACAGGACCACCATGCCGACGGCTGCGAACAGGCCGACGAAGCCGCCGATGAGGGCGCCCCAGGTGGTGGTGCCCCGCCACAGGATCGACATGGTGAGGACGGGGAAGTTGCAGCTCGCCGCAACCGAGAAGGCGAGGCCGACCATGAAGGCGACGTTCTGGTTCTCGAAGACGTAGCCGAGGTAGATCGCCACGATGCCGATCACCACAGCGGAGATCTTCGAGAGCCGCACCTCGGAGGCCTCGTTGGTGCGCCCGCGGGCGATGACGCTGGCGTAGAGGTCGTGGCTCACCGCCGAGGCGCCCGCCAGGGTCAGGCCGGCCACCACGGCCAGGATGGTGGCGAAGGCCACCGCCGAGATGAACCCGAGGAAGTACGGGCCGCCGACGGCGTTGGCGAGGTTCACCGCCACCATGTTGGTGCCGCCGACCATGTCCTTGATCTTGTCGAAGGCGCCGGCCGGGCCGAGCTTGAAGTAGACCGGATCGGACATGAGCAAGGCGATGCCGCCGAAGCCGATGATGAAGGTGAGGATGTAGAAGTAGCCGATGAGGCCGGTGGCGTAGAACACCGACTTGCGAGCGGCTTGCGCGTCCGACACCGTGAAGAACCGCATGAGAATGTGCGGCAGGCCGGCGGTGCCGAACATCAGGCCCATGCCGAGCGAGATCGCCTCGATCGGGTTGTTGACGAGGCCGCCGGGCGCCATGATGGCATCGCCCTTCGGGTGGGTCGCCACCGCCGCCGAGAACAGGGCCTCGGGGTTGAAGCCGTACTTGAAGAGCACCGCGCCGGCCATGAAGGTGGCGCCGCCGAGCAGCAGGCAGGCCTTGATCACCTGCACCCAGGTGGTGGCCTTCATGCCGCCGAAGGCGACGTACACGATCATCAGCACGCCGACGATGATGACGGCGTAGAGGTAGGGCAGGCCGAACAGGAGCTGGATGAGTTTACCCGCGCCGACCATCTGGGCGATGAGGTAGAACGCCACCACCACCAGGGTTCCGGTCGCCGAGATGATGCGCACGGAGGTCTGGTCGAGGCGGAACGAGGCCACGTCGGCGAAGGTGAACTTGCCCAGATTCCGCAGGCGCTCGGCGATGAGGAACAGCACGATGGGCCAGCCGACGAGGAAGCCGGTGGAATAGATCAGGCCGTCGAAGCCCGAGGTGTAGACGAGGCCCGATATGCCGAGGAAGGACGCCGCCGACATGTAGTCGCCCGCGATGGCCAGTGAGTTGGTGCCGGCCGAGATGCCGCCACCGGCGGCGTAGAAGTCGGAGGCCGACTTCGTCCCCATGGCGGCCTTGTAGGTGATGCCGAGGGTGAAGATGACGAAGAAGCCGAACATGCCGATGGCCGGCCAGTTCGTGGCCTGCTGGGCGATGGGACCGAGATCGGGGCCGGCGGCGAAGGCGGCGCTCACGGCCAGCGCCGCCATGGCGCTTCCAAGGAGAAGGGGATTGTTGAAGCGGCTCATCGGGCAAGGTCCCGGTTGAGTTCGGCCGTCAGGGCGTCGAAGCGGCCGTTGGCGCGCTGGACGTAGATGCCCGTGAGGATGAAGGCGAAGACGATCACGGCGACGCCGAGGATGAGCCCCAGCGACGTGGTCGCGCTCCCGACCTTGGTGGCGAGGAGCGCCTTGTCGAAGGCGATGAGGCCGATGAAGCCGAAATAGACCGCCAGCATGGCGCCGGTGAGGATCCAACCGAAGCGCGTGCGTTCGTGTACGAGTTCCTTGAACCGCGGATTCTGCGCGATCCGCGCAGTCACTGGATCAGACATGGCGCAACTCTCCCCGTGAGCCGGCCCCTTCTCCAGGGCGCCTGGCTCCGATGTTGATGGTCGTGGAAGTGGGTGGTGCGGCGAGCGTCGAGGGGACGCCCGCCTTCTCCGCCGTCCGGCCGCGTTCAGTGGGTCCGGTTCTGGCGATTCTCGATGAGGTCGTCGACGACGGCCGGTTCGGCGAGCGTCGAGGTGTCGCCGAGCGACGAGAACTCGTCCTCCGCGATCTTGCGCAGGATGCGGCGCATGATCTTGCCAGAGCGGGTCTTGGGCAGGCCGGGCGCGAACTGGATCAGGTCCGGCGACGCGATGGGGCCAATATCCTTGCGGACCCAGGCGACCAGCTCCTTGCGCAGGGCGTCCGAGCCCTCCTCGCCCTCCATGAGGGTGACGTAGGCGTAAATGCCCTGTCCCTTCATGGAATGGGGATAACCGACCACGGCTGCTTCCGACACCTTGGGGTGGGCGACGAGGGAGGATTCCACCTCCGCCGTGCCCATGCGGTGGCCCGACACGTTGATGACGTCGTCGACGCGGCCGGTGATCCAGTAATAGCCGTCGGCATCGCGGCGGCAGCCGTCACCGGTGAAGTAGGTGCCCGGATAGGTCGAGAAGTAGGTCTGCTCGAACCGCTCGTGATCGCCGTAGACCGTGCGCATCTGGCCGGGCCAGGAATCCTTGATGCACAGGTTGCCCTCGCACGGCCCCTCCAGGGTCTTGCCCTCGGCATCGACGATCATCGGCTGGACGCCGAAGAACGGGCGCGTGGCCGAGCCGGGCTTGAGCTTGGTCGCACCCGGCAGGGGCGTGATGAGGATGCCACCGGTCTCCGTCTGCCACCAGGTGTCGACGATGGGGCAGCGGGAATCGCCCACCACCTTGAAGTACCAGTCCCAGGCTTCCGGGTTGATCGGCTCGCCGACGGAACCGAGGACGCGCAGGGAGGACCGCGAGGTGCGCTTCACCGGCGCCTCGCCGCCGCCCATGAGCGAGCGGATGGCGGTCGGCGCCGTGTAGAAGATGTTGACCTTGTGCTTGTCGACCACGTCCCAGAAGCGGGAGTTCGACGGATAGGTCGGGATGCCCTCGAACATCAGGGTCGTGGCGCCGTTGGCGAGCGGCCCGTAGACGATGTAACTGTGGCCCGTGACCCAGCCGACATCGGCGGTGCACCAGTAGACCTCGCCCTCGCGGTAATCGAACACGTACTGATGCGTCATCGACGCGTAGACGAGGTATCCGCCGGTGGTGTGGACGACACCCTTCGGCTGGCCCGTCGAGCCGGACGTATAGAGGATGAAGAGGGGGTGCTCTGCCTCCACGGCCTCCGCCGGACACTCGTCGGTGACCTGGGCGGCGGCCTCGTCGTAGTAGACGTCGCGGCCCGCCTCCATGGCGACCTCGGAGCCCGTGCGACGCACCACGACGACGTGATCGACGGCGTCCTTGCCAAGGCGCGCGATGGCGGCGTCGACATTGGCCTTGAGCGGCACCTTGCGACCGCCGCGCAGGCCCTCGTCGGCCGTGATGATGAGCTTGGAGGCGCAGCCCTCGATGCGGCCGGCCAGAGAATCGGGCGAGAAGCCGCCGAACACGATGGAATGGATCGCCCCGAGCCGCGCGCAGGCGAGCATGGCGTAGGCGGCCTCGGGGATCATCGGCAGGTAGAGGGTGACCCGGTCGCCCTTCGAGACGCCGCGATTGCGCAGCACGTTCGCCATCCGGCAGACTTCGGCATGAAGCTGACGGTAGGTAATGTGCTTGGATTCCGTCGGATCGTCACCTTCCCAGATGATGGCGACCTGATCGCCACGGGTCTCCAGGTGACGGTCGATGCAGTTGTAGGCGACGTTGGTGCGCCCGTCCTCGAACCACTTGATCGAGATGTTGCCGGGGGCGAAGCTGGTGTCCTTCACCGTGCTGTAGGGCGTGGACCAGTCGATCCGCTTGCCGTGCTCGCCCCAGAACGCAGCGGGATCGTCGACGGAAGCCTTGTACATCGCCAGATACTTGGCGTCGTCGACGTGGGCGCCCTCAGCCCACTCGGCGCGGACTTCCACCACCTTCTCGTCCATGGCGTGTTCCCTTGCGGTGCCCGATCGTATCGCGATGATCCGCGCAGCCGGGGCTTCCTAAAACCTTCTTAAGCGCAAGGAGATATCCACCGCAAGCGCCCGGAACACTATACTTCTGGACGGTTGCAACGAAGATGGTTGCATCACGGCGCCTAGTTGCAGCCGGTGCAGATTCCGGACCCGATCCGGCGGTCCAGGGTGCGCTCCTTGCGGGTCGGCTCGTCGGATTCCCGCAGTCGGTCGCCGCCCTGGGCGCGGCCCGGCGGCTTGGTCACCCCCGTGGCGGTGATGTTGCGAAACTCACGCGCGGATTCGAGGTTCTTCATGGGTGCGGCACCCGGCTCCTGAGCCAGGGCGGAGGCGCCGCACAAAACGAGAAGGCTGGGGAGAAGCAGAAGGCGGCCCGCAGCGGTGCGGGGCGTGATGGTCGGGGACATGGTGGCCTCCCAAATTCCGCCAACGCATGAGTTGACCGGAGGTTCTGTGCCGATACCCGTCGTCGACGCCGCCGTCTCCAGGTGTCGCCTCAGGCGCGGCGACTGGCCTGGGCGGGCGGGAACAGCATCTCGACCAGGGTACCCTCGTCCTTCCGGCTGGTGATGCGGAACTCACCGTGATTGGCTTCCACCAGGGCTTTGGTGATGGGCATCCCGAGGCCGGTGCCGCCGCCCGGGCGCGGACCGAGCACCGGCGCCGCGTGGTACGGCTCCAGCAGGGTATCGATCTCGTCGGGCGTCAGGCCGATGCCGGTGTCGCGCACCCTCAGGGCAACCTCGCCCCGGTCGGCCATGGTGGTGGAGACGATGACCTGCCCGCCGGCCTCGGTGAAGCGGATCGCATTGGCGATGACGGTCAGCGCCGCCTGGCGCAGGGAGGGTTCGTCGGCGACGAGGGGCGCGAGATCGGTGGAGAAGCTCGTGCGCACGACGATGCGCTCGCGGGCGGCCTCGGGCTGCATCTGGGCGACGCAGCGCGAGACAATGTCGTTCAAGGGAACTTCCGTGAAAGCGAGATCGAGGCGCCCGGCTTCGATCCGCGCGAGGTCGATGAGATCGTCGACGAGGCTCAGGATCTCGGTGCCGGATTGCCGGATATCGCCGAGGTAGGTCCGGTAGCGCTCGCTTCCCAGGGCGCCGAAAGGCTCGGTCAGCATGAGATCGGCGAAACCGAGGATGCCGCTCATCGGCGTGCGGATGGCGTGGCTGACCTGGGCGAGGAATTCGGATTTGCGCATGCTCGCCATCTCGGCGATGCGCAGGGCCTCCGAATGGGAGGTCCGCAGGCCGTCGCCGGGCCGCGCATCCGGGTCCGACGCGGTGCGCAGGATCGCGCAGAACCGGGTCTCGGCCGTACCGGCGACGGCGCGAACGGTGAGCCGGAGGGGGAGGGGGCCGTCGGGCCCGCGCCCGATCACGAGGCGCGCCTCGTCGGCGGTCGCGGCACCGGATTCCGGAACGCCGTGGGTCGCGGCCAGGACGTCGACGGCGCTCTCGAGGGCGAACAGGCCGAGGATGCTCTCGCCCACCACCTCGCGGGGGTCGGTGCCGAACAAACTCGCCGCGCGCCGGTTGAGCCCGAGGATGCGGGCGCTTTCGTCGAGGGTCACGAGGCCGTCGTCGAGGGCGTCGAGGACACCGAGGGCCTCGTGCGCGCGGTGGGCGGCGAAATCCTGCGCCATCCGCTCCGCCGTGCGGGCCGGTTCGTCCGCCACAGCGTCGCGCGCCAGCAGAAGCTCGGCCGGACGCCCGCACCAATCGATGGCCGACCGCTGGAGATCGACGCCCCGATGGCCGCCGTCCCGACCCGTGAGGATCGTGGACGCCTCCGCCGGCCGCTCGTGGGGGGGCAGGCCACGGAACAGGTGGGCGATGCCCCCGGCCGCCACGAGGGCGGTAAGATCGGAAAAGCCGGCGAGATCGAGGAGGAGGCGGTTGGCGAAAAGCACCTCGTCGTCCCGATAGACGAGGATTCCGGTGGGCATCCGCTCCAGGGTGGCGATCACGGCGGCGTTCGGTGCCGCCGGCTCCGGAGCCGGGAGCGCGGCGCCGGGAAACGGCATCACGGCCCCACCCGGCCCGGCGGACTCCTCCTCCGGCGTCGCGTCGGATTCGTCGCCGGCGAAGCGTGCCCCGAGGGCACGGGCGATCTCGCGGAAGGCCGCGTGCTCGTGAACCGTGAGGGACGGCTGCGACGCGGGCTCCTCGGCGAGGACGGGCGACGCTTCCGGCACCGGATCCAGGGGGAGCGGCGGTCCGATGGCCTCGGATGCCACGGGTTCGGGGGAGGACGCCGCAACGGGCTCCGCGTCGCTTCTGGATTCAGTGACGGTTTCGGTTTCGATGCGTCGGACGATGCCGAAGCCGGCGAAGCCGCAGGGCGCCTGTCCGGCCCGGGCGAGGGGGGCGCCCGAGAGGTCGAGGTCGACGAGCCGCGCCGAGGCGGCAAGACCGATGCAAAGGGGGATCGCCCGGAACGTGCGGTGCGCGTCGAGAACGGTGAGGAGCCCGTCCGCGTCGCGGGCGATGCCCGCCCGCGACAGGGCGGACCAGGAGCGGCCGAGGATCGTTCCGCGCAGGAGTGCCCCGGCCGGACCGTCGACCCGCACCAGGGTGCCCGCGCCATCCGTGGCCCAGGTGAAGCGCGGGTTGCCGCCGGGCTCGAACACCGACGCCGCATCGAACGCGTCCGACACGATCGTCGGACCGAATGCGGCGGCACCGGCTTCGGACGGAGCGACCACAGCGGGGCGCAGGCGGGGGACCGGCTCCGTCGGCACGAGGACGAGGACGCCGCGGCCGTCGGCGAGGGCGCGGCGCGCCACGAGGCAGGTGGTGGGTGTGGCGAGGCCCCGCCCGTCGAACCGGATGCGGGCGAGGCTGGGCTGGGCCGCGGCCCGAACCTGCGCGCCGAGCCTAAGCGTCGGCAACACCTGGCCATTCGCACCCGCGACGGCGCGGGCCACGGGGGCGGCCGCCCGCGAAGCATGGAGGAGATGCGTGCCGGCCTCGTCGAAGATGAGCAGGACGGCATCGGGCCCGCGCAGGAGCGGCCCGAAGCGCGGATCGTCGCTCAGGCCGGCCACCAGCGCCGCCAACACACCATCGTCACCCGGGACAGGCCCTTCGACCCCGTTCTCGAACATTCGCACCCAGTTCACACGGCGAGCTTATGGAAGAAGCGCTCCCCCTCGGAGTGCTCCACGAAACGGCCGGCCGCCCTCAGCCCTCGCCACACAGGCGGACTTTGCAGTAGACGGTTCGTGAACGACACTTAGCCTCAAGCGGGCCGGAGAGGGGACACTAATCGTTGGCGCCACGCGTTTACCTGTTGTCAATCTTAATGCGCCGACCGAGGGTGGCATAGGGCGGACGATGTGATATTGTGCACTGCACAATGAGCGAATCAACAAGCCGTCGATGAGGAGAGGATAATGACCAGCACCCCGAATTACGAAGTTCCCGCCGAGATGCGTGATTTCGCCGAGAAGAGCGTCGATCAGGCACGCAAGGCGTTCGACTCCTTCATCAGCGCGGCCCGCCGCACCGCCGACACCGTTCACGGTTCGGCCGAGACCGCCCGCACGAGCGCGCAGGACGTGTCCGCCCGTGGCTTCGAGTTCGCCGAGCAGAACGTGACCGCGGCGTTCGACCTCGCGCAGAAGCTCGTCCGCTCGCGTGACCTCCAGGAGGCCATGCAGCATCAGGCCGAGTTCGTCCGCAGCCAGTTCGCGGCGATCCAGGCGCAGGCCAAGGAGTTCGGCGGCCTCGCCCAGACGGCGATGCAGCAGAGCGCCGAGAAGGCCAAGGGCGTCATGCAGGAATCGGCCGAGCATGCCCGCAAGGCCATGGAGCAGGGGGCCGAGGCCGCACGCAAGGCCGGCGCCGAGACCGAGCAGGCCCTGCGCAACGCCTCCAACAACTGAGCCACGGTTCTCCAAACCGACGGCGATGCCGAACGGCCCGTCCCGCTCCAGCGGGGCGGGCCGCTTTTGTTCGAGACGCCGCTTTCGCCCCACGCCGGCCGAAACCGGATTCCCCTTCGCGCGGCGATGCCTTAACGGTTGCGCCCCGCCCGGACATCTCGCCCGGGGCGGACCTTCCGCCCGTGGCGGACCGGATGGATCGAGGAGCGCGTAATCGAATGCGACCTGCCTACCGAATCAGCGTGATGGTCGCGGCACTTGCCGCCGCGCTCGGGACTCAAACTGCCAGCGCGCAATATTACGACGACGGCTACGACCGGCCGCCGCCGCGCCGCTACTACGACGATCGGGGACCGCCGCCGCCGCCGCGCCGCATTTACGACGAGCCCTATGAACGCCCGGCCCCGCGCCGGGTCGCGACGGGCTTCAACTGTGACGCGGTCCAGTCCGGCCTGACGGGCTACAAGCCATATTCCTGCCCGCTGCCGGGGCCGCGCCCCCTCGGGGTCCGCTGCTTCTGCAACATGCCCATCGCGTCCTTCAGCGGGCCGCAGACCGCCGTCGGCAGGGTGGTGCCTTAACGGACACTCCACCGTGATCGCAAAAGAGCCGCCCCCTCGGCCGAAGGGGCGGCTCTTTTCGTTCGGCGCTCGGGCAACGGGCCTCGGGACAAATTCCGCCGAGACCCCGTGCCCGCGCTCGCTCAGTTCAGGACGACGACCTTGGCGCCGACCCGGACCCGCTCATAGAGATCGGTGACGTCGTCGTTGGTCATGCGGATGCAGCCCGAGGACACGGCCTGGCCGATGGTGTCCGGCTCGTTGGAGCCGTGAATGCGGTACTCGGTGTTGCCGATGTACATGGCCCGTGCCCCGAGGGGGTTCTCGACGCCGCCAGCCATGTAGCGCGGCAGGTCAGGACGACGGGCAATCATGGCGGCCGGCGGGGTCCACGACGGCCATTCCTTCTTCGCCGTCACGGTCTTGGTGCCCGACCACGTGAAGCCGGGGCGGCCGACGCCGACGCCGTAGCGGATCGCCTCGCCGCCCGGCAGCACGAAATAGAGCCGGCGCTCGGAGGTCGAGACCACGATGGTGCCGGGCTTGTAGTCACCACGGAAGGCGACGATCTCGCGCGGGATCGGGGCGACCTGAGCCTGGGGCGCGGCCTGCACGCCCTGGCCGACGGCGCCCTGGTAGGCGCCCTGGCCGCCGTAGCTACCCTGGTAGCCGTAGGGGCTGGTTCCGGTCTGGCCGTAGGCCGGATCGGAGTAATAGTCCTCTCCGGCCTCGCTACCGAAGGGATCATAGGGAGCTGCCAGCGTCGGGCTGCTTGCGAGAACACAGACGCCGAGAATGCCCGCGAGGGTGGATGCCAAGGTCTTCATCGTGGATGCCTTACCTGGAGCGTAACCTTTGCTATACAAGCGTAAGCGTAGGTAGCCGGTTCCATTGGCGCGAAAGATTTCGCCTTCGCGCTGGCCGAGCATTCCTCAGAAGACCTCATCCGTGTGTACGTCGAAGCGGGCGAGGTGCGCGTAACCGAAGTTCGTGGTGATCGCCACGTCGGTGGCGTCGCGGCCTCGGGCCATGACGATGCGGCCGATGCGCGGCGTGTTGTGGCGCGCGTCGAACGTGTACCAGCCTCCGTCGAGATAGACCTCGAACCAAGCGGAGAAGTCCATCGGATCGGGGACGGGGGGAATACCGATATCCCCGAGGTAACCCGTGCAGTAGCGCGCCGGAATGTTCATGCAGCGGCAGAAGGCGACGGCGAGATGCGCGAAATCGCGGCACACGCCCTGACGCTGCATGAATCCGTCCCATGCCGTGCGCGTGGCGTCGGCGCACATGTAGTCGAAGCGGATGCGGTCGTGGACGTAGTCGACGATCGCCTGCACCCGGCCCCAACCCATAGGAGTCCCACCGAACAGGGACCACGCCGTCTCGGATAACTTGTCGGTGTCGCAATAGCGGCTGCCGAGGAGGTAGACGAGCACGTCCGACGGGAGATTCTGCACCTCGATCTGCTGGGCATGGGGGGCGTAGACGTCGGGCTGGCCGGAATCCTGAACGACGAAATCGGCCGAGATGGTGAGCCGCCCCGGCGGCGTTACGATTCGCGTGAGGACGTTGTCGAACACGTCGCGGTACTCTTGCGACGGGATCGGCGGATCGAAGGCGATCGTGTGCGGCGTCAGCAGGTCGGGCATCCGCGAGGGATGCACGCTCAGGGCCAGGATCATGGGGGTCGGCTGAACCGATTCGAAGGCGATGTCGAACCCAGTCCTAATCTTCATGACGCTCACCCGATCTGTGAAAATGAAAAGCCGTGTCCCGGACAAAATCCGGGGGAAAGGACTGCGAATGCAGTAATCGGACCGTCAACGCGCCGGTGTGGCATTCGGCCCCCGTGCGTCGAGGCCGTTCGGTTCGATCTCGTCGACGGCGACGCTGACGATCATACCGAGGTCGTCCGCGGGGAAGCCGAAGAAGGAGCCGTGGAGCGGCACCGCCTGGCGCGGATCGCGGGCGACGGCGACACGGATGAGGTCGCGGTTGCCGACGATGCCGTTGGTCGGATCGAACTCGATCCATCCGGCGCCCGGCAGGTAGACCTGGACCCAGGCATGGGTGGAGCCGCCGCCGACATGGCGCTCACGATCGCCGCGCGGGTTGTAGAGGTAGCCGGAGACGAATCGGGCGGCCATGCCGAGCGCCCGCACGGCCTCGATCATCAGCACCGCGAAATCGCGGCAGCTGCCGCGCTTGAGCCGCAGGGTTGTGACCGGGTCCTGTACGCCCTTCTCCGAGCGGGCGAGGTAGGCAAAATTGCGCCGGACGCTGCGGGTCATCTCGGCGAGAAGGTCCTGGGTCGCGATCCGTCCGGTCGGAGGGATGAAGCTACGAGCCCAGGCATCGACCTCATTGCGCGGATCGGGATGCTGACGCTCCATGGAGCGGCTGAGATCGGCGATGTCGTCGGCGCCGTAGCCGAAGGGATAGAACGCCGCGTGCGGTGCCAGGGGAAAGTCCGGCGCCGATTCGGGCGTGTGCTCGAGGGTGATGGCGCAGTCGAACACCAGGGTGGACGCCCGTCCCTGGAAGGTGGCCACGGCGACGCAATTGCCGAACACGTCGTGCAGCCAGCGCAGCGTGACGGGCTCGGGCGTGATCGTCAGGCGGGCCTCGATGAGGCGCTGGTCGTAGCTGTCGCGCGGCCGGAACATGATCCGGTGCTCACCGAAGGCAACGGGCTGACGGTAGCGGTAGGTCGTGACGTGGCGGACGGACAGGATCGGCACGGATCGGCTCCGCCGCGCCGGCCGGCGCGGTCTCGGCTCCGGTTAATGCAAGAGGTGCGCCCAAGCGAGGCCGCAGACGCCGAAAAGAGTGAGGTCACGGGCCTCGAAAAGCCCGCGCGTGCTTACGGCAGGAGGGGCTGCGGTGCGACGCGGGCCCGCTCCACCTCGCCGAGGAGGTCCAGGGGTCGCCAGGGCTTGGGGATGAACACCGCCTGGGGGGCCAGGGCGCTCGGGCGTTCGGCGCGCTGGCCGGAGGTGACGACGAGGCGGGTCGTCGGCCACAGCAGGGCGATGGCGGAGGCGAGCTGGACCCCGTCCATCACGCCGGCCAGATGCACGTCGGCGAAGACCAGGGCGACGTCGCCGCCCCGCTGGCGCATGATCTCGATGGCGGCCTCGGCGCTGTCGCAGCCGAGCACGCCGAGCTCCGTTTCCTCGAGGAGAGCTTCAGCCATGGCGCGGACCGTGGCCTCGTCCTCGACGACGAGGGCGAACTTGCCGGATTTAGCGGATAATGCGGCAGGCGCGGCGGCACGCGGAGCGTGTTCGGGCGCCCGCACCTGTCGGACGAGGGCGGCGAGGTGCTCGGGCACGCCTTCGGCGATCAGGTCGTCGTAGAACGAGGCGAGGGCCTGCCCGATCCGGTCGAGGGACAGACTCGGAGTCAGGGTATCGGCGGGACCGCCATGGCCATCGCGGCGGCTGCGGGGCGGGGTGCCGTTGGGATCGGCCTCGGGGTCGGCCAAGGGAAGCCTCCGACGTTCGTGTGTCGCGGTGCTCCGGGGGTCGGACGCACACACGTTAAAGCCGGGACGACGCGCGGAGTTGCCGGAGAAACCGGTTTGTCGAGAAATCCGTGACGTCGCGCCGGGCGATCGTGGGGATCAGTCGACGGAGGCGTCCGCGTAGGCCATGATTCCGGCGACCGACCGGACGTCGCGGTAGCGGGCGCCCCGGGCGCTCATCATCGCCTCGAACTTCTCGTGGACCTGCGCCACGGAGAGGCTCGTCGCCTTGCGGCGCCCGCGCTGGGCGGCGAAGAAAATCGTCTTGTTGGCACGCGCCGGCCCCGGCAGCATCTGCGCGGCGGCGGCCTTGGGCTTGTCGACGACGGTGGCGAGAAACGCCTCGGCGTCGTCGGGCCCGAGGAAGTGGGCGAGGTAGATTTCTCCCAGCGACAGGTCGCGGCCGATGCGCAGGGCGATGCGGGCGGCGTCGCGCTTGAGCATCTCGCCGGCCATGAGGGCGGAGAGGTAGGGGTCGCGGCGCAGTTCGAGGATGCGGGTTCGCTCGGCCGGGTCGTTGACGACGGGTCGCCCATTGTCGCCCGTCACCACGAGGGCGGCGTCCTGCGTCAGGCCGTATTTCGGGCCGAAATCGCGCACGACCCCGAGCCAGGTCCGCTCGATGAACTGGAACAGACCCGTGGCGGAGGAGGTCTGGGCCTGCACCTCCGTCTTGAAGCTCGACTCCTTGTCGGCCACCGCCATGAGCAGCACCGGATCGGTCTGCACCGCCTGGGCGGCGCGGACGATCTTCTGCACGAGGTGGCGGCGGATCTTCATCGGCCCGAATTCGAGGATGTCGTTGGGATCGCCGACGGCACTCTCGGTGATGAGGAAGTCGTAGGAGACCCGGTCGACGGCGTTCGAGCCGAGTTCGGTGTCGAGGTCGTGGATGGGCGCGAAGGCCGCCGAGGCGGTGAGGACGCCGGCGGGCGTACCGAGGATGGCCGGCGGGGCGCTCTGCACGCGGGGGCGGGGCATCGCCACGGCGGTCATCGCCTGGGCCGCTTGCACGACACCGCCGAGGCTCGCCTCGCTCGGCCCGACGCCTTTGAGGAGCACGGCGCTCAGGCCACCGGCGAGCAGCGACACGGACAGGACGGAGCGGATCAGCGCATTGCGGCTGCCGTGCTCGCGGCCGACGCGGCCACCGAGGGTGAGGGCATCGGAGGTTGGCGACGGTGTGCCGGCGGTGGACCGCCCGCGGAGGGGACCCTTGACGGGACCTTTGGCGAGGGCAGTCCGTGGCGATCCGACCGTGCGACCCTGCATGTGCTCTGTTCTTCCCGCCGCTGGTAACTACGGGGACAGATTATCTTGACAGATGTGGCGACAACACGGCTTCGCTTGTGGCGAAGCCGTGGCACCGGGGTTTTCCTCAGCCGATTCGGGCCTTGAGGGCGGCCACGACGGCATCGCCCATGCCGGCGGTGCCCAACGCCTGCGTTCCCTCGGCGGCGATGTCCCGGGTGCGGGCACCGTTCGCCAGGGCATCCGTGATGGCGCCATCGAGGAGGTTGGCCGCCTCGCCGAGGCCGAACGAGTAGCGCAGGGCCATGGCCAGCGACCCGATCATGGCCAGCGGGTTGGCGAAATCACGCCCGGCGATGTCGGGGGCCGAGCCGTGCACCGGCTCGTAGAGGGCCTTGCGCGAGCCCTTGGCGTCGACGGCGCCGAGCGACGCCGACGGCAACATGCCCAGCGACCCCGTGAGCATGGCCGCCACGTCGGAGAGCACGTCGCCGAACAGATTGTCGGTGACGAGGACGTCGTACTGCTTGGGACGACGCACGAGCTGCATGGCGCAGTTGTCGGCGAGCACGTGCTCCAGGGCCACGTCCGTGTACTCGGCATGGACGCGGGTCACGACCTCCTTCCACAGGACGCCGGACTTCATCACGTTGTGCTTCTCGGCCGAGGCGACACGGCCCGAGCGCTTTCGCGCGAGATCGAAGGCGACGTGGGCGATGCGCTCGATCTCGCCCGTGGTATAGACCTGGGTGTCGACGGCCCGCTTCGTGCCGTCGGGCAGGGTAGTGATCTCCTTGGGCTCGCCGAAATAGACGCCGCCCGTGAGCTCGCGCACGATCATGATGTCGAGGCCTTCGACGAGCTCGCGCTTGAGGGCGGAGGCGTCGGCAAGCGCCGGATAGCAGATGGCCGGGCGCAGGTTCGCGAACAGGCCGAGGTCCTTACGCAGGCGCAGCAGGCCCGCCTCGGGCCGGATCTCGTAGGCGACATCGGCCCATTTCGGACCGCCAACGGCCCCGAGGAGTACGGCGTCGGCGGCGTCCGCCCGGGCCAGGGCGGCGTCGGTCAGGGGCACGCCGTGGGCGTCGATGGCACTGCCGCCGACGAGATCGTGCTCGGTCTCGAACGTAGCGATGCCGGCCTGTGCGAGGAAGCCGATCACCTTCTCGACCTGACCCATCACCTCGGGGCCGATGCCGTCGCCGGGCAGGAGGAGGAGCTTGTAGGGGGTCATGGGGTCAACTCGCTTCATTCGTCCCGATGGACGCGGTTCGATCTACGGTGCGGCCGGGCTTGCCGGCGCGTCATACCTTGCGCGCCACGGTGAACCGCGCCGCATCGCGAAGAATCTGCGCCTTGTCGCCCCAAGCTGATACGGCGTCTTCGCAGACGCCCACCAGACGGTCGCACTCGGCTCGCGCCCCGTCGAGGCCGAGGCGGTCGACGAGGGTGGCCTTGCCGGCGTCCTTGTCCTTGCCGGTGGCCTTGCCCATGGCTTCCGCTGAGGCTTCGCGGTCGAGGATGTCGTCGGCGATCTGGAAGGCCTGGCCGAGGGCGTGGCCGTAGCGCAGGAGGGCGCGGCGCTCGTCGGGGCTCGCGCCGCCCACGATGGCGCCGGCCTCCACCGAGAAGGCGAGGATCGCGCCGGTCTTCATGGCCTGAAGCTGGAGGGTGTCGTCGACGGTGAGCGACACCGGGCCGAAGCGCCCCTCCGCCCCGAGGTCGAGGAGCTGGCCGCCGACCATGCCGCCGAGGCCCGAGGCCTTGGCGAGGCCGAGCACGAGGTCGGCCCGGATCGCGGCGTCCGGCTGCCAGGTCGCGTCGGCCAGAACCTCGAAGGCCAGGGTCTGAAGCGCGTCGCCGACCAGGATGGCGGTGGCCTCGTCGTAGGCCTTGTGGACGGTGGGCTTGCCCCGGCGCAGGTCATCATCGTCCATGGCCGGCATGTCGTCGTGAACGAGGGAATAGCAGTGCACGAGCTCGATGGCCGATCCGGCGGCGAGCGCCCCGGCCTCGGGCCCGCCGAGCATCCGGGCCGTCTCCACGGCGAGGAACGGGCGCAGGCGCTTGCCGCCGCCGAGCACCGCGTGGCGCATGGCCTCCATCAGGCGCACCGGCCGGGTGATCTCGCCGGCCTGCGTCTCGGGGGTGAGACGCTCGGCGAGCCAGGCCTCGACGGCGTCGGCCACCGTGGCAAGCCTGTGGGTAAACGCGTCGACCGGGGCATCCGCCTTGACCGAAGCGTGGGATCCTTGCGTTGACGTCATGGTCGGGCGGGCCTTCGGAAGGGTGAGCGTGCGGCGAGCGGAGGAGGATCAGATTCGGGAGGGAGCGGAGAGCGCCGAGCGGCCCCTGCGCCGCAGGTCGACGCAGACGGCGCCCGGATCGACACGGGGCTGGCGCCCGCGCCGGATCGTCGGACTCGTCCTGCTGCTGCCGGCCCTCGCCTTTGGTGTGCTGCTCGTCATGGCGCTCGTCTATAGCGCAGTGCCCCCGCCCTCAACCCTGATGCTCGGGCGATGGGCGACCCTGAAGCCCGTGGACCGCCAAGCCGTCCCCCTGGCGGCGATCTCGCCCCACCTCGTCCAGGCGGTGATCGCCTCGGAGGATCAGCGCTTCTGCCTGCATGACGGCGTCGATTGGGGCGCCCTGCGCGAAGTCGTCGACGACGAGGACGGCCCGAGCCGGGGCGCCTCGACGATCTCGATGCAAACGGTGAAGAACGTCTTCCTGTGGCCAGGCCGCTCCGTCCTGCGCAAGGGCCTGGAGATCCCCCTGGCGATGGCCGCCGACGCCCTGTGGGGCAAACGCCGGATGATGGAGGTCTACCTCAACGTCGCCGAGTGGGGCGAGGGGGTGTTCGGGGCCGAGGCCGCTGCGCGGCGCTGGTTCGGCAAACCCGCCCGCGACCTGACGCGGGGGGAGGCGGCACTGCTCGCCGCCGTGCTGCCCAACCCGATCCTGCGCAACCCGGCCCTGCCGTCGCGCGGCGTGCGGGCGGCGGCGGCCCGGATCCAAACCCGGATGAATGGGGTGGCCGGCCTGATGGGCTGCGTGAAGCGCTAGCACATCGCTGCGAAAGGTAGCCTCCGGCTTTCGGGGCGAAATTCCGGCCCGGCGCTCCCCATGTCGCCGGGGGAAAAGTCGTGTCATAGAGCCGATCGAGACCGGGGACCCGGCCCGGACGGGCCGCATCAGGGGCGGATACCACGTTGGCCGACGCGAACACCTTCGAACTCACCCTCGAGCGCATCGCGCTGATCCGCCGGATGGTGGTGGCCTGGAACCGCGACGGGGTCGGCGCGCCCATCGTGCATCCGGACGCGCCCTACGGCAGCACCGACCGGGACGGCGACATCTTCAACGTCACGGGCGACGACGAGGGCGCGGACGAGGAGCACCGTGCGCTCGGCGACGCACTCGCGGTGTTCTGCACGAGCGCGGTCCTGAAGCCGGGCCGCTACGCTTACCACAACACCCTGGCCAAGCTCGATGCGGGCGATGTCGGCGACGTGTTCCGCGACGAGGCGACGGGCGCGACCCCCGAGCACGTCACCTTCGACGTCGGCGCCGAGCACATCGCCCTGATCCGGTCCCTGGCGGTGATCTGGGACGAGGCTCGCGACGTGCCGGCCATCGATCCGGCCCGCCCTTACGGCACGGCCTCCGAGCCGCCGGCCCTGCACCACGAGATGCAGCCGGCCCTGCAGATCTTCCTGCGGTACGCCGACCTCGGGCCGGGCCTGTTCCGGCGCGGTGCGGACGGCTGGGTCGCGGCCTGACGACAAGGCTTCAAAGACCCTCCCCCCGCGGGGGGAGGGGAGAACGGTCGCTCAGGCGCCGAGCTTCTTCTTGCGCTGGGCCAGGGTGCGCAGGCGCAGGGCGTTGAGCTTGATGAAGCCCGCCGCATCGCGGTGGTCGTAGGCGACGGCACCCTCCTCGAAGGTGACGAGGTCCTGATCGTAAAGGGAGTTCGGGCTGGTGCGGCCGATGACGTGGACGCCGCCCTTGTAGAGCTTCAGCCGGACCTCGCCGGTGACCATCTCCTGGCTCTTGTCGATGAGGGCCTGGAGCATCTCGCGCTCGGGGCTGAACCAGAAGCCGTTGTAGATCAGCTCCGCGTATTGCGGCATGATCTGATCCTTGAGGTGCGCCGCGCCGCGATCCAGGGTGATCGACTCGATGGCGCGGTGGGCCGGCAAAAGGATGGTGCCGCCGGGCGTCTCGTACATGCCGCGGCTCTTCATGCCGACGAAGCGGTTTTCCACCAGGTCGAGGCGGCCGATGCCGTTGTCGTGGCCAAGCTGGTTCAGTTTCGCGAGCAGGGTCGCGGGAGACAGCGTCTCGCCGTCGATGGAGACGGCGTCGCCCTTCTCGAACCCGATGGTGATGATGGTCGGCGTGTCGGGGGCCTGCTCGGGCGAGATCGTGCGCGAGAACACGTAGTCCGGCACCTCGTCGGCGGGGTCCTCGAGCACCTTGCCCTCGGAGGAGGCGTGCAGGAGATTGGCGTCGACGGAGAACGGGCTCTCGCCGCGCTTGTCCTTGGCGATGGGGATCTGGTGCTGTTCGGCGAAGGCGATGAGCTGCTCGCGGCTCTTCAGGTCCCATTCGCGCCAGGGAGCGATCACCGTGACGTCGGGCTTGAGGGCATAGTAGCCGAGTTCGAACCGCACCTGGTCGTTGCCCTTGCCCGTGGCGCCGTGACAGACGGCGTCGGCCCCGAGGCGCTCGGCGATCTCGATCTGCTTCTTGGCGATGAGCGGCCGGGCGATGGAGGTGCCGAGCAGATAGACGCCTTCGTAGACGGCGTTGGCCCGGAACATCGGGAACACGTAGTCGCGCACGAATTCCTCGCGGAGATCCTCGATGAAGATGTTCTCCGGCTTGATGCCGAGGAGTTCGGCCTTCTTGCGGGCCGGCTCCAATTCCTCGCCCTGGCCGAGATCGGCCGTGAACGTGACCACCTCGCAGCCATAGGTGGTCTGCAGCCACTTCAGGATGATCGAGGTGTCGAGGCCGCCCGAATAGGCGAGCACGACCTTGTTGACGGGCTTCGGGTTCGCGTCGGGCATCGGACTCGCTCGGGTTCGGCCATGGGGGGCGGGCGTCTGGCGGCGGCTTAACAGCGGAGCGATGGGCCGTGCAACCGCCGTGCCGTCGGATGCGTTCGCCTCATGTCGTTACGGCAGCCGGCGGCCTTGTCCCCACTCATCCCAAGGGTGAAGGTCATCGCCCGGTCACCATGTCGGCGACCTTGCCCCTGGGGGCCCGGGCGGCGAAAATGGCTCTCTCACACAATCCGGAGTTTCGACGTATGCCGCGCCGGCCGACCCTCGAATTCTGGTATGAGTTCGCCTCCACCTATTCCTACCTCGCGGCCATGCGGATCGAGGCGCTGGCCGAGGCCGCCGAAGTCGAGCTGCGCTGGCGCCCGTTCCTCGTCGGCCCGATCTTCGCCGCGCAGGGGTGGAATTCATCGCCGTTCAACCTCTATCCGGCCAAGGGCCGGCACATGTGGCGCGACGTCGAGCGCGAGGCCGCGCGCCTCGGACTGCCGCCGGTGACGCGCCCCAATCCGTTTCCCCAGAACAGCCTCAGCGCCACGCGGGCGGCGACCTACGGGATGGATCACGACTGGCTCGTGCCGTTCTCGAAAGCGGTCTACGAGGCGGAATTCGCCCGGGGACAATCCATCGCCGAGCCCGCAGCCGTGGTCGCGATCCTCAACGGCCTCGGCCTCGACGGCACCATCATCCTGAAGCAGGCGGCGGCCGAGACGAACAAGGGGCGCCTGCGAGTCAACGGCGAGGAGGCGCGCTCGCGCGGCATCTTCGGGGCGCCGACCTTCCTCACGGGGGACGGCGAGCTGTTCTGGGGCAACGACCGCCTGGAACAGGCCCTCGCCTGGGCCGTCGGCGACCGACCCGGCGCCATGCGCGAGTAGGGGAGCTTCCCCTCTCACGCGCGCGCCAACCGATGGTCACCCGGGCGCAACGCGCTTAAGAGCCTGCCCGACCTTGCACTCGCTTTTCGGGCCCTATCCCATGCGCTTCGACCGCCGGCACTTCCTCTCCGTCCTGGGGATCGGCCTCACCGGCCGGGCCCTCGCCCAGGGCTACGGCCAGACCTGGAAGGTCGAGAGCGACGAGGGCCGCCCCGTCGCCAACATGCGCCTGCCCGGCGAGATCGTCGGCGAAATTCCGGCCCTGAAGGGCATCACCTATGTCGGGCCGGCCGAGGCCGAGACGACCCTGTACGAGTTCTTCGACTACAATTGCCCGTACTGCCGCAAGGCGGCCGCCGACATGGTGTCCCTCGCCGGGAGCGACCCCACCCTGAGGATCGGCCTCATCAACAATCCGATCCTGTCACCGCAATCGGCCCAGGCGGCCAAGGTCGCGCTGGCCGTGCAGCGCAAGCTGGGCTCGGCCGCCGCATGGAGCCTCTACGGCACGCTTCTCGCCGGACGCGGTACCATCGACGGAACCGGCGCCCTGAAGGCCGCGGCCAAGCTCGGCGTGCCCGCGGCCGAACTCGAGACCATCGGCGACAGCGAGGAAGTCCGCCTCGCCCTCAAGGCCCAGATGCGGATGGCCGCCGATCTCGGGCTGGCCGCCACGCCGTCCTACGTTCTGGGCAACACCGGCCTCCTCGGCCATCCGGGTGCGAAATCCCTCGCCCGGATGATCGCCGCCATGCGGCGCTGCGATCGCATCGCCTGCTGAGGCTCCGCCTCACCTTCGCCACCGTTTGGCGCGACCGGATCGTGCTCCGGATTCTGCCGCACCGCACAACGCCATGCGGGTGGTTCGGCCGGCCGACCCGTGCGCCGATCGCCTGTCCCGTACCGGCGCGGCCCATCGTCTTGCGCCCCCAGAACCCGCATGCTAGGCCCTCGCCGCGCCGGAAGGGCGGGTTTTCATGTGGCCCGCGCAGACCGGCAGTTCCCAATCCTGACGGTTCCCGAAGCCTCGCCGCTCCAGCGGTACGCGGCGGCCGGAACCCTAGGGCCGGATTGAAGAGAGAGCGGCGCGTGGCGCAGAACGGTTCCGAGGCGGGTTCTCCGGTTGCAGGCGTGGCGGCGCGTTACGCGTCGGCCCTGTTCGAACTGGCGCGCGACGAGCGCGATATCGATGGTGTCGCGGCGAGCCTCGATCAGTTCGACGCGCTGCTGAAGGAGAGCGCCGATCTGCGTCGCTTCGTGCGCAGCCCCGTCTTCTCGGGCGCCGAGCAGGAAGCCGCCATCGGCGCCCTGCTGGAGAAAGCCGGCATCGGCGGGCTCGGCGCGAACTTCATCCGCCTCGCCGCCGCCAACCGCCGCCTGTTCGCCCTGCCGGACATGATCCGCTCCTTCCGCAGCCTCGTGCAGGTGTCGCGGGGCATCGTGCGCGCCGAGGTCACCGTCGCCGAGCGGCCGTCCGACGCCGTCGTCGAGGAGATCAAGGCCAGCCTGCGCGACGTCGCACGCTCCGAGATCGACCTTGATCTGCGGATCGACCCCAGCCTGATCGGCGGCCTCGTGGTCAAGATCGGCAGCCGCATGGTCGACGCGTCCCTGCGGACCAAGCTCAACGGTATTCGCCTTGCCATGCGGGAAGCCCGGTAAGGGCCTTCACAGGCCCGACCCTTCCCGTTCCCAGACCCATTCATTCAATCAACGACAAGAGGCCCGACGATGGACATCCGCGCCGCCGAGATCTCCGCGATCCTGAAGGATCAGATCAAGAATTTCGGCCAGGAAGCCGAAGTCACCGAGGTGGGTCAGGTTCTGTCCGTCGGTGACGGCATCGCCCGCGCCTACGGCCTCGACAGCGTCCAGGCCGGCGAGATGGTCGAGTTCGAGTCGGGCGTTCGCGGCATGGCCCTCAACCTCGAGCAGGACAACGTCGGCATCGTGATCTTCGGGTCCGATCGCGACATCAAGGAAGGCCAGACCGTCAAGCGCACGGGCGCCATCGTGGACGTCCCCGTCGGCAAGGCGCTGCTCGGCCGCGTCGTCGACGCGCTCGGCAACCCCATCGACGGCAAGGGCCCCATCACCACCACCGAGCGTCGCCGCGTCGACGTGAAGGCGCCGGGCATCATCCCGCGCAAGTCGGTCCATGAGCCGATGGCCACGGGCCTCAAGGCCATCGACGCCCTGATCCCCGTCGGTCGTGGCCAGCGCGAGCTCATCATCGGCGATCGCCAGACCGGCAAGACCGCCATCGCCCTCGACACGATCCTCAACCAGAAGCCGGCCCATGCGGGCACCGACGAGAACGCCAAGCTCTACTGCGTCTACGTCGCCATCGGCCAGAAGCGCTCCACCGTTGCGCAGTTCGTGAAGTCCCTCGAGGACAACGGCGCGCTCGAATACTCCATCGTCATCGCCGCCACGGCCTCCGACGCCGCGCCGATGCAGTTCATCGCGCCCTTCGCCGGCTGTGCCATGGGCGAGTACTTCCGCGACAACGGCATGCACGCCGTGATCGTGTACGACGATCTCTCGAAGCAGGCCGTGGCCTACCGCCAGATGTCCCTGCTCCTGCGCCGCCCGCCGGGCCGCGAGGCCTATCCCGGCGACGTGTTCTACCTGCACTCGCGTCTCCTCGAGCGCGCCGCCAAGATGGGCGACGCCGCCGGCAACGGCTCGCTGACCGCCCTGCCGGTCATCGAGACCCAGGCCAACGACGTCTCGGCCTACATCCCCACCAACGTGATCTCGATCACCGACGGCCAGATCTTCCTCGAGACCGACCTGTTCTACCAGGGCATCCGCCCGGCGGTGAACGTCGGCCTCTCGGTCTCCCGCGTGGGCTCCTCGGCCCAGACGAAGGCCATGAAAAAGGTCGCCGGCAAGATCAAGGGCGAGCTCGCCCAGTATCGCGAGATGGCCGCCTTCGCGCAGTTCGGCTCGGATCTCGACGCCTCGACCCAGAAGCTCCTGAACCGGGGCTCGCGTCTCACCGAACTCCTGAAGCAGCCGCAGTTCTCGCCGCTGAAGATGGAAGAGCAGGTCGCGGTGATCTATGCCGGCGTGAACGGCTACCTCGACAACCTGCCGGTCTCGAAGGTCCGTCCGTTCGAGGACGCCCTGCTCTCGACCCTGCGCACGAAGCACGCCGATCTGCTCACCAAGATCCGCGACTCGAAGGACCTGTCGGACGACAGCGCCAAGACGCTGAAGAGCGTCGTCGAGGGCGTGGCCAAGTCGCTGGCCTAAGCCCCGACCTGACCGAGCCCTGGCCGGTCCTACGGGGACCGGCCCCAGTCAGTGAGGCGCCCGGAAGGCCGGGCGCCCCCTCCCGAGCCGTAGCGGATGGATCTGGAAGACACCCATGGCGAGTTTGAAGGATCTGCGTAACCGCATCGCGTCGGTGAAGGGAACGCAGAAGATCACCAAGGCCATGCAGATGGTCGCCGCCGCCAAGCTGCGGCGCGCCCAGATGGCCGCCGAGAGCGCGCGTCCCTACGCCGAGAAGATGTCCCAGGTGCTCGGCAACCTCGCGGCGAACCTCGTCGGCGGCGTCCAGGGACCCCGGCTCCTCTCCGGCACCGGCGCCGAGAAGACCCACCTCCTGATCGTCTGCACCGCCGATCGCGGCCTGTGCGGCGGCTTCAACTCGTCCATCGTGCGCCTCGCCCGCGAGCACATCCGCCGCCTGACGGCGGAGGGCAAGACGGTGAAGATCGTCACCGTCGGCAAGAAGGGCTACGACCTCCTGCGCCGCCAGTACCGCGACCAGATCATCGAGAACCGCGACCTGCGCGGCAACAAGCCGGTGGATTACGAGTTCGCCGCGGAGATCGCCGACAGCATCATCAGTCGCTTCGATGCCGGCGAGTTCGATGTCGCGACGCTGTTCTACTCGCGGTTCCGCTCGGTCATCGCGCAGGTTCCGACCGCGCAGAAGCTGATCCCGGCCGAACTCCCCCAGGCCGGCACCACGGCGCCCGACGCGGCCCTGCAGTTCGAGCCGAACGAGGAGACGATCCTCGACACGCTTCTGCCGCGCAACCTCACGGTTCAAGTGTTCCGCGCGCTCCTCGAGAACGCCGCCTCCGAACAGGGCGCCCGCACGGGCGCCATGGATTCCGCCACGCGCAACGCCGGCGAGATGATCAAGAAGCAGACGCAGATCTACAACCGCACGCGTCAGGCCATGATCACCAAGGAACTCATCGAGATCATCTCGGGCGCCGAAGCGCTCTAAGCGCTCCCCGACGCCCTGACCGCAACATCTCTCAAGGACCCGTAACATGGCGAACACCGCGATCCCCGGCTCCGGCTCGAACAAGGTCGGCAAGATCACCCAGGTCATCGGCCCCGTCGTCGACGTCCACTTCGACGGCCACCTGCCCGAAATCCTGAACGCCCTCGAGACGAAGAACAACGGCAGCCGCCTCGTTCTCGAAGTCGCCATGCAGCTCGGCGAGAGCACCGTGCGCTGCATCGCCATGGACACCTCCGAGGGCCTCGTTCGCGGCCAGGAAGTGACCGACACCGGCGAGGCCATCAAGGTGCCGGTGGGCTTCAACACCCTCGGCCGCATCATGAACGTCATCGGCGAGCCCATCGACGAGGCCGGCCCGATTCAGTCCGACACCCTGCGCGCCATCCACCAGCCGGCGCCCGCCTATTCCGAGCAGTCCACCGAGTCGCAGATCCTCGTCACCGGCATTAAGGTGGTGGACCTCCTCGCTCCCTACGCCAAGGGCGGCAAGATCGGCCTGTTCGGCGGCGCCGGCGTCGGCAAGACCGTGCTGATCATGGAGCTCATCAACAACATCGCCAAGGTGCACTCGGGCTACTCGGTGTTCGCCGGCGTGGGTGAGCGGACCCGCGAGGGCAACGATCTCTACCACGAGATGATCGAGTCCAAGGTGAACATGGACCCGAAGGAGCACAACGGCTCGGCCGAAGGCTCCAAGTGCGCCCTCGTCTACGGCCAGATGAACGAGTCCCCCGGTGCCCGCTCGCGCGTGGCGCTGACCGGCCTCACCATCGCCGAGGACTTCCGCGATCAGGGCCAGGACGTGCTGTTCTTCGTGGACAACATCTTCCGCTTCACCCAGGCCGGCTCGGAAGTGTCGGCGCTGCTCGGCCGCATCCCCTCGGCGGTGGGCTACCAGCCGACGCTCGCCACCGACATGGGCGCCCTGCAGGAGCGCATCACCACCACCACCAAGGGCTCGATCACCTCGGTGCAGGCCATCTACGTGCCGGCCGACGATCTGACCGATCCGGCGCCCGCCGCCTCGTTCGCCCACCTCGACGCCACGACGGTGCTCTCGCGCTCCATCGCCGAGAAGGGCATCTACCCGGCTGTGGATCCCCTCGACTCCACCTCGCGCATGCTCAACCCCGCCGTTCTCGGCGACGAGCACTACAACGTCGCCCGTCAGGTTCAGCAGACCCTGCAGCGCTACAAGGCCCTGCAGGATATCATCGCGATCCTGGGCATGGACGAGCTTTCGGAAGAGGATAAGCTCACCGTGGCCCGCGCCCGCAAGATCGAGCGCTTCTTCTCGCAGCCGTTCTCGGTGGCCGAGATCTTCACGGGCTCGCCCGGCATCCAGGTGCCGCTGGCTGACACCATCAAGGGCTTCAAGGGCCTCGTGAACGGCGACTACGACGATCTGCCGGAGGCGGCGTTCTACATGGTCGGCACCATCGAGGACGCCAAGGAGAAGGCCAAGAAGATCGCGGCGGCCGCCTGATCTTGAGCGCCAGGATCGGGCTCCTCCTCGTCGGCCTCGTTGTCGGCGGCTTGGTCGGGTATCTCACCCGGCCCCAGGCCGCCGAGATCAGAATCGGCGATTTCAGCCTCGAGGTTCAGGGCGACAAGCCGGCCGGTACGTCCGGGGGCGCCCTGACCACCGGCCAGATGCAGCACATCGGCATCTTCGCCGTCATCGGCGCGGCGCTCGGCCTCGGGATCGGCTTCGTCGCCGGTCGCGGCCGGGCCTGAACACGTCCACGGCGCACGGCCCCGGGCCGCGCGCCGTTTCTTGATAGCCACACACCCGAACCGGGATTCGCGACGTCATGGCCACCTTCCAGTTCGATTTCGTCGGCCCCGAGCGGACGGTGTATTCCGGCCCCATCGAGGCCGTGCAGCTTCCGGGCGTCGAGGGCGAGATGACCGTCCTGCCGGGCCACGCGCCCGTGCTGACGGCCCTGAAGGTCGGCGTCATCGTGATCAACGAGACCGGTCACGCCGGCAAGCGCGTGCTCGTGCGCGGCGGCTTCGCCGATATCGGGCCGACCTCCGTCACAGTCATCGCCGAGCGGGCCAACCCGTTCGAGGAGATCACGCCGGAATCCCTCGACCGCGACATCGCCGCCATCGAGCTTCAGCGCGACGCGACGACGGATTTCGCCAAGAAAGAAGAGCTGAACGGCCAGATCGTCCAGCTGCAGGACGCCAAGGTCGCCCTGGCTTTCTGATCACGCGAGCGCGCGGGCGAGCAGGGCTTCCCGCGCCTCGGCCCCCTCCGGGCAGCCGGCCGCGAGCCAGTGCCCCCGCGCCTGGGCGAGACGCCGGCCGATCTGCGGCCCCGCCGGAATCCCCCGCGCCACGAGGTCCGCCCCGGTGAGGGGAAAGGCCGGGATGGGGGTCTCGCCCCGCACCATCCGAGCGAGCAGATCGCGTGCTGGATCCGCGACCGCCGGACGTGTCCCTCCTCCCAAGGCCGCAAGAGCATGATTCAGGGATCGCGCCCCGTGGATCGCCGCAAGGCCGCGCATGCCCGCCGTGTCGATCTCCACCCGGTCCTTCACCGCCGTCAGCGCGCGTCCATAGGCACCCAGATCGGCCTGCTCGGCTTTCGACAGGCGCAGGCAGCCGACCAGCCGTTCGGCATCGTCGCGGGAGAACACCGCGAGGGCGCCCAGCCGCGCTGGCGCATCGAAGGGCTCCTGGGCCACGCGCTCGAACCGCCACAGGTCACCGATCCCCGCGATGAGCCGGCCGAGAAGCCCGGTCTCGCTCAAGGTCGTGACGGCCGCCACGCTCGCGGGCGCAAGCAACAGCTTCAGGAGTTCCGCGCGAACCCGCTCGCGTGACAGGCCGTCGAGGGCGTCACGGGCGGCGATGCAGGCGGCCAGCCCCTCCGGATCGGGCGCGTCGGCGCCGTAGCGGGCGTGGAACCGGAAGAACCGCAGGATGCGCAACGCATCCTCGCGGATCCGAGTTCGGGCCTCCCCAATGAAACGCACGCGCCCCGCCGCGAGGTCCGCGATCCCGTCCGTGGTGTCGTGCACCGTGCCGGCGCCATCCACCGAAAGGGCGTTGATGGTGAAATCCCGCCGCTCGGCATCGCGGGCGAAATCGCGGCCGAACCGGACGACGGCGTGACGGCCGTCCGTCTCGACATCCTCGCGCAGGGTCGTGACTTCGAAGCCGGCGGAGCCCGCCATCAGCGTCACGGTGCCGTGCTCGATCCCCGTGGGAATGCTGCGCAGGCCCGCCGCCGCCGCGCGGGCGACGACAGTCTCGGGCGTGAGCGTGGTGGCCAGATCGATGTCGTCGGACGCCCGGCCGAGGAGCGCGTCGCGCACGCAGCCGCCGACCAAGCGGGACTCCTCACCCGGAGCTGCCAGGGCGGCAAGCACCCGTGCGACGCCGGGCATCAGCAGGAGGCGGCGTGGGCCGTCCGGATCGAGACGTCTCACCGGAACTCTCCCGGCACCACGACGCCGTTCTCCAAATGCGGCGGCACGTAGCCACCGCGGTGGCGCTCGCCGAACAGGCCGGCCGCCACGAGGGCGAGGATCGCCAGAACGAGGCCCGTCATGGTCAGGCGGAAGATCTTGCCCTCCCAATGTACCTTGTCGTGCGGATGCCGTCCGCTCAGGGCGAGGTAACCGGCGAACAGCAGGAACGGCAGGAGGAAGAGGGCAACTTCCTCAACGAGCTTACGGAGCATGAGAGTCTCGACGCGGGCCGGCGTGCGGTACGCCGGATCAGGGATAAAGCCGTTCGTGAAGGTTGTTCACGATGCCGGCCGTCACGCCCCAGATCCGGTGGGCGCCATAGGGAATCACATAGTAGCGCCGAGTGCGTCCCCGCCAGTCCGCGCTCTCGATTCGCCGCAGGCTGCGGTCGAGGAGATGGGCGAGGGGGGCCTCGAAGGTCGCCGCCACCTCGGCGGGGTTCGGGCGCAGGCGCGCGTCCGGATCGACGAGGCCGAGCACCGGGATCACGAGGAAGCCCGTGGCCGAGAGGTAGGGATCGAGGTAGCCGAGCGTGCGGATCGCCCGGGCTTCGAGACCGATCTCCTCGTGGGCCTCGCGCAGGGCGGCCGCCGCGGGCGTGGCGTCGGCGGGATCGATCTTGCCGCCCGGAAACGCGATCTGCCCGGAATGGTCGCGCAGATGCGCCGAGCGCACGGTGAAGACGACGCCGAGCCCGTCGGGGCGGGGCACCACGGGCACCAGCACCGCCGCAGGGCGGTGCGGGCCGGGCGGCACCACGTCGATGCCGTCGAGGTCGTGGTCGCCCCGCGGGTTCGCGGTCGGGTCGCCGGGTCCCGGTGGGGCCGTGTCGAGATAGCGGGCGGCGCGCGCGACGAGGTCGGCGACGGCGTCGGGCCTCATGCCTCGGAGAGGGGGGCGATCCGGTGGAACGTGCCTCCGGCGGCGAGGCCGAGCCAGCCGTCGCGCTCCTCGGCCAGGGCCACGAGATCGTAGGTCAGCGCCCGCGTCACCAGGGCCCAGAGGCCGCGCCGGACATGGACGTAGGGGCGCAAGCCCCCCGCCTCGTCCTGCTCGAACCGCAGGGCGTGGTCGGCATCGACGGCCACGAGGTCGTCGACATTGGTGCGCAGGGCGATGCGCCGGCCCTCGCCCTCGCCCTCCACCGCCATCTCGACGGCGACGAAGGCCGCGTCCTCGACGGTGATGCCGACGCTCTCCACCGGCGTCACCAGCACCACCCGGCCGTCGGGCTCGCGGCGCAGGATCGAGGCGAACAGCTTCACCAGGGCCGGGCGCCGGATCGGCGCACCATCGTGGAACCACGTGCCGTCGGCGGCGATGCGCATGTCGATGGGCCCGCAATAGGGCGGATTCCACTGCTCGACGGGCGGGGGACCGCGCCGGGGCAAGTCGCCGAGGGCGGCACTCAGGCGATCGATGGTGGGGTCGGATTCGGTGGGCGTCATGGCGAGCAAGATAGGGTTTCGCGAGCGCCCGGGACAGGGTCGATTCGCGGCCCGAAAGGCACTGTCAAATCCGGCGATGCGCCTGCGGCGTCGCGCCGACCTTGCCAGGGCGGCGCAAACGGCGCCACACTCCGGCTTCCTAGAACACCGCCATCGACCCACGAGAGGTCGAGGCGGCCCCGTGAGGACCGACACCGCATGACGCAAGGCTCCCAGCCGGCCACGGCTCTCGACGACGGCATCGTCGCCACGGCGGAAGCGTGTCTCGGGGCCGTGGGCAAGGCGCGCGAGGCGGTTCACCGGGTGATCTTCGGCCAGGAGCAGGTGGTCGATCTCTCGCTCATCACGATCCTCGCCGGAGGCCACGGCCTGCTCGTCGGACTGCCCGGCCTCGCCAAGACCAAGCTGGTCGAGACCCTCGGCACGGTGCTCGGCCTCGACGGTCGCCGGGTGCAGTTCACCCCCGACCTCATGCCCTCCGACATCCTCGGCACCGAGATCCTGGACGAGGACGCCAACCGCCATCGCTCGTTCCGCTTCGTGAAGGGGCCGGTCTTCACCCAGCTCCTCATGGCCGACGAGATCAACCGCGCGAGCCCGCGCACCCAGTCGGCCCTGCTCCAAGCGATGCAGGAGCATTTCGTCTCGGTCGCCGGCGAGCGCCACGACCTGCCGCGCCCCTTCCACGTGCTCGCGACCCAGAACCCCATCGAGCAGGAGGGCACCTACCCGCTGCCCGAGGCCCAGCTCGACCGGTTCCTCCTCGAGATCGACGTCGGCTATCCCGACCGCGCCGCCGAGCGCCGTATCCTCATCGAGACCACGGGTATCGACGATCACAAGCCGCAGGCGGTGATGGACACCGAACAGCTTCTCACGGCCCAGCGCCTCGTGCGCCGTCTGCCCGTGGGCGACGCGGTGGTGGACGCGATCCTCGACCTCGTGCGCTCGGCCCGGCCCGAGGGCGGCGATCCGTCCCTCAAGGGCAAGCTCCTGTGGGGGCCCGGGCCCCGCGCCAGCCAGGCCCTGACCCTGGCGGTGCGTGCCCGCGCCCTCATCGAGGGCCGCGTCGCGCCCTCCATCGCCGACGTGAAGGCGCTGGCCGAACCCGTCCTCAAGCACCGCATGGCCCTGAGTTTCGCCGCACGCGCCGACGGCGAGACCGTTCCGGGTCTCATCGCCGGGCTCGCGGCCAAGCTGTAAGCCATGGCCAAGGCCCCCACGCGGATGGCCCCCACGCGGGTCCTCCCCGCAGAGGCCCGCACGCCGGGTCGGCGCGAGACCGAGAGTGCGCTTGGCCTCGCCGAGCGGATGCCGCGCCTGATCCTCGAAGCCCGGCGGGTCTCGACGACGCTGGCCCACGGCCTCCACGGCCGCCGCCGGGCGGGACCGGGCGAGAGCTTCTGGCAGTTCCGCCCCTTCGTGGCCGGGGAGGCGGCCGCGCGTATCGACTGGCGCCGCTCGGCCCGCGACGACCGGCTCTACGTGCGCGAGCGCGAGTGGGAGGCGGCCCACAACATCTGGTTCTGGGTCGACCGCTCCGCCTCCATGGGCTTTGCCTCGCACCTCGCCCAGGCCCCGAAGGTCGAGCGCGCCCTGGTCCTGGCCTTCGCCCTCGCCGACACCCTGGTGGAGGGCGGCGAACGCGTGGGCCTGCTCGGCCTCACCCGCGCGGTCACCTCGCGGCGCATCGTCGAGACCCTGGCGCAGGCCCTCGTCGAGGATCAGGACGGGCTCACGAACGACGCGCCGCCCCGCGCCACGCCAGGCCGCTTCGACGAAGCGATCCTCGTCGGCGACTTCCTCTCGCCCCTGGCCGAAGTGAAGGCCACCGTCGACGCCATCGCGGCACACGGCACCCACGGCCACCTCGTGGTGATCGCCGATCCCGTGGAAGAGACGTTCCCGTTCTCGGGGCAAGCGGTGCTGCACGATCCGGAGACCGACCGAAGCCTCGCCATCGGCGATGCCGGGGCCTGGGGCGAAGCCTATCGGGATCGCCTCGCCGCGCACCGGGCCGGTCTCGCCGAGATCGCCCGCGCCCAAGGCTGGACCCTGACCCTCCACCGTACCGACCGACCGGCCAGCGAAGCCGCCCTTCGCCTGCTCACCCTCGTGGCCGCCGCGCGCGGGACCGGCTGAGGATCGACACCGTGCTCGGATTGCCCCTGACCTTCGCCGCCCCCCTGGCGCTCGCCGCCCTCGTCGCCCTGCCGGCCCTGTGGTTCCTGCTGCGGGTGACGCCGCCGCGCCCGCGCCGCATCGACTTTCCGCCCCTGCGGATCATGGCCGACCTGCTGCCGCGCCGCGAGACGCCGGCGCGCACGCCGCCCTGGCTCCTCATCCTGCGCCTGCTCGCCGCCGCCTGCCTCATCCTCGCCGTGTCCGGCCCGGTCTGGAACCCCTCGGGCCTCGGGGGTGATCCGGGCCGCACGCCCCTCCTGGTGCTGATCGACAATGGATTCTCTGCCGCCCACGATTGGCGCGAGCGCCTGGCGGTCGCCGACGACGCCGTCGAGACCGCCGCGCGGGACGGGCGCCCCGTCGCCCTGGTGGCTCTCGCCGAACCGGTGGCGCCGATCGAGGCACGGGTTCCAGCCGACGCCCTCGAACGCCTGCGCGCCATCGCGCCCCGGCCATATCTCGCCGCGCGGTCCGCCCATCTGCCCGGCCTGGCGGCGTTCCTCGAACGCACGCCGGGGGCCTCCGCCCTGTGGATCAGCGACGGCGTCACGCTCTCGGGCGAGGACACCTTCGCCAAGGGGCTGGCCGATCTCGTCGCCCGGCACGGCACGGCGCTGACCATCCTGCGGGCGGCCCAGCCGCCGGCTCTCGCCCTGTCTGCGGCGGAATCCGGCGGACGTCTCACGGCCCATGCCGTGCGGGCGGCGGCCAACGGCCGCGACGGCGGCACCGTGCGGGCCCTCGACCAGAAGGGTCTGCCGCTCGCCGCGCAGGACTTCACCTTCGCGGAGGGCGCCAGCGAAGCCGAGATCGGCTTCGACCTGCCGGTGGAACTACGCAACGGCATCAGCCGCCTCGAAATTCTCAACGAACGTTCGGCGGGGGCCGTCACCCTCGTGGACGAGCGCGGCAAGCGCCGCCGCGTCGGCCTCGTGTTCGGTGGCACCAGCGATCAGGCCCAGCCGCTCCTGGCGCCGACCCACTACCTGTCCAAGGCCCTGACGCCGTTCGCCGACGTTCAGGAGCCGCGCGGCGCCAAGGGGGTCGCCGAATCCATCGCCCAGATGCTCGACGGACAGGTCTCCGTCCTCGTGCTCGCCGATGTCGGCGCCCTCGACGCCGCGACCCTGGAGCGGGTCGAAGCCTTCGTCGATGCCGGCGGCCTGCTCCTGCGCTTCGCCGGCCCGCGTCTGGCCGCCGGCAACGATCCCCTCGTGCCCGTGCGCCTGCGTCGTGGCGGGCGCACGCTGGGAGGAACCCTGTCGTGGGACAGCCCCAAGACCCTGGCGCCGTTCGCCCCCGAAAGCCCCTTCGCCGGCCTCACGCCGCCGGCCGATATCGGGGTGCGCCGCCAGATCCTGGCCGAGCCCGACGGCGACCTGCCGGGCCGCACCTGGGCCTCCCTGCAGGACGGGACGCCCATCGTCACGGCGCAGAAGCGGGGGCAGGGTCTCGTGGTTCTGTTCCACGTCACCGCCGACACCACGTGGTCGAACCTGCCCCTGTCGGGCCTGTTCATCGACATGCTGCGCCGGGTGGTGGCGCTTGCCGGCACCGGTGCGGCCCCCGCCGGCGAGGTGGCCCGTGCGCCCGCCGCGATCCTCGCCCCGCGCCTGACCCTCGACGGATTCGGCGCCCTCGGAACCCCGCCCGCCGGCGCCACAGCAGTTCCGGCGGATTATGCCGAGCGCGGCTCGTTCGAGCATCCGCCCGGCCTGTACGGCCCGCCGGAGGGCGGCATCGCCGTCAACGCCCTGACGGCGGCCGACCGCCTGAAACCCCTCGACTTCGCCCCCCTCGCCACCGCCCGCACGGGGTCCCTCGCGGGTGCCGAAACCCTGGATCTCCGCGCGACGCTCTTCACCCTGGCCCTCATGCTCCTCCTCCTCGACACCCTAGCGGGCCTCTGGCTCGGTGGCTTCCTGCGCCGGGGCGGCGGGCGGGCCGCGGTGGCCGCCCTCGTGCTGGTCTGCCTCGCGGCGCCCGGCCTCGTCCCGAACCCAGCCCTGGCGCAGGCCCAAGCCCCTAGCCGGCCGAACGGCATCGAATCGGCCCTCGTCACCCGCCTCGCCTACGTGATCACCGGTGACGAGGCGGCCGATACGGCGAGCCGGGCGGGCCTGTCGGGTCTGACGCAGGTGCTCGCCAATCGCACCGCCCTGGAACCGGGCGAGCCCATCGGCATCGATCCGGCCAAGGACGAGCTCGCCTTCTTTCCCCTGATCTACTGGCCCATCGTCGCCGGCCGGCCCCAGCCAAGCGCCACCGCAATCCGCCGCATCGACGCGTTCATGCGCAACGGCGGCACCGTGCTGTTCGACACCCGCGACGCGCTCACCGCCCGCCCCGGCGGGCCGCCGACACCGGAGGCGCTCTATCTGCGCACCATGCTGTCCACCCTCGAAGTCCCCGAGTTGGAGCCGGTGCCGGCCGACCACGTGTTGACGAAAGCGTTCTACCTCGTGGACAATTTTCCCGGCCGCTACGCCACGGGCCAAACCTGGGTCGAGGCCCTGCCGCCGGCGGCGGAAGGCACCGAACGTCGCCCGGCGCGGGCGGGCGACGGCGTCTCGCCCATCATCATCACGGGCAACGATCTCGCCGCCGCCTGGGCCGTGGGCCGACGCGGCGAGCCCCTCTACCCCGTGGTGGGCGGCGAGGAGCGACAGCGCGAGATGGCGTTCCGCGGCGGCGTGAACGTCGTGATCTACACCCTCACGGGCAACTACAAGGCGGATCAGGTCCACGTTCCGGCCCTACTGGAGCGCTTGGGCCAATGAACACAGCGACACCGAACCTGCGGGAGGCCGCGCGCCGATGCTGAGCCTCAGCTTCACGCCCCTCGTTCCCTGGCCGGTCCTCGCGGGGTTCGGCGTGCTCGTCGCCGTGTTCGCCGTGCTGGCGATCCTGGCGCGCGGCGGCACGGCGATCCTGCGCGCCCTGGCGCTTGCCCTGGTGCTCTTCGCCCTCGCCAATCCGGCGCTGATCCGGGAGGACCGCGAACCGGTCAAGGACATCGTCGCCGTGGTGGTGGACCGTTCGGGTTCGCAGGGGCTCGGCGACCGGCCGGCCATGACCGATGCCGTACGGGCCGAACTCCAGCGCCGCTTCGGCGCCCTCACGGGGATCGAGGCGCGCTTCGTCGACGTGCCCGACGCCAAGGACAGCGACGAGGGCACCAAGCTGTTCACCGCCCTGTCGCAGGCCCTGGCCGACGTGCCGCCCGAGCGCGTGGCCGGGGTGGTGATGCTGACCGACGGCGTGGTGCACGACATTCCGGCTTCCGCCGCGGCTCTGGGCATCAAGGGGCCGCTGCACGTCCTCGTCACCGGGCACCCGGACGAGCGCGATCGTCAGATCAAGCTCATCGAGGCACCGCGCTTCGGCATCGTCGGCCGCGATCTCACGATCCGCGCGGAGGTGATGGAGCGCGGCGGCACCGGCAGCGCCGTCGTCACCGTCCGGCGCGACGGCGAGGAGGTGGGCCGGCGCACCTTCCCGACGGGAAAGCCGTTCTCCCTCACCATGCGGATCGAGCACGGTGGCCCCAACGTCGTCGAGGTCGAGGTCGAGCCCTTGCCCGGCGAACTCACTGTCGTGAACAACCGCGCGGTTCTGCCCATCGAGGGCATCCGCGAGAAGCTGCGGGTGCTGCTGGTCTCGGGTGAACCGCACCAGGGCGAGCGCACCTGGCGCAACCTTCTCAAATCCGACGCCAACGTCGACCTCGTACACTTCACGATTCTCAGGCCGCCGGAGAAGCAGGACGGGACGCCGATCTCGGAGCTGTCGCTCATCGCATTCCCGACGCGCGAGCTGTTCGTCCAGAAGATCAAGGACTTCGACCTCATCATCTTCGATCGCTACGCCAACCAGAGCGTGCTGCCCTCGGCCTATTTCGACAACATCGTCCGTTACGTCCGTGACGGCGGCGCGCTCCTCATCGCGGCGGGCCCGGAATTCGCCGGTCAGGCGAGCCTTGCGCGCACGCGTCTCGCGGCGATCCTGCCGGGCGAGCCCAACGGCCGCGTGGTCGAGCAGCCCTACAAGGCCGGCCTCACCGCCACCGGCACCCGCCATCCCGTCACCCGGGCGCTTCCGGGTTCGGAGGCGTCGCCGCCGGCCTGGGGCGACTGGCTGCGCATCGTCTCGGCGGGGGTGAAGCCCGGCATCCAGCCGATCCTCCAGGGCCCGAACGCCCTGCCGCTGCTGGCCCTCTCGCGCGAGGAGAAGGGCCGCGTCGCCCTCCTGCTCTCGGACCATGCCTGGCTGTGGGCGCGGGGCTACCAGGAGGGCGGTCCCTATCTCGACCTCCTGCGCCGCCTCGGCCACTGGCTGATGAAGGAGCCGGCCCTAGAGGAGGAGGCCCTGCGCGCCCAGACCACGGGGCACGGCCGCGAGGTCCGCGTCGAGCGCCAGACCATGGCCGACACCATCGACCCCGTAACCGTCACGGGCCCCACGGGAAGCGAGCGGACCCTGGCCCTGACGCAGGCCGAACCCGGCCTGTTCTCGGCGACCTTCGAGGCCGAGCAGCTCGGGCTGCATACCCTGCGCTCGGGCAACCTCGTCGCCTTCGTCAGCGTCGGCCCGCCGAACCCGCGCGAGCTCACCGACGTGTTCAGCGACACCGACCGGCTCAAGGCTCTGGCCGAGGCCACGGGCGGCTCGATCCGCCGGGTCGCGGAGGCCGGCGGCACGGTGGTGCCGCGCGTCCAGACCGTGCGCGGCGGGCGCGCGAGCGGGGCCGACTGGATCGGCTTCCGTCCAAGTGACAGCGCCAACATCCGCGGCGTCGCGGTCTATCCCCTGGCCCTCGGGCTATGGGCCCTCGCGGCCCTCGCGGCGGCGGTGCTCGCCATGTGGCTGGTGGAGGGGCGGCGCGGCCGGGCCGCGTGATCAGGCGTCCGCTCGGGCGAAGCGGAGACCGGATCACGAAGCCCGCGCGGCGCTTGCGCAAAGCCCGGATCCGCCATGCCGAAAGGATCGACCGGATCAACTAGGAGGTCGATCGTGAGGGATGGGAAACCACGTTCCGTCATGGGGCGCGGCAGTTAAGGTCCGTTCAGGTAAAGGTATCGCATAAGTCAAGGCCACCGCCCTGCGCAGTCCGGACCGAGCGACGCGATGCCCCTCTCCCTCGTCGATCCCGCCGCACCCACCCGGGCCGATGCGGACAGCATGCGGCTCTCGGAACTCCTCGGGGCCCTGAGCCATGCCCTCGACCTGACCGAGGGCCAGCCGGAGGGGCATTGCGTCCGCGCCTGCTGGATCGGCACCCATATCGGCCGCGCCATGGGGCTGCCGGACCTGCAACTCTGGGAACTGTACTATACGATCCTCTTGAAGGACCTCGGCTGCTCGTCCAACGCCGCGCGCATCTGCCAGCTCTACATGGCCGACGATCTGCAGTTCAAACACGACTACAAGACCGTCAGCGACCGGCTGCCCCAGGTGCTCGGCTTCGTCTTCTCGCATACGGGCCTGAAGGCCGGCCTCGCGGACCGTTTTCGCGCCATCCTCAACATCCTGCAGAACGGCGGCGAGATCGCTCAGGAACTCATCGAGACCCGCTGCCAGCGCGGCGCCGACATCGCCCGGCAGATGCGGTTTCCCGAGGCCGTCTGCGGCGGCATCCTCGCCCTCGACGAGCATTGGAACGGGCAGGGGAAGCCGAACAAGCTCGCCGGCCCGGCGATTCCGCTCTACGCGCGCATCGCCCTGCTCGCGCAGATCGTGGACGTGTTCCACCGTTCGGCCGGTCGCGAGGCCGCCATGGCGGAGATCCGCTCGCGAACGGGAAGCTGGTTCGATCCGCAGGTGGTGGCGGCCTTCGAGGGGGTGGCCGCCTCCGAGGCGTTCTGGACGGTCCTGGCGTCCGACAGCGTCGAGGACGCGGTGTTCGCCCTCGAACCGGCCCAGCGCCAGATCGTCGTCGATGAGGATTACCTCGACGACATCGCCCGCGCCTTCGCGCAGGTGATCGATTCGAAGAGCCCGTTCACCTCCGGTCATTCCGAGCGGGTCGCCGTCTATGCCGACCTGATCGCGGAAGAGCTCGGCCTCGAAGCCGAGCGGCGCCGCTGGCTCAAGCGGGCGGCCCTCCTGCACGACATCGGCAAGCTCGGGGTCTCCAACACCATCCTCGACAAGAACGGCAAGCTCGACGAGTCCGAATGGATCGCGATGCGCAATCACGCGTCGCTCTCGGAGAACATCCTTGGCCGGGTCGTCGCGTTCCGCGACATGGCCCGCATCGGCGGCGGGCACCACGAACGCCTCGACGGCAAGGGCTATCCCCGTGGCCTCGCGGGCGAGGCCATCTGCATCGAGACCCGCATCGTCTCGGTGTCGGACGTGTTCGACGCGCTCACGGCCCATCGCCCCTATCGGGCGGCGATGCCGGTCCCCAAGGCCCTGGAGATCATGCGGGACGAGATCGGAACGTCGTTCGATCCGGCGTGCTTCGCGGCCCTGGAACGGGCGCTGGTGCGCCTCGAGACCCTCGACGCGGCGGCCTGACCCGTCGGTTGCCCTCGGCGGCCCCGCGCAGCCTCACGCCCCACGGCCGGAGAAGAACCGCGCGATCTCCGCCGCCGCGCGGTCCGGCGCCTCGCGATGCGGGAAGTGGCCGACGCCCTCGAACGGCGCGAGGTCAAGATCCGCGAAGGTTTCGCCGAGGCGGTCAGTCCAGGCATAGGGGAACAGTGGATCGGCGGTGCCCCAGCGGATGCAGGTCGGCACGGCGATGGCGGGCTGCGGCGGGGCTTCGCCCCGGATCATGGCGAGGCGTCCTCCCTGCGCGCTCACGTACCAGTTGAAGCCGCCCTGAAGATTGCCCGGGGCCATGAAAGTGTCGACGAAGGCCTCGAGCACCGCGTCGAAGGCGGCCGGGTTGCCGCCGGCCCAGTGGCGCAGGAAGTGGCCGATGTGGAGCCGGCAGGCCTCGCGCGACGAGCCGACGAGGGCGGCGGCGAACGGCTTCACGTGAAACGATTGATACCAGATCTCGGCGAGCATCTCGGGTGCGGCGAGGCGGGGACCGATGCCGGGATAGGGGCAATCGAAGAAGAGCAGGCCGGTGAGCCGCTCGGGCGCCGCGCGGGCCAGCGCCTGCCCGACGTAAGCGCCGACATCGTGGCCGACGAGGCCGGCGCGCGGAATGTCGAGGGCGTCGAGGAGGCCGAGCATATCGGCGGCGTGCACTTCGGCACCGGCTTTATCGGAGGGGCCGGCATCGGGCTTCTCGCTGGCGCCGAAGCCGCGCAGATCCGGGACGACGAGGTCGAACCGGTCGGCGAGCCGGGTCATCACCGGCTCCCAGGTGAGCCAGAATTCAGGCCAGCCGTGCAGGAGGAGGAGGGGCTGGCCCCGTCCCATGCGCGCGACATGAAGGGTGATGCCGTTGGCCCGCACGGTCTCGTGGCGGATGGTCGAGGGGCTGTCCGTCATCTGTCACCTCCGCGCGGTCGCCGCGCGAAGCGTCAACGCGGGCGCACTGCACTCACGTTCCCCGCCACGGTCTCACGGGCGCCGGGCACGAGTTCGCACCACAGGAACCGGGCAGGATCGACGGGGCCGGGCGGGATCAACCGGCCGGGCGGCACCGGCGTGAAGCCGAAACGGCGGTAATAGGGTGCGTCGCCGACCAGCACGACGAGGCCGTGGCCGGCGGCGCGGGCGGCGTCGAGGGCCTTGTTCATCAACGCTCCACCGATGCCGCGTCCCTCGAAGCTCGGATCGACGGTGAGGGGCCCGAGCACGAGGAGCGGCCCGCCGGCTTGCGCCGGCCACAGGCGTACGGAGCCGACGAGGTAGGAGCCGACGAGGGCCGCGAAACACAGGTCGGCCACGGGCGCGCTGCCCTCGCGCAGGCGGTAGGCGGTGCGGGCGAAGCGCCCTGGCCCGAAGGCGCGGGCGTGCAGGCGCTCGATGCCGTGCGTGTCGCCCGGATGCTCCGTGCGCAGGATCAGCGGCAGGGCAGTCACGTGCCGCGGGCCGAGAAGTCGATACGCGGGTCGATCCAGGTGTACATCAGGTCCGAGAGGAGGTTCACCGCCAGCCCCACGAGGGAGAAGATGTACAGGGTCGCGAACACCACGGGGTAATCCCGCCCGACGATGGAGGTGAACGACAGGAGCCCGAGGCCATCGAGGGAGAAGATCGTCTCGATGAGGAGCGAGCCCGTGAAGAAGGCCGAGATGAACGCCGCCGGGAAGCCCGCGATGACGATGAGCATGGCGTTGCGAAAAACGTGCCCGTAAAGCACGCGGCGCTCGGACAGGCCCTTCATCCGGGCGGTGAGCACGTACTGCTTGCGGATCTCGTCGAGGAACGAGTTCTTCGTCAGGAGGGTCGAGGTGGCAAAGGCCCCGAGCACCAGGGCGGTGAGCGGCAAGGCCATGTGCCAGGCGTAGTCCACGGCCTTGCCCCACAGGCTCAAGGTGTCGAAGTTCTCGCTGGTGAGGCCACGCAAGGGGAAGATCTGGAGGAACGAGCCGCCGGCGAACAGGATGATGAGGGCGATGCCGAACAGGAAGCTCGGAATCGCGTAGCCGACGATGACGACGCCCGAGGTCCAGAGGTCGAAGCGCGAGCCGTCCCGCACGGCCTTGCGGATGCCCAGCGGAATCGAGATGGCGTAGGAGATGAGCGTCATCCACAGCCCGAGGGAGATCGACACCGGCAGGCGCTCGCGGATCAGCTGCAGCACCGAGACGTCGCGAAAGTAGCTGTTGCCGAAATCGAACCGGGCGTAATCCCAGATCATCTTCAGGAAGCGTTCCGGGGCCGGCTTGTCGAATCCGAACTGCTGCTCCAGCTTCTTGATGAAGGCCGGATCGAGCCCCTGTGCCCCGCGATAGCGCGCGTTGGCCTCTCCCCCGCCCGAAGTGGCCCGCGCCGCGCCACCGAGATCACCCGCCCCGCCGGTGACGCGCGACAGGCTGCCCTCGCCCTGGCCCTGGAGCTGGGCCAGCACCCGCTCGACGGGGCCGCCGGGGGCGAACTGCACGATGACGAAGGTGATGAGCATGATGCCGAGGATGGTGGGCACCATGAGGGCGAGGCGGCGCAGGATGTAGGCGAACAAGCGGACAAACCTCAGTTGCGGCCGATGCGCCGGGCATGTTCCGCATCGTACCACCACACGCCCGGCACGCCGAGGTCGTAGGCCGGCCCCTTCTGCGGACGGCCGTAGACGTCCCACAGGGCGAGGCGATGATCGGCCTTGTACCACATGGGCACCCAGTAGCGTCCGGCCCGCAGGGTCCGGTCGAGGGCGCGGCAGGCGGTGACGAGGTCGGCCCGGGTCCGCGCGTCGGCGACGCGGTCGATGAGCCGGTCCACGGCCGGATTCGCGATGCCCGCGAGGTTGTTGGAGCCCGGGGTTCCGGCGCTGCGCGAGCCGTAGGATTCGCGCAGTTCGGCGCCCGGATTCATGCCGCTGGCGTAGCGCCGCGCCGTGACGTCGAAGTCGAAATCCTTGAGGCGGGACTGGTACTGCGAGGCATCGACGAGGCGGATCCGCGCCTTGATACCGATGAGCCCGAGGTTGCGGATGAACGGATGCGTCACCGGCTCGAACACCGGATCGCTGTCGAGGAACTCGATCTCCAGGGGCTTGCCGCCGGGAAGCCGCACGACGCCGCCCTCGCGGGTGCAGCCGGCCTCGCGCAGGAGGGTCACGGCACGGCTGAGATTGGCCCGATCCTGGCCCGAGCCGTCGGAATCCGGCGGGCTCCAGGCCTCGCCGAACACCTCCGCGGGCAAGTCGGCGCGCAAGGGGTCGAGGAGGGCGAGTTCGGCGGCGTCGGGCGTGCCCGTGGCCTTGAGGTCGGAGTTCTCGAAGAACGAGGCCGTGCGAAGATAGCTACCGTAGAACAGGTTCTTGTTCGACCATGCGAAGTCGAAGCACAGGCCGATCGCCTCGCGCACCCGGGCGTCGCGGAACGCCTCGCGGCGGGTGTTGAGGAACCAGCCCTGCGTCCCCGAGGGGCGCGCATCGGGCAACACCTCCTTGCGCACCCGGCCTTCGGTCACGGCGGGAAAGTCGTAGAGCGTTGCCCAGACCCGGGCGGTGAACTCCTCGCGGAAGGTGAACGCCCCGCTCTTGAACGCCTCGAACCCCACCTGCCGATCGCGGAAATACTCGTACCGGATGGCGTCGAAATTGTTCTGGCCGACGTTCACGGGCAGATCGGCGCCCCAGTAATCGGCCACCCGCTGCAGTTCGATGAAGCGGCCGGGCTCCAGGCGTCCGACCTGATACGGGCCGGAGCCGAGCGGGGGCTCCAGGGACGACGCCTCGAAGTCACGCTTGTCGTAGTAGGCCGCCGAGAACACCGGCAGAGTCGCGACGAACAGCGGCAGATCACGGCTGCGGCCGGGTTCGAAGCGGACCACCACGGTCTCGTCGCCCTCGGCCACGGCTTCGCGCATGTCGCGGATGACCTGCGCGATCTCGGGATGGCCCTTCGCCTTCAGGAGGGTGAGGGAGAACGCCACGTCCCGCGCGGTGAGGCGAGAGCCGTCGTGGAACCGCGCCTGGGGCCGCAGGGCGAAGCGGTAGGTCAGGCCGTCGTCTGAGACCTCCACCGCGCGGGCGACGAGTCCGTAGAGGGCATCGGGTTCGTCCAGCGCCCGCACCATCAGGGAATCGAAGGTGAGGTTCATGCCCGCCGCGCCGTCCCCGCGCAGGACGTAGACGTTGAGGGTGTTGAACGTGTCGCCGGCCTGGTTGCCGAAGGTCGAGGTCAGCTGCGCCGAGAATCGGCCGCCGCGCGGGGCTTCCGGGTTCACGTAGTCGAAGTTCCGGAAGTCCGCCGGGTACTTCAGGTCGCCGAAGCTCGACAGGCCGTGGCGGGCCTGTCCTTCCGCCACGCCCCGCCTCGGCAGCGCGGCGGCGGCGGCGAGCGCGCCGGCGCCGAGAACGAGGGTGCGCCGGGTCGCGCCGCTCAACGGGGGGCTCCGGTCTTGGCGGCGAGCGCATCGTCGTACCACCACGTGGTCGGGAATCCGGAGCTGCCGTAGGTCGGCAGGACCTTCGGCCGATTGAACCGGTTCCACCGGATCGTCCGCGAGACGTTGGAGGCCCATTGCGGCACCACGTAGTCGTGGGCGAGCAGCACCCGGTCGAGCGCATGGGTGGCGGCGAGGACGGTGGGCCGGTCTTTGGCGTAGATCACCTTCTCCACCAGGGCGTCGATGCCCGGATCCTTGATGCCGATGAGGTTGCGCGAGCCCTCCTTGCCGGCGGCGGCCGAACCCCAGAACTCGCGTTGCTCGTTGCCGGGCGAGAGGGATTCGGGCCAGGACGCCGTGGTGATGTCGAAATCGAAGGCGCGGATGCGGTTCTGGTACTGCGCCTGATCGATGACCCGCAGGTTGCTCTGGATGCCGATGAGCTTGAGCTGTGCGGCGAACGGCAGGATCACCCGCTCGAACACGCTCTGGAACTCGAGGAACTCGACGGTCAGCGGCTCGCCCGTCTTGGCGTTGACCATCTGGCCGCCGCGCAGCTCGTAGCCGGCCTCCTTGAGAAGGCGCACGGCCTCGCGGAGGTTGGCCCGCACGGCGTCGGGCGTGCCGGCGACGGGGTTGGTGTAGGGGGTGGTGAAGACCGAGGCCGGAACCTTGTCGCGTACGCTTTCGAGGATCGCCAGCTCCTCGCCCTGGGGCAGGCCGGAGGACGCGAGTTCCGAGCCGTAGAAATACGAGTCGATGCGCTTGTAGAGGCCGTAGAACAGCGACCGGTTCATCTCCTCGAAGTTCATGGCGAGGTTGAAAGCCCGGCGCACGCGCGGATCGGCGAACTTCGCCCGGCGGGTGTTGAAAGCGAAGGCCTGCATGTTGCCGTTGCCGCGATCGGGGAACTCCTCCTTGACGAGGCGGCCCTCCTTCACGGCCGGGAAATCGTCATAGGCGGTGGCCCAGTTGCGGGCGATGTTCTCGGGCCGGAAGTCGTAGAGGTCGCCCTTCAAGGCCTCGATCTGCACGGTGGCATCGCGAAAATACTCGAACCGCATGGTGCCGAAATTGTTGCGGCCGACATTCACCGGCAGATCCTTGCCCCAGTAATCGGCCACGCGCTCGTAGGTGGCGCTGCGGCCCGGCTCGAACTTGGCCAGCCGGTAGGGGCCGGAGCCGAGGGGGATTTCGAGCGTGGTCTGCGTCACGTCGCGGGGACGCCCCTGCGCGTCGGTTCCCGTCCACCAGTGCTTGGGCAACACGCGCAACTGCCCGATCACCTGGGGCAATTCGCGGTTGCCGGCCTCCGCGAAGGTGAAGGTCACCTCGCGCCGCCCCGTCACCTCGGCTTTCGTCACCGTCTGGTAATACGCGGCCAGCGACGGGCTGTTCTCCTTCTGCACGGTGAAGGACCACACCACGTCCTCGGGGGTGATCGGCTTGCCGTCATGCCAGCGCGCGCCCTCGCGCAGGCGATAGGTGACGGCGGAGAGGTCATCGGAGAGGCGCAAGCCCTCGGCGAGGAGGCCGTAGGAGGAGAACGGCTCGTCGGCCGACTCGGTCATCAGGGTATCGTAGATCTGGGCGATGCCGTTCTCGAGGTCGCCCTTGCGACCCGCCACGACGATGTTGAAGTTGTCGAAGCCCCCCTGGGCCCCGAGGCGCACGAGGCCGCCCTTCGGGGCCGCCGGATCGGCGTAGTCGAAATGCTGGAAGTCGGGCCCGTATTTCGGCTCGCCCATGAGGGTGACGGCGTGGCGCCACGCACCGGATGGGGTCTTCTCGGACGCGGTTGAGCTCGCCGGATCGGGGGCGGCGCGCGCCGCCGGGGTGAGCGTGCAGAGGGCCAGGGAAGCGGCCAGCAATCGTCCGATCAGGGCATGTCGCATCACGATGGGGCGGTCTTTCCGAGTGCGTCCAGGGCCTCCCGCATGCCGTCCGCACGACGACAGCAGGGGGCCGTTCTAGGACGGACGGTGGGGCGGCGCCAAGGGCGCGCATGCGCGCAAGGACGCGCGAGGAGGGCGCGCATCCGCGTTCGGAAAGGCTCGGCGCAAAGGCTTCGAGCCGAAAACGCCAAGGCCACCGCAGTCAAAAGATTTCACGAATAGCGCCGGCCCCCGCTCCCGGGAGGAGAGGGGGCCGGTCGTGCTCTACGCCAACCCGTCGAGGCCTCCGAAAGCACCCGCGGGGGGACGTGTGTATCCAGCAAACGTCCGGGAGAAGTGTTTCACGTTCGCCGGACGCCGATCCGATCGGCGGGAGACGGCCTTACGGTGCCGGCTTCGCGTCAGCCGGCTTGGCCTCGGCCTTCTTCTCGGCCGCCGGCAGGGGGGCGGGGCTGTCGGACAGGGTGCGCAGATAGGCGATGACGTCGGCGCGCTCGGTCGGCGAGGCGATGCCGGCGAACGCCATCTTGGTGCCGGCGGCATAGGCCTTCGGGTTGGTCAGGAAGTGGTCGAGGTCGTCGTAGGTCCAGGTGCCGCCCTTCTCCTTGAGGGCGGCGGAATACTCGAACCCGCTCTCATGGGCCTTCTGGCGCTCGACGACGCCCCAGAGGTGGGGGCCGACCTTGTTCGGGCCGCCCTTCTCGAAGCTGTGGCACGAGGCGCACTTCTTGGTGGCCGATTGGCCCTTCTCGGCGCTGGCGCTGGCGAGACGGATCGGCAGGGGCTCGGCCTTGGCCTCGGGCGCGGCCCCGGCGGCCTTCGCCTCGGGCTCGGGCAGGGCGTAGCCCGCGGCCCCGGCGGGCTTGGGGTGATAGATCAGCTCGGCGACGAATCCGGACCCCACGGCGAACAGGAGTGCGCCGAGCGCAGCACCCGCGACCTTGTTCAGCTCGAAAGAGTCCATTCTCGACAACTCCGGTGCGTCCGTTCGGACGCGCTTGGGGCGGGTCCCGACGCGGGGCGCATCGGACTTTGGAAACGGTCGAGAGTGCTTAGCCGCTGCAGCCCGATCTTGACAATGGCGGCGGTGCCGTCCGCGTAGTCGCAGACGCTGTTCCGTCATTCTTTGGACAGGGGCCGCCCCGGCGGTGTGGCCGCGACGGTGTCGCCATGACAAGGCGCACGCCCGCTGCTAAGCGTGCCTCGCGAAATTCCCGGTCGCCGCAGGCCCTCGCTTCGGGCACGGCGGTGCAGCGGGAATTTCGTGAGAGACACGACGCGCGGGGCCGAGAGACATTCGACCGCCGGCGACGCCCCGGGAGCCATGCGGCGGCCGGCCATCGGAGCGAGTGGCGAACCATGTCCGATCCCCTCATCCTCATTCCCGCGCGCCTCGCAGCGACCCGCTTGCCCGACAAGCCGCTGCTCGACCTCTGCGGCGCGCCGATGATCGTCCATGTCTGGCGTCGGGCCGTCGAGGCCGGTATCGGCCCCGTCGTGGTGGCGACCGACACCCCCGCGATCCGCGACGTCATCGAGGCCGAGGGCGGCATCGCCGTGATGACACGGGCCGACCATCCGTCCGGCTCCGACCGCCTCGCCGAGGCCCTGGAAATCGTCGATCCTCAGGGCAACCACGACGTCGTCGTCAACGTGCAGGGCGACCTGCCGACCATCGACCCGGCCATCATCGGCGCCGCGATCCTGCCGCTCGCCGACAAGGCCGTGGACATCGCCACCCTGTGCGCGGTCATCACCCACGACGCCGAGCGCGACGACCCCAACGTGGTCAAGCTCGTCGGCCACCCCATCAGCCCCCACCGCCTGCGGGCGCTCTACTTCACCCGGGCGCGGGCGCCGTGGGGGGAGGGGCCGCACTACCACCATATCGGCCTCTACGCGTATCGCCGCCGGGCGCTGGCGAAGTTCATGGCGCTGCCGCCCGGAACCCTGGAGGTCCGCGAGAAGCTCGAGCAGCTGCGGGCCCTGGAGGCCGGGATGCGCATCGACGCCATCATCGTCGACGACCTGCCCCTCGGCGTCGACACGCCGGCCGACCTCGAACGCGCCCGGTCCGTGCTGTCCGCCCGGCGCCTGAACTGAACACCGTTACCCGGAAGTCTCCGATGTCCCACCGCACCATCTCCTATCAGGGCGAGCCCGGCGCCAACTCGCACATCCTCTGCGCCCAGGCCTATCCGGACTGGAGCCCGCTCCCCTGCGCGACCTTCGAGGACGCCTTCGCGGCGGTGAACGAGGGCCGCGCCGCCCGCGCGATGATCCCCATCGAGAACTCCATCGCGGGCCGGGTCGCCGACATCCACCACCTCATCCCGACGGCGCGCCTGCACATCGTGGCCGAGCACTTCCTGCCGATCCATTTTCAACTGATGGTGCTACCGGGGACGAAGGCGGAGGCGCTCAAGACCGTGCACAGCCACGTCCACGCGCTCGGCCAGTGCCGCAAGATCATCCGGCGCCTCGGGCTCCGCGCCGTCGTGGCCGGCGACACGGCGGGGGCCGCCCGCGAGGTGGCCGAGGCCGGCGATCCGACCCGCGGCGCCCTGGCCCCGGCCCTGGCGGCCGAGGTCTACGGCCTCGAGATCGTGGCGCGCAACGTCGAGGACGAGAGCCACAACACCACGCGATTCGTGGTGTTCGCCCCCGAACCCGAGACGCCGGAGCCGAACGCGGCTCCCTGCGTCACGAGCTTCGTCTTCCGGGTGCGCAACATCCCGGCGGCCCTCTACAAGGCGCTCGGCGGCTTTGCCACCAACGGCGTCAACATGTCGAAGCTCGAGAGCTACATGGTCGAGGGCCAGTTCTCCGCGACCCAGTTCTACGCCGAGGTCGACGGCCACCCCGAGGAGCCGGGCCTCGCCCGCGCCCTCGAGGAACTCGCGTACTTTTCGCGGGAGGTGCGGATCATCGGCACCTATCCGGCCGATCCCTACCGCGAGGTGAGCCGGCTGGCGGCGGAGTAGGGGACTCCGAGAACCAGCCCCCTCGAACCGGACCAAGCGAGATGCCCGACACGTCAGACACGACGCCCTACCTGTTCGAGCTCCACCATGGCTCGACCGTCCTTCGGATCGCCGACGATTGGAGCGGACACGTTCTGATCGAACGCATCTACAACGGTTTGCGCGAGGCACGGGCCCTGCGCGATAGCGGACTGACGCCGTTGGCGCCGCCCGCCATCGGCAGTGAGGCCGAGAGCCTGATGATCGAGGCCGCCCTGTTTCACGGGTTCCGCCAGGTGGGCGACACGCCGACCTATCAGGCCACCGCCCAGCAGATCGCGGCCCTGATCGTCGCGGCACGCGAGCAGGGACGGATCGACGGGGCACGAGGCATCGACCCCAAGGCGTGAACGAGCCCCGGCCACCGATATCGGTGCGTACGCCGGCCGAGGCCGGCGGGCGAAGAATCAGCCGCCCCGGCTCGTCAGGGCGAGGCCGGCGGTCCGGCAGATGTCCCTGGCGGGTTCGTTGAGGATGGTTTGCGCCGCCGGGACGTCGCGCCCGGTCATTCGGCTCTGGATCGGGGAGGGCGCGGCGGCCGACGCATACGCCAGGACGGTGGCGGACGGGCTCGGCTCGGGGGCGCCTGGCCTGTCGAAGCTGCCGGGCTTGCGCTTCTCGTAGAAGACGTTGCCGCCGGCCGCGGCGACGTAGTGCATGTTGGGATAGGGGAAGCGCAGGCCGGCCGTGTGGAAGTGCATGGCCCGGCCCACCTTCGGGTGACGCTGCCCGTCGAGGACCGCGTCGGCCACCTCGGCCACCTTCGGCAGGTCCCGGGCTGCCATGGGCTTGGTCAGCACGCCCGGGGCGAATTGCCGGGGCTGACCGACCACCGAACAGATCCCGGACCCCGGCGGCGCCGCCTCCACGCGGTTCATCACCACGGTGCCGACGGCGAGCAACCCGTCGCGGTCGCTGCGGTTCGATTCGAAATACATGGCCCGCCCGAGGCAGTCGCGCTCCGCATCGGTGGCGGCAACGGGCCGGGCCGCGAGGGATCCGGTGGCAAGGGAGCCGGTGGTCGTGGGGGACTGGCAGGCGCCAAGGCTTGGGAGCGTCAGAAGAAGACCGAGGACAGACCCTGTTTTCGTCACCCAAGAATCCCGTACCCAAGAACCCCGCGCCCAAGAACCCTGCGCCCAAGAACCCTGCATGCCGTCTCGCTCCATGATGGTGTGCTCGCCCGGCTCACGGCGCGGAGGCGATCCCGTACGGCCAGGCTTGGCCGAGAGTGCGGTGATTTTCGGGCGCGGCCCGGTTCAGGCGGCCTTGGTCCGGACGGGGCCGACCAGGGCGGGGGCGGCCTCCGCCGCCGGGGCCACGGCGGGGAATTCGAGGATGCGCAGGGCCGGCGCCGCGGGCTCGACCGGGGTCGGTTCGGCCAGGACCGGTTCGGCCATGGTGGGCTCGGCCGGGGTCGACTCGATCAGGACCGGCTCGGCCACGGTCGGCTCGTCTACAGTCGGCGGGACGTGGGCGGGCTCCGACGCGGCTTCGAGGTCCGGTGCAGGCGCCGGGCGCGACTGCGCAAACAGAGCGGCCCCCGCCTTGGCGCCGGCGGCCTTCATCAGGGTCGCCTCGCCGCAGGTTGCGGCCATGTGCAGGCCGAGGTCGAGCAGACGCTCGCGCTCGACGCAGTAGGCCGCGACGCGGGCACGGGCATATTCCGTCATGCCGGCCACGAGGGTGTCGAGGTCGGCGCCGCGCGCCCGGTACAGGGCGGTGATCAGCTCGACGGGAATCGGGTACTTCGCCAGGGTCGGCGTGGTCGGCCGGAGGGGGGAGGCAGCCATCGCGGGTCCAATCACTGTGCGGAAGCGCCAGTTCGACCCGGTTTGGTTAACAAACGCTTAGCGCCGGCCGCCGGCTATTCCCGCTTGATCACCCGGTCGACCACGAGGTCGGACCAGAAACCGGGCCGGAAATCGCGCTTGAGCGCCTCCGGATCGTAGACGGTCTCGACCCAGGTGAGAAAATCAAGGCCGTGCGCCTCGCCCTCGCGCAGGTAGCGCTCGAAGAACGCATCGAGGATACCGGTCTTGGCGAAGCGGAAATGGCCGTAGCGGGCCGAGAGCTGGGCCAGGGCCTCGGCGACGGGCCGCCCCTCGTGCAGGATGAGGTAGAGGACGGCGCCCATGCCGGCCCGGTCGGCGCCCGACTTGCAATGCATCATCGCCGGGTATTCGACGCTCGCGAAGAAGTCCTTGGCCGCCAGGATCGTCTCGCGGGACGGGGCCTCGCGCGAGCGCAGGACGAACTCGACCAGGGTCAGGCCCTGGCGTTCGCATGCTTCGCGCTGGAGCGGCCAGGAGCCGTGCTCGCGTCCGCCTCGCAGCGAGATCACCGTGCGCACGCCCTGGCGCTTGAACCAGGCGAGCTGGTGCGGGCTCGGCTGGGCCGAGCGCCACAGCTTACCCTGGCCCACCCGGTGCCGGTTGAGATAGGCGAGGCGGAACACGCCGTGATCCACCAGCAGCATGTTTGCCCAGGCTTTCGCCCGCGAGACCGGGCCGGCGATGGGCCGCTCGAACCGGGCGATGCGGGCCATGCGGCGCGCATAGCGGGTCTCGGGCTTCAGGAATCGCTTGAACACGGTGCGGGGACGTCGCGGCTCTGCGGTGGGGAGTCCGGCATCTAACAGGCAGGCCCCGGCCGGGCAAACGGCGCGGCATCGGTCTTGCTCGGTTCCGCCTTGCCTTCGCCCGGATCGTCGTCTCCGATGCGTGGGTCTGGGAGCCAAGACGTCGCGCGCGGGGATCCGCCATGAGCACGAGCACCATCAGCATTCGTCGCGCCCGCTCCACGGATGCCGACCGCCTGTCGGATGTCTTCGAGGAGACCTGGCGCGAGGCCTATCGTGGCCTCATCCCGGGCGTGTCCCTGGAGCGGATGATCGCCCGGCGCGGGTCGCCGTGGTGGCTCGGGGCGGCGCAGCGCCGGCGTCCCCTCGTGGTGGTGGAAACGGGGGCGGGCGTCGTCGGCTACGCCGTCTACGGGCCGGCCCGGGGGCGCGGCCTCGACGCGGCGGGTGAGATCGACGAACTCTACATCCTGCCCACCCACCAGGGCCTCGGCCTCGGCCGGCGGCTGTTCCGCGCCGTGCGCAACGACCTGCACGACCACGGCCTGCACAGCCTCGGCCTCTGGGCGCTCGCGGGCAACGACCGGGCGGAAGCGTTCTATCTCGGGCTCGGCGCCGCGATCGCCGGACAGGTCAGGGACAGCATCGCCGGCGCCGTGCTACCGAAGGTCGGCTACCGCTTCACCTGACTCCTCCACTCGCGAAATCGGCTGGTCCTCCCCATGTCCCACCGAGGCATCGGGCCGGGGGAGCGCCAATGGACGTCAACGGGCAACGGGCCGTCACCGCGCGGGACTGGGACGCGCGCGTCGCGCGCCTCACGGAAAAGATGCCGGCCAGTCTCGCCAAGGCCCTGGCCTGGCTGCGCGAGCCGTCCCGGCGGATCGTACGGATCGCGGCGGCGCTCCTGTTCATCCTCGGCGGCGTGTTCTCGATCCTGCCGGTCCTCGGCCTGTGGATGCTGCCCGTGGGGCTGGCACTCCTGAGCGAGGACATTCCCGGCCTGAAGGTCCCCCTGGAGCGCAGCGCCCGCTGGATCGTCGCGACCTGGGAACGGGTGACGGCGCGGTTCCGGCGGCGGGGGCCGGGGGCATGATAATCCCCGCCAAACGTAGCCGTACGGTGGAGCGAGTGATTTCCTTGGTGCGACAACGGCCTTAAGAGACGCCTGGAGAGGCCTCTGCGGCCCGAAGCCCACGGGAGAAACAGCCCATGATCATCGACAATGTCTCGATCGGAAAGAACGCCCCCGACGACGTGAACGTCATCATCGAGGTTCCGATCGGCGGCGACCCGATCAAGTACGAGATGGACAAGGAATCCGGCGCCCTCGTGGTCGATCGGTTTCTCTACACGGCGATGCATTATCCGGGCAATTACGGCTTCATCCCCCACACTCTCTCGGGTGACGGCGACCCGTGCGACGTGCTCGTGGCCAACACCCGCGCCATCGCGCCCGGCGCCGTCATGAGCGTGCGCCCCGTCGGCGTGCTGGTGATGGAGGACAATGCCGGCGAGGACGAGAAGATCATCGCCGTGCCCTCGCGTCACCTCACCATGCGGTACGACCGGGTCGAGAACTATACCGACCTGCCCGACATCACGATCCACCAGATCCAGCACTTCTTCGAGCACTACAAGGATCTCGAGCCCGGCAAGTGGGTGAAGATCGTGCGCTGGGGCGACAAGGCCGAAGCCCATCGCCTCATCCACGAAGGCATCGAGCGCGCCAAGGCGCAGAAGGCCTGAGAGGGCCACAAGCTGGGGGGGGGCCGGCAGGCTCCCCCGACACGCGCCGACGGAACGATTCCGTCGGAATCCCGGATGCGAAGGACGGTGCGGACGGCTCTACAAGTCCTGCCCGCGCAGCAGCCTCGGCCCGTCGCCGCGCAGGGCTGAAGCCTGCCCGATGAACAGACGCTTGAGGCCGGGCAGGCGGTCCACGAGACCGAGACCGAGGTCGCGCGCGAGGCGCACCGGCAGGGCGTCCGTGGAGAACAGGCGGTTGAGGCCGTCGGTCATCGCCCCCATGGCGAGGGTCTCGAACCGGCGGTCGCGCTCGTAAGCCCGCAGCACGTCGGGGGCGCCGGGATCGAGGCCGAGGCGCAGGGCATCGGTGACGGCCTCCGCAAGGGACGCCGCGCCAGCGAGACCGAGGTTGAGCCCCTGGCCGGCGATGGGGTGAATGACGTGGGCGGCGTCGCCCAGAAGCGCCAGCCGCTCGGCCCGGAACCGGCGCGCGAGGCCGAAGGCGAGGGGATGGGCGCTCGGCCCCGCTTCGAGCACGAGGCGGCCGAGGCCGTGCCCGAATCGCCGTTCGATCTCGCCCAAGGTCTCGTCCGGGCCGCCCCCCAGCAGGGCGGCCACGTCCGCCGTCCGCTCGGTCCAGACGATGGACGAGCGATGGCCGAGCGCCCCCCCGTCGACGAGGGGCAGGATGGCGAAGGGTCCGCTCGGCAGGAAGTGCTCGTAGGCGCGTCCCCCGTGGGGGTGCTCGTGCCCGACGGTCGCGACGATGCCCGATTGCGGATACGACCAGCCGACCCAGCCGATGCCGGCGGCCTCGCGCAGGCGTGAGCGCGCGCCGTCCGCCGCCACGAGGAGACTCGCGGAGAGCGACGTCCCATCCGTCCGGACGAGATCGATGGCCTCGCCCACGGGATCGGCGGCGGTGATCCCGACGGGATCGAGGGCCACGCCCGCCGCCGCGCAGGCCGCGAGCAGCGCGGCGACGAGGGGTTCGGCCTCGACCATATGGGCGAAGAGCTCACCGGCTTTTGCATCCTGAGCGAAGGTGAGGAAGACCGGCCGGACGGGATCCGTGAGCCGGCTGTCGCTCACCGCCATGTCGCGGATCGGCTCGGCCGCCGCCGACACCCCGTCCCAGATCCCGAGGCGCTCGAACATCCGTCGCCCGCCGGCCGCCACGGCGTAGGCCCGGCCGCGATGGCGCGCCGTCCCGGACGCGAGACCGGGATCACAGACGGTGACGGCGAGCGCGGGACCGTGAGCCTGCTTCAGCGCGACGGCGAGGCTGAGCCCCGGGATCCCGGCGCCCGCCACCACCACCCTGCGCTGCCGCGATCCGCCCATCTCAGGTCCCCGTCTCGTGTCTCACCGGAGTGCCACTCCCGGCGCCGGAGGGCAACGCATGGCGACCGCCCGGGGCAGCGTCATCGTCACCCGCCGATTCGCACGTCACCGCCCGGCCCCCGCATGGATCGCGGCGCCGGGGCTTGCTAAAGCCGGCCCCTTCCTCCCTCGCGACCGAGGACGCCGCATGACAGGCATCGTCACCGAACTCCTCGAGATCCTTGACCTCGCGCCCCTGGGGCGGGACCAGTTCCGGGGGCACAGCCTGCAGACGGGCTGGTTCCGCGTTTTCGGGGGCCAAGTGGTGGCCCAGGCCCTGGTGGCGGCCTCCCGCACGGTGCCGGAGACGCGCCCGCCCCACTCCCTGCACGCCTATTTCCTTCTCGGCGGCGACCCGAAGGCACCCATCGACTACGCCGTCGAGCGCATCCGCGACGGCGGCAGCTTCGCCACCCGCCGGGTCGTTGCGAGCCAGCACGACCGGGCGATCTTCGCCATGTCGGTCTCCTACCACGACGCCCAGACGGGCGTGTCCCATCAAGCCGCCATGCCGGACGTGCCGCCGCCCGAGGCCGTGGCCGAAGCCCCCGCCGCCGCCGCGCAGGCGGCCCGCGACGGCGCGGCGATCCCGGCACCGATCCTCTCCTATTTCGGCCAGAAGCGCCCCATCGAGCTGCGCCCCGTCGAGATCGAGCGGTATCTCCGCCGTGCCCCGCGCGATCCGCGCTTCCATGTCTGGATGCGCGCCGTCGACCGCCTGCCCGACGACCCCGCCATCCACCGGGCGGTCCTCGCCTACGCCTCCGACATGACGCTCTTGGACGCCACCCTGATCCCGCACGGACAGACGGTGTTCGACGGGGAGATCCAATCGGCGAGCCTCGATCATGCCCTGTGGCTGCATCGCCCGTTCCGGGCCGACGAATGGCTGCTCTACGCCCAGGACAGTCCGAGCGCCGACGGCGCGCGCGGCTTCGCCCGTGGACAGATCTTTTCGCGGGACGGCACCCTGGTGGCCTCCGTCGCCCAGGAGGGCTTGATCCGACCGCGCCACGCGACGCCGTAGGCCGGATAACCCAGTCATCAGGACGAGCCCGCGTGTGGGACCAGAGGGCTCGCGGGTCGATGTTTTGCCTATTCACGCGCCAATATGCCTCTATATTGCGCAAACTTGGCCGTAATTGCGCACGCATCCGAGTCAGTATCAGAGCAGTTTCTAGGCACGCGAGCACAACGGCGAAAAGTTCCCGTTGGCATAGTCCTTGAATGAAGCGGGCCAAGCGTCCGGGTCACTCCGATCCGCGCTGTCAGCCTGACCGGTCGGATCGCGACGCGAGAGCGCGCCGGCCGGACACCAACTCGGGACAAGGGGGCGCCGCCCATGAAAATCGTGATGGCTATCATCAAGCCGTTCAAGCTCGAGGAGGTCCGGGATGCCCTGACCGGCATCGGCGTGCACGGCCTCACCGTCACCGAGGTGAAGGGCTACGGCCGCCAGAAGGGCCACACCGAGATCTACCGCGGTGCCGAATACGCCGTGAGCTTCCTGCCCAAGCTGAAGATCGAGGTGGCGGTGGCCTCCGATCTCACCGGCAGCGTCATCGACGCCATCGCGGCGGCCGCCCGCACGGGCCAGATCGGCGACGGCAAGATCTTCGTGCTGCCCCTCGAGAAGGCCGTACGCATCCGCACCGGCGAGACCGACGTCGACGCCCTCTAGGCCGACGGCAGCGCGTCCAGCCCGCTTCCGGGCCTGGGGAGAGCCGGGCCGTCGGCCCCCGCCCTGATCGTTTCAACCCAGCATCACACAGCGACCGGGAGTCCTGTTTCCATGAAGCTTCGCAACGCCCTGGCCCTCGGGATGGGAGGCGCCGCCCTGGCGCTCCTGTTCATCGAGCCATCCCTCGCGCAGTCGCCGACGACGGAGGCCGTGCCGGCCGCCGCGAGCGCCGCGCCGGTTCCGAACAAGGGCGACACCGCCTGGATGCTCATCTCCAGCGCCCTCGTGCTGCTGATGGTCGTGCCCGGCCTCGCCCTGTTCTACGGCGGCCTCGTGCGCACCAAGAATATGCTCTCGGTGTTGACGCAGGTGTTCGCCATCGCGTGCATCTCCTGCCTCCTGTTCGTGATCTTCGGCTACAGCCTCGCCTTCACCAACGGCGGCGGCCTCAACGACTTCGTCGGCGGCTTCTCGAAGGCCTTCCTGAAGGGCATCGACCCGAACTCCACGGTCGCCACCTTCTCCAACGGCGTCGTGATCCCCGAATACGTCTACATCTGCTTCCAGATGACGTTCGCGATGATCACCCCGGCCCTCATCGTCGGCGCCTTCGCCGAGCGGATGAAGTTCTCCGCCCTCGTGGTGTTCATGATCCTCTGGACCACGCTCATCTATTTCCCGATGGCCCACATGGTCTGGTACTGGGGCGGCCCGGACGCCGTCGGCAACGCCGCCAAGGCGCTGGCCGCAGCGACGGACGACGCCTCGAAGGCGACCGCCCAGGCGGCCCTCGACGCGGTCAACGCCGATGCCGGCCTGCTCTTCAAGTGGGGCGCCCTCGACTTCGCGGGCGGCACCGTGGTGCACATCAACGCCGGTATCGCAGGCTTCGTCGGCTGCCTCATGCTCGGCAAGCGCATCGGCTACGGCCGTGACCTCCTCGCTCCGCACTCCCTGACCATGACCGCCATCGGCGCCTCGCTGCTCTGGGTCGGCTGGTTCGGCTTCAACGCCGGCTCCAACCTCGAGTCCAACGGCACCGCCGCCATGGCCATGCTCAACACCTTCGTGGCCACCGCCGCCGCCGCCCTCTCCTGGCTGTTCGTGGAGTGGATGCTGAAGGGCAAGCCGTCGCTCCTCGGCATGCTGTCGGGCGCCATCGCGGGTCTCGTCGCCGTCACCCCGGCCGCCGGTTTCGCCGGCCCGATGGGCTCCATCGTCCTCGGCCTCGCGGCCGGCGCCGTGTGCTTCATCATGTGCTCCACGGTGAAGAACGCGCTCGGCTACGACGACTCCCTCGACGTGTTCGGCGTCCACTGCATCGGCGGCATCCTCGGCGCCATCGCGACGGGCATCCTCGTCAATCCCGATCTCGGCGGCGTCGGCCTGCCGGACTACGCCTCGAAGCCCGGTGAACTTGCGGTCGGCCCCTACGAGATGGCCGCCGCCGTGCTCAGCCAGGTCAAGGCCGTCGGCTTCACCATCCTGTGGTCCGGCATCGGCTCCGCCATCCTGTACAAGCTCGTCGATCTCACCATCGGCCTGCGCGTGACCCAGGACGAGGAGCGCGAGGGCCTCGACATCGCCGATCACGGCGAGCGCGCCTACAACTACTAGGATCGTCCACGCCCCGGTCCTGCCCGGGATCGGAAAAGCGAGAGGCCCCGGATCCTCCGATCCGGGGCCTTTTTCGTGTGCCTCCCGTTTTGGCCCCCTGGGGGCCCTGGCCGCCGGCTGACTTAAACCGACATTAACTTTGCGGCCGTTAGCGTTACCGGATCGTTCCCCCATCGCGTCTGGTACAGCATGCGCTCGCTTCGCCGTTCCGCATCGCCCTACGACACGTTCGTCGACAGCTTTCGCCCCTTCCTGGCCAAGCGGATGACGGAGTTGGGCGGTCTCATCCTGTTTGCCGGCGCGACGGCGCTCACCGTCGCCCTGGCGACGTGGTCCATCGACGATCCGAGCCTGAACCACGCCACCGATCACGCCGCCCACAACGTGCTGGGCACCGGCGGGGCGGTGATGTCCGACCTCGCCATGCAGCTCCTCGGGCTCGGCTCCCTCGCCCTCGTGCTGCCGCCGGCCCTGTGGGGGCTGCAGCTCATGCGAGCGCGCGCCCTGCCGCGCGGGGGCCTGCGCATCACCCTGTGGATCATCGGCTTCTTCTCGGCGAGCGCCGTCGCGAGCGCCCTGCCGTCGACGGCGCGCTGGCCCCTGCCGACGGGCCTCGGCGGGGTCGCGGGCGATGCCCTGATCCATGCCGCCCGCACCATCGTGGGCATCGTCGCGTCGCCCGCCGCCGCGCTCGTCGGGTTCCTGTTCGCCGGCATCGCCATCCTCAGCCTCACGGGCGCCTGCCGCGTCGGCGACGTGCCGGACGAGGAGGAGGAGGAGCCCCTGCATCCCGTCCGCCCGGCCCGGCGCGTGCGGGCCGACGGCCGGTACGAGGAGGACGAGCCGAGCCTCGGGATCGTGTCCCTCGGCGCCCTGGCGCAGATGCTCATGGGGGGCCGTGCGGCTGTCGCCGCCCGCGTCGAGACCTGGCGCGAGGGACGTGCCGCTCAGGCGGAGCTGTCGCATGACGGCGCCTCGCCGGCCCTGGCCGCCCGCCGCGCCTTCTCGGACGAGCCGCAGCCCTGGGAGGCGCTTGCGCCGCAGGGCGCCCGCCGCGAGCCGGTGTTCGACGGCGAGGAGGCTCCCACGCGGCGGGACCCCGCGGCGACGCGACGGACCGCCCCCATCCTTCACGACGACGAGCCCGACGATGGCGGCGAAACGGTGTTCGCCGAGGAACCGACGGTGGCCGCTCCGGACGCGCGCTCGCGCGTCGCGCCCCCTCCGGCGCCGCCCGTGCCCCAGCGCCGTCCCGCACCGGCGCCGCCGCACAATCCGGGCGTCTACGCCGTTCCGCCCCTCGGCCTGCTGGCCGAGCCACCCCTCGTTTCGCCCTCGGCCCAGGTCTCCTCGGAGGCGCTGGAACAGAACGCCACCCTGCTCGAGGCCACGCTGAGCGATTTCGGCGTGCGCGGCGACATCCTGGCCGTGCGCCCGGGCCCCGTCGTGACCCTCTACGAACTCGAGCCGGCGCCCGGTACCAAGTCGAGCCGCGTCATCTCGCTGGCCGACGACATCGCCCGCTCCATGTCCGCCGTCTCGGCCCGCGTCGCCGTGGTGCCAGGCCGCAACGCCATCGGCATCGAACTGCCGAACACGCGCCGCGAGACCGTGTACCTGCGCGAACTTCTCGCCTCCGTCGACTTCGCCGAGACGAAGCAGAGCCTCGCCCTGTGCCTGGGCAAGAACATCGGCGGCGAGCCGATCATCGCCGATCTCGCCCGGATGCCGCACCTGCTGGTCGCCGGAACCACGGGCTCGGGCAAGTCGGTGGCCATCAACACCATGATCCTCAGCCTGCTCTACCGGATGACGCCGGAGGAGTGCCGCCTGATCATGGTCGATCCGAAGATGCTCGAACTCTCCGTCTACGACGGCATTCCGCACCTGCTCTCCCCCGTCGTCACCGACCCGAAGAAGGCGGTCATCGCCCTCAAATGGGCCGTGCGCGAAATGGAGGAGCGCTACAAGAAGATGTCCAAGGTCGGCGTGCGCAACATCGACGGGTTCAATGCGCGCCTTGCCGAGGCGCGCGGGCGCGGCGAGATCCTGACCCGGACCGTGCAGACCGGGTTCGACCGGGAGACGGGCGAGGCCGTCTACGAGAACGAGGAGATGGACCCCACGCCGCTGCCCTACATCGTCATCGTGGTCGACGAGATGGCCGACCTGA
>Ga0182232_1000022_pt1 | contig 67257 bp, 62 predicted proteins | sample G6R1MG_30_FD_155484 | JGI IMG/M metagenome (GOLD analysis project Ga0182232, IMG submission 155484) | Phyllosphere microbial comminities from miscanthus, Michigan, USA - G6R3_NF_07NOV2016_LD2 MG | ecosystem: Host-associated > Plants > Phyllosphere > Phylloplane/Leaf | place: USA: Michigan... | reverse complement strand
GTCTTCAAGCGACGGGCGTCAAGCCCGCAGGAGGGCCGCGAACAGAACGGCGAGGGTGGCGAAGGCTCCGCTCGCCGAGGCGATCACCAGGGCACTCGGATGCGGCCCAGACAGAAACGTGTAGTGCGTGTCCTCGCGGGCGCCGTTGCGCACCCCGCGGTGTCCCGCCGTCCATTCCAAACGCGTTCCCATCGGGTTCCCCGTGCCTGCCATGACGGACAGCAGGCGCCGGGGGCATTGAACGAGGGGTAAATCCGAGCGGGCGAGTCAGGATCGTCCTCAATGCGGGCTTAAGAGGGCTCGCCGAACGCCCGCCGCACCGGGCGGATCAGAGCGCGCGGTCGAAGCGCAGCTCACCCTTCTGGCTCTTGATGACGAGCTGCGAACCGACGAGGTCCCACTGCCCCGCCGTGCGCAGCGCGATGAAGAAATCCTGTTCGCTGGCGCCGAGGCCCTTGTCGCAGGGCTTCTTGGTCAGGGCCAGGGGTCCGACGGCGAGGTGCTGATCCTTCAGGGGGAAGGCGGTGGCCGCGAAGGTGTTGCAGCCGCCGTAGCCGCGCGCGCGGTATTGCTTGTCGATGATGAAGCTCGGACGGTCGTTTCCGGTGAACGACTTGCCGTTGAGGCTCACGGCGGTCCAGGTGGCGTCGAGGGGAAAGATCTTTTCCTGCGCCTTGGCGGCGGGAACGTACTGCTTCTTCTCCGGTTTCTCCCGGGCGTCCTTGCCGAAACCCGTGACGTTGCCGCCCATCTGGGCCTGCACCCGGGTCGCGGTGACAACCGCACTGGACGCGATGGCGCCGGCCATTGCGGCAATCAGGATCGCTCTCATCCTCGGGCCCCTTCTTCGGTTCAAGCGCCAGGCGACTCACGGCGCCGCGGCGTCGGTGGGCGACGTTCGCCCGCCCCGACGGTCAAGATCTCATCGCGGAGCGAGCGTGTCCTCGCGCCATTCCGATAAGATTCCAGCGCAAATATGGTCAAGGCCGGGGTAACGACGATTCCGGGCTATCCCGCCCCATCGCACGGTCCGGCGTTGAACGAAGAGCGCGATCCTCCGTTGTCGTCGAGGCAAGGCCGATGGCTGGAATGGACACGAGAGGTATCACGGTGGTGGGATCGGACGAGGGCGGAGCGAGCGGCATGACGACCAACACCATGAGTCCGGCGCAGTCCCGCGCCGCCCGCGCCCTGCTCGACTGGTCGCCAGCCGACCTCGCGGCCAAGGTCGGCCTGAGCGAGGACGTGGTGACGGGCTTCGAATCGGGCGGGATCGAGCTGGCCTCGGGACAGGTCGAGGCCCTGCGCAGCGCCCTGATGCAGGCTGGGGCGGTGTTCGCGGAGGACGGCTCGAACGGCGTCCGCCTCGGGACGCGGGGCGGCGACGAAGGCACCCGCCTCGGCGCTCTCACCACGGAGAACGATCGCTAAGGCGAAGGGACGGTACCCGCCGGCCGGCCTCCCCGAAAAACGTCAGCGTCCCGTGGCCAGGGCCTTGAGATCATGGCCGGGATCGGCGGCCGCGGCCGGGGTGAGGGCGAGCCCCTGGGCGAGGATGCGCCGGGCGGCCATGTGGTCGCCGGGCCGGTCCACGGTCTCGACGGCGCTGAGGCGTCCGTCGCGGAAGCGGAACACGCAGAGGCCCGCCGGGACGGGACGCACCACGCTCGTATCCGCCGGGGCCGCGAGCCCGGCGATCTGCAGCTTGTGCGGTCCTTGATCGCTCCAGAACCACGGCACCGCATCGTAGACCGCGGGACGCCCAGTGAGGCGGGCGGCGAGGCAGCGGCCTTGGTCGAGGGCGTTCTGAACGGATTCGATCCGGACCGGGGCCCCGTCGGCGAACCGGCTCGGCGCGCGGGCGCAATCGCCGATGGCGGAGATCGCCGGATCGTCGGTGGCGAGGACCGCGTCGACGTGGATGCCATCGCCCACGGCGAGCCCCGCCGCCTCGGCCAGCTCCTGGTTCGGCACCACGCCGATGCCGACGAGGACGAGATCGGTTGCGATGGCGCTGCCGTCGCCCAGGCGCACGGCCGTGGCCCTGCCCTCCCCTTCGATGGCGACAACGCCGGTTCCGAACAGGAAACGTACGCCAGCCCCCGCGTGGGCGCGGGTGAAATACGCCGCCGTTTCGGCCGAGACCGCCCGCGCCATGGGGCGGTCGGCCGCCTCGATCACCGTGACGGCGAGCCCCCGCGCGGCACAGATGCCGGCGAATTCGAGGCCGATGAAACCGGCGCCCACGATGACGACGGACCGGGCCTCCGGAAGGGCGGCCTTCAGCCGGTCCGCGTCCGCCCGGCTGCGCAGCTGGAACACGCCGCCCAGCCCGGCGCCCGGCACGGGTAACGCCCGGTTGCGCGTCCCCGTGGCGAGGACGAGGTGATCGTAGGCCACCGCCTCTCCGTCCGCGCAGAGGAGGCGCCTGCCGGGTCGGTCGATGGCGACGGCGCGCAGGCCGGGGCGATGGTGGATGCGATGATCGTCGAAATAGGCGGCCGGGCGCAGTTCGAGACCGGACGCGGTGATCTTGTCGGCCAGGTAAGCCTTCGACAGGGGCGGTCGCTGGTAGGGCAGGTCTGACTCGTCGCCCACGAGGGTGATGGGATCGGCGTAACCGGCCTCGCGCAGGGATGCGGCGAGCTGGAAACCGGCCTGACCGGCGCCCACGATCACGACACCGGCGCTCATGCCTCGAACTCCGCGGTGACCGCCGAGACCCGTGGCGTCAGGGCGATCTGGGGCAGCCAGCGCCCGCCGTCCTTGACCACGTAATCCCAGCACGCGGCGGCGGCGGGACCGAGCACCTTGTCGGCCCGGCGCACGGCGTACCAGTCGCGCCGGATCGGCAGGCCCTGGACGTCGAGGAGAACGAGGCGTCCGCTCCCGAGCTCGGCCGCCACCGTGTGGGCCGAGATGAGGGCGATGCCCAGGCCCGCCATCACCGCCTGCTTGATGGTTTCATTGGAGCCCGAATCGATCCCGAGGCGGGCACGCTTGATCATGACGCCGTGCATGAACTCCTCGAACACCGTGCGGGTGCCCGAACCCTCCTCGCGCACGAGGAAGGATTCCTGGGCCAGATCCTCGCGGCTCAATCCGGTCCGCCCGGCCAGGGCGTGGCTCGGGGCGGCGACGACCACGATGGGATGGACCCCGAAGGTCTCGGCCTCTATGGCGAAATCGCGCGGCGGCCGGCCCATGATGGCGAAATCGATGTCGTAGTTGCGCAGGGCCTCGACCATGTTGCCCCGGTTGCCCACGGCGAGGTTGATCTCGACGGCCGGGTGATGCCCGACGAAGCCCGAGATGATGCCGGGCGCGAAATACTTCGCCGTGGAGACCACGCCCATGGCGACCCGGCCGCCGGCGCCGCCCTTCAGAGTTTCCAGCCGGTCGGCGCAGGTTTCCAGCACGGTGTTGATGCTGTCGATGGCCCACAGCATCTCCCGACCGGCATCCGTGGGGCGTAGCCCCGTGGGCGTCCGGTCGAACAGCAGCAGGCCCGCCTCCTCCTCCAATTGGCGGATGCGCGCGTAGAGGGCGGCCGAGGTCACGTTGAGTTCCTGGGCGGCTCGGGTCATCGTGCCCAACCGGGCGACGGCCGCGACGGCCTGGAGCTGCTTCAAGGAAAGGTTGCGCATCAGGCGGTTTTAGTTTTTTTGGAACTGCCCGCAAGTTTTTTCAAATCCCTGTTTCGTCGAAGGCCGCGCCGCCTGGCGCACCGGTTTCGTGAGGAAGCTTCCTCCGATGCTCTGGTTGACTCCGGCCCTCTCGTGGCAAGGAAGCGGGAACGCGAAGGGGCCGACGGCCCGCTTCGGGACGACGCATGTTCGAGGGAAGGTGAGCCCATGTCGACGGAATCTTTTGAGATCGGGTCTCGCCTGGATGCGTGCCTCGCCGCCGCCGTCGCCGCCGACCCGGCGCTCGCCGATGTCGCCCGGGTGATCGCGGCCTGCGCCGCTGCCGCCATCGAGGTCAGCACCGTGATCGGGCGCGGGGCGCTCGCCGGCGACCTCGCGGCGCAGGGCGAGCAGAATAGCGACGGCGACGTTCAAAAGTTCCTCGACGTCTTCGCCCACGAGCGCTTCACCGAAGCCCTGCGCGGCGCCCCCGTCGCGGAGGTCGCCTCCGAGGAGGCCGAGGGTGTGATGCTCCTCAACCCCGGCGCGCCGCTGGCGGTGGCCATCGATCCCCTCGACGGTTCGTCGAACATCGGCGTCAACATGGCGGTGGGCTCGATCTTCGGCATCCGCCCCACGGCCTCGACGCCCGAGAATCCCCTCGGCTCCTTCACGGGGCCCGGCACGCTCCAGCGCGCCGCCGGTTTCGTCACCTACGGGCCGGCGACCTCCCTCGTGCTCACCCTCGGCCACGGCACCCAGACCTACACCCTCGACCGGGCGGAGGGCGTCTTCCGCCTTACCCATCCGCGCATGGAGGTGGTGCCGAGCGCCAAGGAATACGCCATCAATGCCTCCAACGCCCGTCACTGGGACCCGCCCGTGAAGGCCTATATCGAGGATTGCCTGCGCGGCGCAGAGGGTCCGCTCGACAAGGACTTCAACATGCGCTGGCTCGGCTCCCTGGTGTCCGACGCCCAGCGCGTGCTCCTGCGCGGCGGCGTGTTCCTGTATCCGGGCGACAGCCGCAAGGGCTACGCCCAGGGACGCCTGCGCCTCCTCTACGAGGCCGCCCCCATCGCCTTCCTGATGGAGCAGGCGGGGGCCGGCGCCATCGACGGCGAGCGCCGCATCCTCGACATCTGCGCGGGCGCCATCCACGAGCGCGTGCCTCTGATCTTCGGTTCGCAGGAAGACGTGGCGTGCGTGGCGAAGTACTATGACGGCCGCAACCCAGCCGCCGGCCGCTCGCCCCTGTTCGGGCAGCGGGGCCTGATGCGCAGCTAAGGGTTCAGGGCCGCCGGTCACAGCGCATGTCGTCGCGTCATCCCATCATCTCGGTCACCGGCTCGTCGGGATCCGGCACCACCTCGGTGCGCAACACCTTCGAGCAGATCTTCCGCCGCGAGGACGTGAGTGCGGTCTATATCGAGGGCGACGCGTTCCACGCCCTCGACCGGATCGCCATGCGCAAAGCCATGGCGGCCGAGCCGACGCTCAGCCACTTCGCCCCGCGCGCGAACCTCCTTCCCGAACTCGAGGAGGTGTTCCGTACCTATGGCGAATCGGGCACGGGGCGCACCCGGCACTACGTCCACGACGCGGCGGCGGCCGAACTCCACGGCACGCCGCCCGGCACCTTCACCCCTTGGGAGAATTTCGCGCCGGGCTCGGACCTCCTGTTCTACGAGGGCCTGCACGGTTGCGTCGTCGACGACAACGTCGATCTCGCCCGCTACGCCGATCTGAAGATCGGCGTCGTGCCGGTGATCAACCTCGAATGGATCCAGAAGCTGCACCGGGATCGCTCGACCCGAGGCTACTCGACGGAGGCCGTCACCGACGTGATCCTGCGGCGGATGCCCGACTACGTGCAGACCATCTGTCCGCAATTCACCTGGACGGACATCAACTTCCAGCGCGTGCCCACCGTGGACACCTCGAACCCGTTCATCGCCCGCTGGATACCGACGGCCGACGAATCCCTCGTGGTGATCCGGTTCAAGGACCCCAAGGGCATCGATTTTTCCTATCTTATCTCGATGATCCAGGGATCGTTCATGAGCCGGGCGAATTCCATCGTGATCCCTGGCGGCAAGCTCGACCTCGCCATGCAGCTCATCCTGACCCCGATCATCATGCAGCTCGTCGAGCGCAAACGCCGCCTCGCCTGACCCCGCGTCGCGAGCCTCGACCCGGCTCGGCAGCGCCCAGAGGAACCCGACCGTGACCAGCCCGATCATCTCGCCCTCGATCCTCTCGGCGGATTTCGCCCAGCTCGGCGCCGAGGTGCGCGCCGTTTCGGAAGCCGGGGCCGATTGGATCCATCTCGACGTCATGGACGGGCATTTCGTGCCGAACCTCACCTTCGGCCCCGCCGTGGTGAAGGCCCTGCGCCCCCACAGCACGAAGCCGTTCGACGTCCACCTCATGATCGCCCCGGCCGACCCCTATCTGGCGGCCTTCGCCGAGGCCGGGGCCGACACCATCTCGGTTCATGTCGAGGCCGGGCCGCACATCCACCGCTCGCTCCAGACCATCCGGGCCCTCGGCAAGCGCGCGGGCATCGCCCTCAACCCCGGCACGCCGGCGAGCGCGGTGGAGCCCCTTCTAGACCTGATCGACCTCGTCCTGGTGATGACGGTGAATCCGGGCTTCGGCGGCCAGAGCTTCATTCCCTCGACCCTCGAGACCATCACGCGCATCCGCGCCATGGCGGGGGGGCGTCCCCTCGACATCGAGGTGGATGGCGGCATCACGCCCGACACCGTGGCGCTTGCCGCGCGGGCCGGCGCCAACGCCTTCGTGGCCGGCAACGCCGTGTTCAAGGGCGGCCCGGCCGGCTACGCCGACCGCATCGCGGCGATCCGCGCGGGCGCGGGCGGCGACGCCGTGTCATGCTGAAGGCCCTGATCTTCGATGTCGACGGGACGCTCGCCGAGACGGAGGATCTCCACCGGCAGGCCTTCAACCTCGCCTTCGCCGAGATGGACCTGCCCTGGACCTGGGCCCCGGCGTTCTATGCCGACCTCCTGCGGGTGATGGGCGGCAAGGAGCGCCTCGCCCATTACGTCGAGACCCGCCACGCCGCGGAACTCCCCGCCCTCTTGCCGCATCTGGCGGAGATCCACGATCGCAAGACCCGGATCTACGGCGACCTCGTGGCAGGCGGGCGGCTCGGCCTGCGTCCAGGCATCGCCCGCCTCGTCGCCGAGGCTAGGGCGGCGGGCCTGCGCCTTGCCGTCGCCTCCACCACCAGCCGGCCGAACGTCGAGGCGTTGCTGCGCATCAATTTTCCGCGCGGCGACACGCCGTTCGCGGTGATCGCCTGCGGCGACGAGGCCGCCCGCAAGAAGCCGGCGCCCGACGTGTTCGAACTCGCCCTGAAGCGCCTCGGAATCGACGCCTCCGAGGCCATCGCCTTCGAGGATTCGGAGGCCGGCATCCGCTCGGCCCTCGATGCGGGGCTGCCCGTCGTCGCCACCCGCAGCCGCTACACCGAGGGCCATCGCCTCGACGGGGCGTTCTCCGCCGTATCGGATCTCGGAGAGCCGGATGCGCCGCACACCCTGTTGTCGGGCGTTCCCTGGCCAGACGGCCTGGTCACGCTCGCTGGGCTCCAGACATGGCAGGAAGGCCGCGAGGCCCGCGCCTGACCTCTATTCTCGCTCGGGACGCGCCTGCAGGATGGCGGCACGGACGAACGGGCGCTTGAGCTGGGGGCCGGCGTCGGAGCGGAGCACGAAGTCGTTGGCCCCCGGGTGGCGGCGAATGGCCTTGCCGAGATTGAGCCGGTAGCCCGCTTCGAACACGTAGGGCACGGCCATCGGATCGGCCATGTACGCCGCGATGGCGGCCTCCACCTCCGCGTCGGTGATGAGCCCGAGGTCGCACAGGGCGAGGATCGTCAGCTTTTCAGTCATGCCGATGGATAGGCCGGAACGGCCGGCCACGGCAACGCGCATCTGGCGCGCCTCCACCCGGACAGAAGACAATTCCGCCCAGATCGGGAAAAGTGGTGCCGGTTGCGGGACTTGAACTCGCGACCTACCGCTTACAAGGCGGTTGCTCTACCAGCTGAGCTAAACCGGCGATGCGCCTTGCGCTACCAGCGTGCCTGCCCGCGCGCAAGCCCCCGCCCGGACGGTCGTCCCTCCTCGCGTTCAGGCAGCCGACAGTTCGATGCGCCTAAGACTTGCTTACGGCCGAGCTTCAGCGAGCGAGTAAATCATCGAGAAACAACATAGAAACACACGAAAAGAATTCTCCACTTAAGATACGATGAACACACTTTTCAGTACGCATTAAATCGTCGCCCGGTAGCACCACCGTCAACAGGACGGCGGAGAGGGCCCCGATACGCGGGACCCGGGGGCGAAAGCGCTGTGACAACAGTCTTTCGCATCCGCCCTCGAGCGATGGGCGATGATGACCAGATACGCGAGTGATTCGGGGACCCGGGGCGTCCCCGCGACGGCGGCTCCGCAGGACGGGCTGGGGGAACACGTGGCCTCCCTCGATCAGCGCGCGGTGGCGCCGGGCTCGGGCAGAGTGACGGTACGACCGGCGCGATCCGAAGCCGCGTCTCCCCCCCTCGACCGCGAGGCGCGACGGCGGATCGGCCGCAACCTGCGCCTGCTCTATGCCGACGTCCTGAATCAGCCGCTGCCGGATCGCTTCACGGCCCTCCTCGACAGCCTGTCGTCATCCGATACGCGCGAGGACTCATGAATTGCCCTTCGATCCGGCCGCCCGCCGCACCGGGTGGCGCCGATGCCGAGATGCGCGACCTCCTCCTCGCGGCGATTCCGGCTTTGCGCGCCTTCGCGTACTCCCTCACCTACAACCTCGACCGCAGCGACGACCTTGTGCAGGACACCCTCGTGCGGGCCTGGACCAAGGCCGAGAGCTTCCAGCGCGGCACCAACCTCACGGCGTGGCTGTTCACCATCCTGCGCAACCTGTTCTACTCGGAGCAGCGCAAGCGCAAGCGTGAGGTCGAGGATGCCGAAGGCGTCCATGCGGGCCGCCTCACCAGCTTGCCCGAACAGGAGATCCGCGTGGAGATGCGCGAATTCCAGACCGCCCTCGACACGCTGCCCTTGAGCCAGCGCGAAGCTCTCGTTCTCGTCGGCGCCCAGAGCTTCACCTACGAGGAGGCCGCTGCGATCTGCGGCGTGGCGGTCGGGACCATGAAGAGCCGGGTGAGCCGGGCACGGGGCCGCCTCATCGAGACCTTGGGCATGACCGGCACCGACGATATCGGCGCCGATGCCCTCACCCGGGCCGCCGCCGGCTCGGCACCGTGACCGCCGGACACGGTCGCCCGCGATTCAGCGGTCGGCCGTGTCCATGGACGGCGAAAATCCTCTAAGAGTGCCTCGCGAAGCGCCCGGCCGCCGTCCTCGCCTCTGGCATGGCGGCGCGGCGGGCGTTTCGTAAGTCACATCCAGGAGGCGGGCCCGCGGCCTTGCCCCGCCCGTGACGGACTTGGCCCGCACGCCGAGCCGTCGCCCGAGGAGCCCTGCCATGCGCGCCCTGATCGACCTCGTCCGCGTCCTGCGGCCGCGCGACCGGCGCCGGCTCGCCCTCATCGCCCTCGGGCTCGCCGGTGCCGCCCTGCTCGAGGTGGTGGGCGTCGCCTCCGTCGTGCCATTTCTGACCCTCGTGGGCGATCCCGCCGCCGCCGGCCGCATCCCCTACCTCGCGAGCCTGCGCGACGGCCTCGGGCTCACCGACGACCGGACCTTCCTGCTGGCGACGGGCGCGGCGGCGCTCGCCGCCATCCTCACCACCAGCGTGGTGAATGCGGGCCTCACCTTCGCCCAGCTGCTGTTCACCAATCTCACGGGCTACGGCCTCGCCCGGCGCCTCCTCGCCCGCTACATCGATCGCGAACGCCTGTTCTTCGCCCACACCAACAGCGCCGAGCTTGCCAAGAATGTCCTGAGCGAGACCGACCGCCTCGTCGTCGGCGTCCTCACGCCGACCACCGTCATTGCCTCGCGCAGCGTCTCGGCCCTCGCCGTCATCACCTTCCTCGTCTTCTACGCGCCCCGTCTCGCCCTCATCCTCGGCGGCGGCTTCGGCGGCCTCTACGTGCTCCTCTATCTTGTCATGCGGGTGCGCCTCGCCCGCCTCGGCGCCCGGGCGGTGGCCGACAACGAGAGACGCTACCGGGTGGTGCAGGAGACGTTCGGGGCGCTCACCGAGCTCAAGCTCTACGGCCGGGCCGAAGCTTTCGCCGCCGGGTTCGACGGCCCGGCTCGGGCGTACGCCAAGGCGACGGCCGCCAGCCTGCTCACGGGGCAGCTGCCCCGCTTCGTCATCGAATCCCTGGCGTTCGGCGGCGTGATCGTCGTCGTGCTGTTCGCCCTGTCGCAGGGCCTCGAGACGGCCGGGCTGCTGCCGCTCCTCGGCCTGTTCGCCTTTGCCGGCTACCGAATGCTGCCGGCATTCCAGAACATCTTCAACTCCCTCGCCCTCCTGCGCTTCTATCTGCCGGCCGTACGGGTGGTGGTGGACGAACTCGCCGGCGAGCGGGCCCCCCGGCCCCGCCCGGCCACCCGCCTGCCGTTCGAGAAGGAGATCCGCCTGACGCGGGTGAACTTCGACCATGCGCCCGGACGTCCGACGCTTCGGGACATCGACCTGACGATCCCCGCCCACACCACCATCGGCCTCGTCGGCCGCACGGGTTCGGGCAAATCGACCCTCGTCGGCCTGGTCCTCGGCCTGCTCCACCCGACGGCCGGCACCATCGCGGTGGACGGCGTTCCCCTCGATGCCGAAACCCTGCCGGCCTGGCAGAACCGGATCGGCTACGTGCCGCAGGACATCTTTCTCATCGATGCATCCGTGCGTGAGAACATCGCGTTGGGCATTCCACCCGAGGCCGTCGATCCCGCGGCAGTGGAGCGGGCGGCGCGGCTCGCGGGCTTCCACGAAGTCGCCCTCGGCCTCGACGGCGGCTACGACGCGGGGGTCGGCGAGCGCGGCGTGCGCCTCAGCGGCGGCCAGCGCCAGCGCCTCGGCATCGCCCGGGCGCTGTATCACGACCCCGACGTGATCGTGTTCGACGAGGCCACCAGCGCCCTCGACGGCGAGACCGAGGCGGCGGTGATGGGCGCCCTCGCCGCCCTGAACGGCACCCGCACCATCATCCTCATCGCCCATCGCCTGACGAGCCTTACCGCAACGGACACCGTCCATGTCCTCGAGGGCGGACGCCTCGTCGCCTCCGGGCCCCTCGCCACGGTGATGCCCGATGCCGCAGCGCGGATGGAAGCGTCCGCCGGGGCGTGAGCGGGGCTGGCCTGCACAGGAAAATCCTGATTTGGCCCGGACTCTGCGTCCATTGCGGCGCATTGGCACGAATCGGCCGTATACCGGAACCTCCCATATCGGCTATCCTGTTCTACCGGACAGGGTTTTCCGCACGGGTCTCGGCCGTTTCGACGCCGCTCCGGGACAGATGGCATGGTTTGGCATGGTCGACGCTCTCGCTCAGAAATCGCCTTCGCGGATCGATCCCCTGCTCCTCGACAATCAGCTCTGCTACGCCCTGTACGCGGCGGCCCATCGGATGACGAAATCGTATCGTCCGATGCTGGAGCGCCTCGGCCTGACCTACCCGCAATACCTCGTCCTCCTCGTCCTGTGGGAGACGGACGGCATCACCGTCTCGGAGATCGGTCGGCGCCTGCGCCTTGATTCCGGAACCCTGACGCCGGTGCTGAAGCGCCTGGAGGCGGCGGGCTTCCTCGTGCGCAGCCGGAGGCGGACGGATGAGCGCGAAGTGGAGATCGCCCTCACGCCCCATGGCCAGGGCTTGCGGAGCGAGGCGACCGCCGTGCGTGAATCGGTGATGTGCCAGCTCAACATGTCCGAGCCCGAGGTTCAGGCCATGCGCGCCGATCTCAACGCGCTGATCGAGAACCTCAGCGCCGGCGGCTGACGGTCGGCCCCCGCGCCGACACGCTCTTTTTAGCCGGATAAGTTTCGCATCGGAGGCCGGGCGGTGTATGCCTCCTCGTCGAGACCGACCATCCAGCCGCGAGAGCCGATGCCGAATCCGGATTGCCGACCCCCCTTCCCTGCGGTCGTCCCACAGTGCGGCGCGGCACGGGCAGCCTGCGGGCGCATGGCAGCTCCGTGCGGCGAACTGGCGAGGCTTCCGGGCGTTTGTCCCCGATGAATGCAACACCGGCCGAGACGGACCGCGAACCGAGGCGGCAGGTCGGCGCGCTGCCGTACCGACGGATGCGTGACGGAACCTACACGATCCTGCTCATCACATCGCGGGAGAGTCGGCGCTGGGTGATTCCCAAAGGTTGGCCGATGAAGGGGCGCAAGCCCTTCGATGCCGCTGCCCGCGAGGCCTACGAGGAAGCCGGGCTCCTCGGTACCATCGGCAAGCGCCCCCTGGGCTTCTACCTCTACGAAAAGCGCCTGAAGAGCCGCGACGCCGTGCTGTGCCAGGTGAAGGTCTACCCCCTGGAGGTGCGCAAGCAGCTGAAGACCTGGCCCGAGAAGGACGAGCGGGAGGACCGCTGGTTCTCCCCTGCCGAGGCCGCCGATGCCGTGGCCGAGCCGGGTCTGGCCGCCATCATCCGCTCCGCGTGCAAGCGCGATGCGGACGTGTTGCGCTGAGATCGGAAGCCGACACGAAACTTCGCGCTTTCCGTGCGATTGAGGCGGTTCAGGTGATTGCCAAGCCCGAACCGATGGGCTAATCCCCCGCTCGTCCAGACGGAGACGCCGCCACGGCGAACCACTTGGACGACCCGCTGCTGTAGCTCAGTGGTAGAGCACTTCATTGGTAATGAAGAGGTCGACAGTTCAATCCTGTCCAGCAGCACCATTGCTCTCCAAAACTTTCCGAACTCAAGAACACCCGTCGGACACTTGAAGCATCGCATCGCTCGGGTCTGAAGGTTTTCACGTGCCAGTGACGCTGAATACCGGCTTCTCGCACGATCATTCCCGCTCCATCCCATCAGCTTGGCGCCTCGCCTGCTGCCGCCCGAGCCAGAGGCTGTTGAGCAGCCAGGCGATAGAGAGGGGCAAGGCCGCTACGGCCACCGCCGTCGTGCCGAGACCCAGGGCGGCGATTCCGGCGAACGACCACGCTCCGATCTGGTCCCCCGTGCGGTAGACCACGGTGTCGAGGAAGTTCTTGGCCTTGTAGCGGTCCTCCCGCGGCACGACGGTGAACAGCACCTCGCGGATCGGCCGGGCGATGGCGAAGTTGCCGGCCCGGCGCAGGACCTGGAACACCACCACGGCGGTGATGGTCGGCGAGACGGCGAGCGCCGCGAAACCGAGGATGCTCGCCGCCGGCAGGAGAGCGAGGCTTGGGCCGACGCCGATGCGCCGGACGATCCGGCCCGTGAGGAAGAACTGTACCCCGAGGGTGAGCACATTCACGAGCAGATCGACGCTGGCGAAGAACGCTGTCTGCGCGCCGCGATTCGGAAAGCTCTCCTTGGCGATGCCGGCCTGCTCGAAATACAGGAACGTCGAGGTGACGGAAAACAGCAGCAGGAACAGGCCGATGTTGAGAAGGTAGGGCGAGCGGAAAGTCCGGGTGATGCCCGCGAAGGCGCTGCCGCCGATGGCGTGGGCGGGGGCCGCATCTCCGGCCGCCGGCCTCCGGTGCAGCCGGTCCGACAGGCGCGCGAGGCCGCGCATGCTGAACACCGCCATCTCCAGCAGGAGGGCCGCCCCGACGAGGAGCGCCCAGGTCGGCACGTCGCGGGCGAGGACGGCGGTGGTGGCCGAGCCCGCGATGGCGCCGAGCGTCGCGCCCGCCGCGATGAAGCCGAACAGACGCTTGCCCTGCTCGCTGGAGAACACGTCGACGATGGTGGCCCAGAATACCGAGACCACGAACAGGTTGAAGATCGACAGCCAGACGAAGAATGCCCGGCCGATCCAGACGTCGCCCTCCGACCCGGCGAGGTAGAGTGAAACGGCGAAGGCGAGGATGTTGGCGGCAAAGAACCGGTAGGTCAGGGGCACGAACCGGGCCCGCGGCAGGGTCTTCACCAGCCAGGCGAACGGCACGTTGAGCGCCAGCATGCCGACGAGCGTGCCGGTGAACAGCCAGGGCAGGTTCTCGAGGCCGCCGGCCACCCCCATCTGGTCGCGGATCGGGCGCAGCACGTAGTAGGCGGCCAGAATCGAGAAGATGTAGGCCCAGGACCACGCCAGCGCCGGCACCTCGCCGGGCCGGACATCGACGAGGCGCCCGAGCCAGTGGGTCGCCCGGCCGGGGGCGGCGGCGGCGGGACCGACCGCCCCGCCGGGGCGGCTCAACGCGCGGCTCCGAGGCGCGTCTTCAGTTCCGGGGCGGTGAGTTCGAGGGCGAAGCCCGGGGAGCCCATGGCGAAGCTGTCGGCCTTGGCGAGGGGGCCGACGACCACCGGATCGAAGCCGGCATCGGTCACGAGTCTCTCCACCATGGCGAGGGCCTGGGCGTCGTCGCCCGCGAGGGGAATCGCCATCCGGGGGGCCTCTCGGTGGGCGTTCTTGACGAAGACCCGGTAGTTCGCCGCGTTGAAGCCGCGCACGATCCGGGCGCCGCGCAGGTATTTCGCCGAGACCGCCGCGATGCCGTTCTCCTTCACCTCGCCGTAGACCTCGCCGTCGCGGGCCTGTGTGGCGTTGCCGGCATCGATCACGATCTTGCCCTGGAGGGCGGGGCCGTAATCCTGCGCGATCTGCGGATAGGCCTTGTAGGGGACCGCGATCAGTACGACGTCGCCGAAGGCGATGGCCTCGGCCGGGGTGCCGGCGCGCGCCCTGGGACCGAGGCTTTCGACGAGGGCCTTCAGCTCCTCGGGATGGCGGGACGACAGCATCACCGCGTGGCCCGCCTTGGCCCACAGGCCCCCGAGGGTGCCGCCGATGTTGCCGGCGCCGACGATGCCGATGCGCAGGGGCGACGTGGCGGCCTGCGCCCAGGCGGGCCCGCCCGCGGAGACGGCGAGGGACATACCCAGGGCTAAGGACATGCCGAAGGCCAGGGCCGCGCGGCGGGAGATCGGGTCAGAGCGCATCGACATAGGTCTCCATCCGGGCACGCAGGGCGGCATCGGGCATCCGGCCCCGCGCCGCCCCGAGGTTGTCCTCGACATAGGCCACCTTGGCCATGCCGGGGATCGGGCAGGTGACGGCCGGGTGGGCGAGGACGTATTTCAGGAAGAATTGCGGCCAGCTCGCGCAGTCGAATTCGGCCGTCCAGGGCGGCAGGTCGCGCCCCTGCACGGCCTTGAGCAGGCGGTCACGCCCGAACGGCACGTTGACCATCACGGCAATCCCGCGTTCGGCGGCGAGCGGCAGGATGCGCTGAGCGGCGACGCGATCGTCGAGGGCGTAGTTCACCTGGACGAAATCCAGGGTCTCACGGCGCATCACCGCTTCGAGATCCGCGAACTGACTGTCGCGCCACACGGTGACGCCGACGTAGCGAATGCGTTTCCCCGCCTTGAGATCCCGCAGGGTGGCGAGGTTCGTCGCCGTGTCGATGAGGTTGTGCACGGCCACGAGGTCGATCATCGCGGTGTTCATGCGCTTGAACGACCGTTCGATCTCGGCGAGCCCCGCCTCGCGCCCGGGCGTGCCGACCTTGCTGCACAAGAAGAGTTTTTCCCGCAATCCCGGCTCGGCCAGGATGAGGCCGAGGACATCCTCGGCCGTGCCGTAGCTCGGAGCGGTGTCGATCACCGAACCGCCCAGAGCCACGAACCGCAGCACCGCTTCGCGCAAGGGGGCGATCGCCTCCGGCGTCGGCGCGACTTCGTAGCGGCGCGAGGTGCCGATGCCGATGGCGGGCAGCGTCTCGCCGGAGGATGGGATCGCCCGGCGCAGGAGGGCGGCGGGCTCCGCCCGCACGGGCGTCACGGCCTGCCCCAGGAGCGGCAGGGCGAGGGGGAGCAGGCCTGTGCCGGCCAGGACGGCGCGTCGGGATGGATGCATGGGCCGGGTTCCTCACGGGGACGGGCTGCCTCCGATCTAGGGCACCGCCCGGAAACGGGGAGGCCGCCGCCCTATCCGAGCGCCCGTTGCAGAGCCGAGGCGAAGCCCGCGAACTCGACGGTCCGGCGCCGGTAGGACTGGAAGAAGCGCACGGTGCCGGCGCGGAGCGCGGCGCGCGGAACTCCGAGTTCGAACCCGCCGCCGAGGGCGTGCGACGTTCCGAGATGGGCCGCGATGTCGGGCCGGGCGAGGCGCGCCGCGATGCAGGCCTGCGGTCGCCCCGTCGCACCGTCCCAGAGGGCGAAGGTGCACAGCACGGGGCCGAGGCCGCGCGCGAAGGCCCAGCCCCGGCAGTCCACGATTCCGCCGAGACCTTCGACGTTCGCCCGAGCGGCCCACTCGATGGCCGGCGCCCGCTTCAGCCGCTTGATGAAGTGCCGTCGGAAGGAGGCCGGCATCGCGCCGTCGATGCGGTAGCGGCCCGGTCCCGGGGCGATCTCGAGGAACGGCGGCAGGTCGCCTCGGGGGGCCCGGCCGCCGTCGAAGGTGATCGCGTAGCGGCCAGGCTCCAGGCCGGTGAGGGCGGCGACGAGGCGGACCGTGCCGTCGCCCGCCGCGGCGGGGCCGATCCGCGCGTACCACGCCGTTCCGTCCTGCCCGCGCAACCGGAGGCTTGGGCGGGCATCGGCCGGGCCGTCGCCGTCGAGGCGTCCCGCGAGAGCCCACAGGTCCCCCGGCCCCGCGAGGAGAACGCCCCCGGCCTCGGGCAGATTGTGGCGGATGTCGCGCAGGGCAGGGCCGGGCGCGGGCGGGCCGGTGTCGCGGGTGAAACGGACGAGCGCCCCGTCCGTGGCGCCGCCTGCGAAGAGCTGCCCAAGGCCCTGCGCCACCAGGGGGCCTTCACGACCGACCTGCACGAGGTCGAGGGTATGGGCTCCGAAATCGAGGCCGGCGACATCGACGGTTCCGGTGAAGCCCGCCCGCGCTGCGTCGGGGTCACCGAGGCTAGCGGCCACGTCCGGGCGGTCGTCCGGGTGCAGGAGCGCGTAGGCCGTGCGCGAGGGGCCTGTGAACCGCAGGTAGGTCCGCTCAGGTGCCTGGGCGTCGAGGCGGCGCAGCCAGCCCTTCACCGAGAGATGCCGCAGGACGACGTCGTGACCGCTCGGTCGGGCGATCTCCCGGTCGTCGAGGCGCAGGCCGTCGCGGGCGAAGGCCAGGGTCGCGTGCGTCAGCGGAAGGGTGGTGGCCGGCAGGGCCCCGTCGGGGTCGGGCAGGGCGTCGAGGAGGGGAACGGCGGGCCGGGTGCCCGCACCGCCCCCCGGCACGGCGGCCGCGCCGTCCCAGAGGATATCGCGCGTCACCCAAGAGGGGGCGTTGACCCGCAGGCCCATCTCCGCAAGCGACAGGTCGAAGGTCACGCGCAGCCGGTCCGGCACCCGGTCGTGCGGACACGGGGAGGCGGCGATGAGGCGCTCGTAGAGGGCCCGCACCCCGTCGAGATGGGCCGCCACGGTGGGGAAGTCCTTGGCCCGCACCGCCGCGCGCATCCGGTCGAGGCGGGCGGGATCGTGGTAGAGTTCGAGGAGCCGCCCCCGCACGGCGCCCGGATCGTGGGGCGGAACGAGGAACCCGTCGACGCCGTCCGTCACCCGCTCGGCAAGCGCCCCCATGGCGGTGGCCACGGGCACCAGACCGGCCTGCCACGCCTCCGTCAGGGCGATGACGTAGGTCTCAGGCCAGGTCGAGAGGTGAAGCGAGACGTCGCAGCCCGCCAGCAGGGCATGGATGGCGTGCGGCTCATAGGGGCCCGAGATGGTGAGGCGGTCGGGTCCGATGCCCCGCAGGCGCCCGGCATGATGCTCGTCGACGCGGCCGAACACCTTGAAGTGGATGCGGTAATCCTCGCAGATCCGCATGAGTTCGATGATGTCGCTGCCGCCCTTGTGGTGACTGAAGTTGCCGAGCACCGCGACGGTGAGGCGGGGGCCGTCCCCGGCGGTGGGGCGGGCCGTCCGCGCCATGGGAGCGGGGTCGATGGGAGCAGGGTCGACGGGGCTCAGCATCGCCAGGGTGACGATGCGGTCGGCTGCGATCTCGGGGTAGAACGCCCGCAGGTAGGCCCCCGTCGACGGCGTGCTCGTGACGAAGGCGTCGACGGCGCGCACGACGAGGGACACGAATCCGTCGCGCCGTGCCTTGGCCCCCGAGGGATAGTTGCTGGCGGCGACGAGGCAGGCGTCGCACTGATCGCGCCCGCGCCTCACCACGTCGCAGAAGCGGCCGGCATGGTCGAGGAGCAGCCAGCGCTCGCAGATGAGGTGGTGGTCGTGCAGGTGGTAGACCACGGGCACGCCGCAGGCCCGAGCCACCAGGGGCAGGCTGAGCGGCATGTGGAGAAGATGGTGGATGTGGACGAGGTCCACCCGCTGCTCGAACAGGATCCGCTCGAACACGCCCTCGACATGGGGATCGGTGAGCTTGGGCAGGCCCGTCTCGCCACACGGCACGGTCTCGCTCACCCCCTCGCCTTCGAGCCGCAGAGACCAGTGCCCGTCGTGGAGGATGGGAAATAGAAACAGGATCTCGTAGTCCGGCGCGAGGCCCGACAGGGCCTCCTGATAGATCTCGACGCCGCCGCCGCCGCGATGGCCCGCGCGGTTGTGGCTGAGCATCAGCACCCGGCGCGGAGCCGGCCGCCGTGTGGGACGCGGGCGCTGCGGCAGGGCGGCCGCCGCCGCGAGGATCGCGGCGACGCGGTGGTCGTAGAGGTGCTCGGCCTGTGTACGGGCCCGGGCCGCCCGCGCGGCCGCGATCCGCGCCTGCGGCTGCTCCAGCATCTCGCCGATGACGCGGGCGCCCGCCGCGTCGTCGGCACAGAGCGCGATCTCGGAATTTGGCTCGTAATAGTCGCGGATCTCGGGCTCGGGCGAGATTACCACCTGGAACCCGCCGGCCAGCGCCGTCTCGAACAGCCGGGGCGGCGGCGTCGAGCCTTGGGCCTGCTTCGTGTCGGAGGCGGAGAACACCCGCGGCAGGGTGAGGACGACGCGGCTGCGGTTGGCCAATCGCGCGAAATCGCGGTTGCCGCAGCGCCAGTCCGTGACCAAGCCCGGATCGTCGAGGGCGGGCGGACCGATATAGGTGTTCCACGGCAGGGCGAGCTTGACCTTCAGGTCGGGCGGCAGGCGTCCCAGGATCGCGTTGAGGCTCCCCACCCGGTTCGGCCAGGCGGTGCCGATGAACAGCAGATCGTAGAGGTAGTCCCGGTCGTCGCCGAGAACGAGCAGGTCCTGGAACAGGCTCGCGGCCGCGAGCGGCAGGTGCCGGGCCCGGCCCCCATACGCCGGGACGCTGGCCCGGTCGTTGGTGAAGACGAGATCGAAGGCCGTCGAGCAGCGCACGTTGTCGGCGAGCTCGTAGGGGTCTTCCGTGGTCCAAAGGATGCTCAAGCGCGCGAGTGCCGCGAGGCGGCCGAGAACGGGCGCGTGCTTGCGGGCGCCGCCGAAGGCGAACACGGTGTCGAGGCCTTCGTCCGCCAGGGTCGCCAGGGCGTCGGCGTGGCCGGCGAGGTGCACGCGTGACACACTGGGGTGGCGCCTGAGGGCATCGGCGAGGCCAAGCACGATGTAATGGTTGTGCGTGCCCGGCTCCGTGTCGAGGAGCAGGATCGAGAAACCGGCCATGGGCGCTGCGTGGTCCGTCAGCGCCGGACCATGGCGAGGCGTGGTCGCTCGGGCGCGCCGGCCGTCTCCATCGTCACACGCGTACGGCGGCACAGGGTGAGGATCCGGGCCGCGCGCTGCGCGTAGGTGTGCTCGCGCAGGGCCCGGCTCTGGGCGCGGGCGGCGATGGCCTGGATTGCCGCCGGATCGTCGAGGGCCTGCGCGATGGCGCGGGCGATGTCGGCGACCCCGTCCACGAGCAGGATTTCCCGGCCGGGCTCGAACACGTCGCAGATTTCGAGACCGGTGGCGAAATAGAGCTGCGCCGAGCCGGCGAGGGCCACCTCGAAGGTGCGGGGGCCGGGCGTGGCCGGCGGCAGGGCGAAACGGCGGTTGGCGATGTCGAGGTCGCGCCCGATGTTGAGAGTCAGGCGGGCGCCCGCGGCATGGTCCGCCATCTCGGCCGGGCTGAGGCGCCGGTTCGTGGCGCAGCGGATGTCGGACGGCCAGTCGGTCCCGAGGATCGCCACGGGATGGCGCGACAGCACGGCATCGGCCCGGCGGATCAGGGCGACGCGGTTCGGATAGGCGACGCCGCAGAAGAACACCACGTTCTCCCGCTCCGACACCGGCACGAGGTCGCGAAAGTGGCGCGCCCGCGAGGCGGCCAGGGGCAGGTGGTGGACGTTGCCGTGCCGGTAATGATGCACGGCCCAGGAATCGTTTGAGAAGATGATGTCGGCGTTGAGTTCGGCCTTGAACGCATAATCGAATTCATAGGGGTCGTCGGTCAGCCAATAGGCGAGTTCGGCCCCGGCACCGTCCGCCGCGCGACGAAGTCCGCGCAGATCGGAGGCATCCGGCACGAGACTGCCGACGGCGACCACGAGATCGGGACGGAACTGACGGATCACCGCCGGCGCGAGGTCGAGGGGCACCGTCTTTACCTGAGCCTCGCCCAGGATTTCGACGAACCCTTCGGCGAGACTCGGGCGGATCGCGGTATTGGTATTCAGCGCATCTTGAAACGTACTCGTTACGAGCACCTTTTGTCCGCCGAAACCTCGCGCGGTGTGAAAATTCATCCTGTGTCTCGGGCTGAACAACGAAGCATGACGGTTTGACTTTGCGAACGCCAAAACAATAAGTCCGAGGCTTTCAATTGTCCATGCGTCCCATAAAAAGCTCCTACCAGGGACAAACGGCAATAGAACACACGACAAACGGCAAATGAGTTGGGATAAATTGGCAATCGCTTCGGCCACGCCTGAACCGGCGCCCCCCGTGGTCCCCGGTCCGGACGCGCGCGTGCTCTATCCGTTTCGGCCGCTCCTCATGGGATCGGTCGTCCTCGCCGGGGCCGCGTCGGACCCGCTCCTCGCCGCCCTTCGCGAGACGGCGCGGAGCGTCGCGACCGGCGATGGGCGCGGGGACGGCCTCTGCGTCGACACGGTCGTGCTGGTCGCCCCGGAGGGGTCGGAGGCGGATCCTCTGAGGGAGGCTGTCGCCCGGCTGAATCCGGGCGGCCACCTGATCGTGGTGGTCGAGAACGCCTTGAGCCTGCGCCGCTTCGCCGATCGCCCCGAGACCGCCGGGATGCCCAACCTGTTCACCCCGGAGGATCGCACGGGACCGGACGGCTCCATGCTGCCGACGCGTCGGGGCCTACGGGACCGGCTGGCCGATCTCGGCCTCCCGGAGCAGGCGTGGTGGTTTCCCTTTCCCAGCCACCACGTCGCCCTCAGCCTCGTCTCTGAGAACGGGCTGGCGCCGCACGGGGTGGGCACGTTCGATCCGGGCATCCTCGCCGCCGATTCCGCGTCGTTCGATTCCCCCACCGGGGGAGGAGACCGACTCCGGCGCGCATGGGCCGGAGTCGCCCAGGCCGGCCTCCTGGGCGATTTCGCCCCCGCCTTCGCCGTGGCGGCCTCGGCGGCGGCCCTCCCGGCCGATCCCCGCCTCGCCGTGCATTTCGGCCATCGCCGCCGCCCCGCCTTCGACAAGGCCGTGACCTTCGCGCGGGTGGGTGAGACGATCCGGGTCACGCGCGCCCCGCTCCATTCCGGCCCGCCGCGCACCGTGGCGGGCGTCACCAACCTTTTCCCGGACGAGCCCTACATCCCCGGCGTGCCGTGGCAGGCGGGCCTGCGGACCCTCGTCGCCCGGGACGGCTGGACCGTGGCGGAGATCGTCGCCTGGGCCCGCATCTGGTGGGACGCCGTGCGGACGCTCCACGGCGGAGGGGGCGACCTCACCCTCGGCATGTCCCTGCCCGGCACGGCCATCGATGCGATTCCGCGCAACCTCCTGCACCGGGACGGAAGCCCGGTGTTCATCGATGCCGAATGGGCGGTCGACACTCTGACCGTCGACCACCTCCTCGTGCGCGGCCTCGTCAACGCGCTCACCGACATCGAGGCCTGCGGCACGCCCGGCCCCGGCATCGGGCCGTCCCTGCTGCCCCTCGTCCGAAGCATTGCCGACGGGTTGGGCATGCCCCTCGACGGAGCGACCCTGGATGAAGCCCTGTGCCGCGAGAGCCGGTTCCAGACGACGGTGAGCGGAATCGAGACGCGGCGCGACCGTGCCTGGCTCGCCGGCACCCGGCTGCCCCTGCCCCCAGCCGTGCCAGATCCCCTCGCTGAACGCGACCGCACCATCGCCCGCCTGCAGGACGAAGTCGCAGCCCTTCGGGCGGAGAGCGAGCGCCGGGTCGCCGCCGTCACCGAAGAGCTGGGGGAGTCGCGCTGCCGAACCGACCGCGTCATCCGCTACGCGGCGGAACTCGATCGGGATCGCGGGCGCCTGAGCCAAGCCCTGGTCGAGGCGCAGACCCGTGGCGACCGCCTCGAGGCGGCGCGGATTCCAGACCGGGGCGGGCGCTTTCGCATCTTCGCCGGCGCCGTCCGCGACGCACTCGCCACCGGTCTGCGCCGCGCGCGCATGGGGGACGGCCGGGCACCATGAACCATCCGTATTCCGCCCTGCCCGACCGCGCCTTCTGGTCCCGTGCCTTCATCGAGCGCGCGCCGCGAGACCTCGTCGATCCGCGTACCGGACCGCTGGTCCCGGACGGCGCCGCCATCGTGTCGGTGGGCAGCTGCTTTGCCGCCAACCTCGTGCCGTTCCTGGAGCGCGCCGGGCTGCGATACCTTCGAACCGAGCCCCTGGCCGATTGGCTGCGGATCGCGCCCGAGGCTCTGGGCTACGGCCGCTACAGCGCCGCCTACGGCAACGTCTATACGGCCCGGCAGCTGCTCCAGCTCCTGCGCCGGGCCTGCGGAACCTTCGCGCCCGCCGAGGACCGCTGGCCCGAGGCCGACCGGGTCATCGATCCCTACCGGCCCGGCCTGCGCTACGCCGCGCGCACGGACACGGAATTCACGGCGCTGACCACCCAGCACCTCCGGCTGACACGGGACGCGTTCGCGCAAGCCGGCGTCGTCATCGTCACCCTCGGGCTCACGGAAGCCTGGACGGGCCTCGACGGCGCGGTGTTCCCAGCCTGCCCCGGCACCGTGGCGGGGCGGTTCGACCCCGAGCGCCACCGCTTCGTCGACTTCTCCTGCGCTGAGGTGACGGCGGATCTCGCCGCCTTCGTTACGGAATTGCGGGCCCTCAACCCGGGGGCCCGCGTCATCCTCACGGTCTCGCCCGTGCCCCTCGTCGCCACGGCGGGCGGGCGTCACGTGCTCGAAGCCACTGCCCACGCCAAGGCGGTCCTGCGCGTGGCAGCCGGGGAGGTCGCCCGCGCCCTACCGGAGGTGATCTACTTTCCCGCCTACGAGATCGTCACCGGGCCGCAGGCGCCGGACAGCTACTTCGCGCCGGACCGGCGCAGCGTCGGCCCAGAGGGGATCCGCGCGGTGATGCGAACCTTCCTCGCCGCCTGCGGCCGCGACCTTGCGGAGGACATTGACGCGCCCCCCCCGGCACCGATGGCCGCCGCCGCGCGCCTGTCGCACGCCATCGCGCAAGCCGAGTGCGAGGAGGAGATGACCGGGCGCCCCGCCGCCGAACCGCCCTCCCCCGCCCTTCGCCCGCTCCACGAGATGAACGCAAAAATGCCCGACACCATGCCGCACGACGCCCCCGATCCCGACACCGCCGCCCGGATCGCGGCACTTGCCGCCGAACACGGGCCCCTGCCGGCGGATTTCGACGGCACTACCTATATCGGCCTGCATCCCGACCTCGCGGCCCTGTTCACGAAAGCCTGGCAGGGCGAGCTTCACTACCTCGAACACGGCCGTCGCGAGGGCCGGCTCTATCCCTCGAACGTGACGCGGGCCGAGACCAAGGTCGCCCAGGCCCGGCGCATCGCCCTCGTCCTCGACGGCCTCGACGGCGCCGGCAAATCGACCATCGCCCGTCTGGTGGCCGAGGCCATCGGCGGCTGCGTGCTCCACCCCTACGACGGCAACGGGCCGCTCCTCGTCTGGCTCGCCCGCACGGGCCAGCACGCGCTGGCCGATTCCATCGCCCATGCGGCCGTGGCCATGTCCATGGACCGGGTGCCCGAGGGCGTACCCATCGTGTTCGACCGACACTGGTTCACCGCCTCGCAGCTGCTGTCGTCGCTCTACCGCCCCGGCTGGGAGCCCCGGCCTTTCACCCTCCTGTGCTGGGCCGACCGCGAGACCACCGTGGCGCGCATGATTGCCCGGGGCGAGGACCGCGACGCCCTGGAGATGACGCAGGACCGCGTCGACACCTACCGGCGGCTCGCCGCAGAACTCGACGTGCCGCTCCTCGACACCTCGTGCACCACGCCGGAGGAAGCGGCGGCCCATGTCCTCGCACTGCTCACCGAGCAGGGCATCCTGCCGTGGCGGGGCGCGGCGTGAGCCCCATCGTCATCGCCGGACATTCGCATCGCAAGGCCCTCGGCGTCGCGCGGGGCGACCGAACGCAGGCGCCGGACCTGCTGCCCCTGGAGCCGGCGGATCCGCGCTTCCTCGGCCTCTCGGGCGGCCCGAAACAGGCGGTCTACTGGGATCGCCTCTGCGCCCTGGCCCCCGGCCGGCGCATCGCCCTGGCCTGGGAGGGCAACCGCTACAACGATGCGTTCCTGCTCCAGGGCGTGCCGGCCTTCGATCTCTTCGTGGCGGAACTGCCGCATCTACCGATCCTGCCCGGCAGGGTTCTGGTGCCCGAACGCGCCGTCCGGGAGCGCTTCGCCGAGACGGCGGCGGGCCTCGCGAGGTTTCTCGAACGGCTGCTGACGCGAGGTCCGGCCGGCCTCGTCCTCGTCGGGGCCCCGCCGCCCAAGGCCGACACGGAGCGCCTTACGGCCCTCCTCGTCATCGGCGCCTATGACGCCAAGCTCGTCGCCGCGAACGGCCTCGACCCGGAGCGCCTGACCCTCACCCCCGCCTCCGTGCGGCTCAAGCTCTGGCAGGTGGAGCAGACTGTCCTGCGCGGCGTGGCGGAACGCTTCGGTTGCGCCGTCGTGCCGGCGCCCAAGGCTTGCTTCGACACGCAAGGTTGCCTCCACCCGGACTACTGGGCCGAGGATGCCACCCACGCCAACGCCGCCTACGGCGCCCTCATGCGCGACGACATCGCTAACCATTTCACGTGAAAATCCCGGGGAGAACGGCGCCCATGCGTCTGGTGATGACGCTGCTCATCCGCAACGAGATCGACATCATCGCGGACTGGCTGACCTACCACCTCGCGCAAGGGGTGGATTTCATCGTCGTGACCGACAACGGCTCAACGGACGGGACCCTCGACGCCGTCGCGCGCTTCGTGCCCACGGGCCGGGTCTGCCTCCTCGTCGAGGAGGATCAGGATTACCGGCAATACGCCTGGGTCACCCGCATGGCCCGCCTCGCCCGCGACCTGCTCAAGGCCGACTGGATCATCGCCAGCGACGCCGACGAGTTCTGGCACGCCGAGGGCGGCAGTCTGAAGGCGGTGCTGGCACAGGCCGAAGCCGACGTGCTCATGGTTCGCCGCCGCAACATGATCCCGCCGGAAGAGGGCAGCGGCCGGGACGTGCTCGCCGACGGCACCCTCGCGGTGCTGGCGCCCGTGGCCGACCGCAGCCGCTCGAAGCTCATCCGCACGGTCAGCGCCAAGGCGGTCTGCCGGGGGCCGGGCTTCGTTGCCATCGGCCAGGGCAACCACGAAGCGACCTACGACCGCCCGGTGACGCGCGCGGACGAGCCGCGCCTCACCATCTACCACTACCCGGTGCGAACCTACGCCCAGTTCGAGGCCAAGGTGATCCAGGGCGGGGCGGCCTATGCCCGCAACACCGAGTTCGACCCGAGCGTCGGCGGTCATTGGCGGCGCTGGTACGCCACCTGGCAGGCGGGCGGCCTGCGGGCGGAATACGACGCCATCGCGCTCGGGCCCGAGGCCCGCGCGACGGCCCTGGCCGAGGGTATCCTCGGATACGACGACACCATCGCGCGGTCCTTCCGGGTGCGCGGCGACGGCATCCCGGCGGCCGAAGCCGACCGGATGGCCGATCTCGCCGCCCTCGACGGGCCGCTGCCCACTGATTTCGATGCGGCCGGCTACCTTCGGCTCCACCCCGATCTCGCGGCCCTGTTCACCGCCCCCTGGCAAGGAAGCCTGCACTACCTCGAACACGGACGGCGCGAGGGGCGGATCTACCCCTCGAACCGCACACGGGCCGAGGAGAAGAGGTCCCAGGCCGGACGCATCGTGCTGGCCGTCGACGGCCTCGACGGATCGGGCAAGTCGACCGTCGCCCGCCATGTGGCGGCAGCTTTAGGGGCCACGGTGCTCGATCCTTTCGCGGGCCGGATCGGCGCCCTGATGGTGCACCTCGCCCGCCTCGGCCAGCACGACCGCGCCGATGCCGTCGCGCACGACGCCGTCGCCCTGGCGATGGCGGAAGCCCCACCGGGACCGGTGGTGTTCGACCGCCACTGGTTCACCGCCTCGCAGCTCCTCTCCAGCGCCTACCGGGCCGGATGGGAGCCGCGCCCGTTCAGCGTGATGACCTGGGCCGACCGCCCCACCACCCTGGCCCGCCTCGCCGCGCGCGGCGTCCCCGACGCCGAAGCGCAGATGACGGAGGACCGCATCGACACCTACCGACGCCTTGCGACAGAGCTCGACGTGGCGCTGCTGGATACCAGCTTCACGACTCCGGAGGCGGCGGCGGCGCGGGTGCTGGCGCTGATGGCGGAGGGATTATCGTCCTGAGAAACACGTCGGGCTCTGCCCGACACCCGATGAAGGGCTTGCCCTTCGGAATCCCGGATTCAGGCGAGTGTGGGGTCCATCGGTCCCTGCGGAATGCGTCGGTCCCAGCCGATGTGAAGAACGTAGCCGCCCCGGTCCAGGATCACCGCCCGGTAGCCGAGGGCGTGATAGTGCTGCGAGATCTGGCCCTCGTGCTTGAGCGGGCTCGCGAGGATGCGGCTGAAGCTGCCGAGCCGGGTGTAGTCGGACAGGCGCCGTAGGCCGGGATTGAACGTGAACCCGTGCCACTTGCCCCGATAGCCGAAGGCGAGAACGCCGAAATCCTCGGCGGTCGAAGCGAAGTGCAGCGGATGGCCGTTGGTGTCGTCCCAGGCCCGCAGCCAGACGCAGATCGTCGAGGGATCGACGGCGAGCACGTCGCGGCTGCGCTCGATGAAGCCGCCGCGATAGAACTCCCAATCGTCCTCGAGATGGAAGATGTAGGGCGTGCGCACTTCGGCATAGCCCGTTTCGATGGCGGCGATCTGCCCCCGTGATCGGCCGAGGCGGATGAGGCGTGCGCCGTGGCGGGCGCAGATCGCGGACGGATCGCCGGTCCCGTCCTCGACCACGACGATCTCGGCGACCCGCGCGTCGGTGTTCCAGGTCCGGAAGCTCGCGAGCGTCCGCTCCAGGAGATCGTGGCGCCCACACGAGGTGAGCACCACGGTGACGTCGGGAGCCTGGTCTGCGGGCTTGCGGCTCCGCCGCCACCCGGCCGTCCAACCCATAAACCCACTCCGTTCTGACATAAAAAAGGGGCGGCTCGTGTCCGAGCCGCCCCTGACGTCGTCCGACCCGTTCAGGTCAGAAGGTGTAGCGGAAGCCGCCGCGCACCGCCTGGATCGTGTCGGTGGAGGCGAGCTCCGCGTCGTAGCCGAGGAAGCCGGCGAGGCCGGGAGCCAGCTCCGTGCTCACGCCGAGGCCGACGAGGGCGCGGTCGCGGTCGAGGCGGCGGCCGGACACTGCGAACGGCACCGTCGGTACCAGGGTGAAGGAGGCCCCGATGGTGCGGCTCACGTCGGCGAAGTCGTGGACGTAGGCCGCCTTGACCCAGAACGAGACCGGCCGGCCGTCGAACACCGTCGTCGCCGTCTCCAGGCGGCCGCCGACCAGGGTGCGGGCCGAGAGGAAGTCCTTGGCCGCGATGGTGAGGCTCAAGGGACCGGCGCTGCCCTCGGTGACCCGGTCCTGAGCGAAGGTGTTCACCTGGAACCCGACGAAGGGCGACAGCACCGTTGTGGGGGCCAGGGCGAAGCGGTAGCCGAGCTCACCGGCGGAGATGAACTGATCACCGCTGACCTTGCCCTGGGCGCCGCCGGACTGGATCTGGGCCAAGCCCAGCGACCGGTTCACCCGGCCTTCCGTGTGGGCGTAGCCCACGGTGGCGTTGGCGTAGAGGGCGCCGCTGTTGAAGCCGCCGTAGAGGCCGACCTGGGCGTTGTCCGTATGCACCCGCTCGCCGGTGCGGTTGAGGCCGACATCGACGGAGCCGTAGCCCGCGGCGATGCCCAGCACCGTGCCGACCTGCGGGTGGAAATCGACGCCGCCGGCCATGCCGGCGACGGTCTCCGAGCGACCGGCGGCATTGGCGGTGGAATCGACGCGGCCGAACTGACCATAGCCCGTGGCCCAGACGCCATAGCCGCGGCTCGTCTCGATGAACCGGGGCGCGGACGGGGCTGCGCGGTTCGGCATGTCGGCGGCGTAGACCGTCGGCGGCAGGGTGAAGCCCGTCGGGCCGGCTTCGGTGCTGGCCGCATAGGCCCGCGACAGGAGCTGGCTGCCGAAGGCGCGGCCCGAGCGGAGCTGCGGGTCGGCGAGCGACGCGTAGCTCTGGCCGGAGATCCGGTCGAGGGTCGCCGCGATGCCGGCGTTGCTCTGGTTGTCGATGACGAGGAGCGCCTGCGGGTTGTTGGCAAGCGCCGCATCGAGGCCGCGCGCCACGTTGGCCTGGTTACCAGTCTGCGCCACGAGACCGAAGCTCTGCTGCGCCAGGGTCACGTAGGCGTTGTTGGCGTCGGTGGATGCGACCGGGCGGATGAGGAAGGGCAGCGTGCCGCTGTCGGTCACGGTGGCGAAGGTGCCGTTCACACCGCCGGCGGCGGTGAGCACGGTGTAGCGGGTGTTGGGCAGGTAGGTTCCCGCCGCCGCGATCAGGCTCGCGGTGCCGCCGAGGGTGGCGGTGCCGGTGGTGACGAGGCGGGCGGCCTGTCCGTCGGCGGTGATGGCGCTCTGCAGCGTGCCGCTTGCCCCCTGGACGTAGTTGCCCGCGACGGTCAGCGTGCCCGTGGGCACGGCGGCCGAGCCCGGTGCGACGATGCCGGCATTGGTGAGCGTGCCGACGACACGGCCGGTGCCCGCCAGCGTTCCCGCCGTGCCGACCGTGGTGTTGGCGTTGAGGGTCGAGTTCACCGTGAGGGCACCGCCCACCACGGTGGCCCCGCCGGAGAAGGTCTGGGTCGAGCCCGACGCCAGGGTCCAGGCGCCATCCGCTTCCCGTAGGGTGGTGAAGCCCGTGACGGTGCTGGCGAGCGTGCCGGTGCCCGTGAGGTTCAGGGCGTTGATGCCGAGGCCCGTGGCGGTGATGGTGCCGCCGATGGTCGAGCCGGTGCCAAGGGTCACGGTATTCCGGCTCGCGGCGACGTCGGCGAAGGCGATGTTGCCGGTGATCGCCCCGGTGTTGGTCAGGGTGTGGCTGCCCATGCCGTACTGGATGTTGCCGGCGATGCGGCCCGCATTGGTCGTGGTGCTGTTGCGGCGGTTGGCCGTCGTGGCGTTCTGCGGATCGGCGTCGGTGAAGCGCACGTCGCCGGTGATGACGCCGCTCGCGTTGTTGGCGAGCGTCGCGGTGCCGGCGCCGTAGACCACGATGGCCTGGCCGCCCGCCGGGCCGGTGATGGCGCCGTCGTTGACGATGGTGAAGCTCTGCGCCCGGCCCTGGATGGCGCGGACCCCAGTGCCGGCGCCGCTGATCGTGCCGCCGGCGCGGTTGGTGACGGTCAGCGCCGCGACGTCATCGTCGGAGTCGATGGCCGCGACGGCCGCCGTGCCGGTGCTGGTCGCCGAACGTGTCGCCGAGATGGTGCCGCTGTTGGTGATCGCCATGGAGGCGATGTTCTCGCCGGCATAGATGCCGCGCGAGATGCCGATGCCGTTCTCGGTCACCGCGATGGTGCCGTTGTTGGTCACCGACACGTTGGCGAAGTCGGCGCCCGTGGAATTCGTCAGCACGCCGTAGACGCGGGTCGCCGAGGTGTTGGCGCGGCCCGCCGCGCCGGTGCCCGTCAGGGTGCCGTTGTTGACCAGACTCGTGTTCGAGCCCGACAGGTTCACGGTCTTGTTGGTGAGCGTGTTGTTGACGGTGAGCTGCGCGCCCGCGCCCGTCACCTGGATCAGGCCGCCGACGTTCTGGGTCGAGCCGGCCCCGAGGATGAGGTTGCCGCCCGCCACCGTGAGGTTGCCCGAGAGAGTCTGCACCGAGCCGCTGGCCGTGGTCCAGGCGCTGCCGGCAGCGGTCTGGTTGAGACCCGTGAAGCCCGTGAGCGTGCCCGTGAGGGTGCCGGTGCCCGACAGGTTGAGGGTGTTGGTGCCGAGGCCCTGCGCGGTAATGTTGCCGCCGATGCTGGAGCCGGTGCCGAGGTTCACCGTGTTCACGGTTCCGGCAACGTCGAGGAACGACAGGCCGCCGGAGATGCGGCCGGTGTTGTTCACGGTCTGGCTGCCGCCGCCGAAAGCAACGTTGCCGTTGATCGTGCCCGCATTGGTGAGGGTGCCGGTGCGGCGCAGGTTCACCACCGTCGCGGCGGTCTGGAGATCCTGGTCGAAGTTGCGCACGTCGCCGTTGATGACGCCGGTGGCCGTGTTGGTGATGACGGTGTTGTAAGCGCGCTGGGTGGTGGCGTCGCCGGCATTGCCAGCGTTCACCGCGAAGGTGGCGATGGCCGCCTCGCCCGCAGTGGTGTTGGTGATGGTGCCGCTGTTGTTGATCTCGTACTGCGCGGCCCGGCCCGAGATCGCGCGGGTATTGGCACCCGTGGCGGTGATCCGGCCGGAGGCGGAATTGTTGACCACGAGGCGGTCGGTGTCGTCGTCGGAATCGACGCCCGCGACGACGGCGGTGGAGGCCGTGGCGGAGGTGCCGCGCGTGGCCGAGATCAGACCGGTGTTGTTGAGGGTGAACAGCGTGGTGTTCTCGCCGGAATAGATGCCCCGCGCGATGCCGTTGCCGTTCTGCGTCACCGCGATGGTGCCGGAGTTGTTGACCGTGGTGCTCTCGTACTGGGCGCCGTTCGGGGCGCTCGAATAGGCGCCGTAGATCCGCGTCGTGGTGTTGCCGGCGGGCGCCGTCAGGGTGATCGTGCCGGTGTTGTTCAGGGTCGAGCGGTCACCCGCCAGGTTCACGCCGAAATTGTCTCGGTTCTGCGGCGCGCCGTTGTCGATGATGCCGGCGTTGTTGACCACGCTCGTGCCGTTCACCCGCACGTTGGTGAAGCTCGGGTTGGTGCCGCTGCTCGTTTGCTGCGAGCCCAGGGTGGCGCCGGATTGAATGTTGACCGTCAGGCCCGTCACACCGGCCGGCGCGACGAAGCCTGTCGGCTGCGCGTCGGTGCACGTCACGGTTTGTCCGCTTGCGGGCGAGGCAGGCTGGCATGCCGCCGAGGCTTCGGCGATCGCGAGGGCCCAAACCGGAACACTCGCCATCAATGAGCGCCGCAGCACTTGACCTTGCCTCGACATCGTACCCCCCCAAAAATTCTGTAATTTTATTGTCGCAATGCTCGCACGTCGGGCAAGCGGGACGGACGATTACTGAGCCTACGGATAGAGTCAAAAAATAGTTCGCCCTCATCTGTCGAGTCTCAGTCTTTGAATCGGAACGATGCAAAACGATCACACATTACCCTCAGAATATTCTCATAAGTCTCTTACATTATGGATTATACGCAGAACTAATATTCCAAAGTTGCAAATTATCTAGGATATTTCGGCAATCGTTCCGCCGGATGGATTGGCTGCTGCGCAGGAGCACGGACGGACCCACGTGAGGTTGGCACCTGCCCTTCCGGGGCGATCCGCTCGCTGATCGACGGTGAGATTCGCGCACCTGAAAAGCATCGAATGGCCTCGCCGGCCGGCAACCGAGAATACGCAGCCCTCCTGAAACGAAGACGGGCCGGCCTCTCTTCGAGGCCGGCCCGTTCAACCCTCGCCCGGACAGGGTGAGGGTTCGCGATTGCTGGAAAGTGTCGCTCAGTACTTCCGCACGATGGGCTCGGCCATCGGCGCCGGCGCCTCGCCGAAGGTGTAGCGGATGCCGCCATAGATCGAGAGCGGCTGGGCCAGGGTCGTCGTGCGCGAGTCGACGACCGGATAGCGGTTGGCCACGAGACCGGGCTCGAAGAAGGTTCCGAACGTGGCGTAGCGGTTGTTCGTCAGGTTGGTGACGTAGCCGAACAGTTCGAGGTTTCGGTCGACCCGATAGCTCGTGTTGAGGTTCAACACGTAATAGGCCGGCAGCTTGCGGTTCAGGTTCGACTCGTCGCCGCGATAGTAGGCCGACGAGAAGGCCTGCATGGCCATGCCGACGCGCCAGCGCGGCAGCACCTCGACGTCGAAACCGACCTTGAACTGATGATCGGGGATCAGCGGCACCTTGTTGCCCGGTACCACGTTGATCGCACCATCCACCGACTGCGGATTGTTCGGCGAGGACAGCGTGCCGGTGAACTGGAAGGTGGCATCGATCAGAGCGTAGTTCGCGTAGACCGAGAGCCAGTCGGAGACGTATTCGAGGCCGACTTCGACGCCCTGGCGGCGGGTGCCGGGCACGTTCACGAAGTAGCCGCGCGCCGCGTTGCCGGGGGTGGCGAGCGACAGGATGTCGTTGGTCAGGTCGGTGCGGAAGGCGCCGACCTTATAGTTGACGAGTCCGCCGTCATAGAAATTCGGCAGAGCGCCGCGGAAGCCGACCTCGTAGGTCCGGCCCTCGACCTGCTTGAGCGGCGGATCGGCGACGAGGGAGTTCGGCAGCAGGCAGGGCCGCAGCGGGTTGGCGCAGGCGAGCTCGAGGGGCGTCGGCGCGCGGTTCGACTCGGAGTAGCCGCCGTAGAGGTTGACCGCCGGCGAGAAGCGGTAGGTTAGGCCCGCCACCGGATTGATCTTGTTGAAGTAATGCGTGCCCGTCACGTCCGGCGAGAAACCGGTCTGGTCCTGGCTCGCGATGCGGGCGAAGTTCAGGCGCGCGCCCGCCGTGAGCGACAGGGCGTCGGTGATGTCGATGGTGTCGGTGGCATAGAGGCCCATGTAGAGGTTCGAGCCCGTCACCGAACTCGGCGCGATGCCGAGGGCCGCAGCGGTGCGCAGGAAATCGGTGCCGAGGCCCGGCACCGTGCCGTAGGCGGCCGTGAGCGGGTTCGTGGTCACCGACAGGTCGGGGTTGATCACGCCCAGCGTGCTCGACGACTTGTAGCCGTAGTTCGCGACGTCGATGGAGCCGCCGACGACGAAGCTGTTGTTGAAGCCGAACACCCGGTCGCGGTTGGCCGCCTGGAGCGAACCGCCGTAGCCCGTGGCCTCGGTCTTGGTGACGTCGAGGGTGCCGTAGGGTACGCCGGCCGTGAACGGGATGCCGTTCGGGGCGCCTCGGCCGATCATGAGGAACTGGTTGGTGAAGGCGTTGCGGCTCTGCCCCGCCGCCTGAGTGAATCCGTCATCCTCGAAGCAGAGGCTGCCGCGGAACGAGGAGTTGCGCGAGCAATTCTCGAAATCGCTGTCGTTGCCGTCGATGTAGCGCTGGCTGAAACGTCGGAAATAGGCGTTGCCGGAGAGGTCCCAGGTCGGCGAGATGTCGACGCGGCCCGTGAGCTGGATGGTGCCGAGTTCCGTCGTGGTGGTCTGCGGGTAGGTGAAGATCGCCCGCGGATCGACGTGGGTGAAGTCCGTCGGCGTCGCGGCGGCGGCCCCGAAATAGGTCCGCGCCATCTGGCCGATGAGGTGGAACTCCGAATCCGGGGTCCGGTAGCCGAGATCGCCGTAGACGCGGCCGATGGTGCTGGGGCTCTGGAAGCGCCAGCCCCGGTCGTTGAGGCCGTCACCCGCGAAGTAGATGCTCCACGGCCCGATCATCTTGCCGTGCTGCAGGGAGCCGGCGATGCGGCCGTCCGAACCGCCGAGCGCCGTGATCTCCGTACCCTGCCAGTTGAAGCCGTTCTTCATCTGGATGTTGATGGCGCCGCCGAGCGCGTTGAGGCCGAAGACCGGGTTGCCGGTGACGACGTCGATGCGGTTGATGGCGACCTGCGGGATCAGGTCGAGGTTGACCGTGTCGCCGAAGGCTTCGTTGATGCGCACGCCGTTCTGATAGACGGCGAGGCCCTGGGGCACGCCCGTGACGGGTGAAGCCTGGAAACCGCGATAGTTGATGTCGACGCGGTTGTTGTTGCCCTGCGAATCCGAGAGGTTGAGGCCGGGCACGCGCCGGGCCAGGGTGTCGACGGCGTTGAAGGTCGCACGGTCGAAGTTCAGGTCGGCGGCCGTGACCGACTCGACGGTGCTGGGGATCTTGTTGAGGGGCAGAGCGCCGCCGCGCAGGCGCGTCGTGTCAGGAACCTGAAGGGCCGGGCCGCCCGGAGCCTGGAGGGCCGGGATGCTGGGCGCGCCGCTTCCCGACGCGACGCCGACGGGCGTCGTCGCCACGACGCTGATCTCGCTGAGCGAGACCGAACTCTGTGCGTGCGCCACGCACGGCAGCAGCGCGACCGAAGCGAAGAGGCTGTACCGCAGCGAACGCATGGATTCTTTCCTGACCCGAGACCGTTTTCTGATTGCCACCTTGCGGTAACGCTTGGTGTGTTCATGGTCGAAGAATTATGGGCTGGGCAAGATAGATCAGGCCCCTGGAGCAGGATCGCCGACCACAATGCGGCGGAATGCCGGGCGCAGTGGTGTTCGTGCCACATTTTTTCCTTATGCCGCATAGGGTTAGGTGTATGAGTGGCAATATCGATCGGGATTATTTGGCAATTTTAAACCAGCTTCGCCGAGGCCGGCGGCTCTCGGCTTGGCGGCACCGAACGGTCGAGACGAAGTGATTCGACAATTATTTCCTTGGTCTCAACCGATAAGTAAGAAATTAAATTTCCCAAAACAATTCTAAGTTGGAAATATACAAATACAATCTATTAATTTTCTGTAAATATTGTGTGTTTGACGCGATTTAGAACATATTTTTCCAGTTTTAATAAAAGATAATGAGAATACATTCTTGAGAATATCTAATTTTCAAGAGTTTTTCCCTTGATTGGGAGAGCAGATCGTCCCTTCCGCTTCCGCGAAGAGGCGGACATACAGCCGCCTGGACTGGCGGATCGGAACAGCCGGCAGCGGACATGCCAGCGCCACACATGTGGCACGGTCCCACGATCCGTGGCCTCCGATATCGGAACGGCGGTCTGCACGGCCGCCCATGCGGCGGCGCGACGGCGAGTGTGGTATCGAACGCTTATCCTGGGCGGCCCGAACGGTCGCGGATATGAGGTTGCGACGGCCGACACATGACGCAAGCCGCCGAAGGACAACCCTTCCACATCGACCTCGGGCTCGGTGGAACGATCCGGATCGGGCCGCAGCGCATCGGCGTGGCGGAAGCCTTCGCCATCGTCGAGGCCATCGCCCGCACGGGCTCGGTCCAGGGCATCGCCACGGAACTCGACCTCTCCTACCGGGCGGCCTGGGAGCGCCTGCGCGCCCTCGAGGCGGCCCTGGGTCATCAGCTCGTCCAGAAGACGCGGGGACACGGCAGCACGCTGACGGAAACGGGGGCGGTCCTGCGCGAAGCCCTGGCGGAGGCGGCCACCGCCCTGGCGGGTTCGATGGCGCGGGAGGGGCGCGCGGCCCAGGTCCGCCTCGGAGCCGTCCTGGGCCACGCGACGCCGACACTCACCCTGGCGGCCAGTCACGACCTGCTCCTCATGGACGTCCTGGCCGACTGGCCGGACATCGCCCTCGTGGTCGCCGGCAGCGAAGATGCCGTGGCCCGCCTCGTGGAAGGCCGCGCCGATGCCGCCGGATTCCACTGCGGCCCGACGGATCCCGCCCATGGCAGCCCGGCCTTCGCGGATCTCGGCCTCGACCCCGCGTTCCGCGTCCGCCCCCTGTTCGAGCGGGAACAGGGCGTGATGCTCGCCGCCGGCAATCCCCTCGGCATCCGGACCATCGCGGATCTGGCGCGCCTTCGCGCCCGCTACGTCAATCGGCAGAAGGGCTCGGGCACACGCCTCTGGTTCGATCGGCTGCTGGCGGAACAGGGCATCGCCCCGTCCGAGATCCGGGGCTACGCCACGGAGGAGTTCACCCATCAGGCCGTGGCGGCAGTTATCGCCTATGGCGCGGCCGATGCCGGGTTCGGCGCGCGGGCGGCGGCCGAACGGTTCGGCCTCGCGTTCCTGCCGCTGGGCTGGGAATGCTACCACCTCGCCTCCAGCACCTCCCTCCCGGATGCGATCCTCGACCGTTTTGCCCGGACCCTGGGCGAGCGGGCGGAGCGGACGGCGGGCTACCGCGCCGCCAAAGCACCTCTCGCGGATGAAACCTGACCCCATGGCGTCCCTCCCCCCTGTGCGCCTCGCCCGCCGTGTTCTGGCGCGTCGTGTCCTGGCCCGTCGTGTCCTGGCCCGTCGTGTCCTGGCCCGTTGTGTCCTGGCGGCGGCTTGGCTCCTGGGCGGCCTCGCGCCCGTCGCCGCGCGGCCCTTCACCGATGCGGCGGGGCGGACCGTCGAGATCCCCGCGCGGGTCGGGCGCGTTCTGGCCGCGGGGCCGCCGGCTTCGGTGATGCTCTACACCCTCGCGCCCGGTCGCATGGTCGGCTGGGTCCGCGCACCGTCCCCGGCCGAGCGCCCGTTCCTGGCGCCCGCGACCCGCGACCTGCCCGTCACCGGCCGGCTCACGGGCCGCGGCGGCACGGCCAATGTCGAGGCGGTGCTCGCCCTCAAGCCGGACCTCATCGTCGATCTCGGCAGCACCCGGCCGACCTATGCCTCCCTGGCCGACCGCGTCCAGGCGCAGACGGGCATTCCCTACGTGCTCCTCGACGGCACCTTCGCGAAGACCGGCGAGACCTACCGCCGCCTCGGCGATCTCCTTGGCGAGGCGGACGCCGCCGAGGCGCTCGCCATCTTTGCGGATGCGACCCTGCGGGAGGTGGCGGACGCCATCGCGACGGTGCCCGAATCCCGGCGGCCGCGCGTCTACTACGCGCGCGGCCCGAGGGGCCTCGAGACGGCGCCCGCCGGCTCCCTCAACGCCGAGCTGCTCGATGTCGTCGGTGCCCGCAACGTCGCCGTGGCGACGGGCCAGGGCGGCCTCGCCACCGTCTCGCCGGAACAGGTCCTCGCCTGGGACCCGGACGTGATCGTGACCCAGGACCCAAGCTTCCGCAGGGCCGTCGCTACCGATCCGCTCTGGGCCGGGGTGAAGGCCGTGCGCGCGGGGCGGGTCTACCAGGCGCCGAGCCTGCCCTTCGGCTGGTTCGATGCGCCGCCGGGGCCCAACCGCCTCATCGGCGTGCGCTGGCTCGCGGGCGTGCTCTATCCCGACCTGTTCCCGCAGCCGCTCCCCGAGGTGACGCGCGATTTCTACCGGCGCTTCTACCACGTCGACCTCGACGCCGCGCAGGTCGACACCGTGCTGAACGGAACCCCCGCGCCGTGACGGCGGCGGCGGCGGCGGCAAGGCGGCGCGGCCGCGCCCTGAGTCTCGCCGGATGGGGGCTGCCGGTCCTCGCCCTCTGTGCCCTGATCGTCGTGGCCCTGGGGACCGGCCGGTACGGAGTACCGGCGGGCGATGTCTTCGCGGTGCTCGGGGCCAAGCTGTTCGGGTGGCCGTCGACGGTCGAGGCGACGGTGCGGACCGTGGTGCTGCAGGTGCGCCTGCCCCGCGTCGTCGCCGCCCTCGTGGTCGGCGCCGCCCTGGCGGGGGCAGGCGCCACCTACCAGGGCCTGTTCCGCAATCCCCTGGTCTCACCCGACATCCTCGGCGTGTCGGCCGGCGCCAGCCTCGGAGCGGTGCTCGGCATCTTCCTGTCGCTACCCGTGGCGGCGATCCAGGGCCTCGCCTTCGCGGGCGGCCTCGCCGCCGTGGCGGCGGTCTATGCCGTGGGGGCGGCGGTGCGCCGACACGATCCGGTGCTGACCCTGGTGCTCGCGGGCGTCGCCATCGGGGCGGTGCTCGGCGCCGCGATCTCCCTGATCAAGGTTCTGGCCGATCCCTACAACCAGCTGCCGGCCATCACCTACTGGCTGCTGGGCAGCCTCGCATCGGTGACCCTCGGCGATGTCGGCGCCATCCTGCCGGCGATGGGGCTCGGCCTCGTGCCCCTCGTGCTCCTGCGCTGGCGCATGAACCTCATGAGCCTCGGCGAGGAGGAGGCGCGGGCCCTCGGCGTCGAGACCCGGGCGCTTCGCCCCCTCCTCGTCGCCGCCGCGACCCTGGTGACGGCGGCGGCGGTCTCGGTCACGGGCGTCATCGGCTGGGTCGGCCTCCTCGTGCCCCACGTGGCGCGCCTCCTCGTCGGGCCGGATTTTCGGCGCCTGCTGCCCGCCTCCCTGCTGCTCGGCGCCGGCTACCTCCTCGCCGTCGATTGCGTCGCCCGCACCCTGGCCCCCGTGGAGGTGCCCCTCGGCATCCTCACGGCGCTCATGGGCGCGCCGTTCTTCCTGTGGCTGCTGGCGAGCGGCCGGCGCGGCTGGGCCTGATGCTGCTTGCCGTCGAGAACCTCGCCTTCGGGTACGGCGCCCGCCGGATCGGAGCCGACGTGAGCTTCGGACTCGCGGCCGGCGAGGTCCTGTGCCTGCTCGGGCCCAACGGCGGCGGCAAGACCACCCTGTTCAAGACCCTGCTCGGCCTCCTGCCGAAGCAGGCCGGGCGGATCCGCCTCGACGGGACGGACGTGGCGGGCTGGTCGCGGGCGCGCCTCGCCCGCAGCCTCGGCTACGTGCCGCAGGCCCACGGCGCCCTGTTTCCGTTCCGCGTGCGCGATGTCGTTCTCATGGGCCGGGCGAGCCGCCTGCGGGCCTTCGCCAGCCCCGGCCCCGCCGACCGCGAGCACGCCGAGCGGGCCCTGTCGACCCTCGGCATCGCGCATCTCTCCGAGCGCATCTACACGGAGATCAGCGGCGGCGAGCGCCAGATGGTGCTCATCGCCCGGGCGCTCGCCGGCGAGCCGCGCCTCCTCGTCATGGACGAACCCACCGCCAGCCTCGATTTCGGCAACCAGACCCGCGTCCTCGATCAGGTCCGGCGGCTGGCGCGCGGCGGCATCGCGGTGATCCTCTCGACCCACGACCCCGACCACGCCTTCCTGTGCGCCGACCGAGTCGCGCTCCTGCACGAGGGCCACCTCGCCGCCCTCGGGCCACCGGCCGACACCATCACCCCGCAGAGCCTGGAGCGAATCTACGGCGTCGCCGTGGCGGTGGTGCCCCTGCCCGGCTACGCCCGCTCCGTCTGCGCCCCGATCCTGTCCCGGTCCTGAGAAGAGAGGCCGCCCCATGGTCCGCCTGAACGAGATCCGCCCGAACGAGATCGCCGTCGCCCCGCCCGCGGCCACCGATGCGGGTCTCGTCTATATCGGGCGGATCGCCACGCCCTGGAACGACCGCCTCGCCTGCCCGCGCCAGGGACGGGCCGACGGGCCCCTGTGCCGGATCGAGGTGTTCGAACCGTGGGTCGCCGCCCTCGACGGGCTGTCCGCCTACGCGCGGATCGAGGTGTTGTACTGGCTCGACGCCTCGCGGCGCGACCTCGTCCACCAATGCCCGGCGAGCGACGGCGTGGCGCGCGGCACCTTCTCGCTGCGCTCACCGGTGCGCCCCAATCCCATCGGCACGTCCATCGCGCATCTCGTGGGGATCGACGGCCCGATCGTCACTGTGCGCGGCCTCGATTGCCTCGACGGAACCCCGCTCCTCGACCTCAAGCCCGACCGCAGCCTGTTCACGCCGGTCGCCCCGCCGCAGCCGGGCGACTTCGAGTAGGGCCGCGATCGGGGATCGCTCAGTCGACGGCGACCATCACGTCGGAGGCCTTGACCACGGCATAGGCCTGCCCGCCCACGGCGAGGCCGAGGCTGTCCACGGATTCGTTGGTGATCGAGGCGGTGATCACCGTGCCGTCGGCGACCTCGATCTTCACGTGGGCGGTGGTGGCGCCCTTCTCGACGGAGACGACCTTGCCCTTGAGGGTGTTGCGTGCGCTGATCTTCATGAGGACTGTCCCTTAACGTGCGGAAGCGGCGCCGAGGACCCGGAAGCCCTGGGCCTCGAAGAAGGGCCGGGCCGCGGCCCCCTTCAGGAAGTCGAGGAAGCGGGCCGCACCGTCACCCCTGGCCTCGGCCGTGACGGCGAACGGATACACCACCGGGGGATGCGAGTCCGCCGGAAACACGCCCACCACCTTCACGCCCGGATCCGACTTCGCGTCGCTTTCGTAGACGACGCCTAAGGGTGCTTCGCCCCGCGAGACGAGGAGCAGGGCGGCCCGCACGTTGTCGGCCTGGGCGAGGCGCGGTTGCAGGCCGGTCCAGAGACCGAGCTTCTCGAAGGCCGCCTTGGCGTACTTGCCGATGGGCACCGAATTGACCTCGCCCGTGGCGAGACGCCCGTCGGGGCCCAGAGCCGCCGCGAACCCGTCCGGCGTGAACGGCACATCCGTGATCTTCCCGTCCCTCGGAGCGACCACGACGATCCGGTTGCCGAGGAGGTTCACCCGGGTCTCCGGGCGGATGAGGTGCTTGCCAGCGAGATCGTCCATCCATTCGAGATCGGCCGAGGCGAAGAGATCGGCGGGCGCGCCGGATTCGATCTGCCGGGCCAGGGCCGAGGAGGCGGCGTAGCTCGCCCGGATCTTGAGGCCGCTGTCCGCCGTGAAGGCCTTGCCGGCCGCGTCGAGGGCGTTCTTCAGGCTGGCGGCGGCGAACACCGTGACGGTCTCGTCGGCGCGCGCGGCGGTAGCCGAGGCCACGAGGCCCACGAGGCCCACGAGGAGAAGGGTCCGGATGGCGGTGCGCATGGGCAATCGATCCTCGGGCAAGGCGGTACGGATGCGGACAATCCGCCGAACGGGCCGCCGCGCGCCAGGGGCCCGGCGACGCGATCCCCAGGGCGTGTCGATCCGTGACGCGGTCCCAGGATACCCGGGGATCAGAATTCGACGCCGAAGCGGACCCGCAGATTGTGGCGGGCGAACTGGCTCAGGTTGAAGGCGCGGTCGGAGAACTCGGGCGCCCTGTCGTGGCCGATCACCTGGGCCGCGTAGGCCAGGGTGAGGAAGCCCTTCTCGGAGACCTGATAATGCAGCACGGGCCCGAGGAACACCGCATGCCCGAGGAAGCGGTTCAGGAACGAACCGTCATAGGCCCGCATGGCCCGCAACTCGGGGCCGAGGAAGACGGTCTCGGTGATCCGGGCCATCAAGGTGCCCGACAGGGACAGGGTGGAGGACCGGTCGGTCTCGCCCGATCCCTTGAGGCGCGCAACGGAAGGATCGTAGATCAGGTTGGCGCCGACCCAGAGCCGGTCGGGGATCAGGCGTGCGTCGACCATGAGACGCGTGTCCATGCTGAACACGTCAGCGCCCTGGCCCTCGATGGGGGTCACCCGTGAGTATTGGGGCTCGGCCTGTAGGGCGATGCCGAACGGATGGCTGTCCGTGCGCTTGAGGAATTGATACTTCAGCTCCAGCGACCCGCCGTTGAAGGTACCGAACCGCTTGTCCGGCACACCCGCGATGGTGCGGGTGTCGCGCGCATCGAACTGGAGGCCGGGCTCGATGCTGAAATTGTCGGTGGGATCGATCTGATAGCTGATGATGGGTTCGGTGGCGCCGTAGCCCGACGAACCCGGGCCGCTGCGCCGCTTGCTGAAGCGCCCGATGGCGTCGACCACGACTTCCTGCTCGCCCTTCTTGCCGGTGTCGGTCCCCTCCGTGAACCCGAACAGGTTCTCGGTATCGACCTTGTCGGGCGCGTCGCCCTCGCGTGCCCCGACCTCGGCCGTACCGGTGAGGACGAGGGCGACTAGGGTGAGGGCGGCCTGAATGCGGCCGGGCTGGGCCCTCCGCCTGAGCGTGCGGGGGCGTCGGGGCAACGAAGAACGAAACATCCGTGCACAGTACCGTGATCTTCCGTCGTTTGGCTGATACCGGAGGATCACAGGAGGTGTGGATCGGCGGCTTCACCGAGGCCGAAGATTTCACGTGAATCACAAACGCGGGCTACAGTCGTGCCCGAGCGACAGATCGCATCTCCGGGGCGCGGAACTTTTCCGCATCCCGGCCCGCCGAGAGGTTTCATGAGCGGCCCCACCCTGATGCACGCCGGTTACAATCCGGTTCTTGTCACCCTGTCGGTCGCCATCGCCATTCTCTCGGCCTACGTCGCCCTCGATCTCGGAGCGCGGGTTCGGGGCGCGGCACCGGGGCAGCGGTGGGCCTGGGTGGCGGGCGCCGCGGGTGCCATGGGCGGCGGCATCTGGTCGATGCACTTCATCGGCATGCTCGCCTTCGAGATGGGTATGCCCGTGGCCTACCACCTCGGGCTTACCGCCCTGTCCCTCGTCATCGCCGTAGCCGCCACCGGAGTGGCCTTCGCCTGGGTCAACCGGGCCGCCGCCGGGCTGCGGGACGTGCTGGTGAGCGGCCCCCTGATGGGCCTCGGCGTCGCCGGGATGCACTACACCGGCATGGCCGCGATGCATGTGCCGGGCAATCTCGCCTACAGTGTCGTGATCGTCGTGGCTTCCATCGCCATCGCGGTCGCGGCGGCGACGGCGGCCCTGTGGCTCACCTTCCGCCAGCACGGCGTCCGGCAGAAGCTCCTGGCCGCCGGCGTGATGGGCATCGCCGTGGCGGGCATGCACTACACCGGCATGGCGGCGGCGACCTTCACGGTCGAGGAGGCCGGTGCCCACGCCGCCCATGTCACGGCCCTCGGGCAGGACCAGCAGACCCTCGCGCTGGCCGTCGCCGGCGCCACCTTCGCGATCCTGTTCCTCGCGCTGTTCGCTTCCTCCGTCGATCAGCAGCGGGTCCAGGAAGAATACCGGGCGAGCGAGGCGCGGTTCCGGGCGGCGATCCAGGCCGTGCGCGGCGTGCTCTGGACCAACGACGCCGAGGGGCGGATGATGGGCGAACAGCCCGGCTGGGCGGCCCTCACGGGCCAGACCCGGGCGGAATACGAGGGGTTCGGCTGGGCAAGCGCCGTTCACCCGGACGACGCCGCCTCCTCCCTCGCGGCCTGGGCGGCGACGGTGGCGGCGCAGCGGGACTTCGTTCACGAGCACCGGGTGCGCGCCCGCGACGGCAGTTGGCGCCACTTCGCCATCCATGCGGTGCCGATCCTACGGGCCGGCGCCATCCGCGAATGGGTCGGCGTGCACACGGACATCACCGAGCAGCGCGAGGCCGAGGCGGAATTGCGCGACTCGAACGAGGAACTCCAGCGTTACGCTTACATCGTCAGCCACGACCTGCGTGCGCCCCTCGTCAACGTCATGGGCTTCACGAGCGAGCTGGAGGAGACGCGCGGGGAGGTCGCCCAGGCCCTGCGCGACCATCCGCAGGCCAGCCGGATCGACGCCGATCTCGGCGAGGCCCTCGGCTTCATCAAGGCGGCCGTCACCCGCATGGAGGGCCTGATCGCCGCCATTCTGCGACTGTCGCGCGAGGGCCGACGCGCCTTCCGCGTGGAGCCCCTCGACATGACGACCCTGCTCCAGGGCCTCGCCGATGCGCAGCACCATCAGACCGACGCGGCAGGCGCCCGCGTGAACATCGCTTCCGACCTGCCGGAGATCACAGCGGACCGCCTCGCCGTCGAGCAGGTGTTCGCCAACCTCCTCGACAACGCCGTGAAGTACCTCGACCCTCAGCGGCCGGGACGGATCACGGTGACGGCCGTGACCGCGGGCAGCAACCGGGTCCGCTTCGACGTCGCGGATAACGGCCGGGGCATCGCGGCCCGCGACCATGCCCGCGTCTTCGAGCTGTTTCGCCGATCCGGAGTCCAGGACCGGCCCGGCGAGGGCATCGGTCTCGCCCACGTGAAGGCCCTCGTGCGCTCCCTCGGCGGCCGGATCGACGTGACCTCGGAACTGGGCCAAGGCACCACGTTCAGCGTGACGCTGCCCCGGAAGGCCGCTACGGGTCAGGCTGGACAGGCCGGCCCCGTGAGCCTCGCCGCGGAATAGTTTCGGAGCCACCCATGCAACCCGTCTGCATCGTGATGATCGAGGACGACGAGGGACACGCCCGCCTCATCGAGCGCAACATCCGCCGGGCCGGGGTGAACAACGAGATCGTCCCGTTCCGTGACGGCACCTCGGCCCTGGCCTACCTGCTCGGACCGGACGGGTCCGGCGAGGCGAGTGCGCGGCGCCATCTCCTCATCCTCCTCGACCTCAACCTGCCGGACATGACCGGCCTCGACATCCTCGAGAAGGTGAAGGCGAACCCGCATACGCGCCGCTCGCCCGTGGTGGTGCTGACGACGACGGACGACAGCCGCGAGGTCCAGCGCTGCTACGACCTCGGGGCCAACGTCTACATCACCAAGCCGGTGAACTACGAAGGCTTCTCCAACGCGATCCGGCAGCTCGGCCTGTTCTTCTCGGTGATGCAAGTGCCCGAAACGCCATGAGTGCCGACGCGCCGCCCGGCCTCGAGGCTTCCGTGACCGGTTCGCCCCCCGAGGTGGATCCGGCCCCGCGGATCCTCTACGTCGACGACGATCCGGGCCTCGGGCGGCTCGTCCAGCGCGCCCTGCGCACGCGCGGCTACGCCGTGGAACTCGCCCCCGACGGGGAAGCGGGTCTGGCGCGCTTGGCGGCGGGCGGCATCGACGTCGTCGCCCTCGACCATCACATGCCCGGCCAGACCGGCCTCGAGGTGCTGCCGGCCATCAGGGCCCTGCCCGACGCGCCGCCCGTGGTCTACGTGACGGGCTCCGAGGACAGCCGCGTCGCCGTCGCGGCCCTCAAGGCCGGAGCCGTCGATTACGTCTGGAAGGATGTCCAGGGCCAGTTCCGCGAGCTCCTCGGGGAGGCCATCGACACGGCCCTGCGCCAGGAGACCCTGCGGCGCGACAAGGAGCGGGCCGACATGGCGGTCCGCGAGGCGCGCGACCGCGCCGAGATCCTGCTCCGGGAGGTGAACCACCGGGTCGCCAACTCCCTGGCCCTGGTGGCGGCCCTCACGCACATGCAAACCAACGCCGTCTCCGACCCCGCCGCCAAGGCCGCGCTCATCGAGATGCAGGCGCGCATCCAGGCCATCGCGGGCATCCACCGGCGCCTCTACACCTCGGACGATGTCGAGGCCGTCGCCCTCGATGCCTACCTGTCGAGCCTGGCGGAGGAGCTGCAGGCCGCCATGAAGGCCGCCGGCCGCGACCATGCCATCCGGCTCGCCGTGGAGCCCGTGCGACTCGCCACCGACAAGGCCGTATCGCTCGGCGTCATCGTCACCGAGCTCGTGACCAACGCGTACAAGTACGCCTATGCGCCCGACGTCCCCGGCGAAATCCGCGTCGTCCTCGGGCGGCACGGCGCCGAGGGCCTGACGCTGACGGTGGAGGATGACGGGGTCGGCTGGACGGGCGAGGGCCAGCCGCGCGGCACCGGCCTCGGCTCCCGCATCGTCAAGGCCATGGCAACGAACCTGCGTTCCACCGTGGTCTACGGCTCGCCCGGCCCCGGAACGCGCGCGACCCTGTGCTTCCAGGGCTGACGGTTAGAGCATCGTCTTTCCCCGAAAGCCGGAGGCCACCTTTCGGGACGATGCTTTAGGTATCGGGAAGGGCCGCCAGTTTCTCGGCGGCTTCCAGCAGGGTTTCGCCGGTGACGTCCGGTGGCCGCAGCACCGGCGAGAACGGCAGCCCCCGCGCCACGTAGGCGCCGACGAGGCCGGCCGCCTTGGCACCGTGGATGTCCCAGGGGTGTGTCGCCACCAGGGCCATCTCGCCCGGCGCGACCCCGGCGGTTTCGGCCGCGAATCGGTACACCTCCGGCCTCGGCTTCGACAGCCCCACCTGCTCGACGGAGAGGACGCGCTCGATCCGCTCGCCGAGACCCGCCTCGTCGAACAACCCCTGGGTTGTTTGCGCGGCGCCGTTGCTGAGGGCGAAGACCCGGATGCCGGCCTCGGCCAGGACCGCGAACGCCGCTCCGGCGTCGTCGTGCGGCGGCAGGCTCGCCATCCGGCCGAGCGCCGCCTGCTTGTCGGCCGCCGACGCCGCGACACCTTCCCGAGCCAGCACCTCGTCGAGGCACCCGGCCATGACGGCACGGAAGGGGGCGAAACCGTCCGTCGCCGCGAGGGCGAAGGTGTCTCGCAGGGTCGCGGTGTAGAGGAACTCCGCCGACGCGGCAGGCAGGCCGAGGCCGACTAGGGCGGCGCGCAGGGGTTCCAGGCTGAACACCGTGCCGATGATGTCGAAGGCGACGGCTTTGGGTCGGACGGCGCCCGGACGGGGACCGCTCATCACCGCTTCCCCGCCGGCTCGTGGATGGGGCAGCCGTTGAAGCGCTGGCGGAACTCGGCCGAATGCCGGTAGGGCGCGTTGCGCGCCCGGTTGATGTTGCCGAGCGGCCGGTGCGCGGCGAGCCCGGTCCAGACCCCGAAGCGCATTCCCTCGTCGACCGCCTTGACCCGGTCCGCATCCCAGCTGTCCTGCGGGCGGACCGTGATCGTCGCCACCGTCTGGAACGGTGCCTCGTCCTCGCTCCAGGCGACGGTCGGGTCCTCGACGGGCTGCTGTTCGAGGTCGCGGCAGAGCTGGACTCGGAACGCCCACACGGCCTCGCGGTCGCGCATCTCGGCCTGCACCGTCTCGCGGATCGCGTCCGGACGGCCGGAGGCGTCGATCTCCCGGCCCGTCAGGGCCGTCAGCGACGCGGCCACGGGCGCGAGGGAGAACTTGGCGATGTGGTCGCCGTACCGGAACGGCGTGACGCTGTAGTAGGTCTCGCCCAGAGGATCGACGTTCGGCGCCCCGCCGAGGGCCGCGACGGTGGTGCTCTCGATGCCGACAGCCTGCAGCGCCTTGTTGACGCCGCGCAGGACGGTGGAGGCCGCGACCTTCAGGGATTCCGCCCGGTCCGTCGTTTTGGCCAGCAGCTTGAGGCTGGAATGGAACGCCTCGGCGGTCTTGGCCTGGAACACGGGGCCGTTGACCATGATGAAGTCCTGGGCCGTACCCTCTGCCCCGGCCAGACGCTCGCCGGGCGCGTCCAGCACCTTGATGGCGACGCCGCGCGGCAGTGAGACGGCGTCGGGCAGGATGTCGCCCGCATTCGTGGAGAGGCGCATGTAGACCCGGTGCTCGCCGGGAGTGGCGAACAGCCCCTGCGCCAGCTCCGGGGGGAGCCCGGGCGCGATCGCCATCGTGCCTTCGAGGATGCCGTGCGCCTTGGCGTGGACCGCGCGCACGGCATGCCCGGAATCCTGCGCCGTCCGCTCCAGGATCGTATCGAAAGTCTCGCACAGGGCCTCGATCGTCCGAGCCTCCTCGGGTTGCACGTCCTCGACGGCGGGGCTGTAGCGAACGGGTTCGTTGAGCATGCGGCAATCTCCGAATTGTCGATGCGCTAACCCGATCCCGGCGTCCCCGTTCCGACCCGGTCTTCCCGCATCGCCCCGCGACGTCGCCCTCCCGCCGGTCGTGCCGGTCCGAAGGCGGCAAGACGTCCCATGGCTTTTCCAATCTCACGGCTTTCTTAATCTACATGAGTAGAGACGGGAGGGTTTGCGGTTAAACTCGCGAGCCCTGCCCCGAGAAAGCCGTATGCCCGATCCACTTGTGCGAAAACTTCAGCGATACGGCCCGCTTTCGGATGCCGACCGACTCTGGCTTGCCGAGGCCCTCGGCACGAGGCGGCAGGTCGCGGCGCGCACCGACATCGTCGTGGAGGGCGAGGATCCGCGCGCGGTCAACGTCGTCCTGGATGGCTGGGCCTGCCGGTACAAGCAGCTCGCCGACGGTCGCCGCCAGATCGTCTCGCTCATCCTGCCGGGCGATCCGTACGATTCGAACCCCTTCCTCCACGACCGGATGGACCATGCCGTCTGCGCCCTGACGCCCGTCATCCTCGCGCATGTGAGGGGCTCGGCGATGCAGGACCTCACCGCGCGCAGCCCCAACCTCAACGAGGCCTTCCATCGCGAGACCCTGGCCAACGCCTCGATCCAGCGCGAGTGGACCGTGAGTCTGGGCTGCCGCACCGGGATCGAACGCCTCGCCCACCTGTTCTGCGAGGTGTTCGCGCGGCTCGCCGTCGTCGGCCTGACGAAGGACAGCACGTGCTCGTTCCCGATCACTCAGAACGATCTGGCCGACGCCCTGGGCCAGACCAGTGTGCACATCAACCGCACGCTGCAGGACCTGCGGGCGGCGGGCCTGATCACGCTGCGGGGTCGGCAGCTGACGCTGCACGACCCCGACGGCTTGGCGCGACTGGCATATTTCGACCCGGCCTACCTCCACTTCACCGTCGACGAGGCCGATCTCGGTGCCCTGGTCCGCGAATGAACCGGCTGTGCTCTGCGTGTGTTGTCGCGAGGGGGAAACGAGATGACGCAGCCTGACGACACGGCAGGGCGGATCGCCGCCCTGGAGAGCGACAACGCGCGCCTGCGCCGGCTCCTCGACAAGGCCGGCGCGCATGACGGCCTGCGGCACGGACTGCGCGACACCGTGGCGATGCTGCGGGCGGTGATGCATCAATCCGCCGAGACGGCCGAGGATATCCCGTCCTACGTCGCCCACCTCGACGGGCGCCTTGATGCCCTGATGCGCGCCCGCACCGCCATCGATGCCCTGGGCGAGGTCAACCTACATTCCATGATCTCGGACGCCCTACAGCTTCACCTCGTGCGCGAGGGCGACCGGGCCACGATTTCCGGGCCCCGCGTGCTCCTGCGTCCGAAGGCGGCCCAGATCTTCGCCCTGGCCCTGTACGAACTCGCGAGCAACGCCATCGAGCACGGCGAACTCGGCGGAGCCCATGGCCGGGTCGCGGTCAGCTGGGAGGTGACGCAGGCGGAAGGTGCCGAGCCGATGCTCACCCTGGTGTGGACGGAAACAGGGGGCGCGCCGATCACGCCCCCGACGCGGTCTGGGTTCGGCGCGACGGTTCTGGAGAGGACCCTGGCCTACGAACTCGACGCGCGCACGCGCCTCGCCTACGAGCCGGAGGGCCTGTGCTGCACGATCCGCCTCCCCCTCGTGAAGCGGATCGGACATCTGACGGCCGAGATCACTCCTGACTTCGAAGACGGCGATGGGGCGGCCTGAGGGGCCGCGTCCGCCGCAAGGGGATCGGGCGGGACGCGCGGCGCAACGGCGAGAAGAGCCATGGTCCGGGCGGCGTGCCGTGGAGAACGGAATCGTATAATCGCGACGGCACCGGCCGCGTCGCTCCGTATCGGCGCCGAGGTGCGGGGGAGAACCGAGGATGCGCCGACGAATTTTTTCGTCGCGCGGACGTCGGACACAGGACCTTTCGAGGAAGCGCAGCCATGAACACCCCGACGCAGTCGATCGTCGGCCACCGCGTTCTCTTGGTCGAGGACGATTACTTCATCGCAACGACCATGCAGGGCCAATTCGAGGATGCCGGTGCACAGGTGCTGGGCCCCGTCCCCAGCGTTCGGGCGGCCCTGGCCCTGATCGCGGCCACGCCCGACATCGATGCGGCGATCCTCGACATCAACCTGCAGGAGGAGATGGTCTTTTCCGTCGCGGATGCCCTGCAGGCGCGCGGCATCCCGTTCCTGTTCGCCACGGGTTACGACCGAACCGTAATTCCGCAGCGCTTCGCCCACATCCGCCACTACGAAAAGCCCGTCGAACCGGCGCAGCTCATCCGGATCCTCGAACGCCGCGATACGGCCGAAACCGAATAGGCGTGCCCCCTATTAGATCCGGTCGTTCCCTTCGGTGGGGCGGCCAGCGACACGCCGGGTCGCGAGCCAGGTCCAGACCGGCGTCGAGGCCAGGGTGGTGACCGCACGCGACGTGCGGATGGCGACAGTTCGGGCGGCCGGGCCAGGCACCGGGCCTCGTGCTCATCCGCTCGACGGCGAGGCCGAGGAACGGCGGCAGCGCCAGGGGCAGCGCCGTGACCGGGACCTGCAGAGCGACGAGGGCGAGGCCGCCTCTCGTCGAACGCTTCATGGGCCCGGCTCTCGGCGCCGGAGCGGGTTCGGCACGGCTACGATCCGGCTCGGCATGGAAGTGTCGATCTGGGCGATGGCGAGAAGGATCTTGAAGTTTCCTCGGCGAACAAACACGAACCCGTAAGATACTTGGACGAACAGGCATATTAAAGCCAAACAAATTACAAACATCTTCATACCGCCCGTGGAACGATGACAGATCACGGGGATTTTTGATCGTCTGCTTCGTCGCGCGGACGCGTGGTTTCGGCACGAACGCCATGGCGGATACCGCTGGAATGCGCTGCCGCTCGGTCAATCAACCGGAAAGACTATACCCCAGTGCCTCCCATCTTTCACCGCAACGAACCGTGACGGCGGCCAGTTCAAGCAAGATAAAATAGAATTATTATAACTTATAATTGTATCATAGACGCAACGATGCCCTGCATAAGGGCGTGTTAATTCAGCATTCGTCTTGTAGCTCCCCCGACTATGGTCGATGAGGCTCGCGAAGGCAGTGTTTGCGGGCGCTCGCCATCCGATCGCATTCCTCGGGAAGGCGACGTATCGCGTGGCCGCCGGAGTGTCCCGATGTCAGCACCTGTGAGGGCAGGCCGTTCGTGGAATCGTCGCCGCATGGAGCGCCGCTCGGCGGCGGGCCTCGTCGCGGCCGCCCTCGTGGCCGCCCCCGGGGGGCTTTATGCCCAGGAGGCCGTCCGCCTCGAGGAACTCTCGGTCCAGGGCAGCGGCAACGGGGGACGCGGCACCGCCAACCCCAACGCCGTCGTCGGTCCGCCGCCGCCGCCCTACGCGGGCGGCGGCGTGGCGTCGGGCTCCCGCCTCGGCTTCCTCGGCAACCGCAACGTCTTCGACCAGCCGTTCAGCTCGACGAGCTACACGGACAAGCTCATCCGCGACCAGCAGGCCCGCAACGTCCAGGACGTGGTCAACAACGACCCCTCGATCCGCACCAACGTGCCGGCCTTCTCAGGCATCCTCGGCTTCTTCATCCGGGGCTTTCCGGTCTTCGCCCAGGACATCGGCTTCAACGGCCTGTTTGGCGTGGCCGACGCGTTCAATCCGGCCATCGAGCCCATCGAGCGCGTCGAGGTCCTGCGCGGCCCCTCGACCCTGCTCTCGGGCGTGCCGCCCTTCGGCAACATCGGCGGCATCATCAACCTGATCCCGAAACGCGCGGGCGACGAGCCCCTCAACCGCGTCACCCTCGGCTACGCGTCCGATGCGCAGATCTACAAGGCGGTCGATCTCAGCCGGCGCTTCGGCGACAACAAGGAATGGGGCGTCCGCTTCAACGGTGCCTTCAACAACGGCCGCACGCCGATCGACAACCAGAGCCTTCATCTCGGCGTCGCGTCGCTGGCCCTCGACTATCGCGGCGAGCGCCTGCGGGCGAGCCTCGATCTCGGCTACCAGGAACTCGACTTCACCTCACCCCTGCGCAACCGGTCCGTCGTGGCCGGCGTGCGCATCCCGCGCGCGCCCGACCTCACCCTGAACCAGCACCAGCCCTGGGAGTATCGCAACAGCGCCAACCAGCAGGTGGCCACCCGGATCGAGTACGACCTCACGCCCGACCTGACCCTGTACGGCGCCTATGGCCGCTCGAACTTCCGCCAGGAATATTTCGGCGGCGTGCTCAGCATCTTCAATGCGCGCGGCGACTACCGCGACCCGATCAGCTACCTGCCGTTCCACATCGTCAACCAGACGGCCGAGGCGGGCCTGCGGGGCACCGTGGACACCGGTCCGATCAGGCACAGTTTCGGCCTCGCCGCCGTGGGCTTCTGGCAGGATCTCGCGCAACCGCCGGCGCAGACCGTCGGCTCCACCATCGTGTCGAACCTCTACGATCCGGTCTACGTCGCCCCGCGCTCCACCGTCGGGCTCTCCAACGCGACGCCCCGCACGTCGAGCCGCATCAACCGCAGCATCGCCATCGCCGATACCCTGTCGGCCTTCGACGACCGGGTGCTTCTCACCCTCGGCGGCCGCTGGCAGAGCCTCGACGTGAATTCCTACAACGCCACCACCGGATTCCGGACCGGATCGAGCGACAGCGGTGCCTTCTCCCCGGGCCTCGGCCTGGTGGTGAAGCCCCTCGAGCACCTGTCGCTCTACGCCAACTACATCGAGGGACTCACCTCCCCGGCCCCGCCGGTCAACGCCGTCAACGCGAGCGCCGCCTTCCCGGCCTCCGTGTCGCGCCAGACCGAAGTGGGCGCCAAATACGATTTCGGGGTCGTGGGCGTGGGCGTCGCGGCCTTCCGCATCGAGCAGCCCTTCGGCTTCCTCAACGCGAGCACCCTCGTGTTCTCCGTGGACGGGCGCCAGCGCAACGACGGCGTCGAGCTCACCGTGTTCGGCGAACCGATCCAGGGCGTCCGCCTCCTCGGCGGCGTCAGTTTCCTCGACGGGGTGCAGACCGCCGCCCAGCTCGCCTCGAATGTCGGCAAGGTCGCCGTCGGCGTGCCGAACGTGCAGCTCAACCTCTACGGCGAAGTCGACCTCCCGCCCTCGTTCCTGCCGGGCGTGAGCCTGACGGGCCGGGTGATCTACACGTCGTCGCAGTATTACGACCTCGCCAACACCCAGAAGATCCCCGACTGGGCGACCCTCGACCTCGGGGTGCGCTACGCCACCACCCTGAACGACCGCCCCCTGACCCTGCGGGCCAACGTCGTCAACGTCACGGGCAACAACTACTGGGCCTCCACCGGGCGCGGCATCCTGAGCCAGGGCACGCCCCGCACCGTCCTCCTCTCGGCCACCGTCGATTTCTGAACCGGCATCCGGGCCGGACGCCGCTCCAGGGCGGTTCGATCTTGTCAGGAGTCGGTCGAATCGGCGATATCGGTGCCATGCGAATCCCCGCGCGCCTCGCCCTCATCCCGGTGCTCTTCGTGCTCCCCGGCGCGGCGATGGCCGGTGCCGACGTGCCGGCCCTGGAGCGGGCCTGGACGGCGTGCGTGCGCGAGACCTTCGCCGAGCAGCCGGCGTTCCAGGGCAAGGCGGGGGCCCAGCGCAACGCCCTCGATGCCTGCAAGGAACAGGAGGACGCTTACGTCGCCGCCCTCATGGCCGAGCGGGCCGCCGGCGGCCGCGACCGGACCATGGTGATGAAAGCCCGGGAATGGGCCGCCTCCATGGCAGCCTACGTGGTCGACCCGGTCTCGTCGTGGATCGCGATGCTGCGCCGCTGACGGCCGTCCGCCGACCCCGGCCCGAACGAGGGCCCCTCCCGCGCACCCATTGAGGTCCCAATGCCTGGCTTTACCTCCAAATCCTCGCAGGGGCTGTTCCTCGCCGCCGCCCTCCTCGCTGCGCCGGCCGCGCGGGCCCAGGGCGCCGACAACCCGGACTCCGTGAAATCCCCCGTGAGCGTCGCGCCCGGCAAGGCGGTGCAGATCGCCGTGCTCAATCCCCTGAAGCGGGATTGCAGTCCGGGGGCGGCCCCGGCCCTACGCGTGCCCGGTCTGCCCCAGCACGGCCGGGTTATCGCCACCACGGCCAGCATCGCCACGGGCAAGAAGAACCGGTGTCCGGACCAAAAGGTCTCCGGACAGGTCGTGGTCTATCAGGCCAACGCGAATTAAAGCGGCCCCGACGAGGTCAGGATCGAGGTCGAGACCGCCGAGGGCGAGGTTCGCCGGGCAACGATCCGCATCGACGTCACCCCATCCGGCGGCCTGCCGGCGGGCCAACAGCGCCTGTAACAGGGCCGCGGCCCGCCTCGTCCGTCAGCCGTCCGATCCCACGCGGTCAACGTTCTGCTCCGCCTCGTCGGCCGTGTAGCCCTCGAGCCAGTCGGCGCTGTTCTGAGAGCCGGCCGGATAGGGGTTCGCCTCGTCCGAGAGGCCGGCCCGCTTGGCTGCGAGGCCCTCTTCCATCACTGTCTGCGATACGAATGCCATGGCCGTCTCCATGCCCAGTGGATGTTACGGGAGAGGAACACCGTTCTGGACGATTGGGTCCGCCGCCCTCTCGCAAAGGCGTGACAGAGGCATCCGGTTGATCGACCCGACCCGGCCCGAGGAAGGCACGCCTGTGAGGCGCGCCCCTACCCTACCGGACGCCCGTCGAGCCGAACCCGCCGGCGCCGCGCTCCGAAGCCTCCAGGGTGTCGACGACGGTGAAGGCCGGGCGGGTGATGCGGGTGAAGACCAGTTGGGCGATGCGGTCGCCCGGCCCGACCACGAGGCCGGGCCCCGCGGGGTTGCGGTTCCAGGCCGAGATCATCAGCGGTCCGGTATAGTCGGCGTCGATCACCCCGACGCCGTTGCCGAGCACGAGGCCGTCGCGGTGGCCGAGCCCCGAGCGCGGGTAGACGAGGGCACACCAGGCGGGATCGCGGATCGCCAGGGCGAAACCCGCCGGGATCAGCACCGCGGGCCCCTGCGGCGCGAGGGTCAGGGGGGCGTCGAGGCAGGCATGGAGGTCGAGGCCAGCGGCCCCGGCCGATCCCCAGCGGGGAAAGCCCCAACCGGCGAGGCGAGGGTCGAGGAGGTGCAGGTCGACGGCGAGGTCGGGTGTCGGTCCGCTCACGCGGCCAGCGCTGAAATCGCGTCCGCCAGGGCCACGAGGCGGGCGGCCTCCACGGCGTGCAGGCGCTCGATCATCCGCCCGTTGAAATCGACGACGCCACGCCGGGCGTTCGCGGGGTCGGCGAAGATCGCCATGATGGCGCGGGCCTCGGCGATCGCCTCCGGGGTCGGCCCGAACACTCGGTTGGCGGCCTCGATCTGGCCCGGATGGATGAGCATCTTGCCGTCGAACCCGCAATCGCGGCCCTGCTCGCACTCGGCGAGGAACCCGGCCTCGTCGCGGAACGCGTTGTAGATGCCGTCGATGACGTCGATCTCGTAGGCGCGGGCGGCGGCGATCACGTTCATCAGCCACGGGATCAGGGCCGGGCGCCCCGGCACGCCGAGGCGGACCCGGCTGGCCTTGGCGAGGTCGTTGGGCCCGACGATGAGGCAGGCGAGCCGGGTGTCGACGTCGCGGGCCGATTGCGCGATGTCGGTGATGTGGAGAAGCGCCATCGGGCTCTCGATCATCGCCCAGACGCGGGTGCGTTCGGGTGCGCCGAGGCGGCGCAGGCGGCTGCCCACGGCCACGAGGGCATCGGAGCCGGTGACCTTCGGCACCAGGATGGCGTCGGCCCCGGCCGGGGCGATGGCGGCGAGGTCCGCTTCGCCCCACGGGGTGTCGAGGGGATTGACCCGGACCACCACCTCGCGGCGGCCGAACCGACGCTCCGCCACGGCCTCGGCGACGGCGCGGCGCGCCTCGTCCTTCGCCTCGGGCGCTACGGCGTCCTCGAGGTCGATCATCACCACGTCGGTGGGCAGGGACGCGGCCTTCTCCAGGGCGCGGGTATTCGAGCCCGGCATGGAGAGCACGCTGCGGCGAGGGCGAATCTCGGTCATGGCGGTGATCCCGTCGCGCGAATCGGTGCGTCGGCCGGAGCGGTACCGCTCCCGACGCCGCGATTCAAGACGGGGATCATCGCGGCTCAGGATCAGCCGCGGGGGCGGGTCGCCATCCGGGCGTCGCGGACGACCTGTCGCTCGAAGCGGCGCGGCGCGAGGTTGTCGCGCGCCATGCGGCGCATGCCGAACACCATCAGGGCGAGGGCGATTCCGGCGAACGGCCCGCCGACGATGACCGCCCCGGCGATCTCCGAACCCAGCAAGGCGCCGATGCCCTTCACGAGGAAGACGACGAACAGCATCAGGGCGGCGAGCACGAGGAGCACGGCCGTGCCGAAGGTGGCGACGAGGCGAAGGATCGTCCGGATGTTGCCGTCGGTCTCCCGGCGCAGGAGTTCGAACTCGCCGCCCACGAGTTCGGCGGCGTGGCGCACGCTGTCCCCGAACAGGGCGCCGAGCCCTCTCTGATCAGGCCCTCTGGCCGATGGATCGCGCATGGTGGTCCTCGCTGACGCCCCGCAGGGGCCGAACGATGCAACCGTGGCCGCGCGCCGGTGTTCCCGACATCACAGGCCCGCCCCGTCGAGGCGCCGCGTGTCGACGAAGGTGCGCCCATCGGGAAAGCGGTAGCTCACGCTCTCGGACAGGCGGCCGTTGGCCCGGATGAGGATCGCCGCCGGGCGGGTGAGGTCGTCGGCCCGGTCGAGGGCCTCCGCGACGCTCATGGGCACGTCGCGCCCGCCGCCGAGCTGGCGCCACCATTGCACCGCCTTCTCGCGGGGGTAACCCGTCCGTTCGAGGTCGATCCGCACCCGGTGGACGAACCCCTCCCCGAGGCGGAAGAGGATTTCGAGACTGTCGGACGGCGCGTGGCGCGCGAGCTGCCAGTCCCGGACGTCGCGCCAGACCGGCACGGCCCGCGACAGGATCGGGTGCTCGTCGTCGGCCGCCGCCTCGTGACTCGGCCCGTCGTCGGCCTCGTCCTCGGGCTCGACCCAGCAGGCCTCGCAGGTGCTGGCATTGAGGGCAATGAGCGCGCCGCAGCCGGGGCAGGGCTTGGCGCGGATCTCGCCCTCGCGGCCCTTGACGAGGGCGGCGCTGCGGGCGGTGACGATGTCGACGGGGCCGTGCATCCGCACCAGCCCGGCGTAATCGAGGATGAGCGCGTCGGTCTTGCCCGGCGCAGTGCGCAGGGCGCGTCCGACCTGCTGGACGTAGAGCCCCGTGCTCTGGGTCGGGCGCAGGAGGGCGATGAGGTCGACGCGCGGCACGTTGAACCCCGTCGACAGCACGCCCACGGAGGTGAGGCAGCGCACCCGTCCGGCGCGGAAGTCGCGCACGATACGGTCGCGCTCGCGCTTGCCCGTCTCGCCCGTGACCATCTCGCAGGAGACCCCCTGCCCCCGCACGGCATCGCGCACGGCCTCCGCATGGGCGAGCCCGGCACAGAAGGCGAGCCAGGCCCGGCGGTCGCGGCCGTAGCCGGCCATCTCCTCCACGGCGGCGCGGGTGATCCAGTCCTGGTTCACCGCCGCCTCCAGGGCGCTCGGGATGTAGTCGCCGCCGCGCTTGCCCACGCCCGAGACGTCCAGCGCCGTCGCTGTGGCCTTGCAGATCAGGGGCGCGAGGTAGCCCTGGTGGATGAGGTCGCCGACATTGGCCTCGTAGACGATGCGCTCGAACAGCCGACCTTCACCTTCGTCGAGGCGGCCGCTGTCGAGGCGGTAGGGGGTCGCCGTGAGGCCGACGACGCGCAGGTCGGGTCGGGCCGCCCGCAGGGCGGCGAGGAAGCGGCCGTAGCGGGTTTCCGCGGCGCGGGGGATGAGGTGGGCCTCGTCCACCACCACGAGGTCGAAGGCACCGATGGCCTCGATCCGGTTCCACACCGACTGGATGCCGCAGAACAGAACCTGTGTCCGCGTCTCGCGCCGGCCGAGACCGGCCGAGTAGATGCCGGCCGGCGCCTCCGGCCAGGTGACGAGGAGTTCGCGGTGGTTCTGGGCGATGAGTTCGCGGGTGTGGGTGACGACGGCGATCCGCGCATCCGCGTCACGCGCGATGGTCTCCCGAACCAGGGCGGCGATGACGAAGGCCTTGCCGGCCCCCGTGGGCAGGACGATGAGGCCGTCGCCGGTCTCGTCGCGCCAGGAGGCGTAGAGGGCGTCGAGGCTGGCACGCTGGTAGGGTCTGAGCTCCATCGCCGGTCTCTACGGCGGATTTTCGCGGGGCGGAACGCCGGGCGGAGCAGGCCGCCTATTCGCCGCCGCGCACCACCCGGGTGATGCGCTCGACCATGCCCTGCGACAGGCGCACGTACTGACCCGTTCCGTGGCCGCGCCCGTCGAGGAGCTCCGCGAAGACGGGTTTCGCCGGCTCGCAGGTGAGGGCCTCCACCGGCCGGGTGTTGCGCCGCTTGGCCCGCAGGCGCTCGGCCAGCGCGTCGGGAACGAAGGGATCGCGCAAGGCGGGCATCTCCTGTCAGGGCCGGCAGGGCCGGGAACCGGGCCTAAGCCCGCAGGGTTGCGGAGGCCTTAAGAGCCTGCGGGGGGAACCCTCGATCACACCGCTGTGTTTGGCTCGACCCTACGGAGAATGAATGCATGTCGGACAGCGTCGTGGCCTCGGTTCCCTTCCCCTCCCTGCGGCTCGCCCGTGCGGCCCGCGACCGCCTCGCGCGGGCGGGGTTCGCTCGCAACAGCATCGACATCATCCGCCACGACGACGCCTTCTCCGTCGCCATCAACACCCGCCCCGAGAACAAGACCCGGGCCGAGCGCATCCTCACGGGCTCGCCACTCGCCGACGACCTGCGCCGCACGGGCGAGTCCGTCACCGCAGCAGTGAACGGCAACCGGGGGCTGGCCCTCGGCCTCGCGGCGCTCGCGGGCTTTGCCCTCTACGGGCTGACACGTCGGCGCTGAGGAGAAGCCCCGCCCGCGCGGCCATCACCGTCGGGCGGGGTCCATCCCGACGAGGGCGGCGATCCGGTCGGAGCGATCGAACCATTCGCTGCGCCTCACGGGGGTAGGGAGCGCATCCGGCAGGCAGGGGCTCGACGCGACGCCGATGCGCCAGCAATCCGTCCAGAGTCCGCCGCGACGGATGAGGAGGTGCTGCCCGTCCCGCGAAACGACGAGGGCGGGGTTCTCGGTGAACGAACCGTCCTCCGAATAGCTGACTTGCGTCACGCCCTCGAACAGCGGACGCCAGCGCCACCCTTCCTCCGACCAGACGGCGAAAATCGTGTCGGTCGTTCCGGGTTCGAGGGTCAGCATCACCAAGCGACCGTCGGGGAGAGTGAGGCGATCGACCTCGTGACGGACGAGCTGCGTTTCCGTGAGCCCGAGGCCCATGAGGAGGCCAAGACTCATCGGCACGAGGGTGAGGAGGGGCAGGAGGCGCCTCCATCCCGTCCGATCCACCGAGGCGGTGAGCTGCGCGAGCACCAGCAGAACCGCTCCGACGAGGACGAGCAGGCTCGCCTCCTGCGGCAGGACGATCTGCGGACCCTCGCGGGACGGCATCGCGATGGCCACGAGGCAGAGATACAGCAGGGTGACGAGGCCGCTGCCGAAGAGCAGATGGTGGCGCAAGCGAGAAAAGATCACGGGGTCTCGCAACGATTTGGTGCCGGGCTTGCGATCCTAGGGACGGCAAGGTCGACGCGGAACGCGGCCCCTGCGCCATCGTGCGAGTACAAGCCAGGATTGTAACTTTCGTTCTCGTCCGCCACGGGGGATCGCATCCTGTGCGCCTCGGATCAGGGGTCTCTCGCAGACCGTCCGCTACGTCGCCGTTCCCACGGGCAAAACCGGCGATGACCGGGCGTCTCGCGGGGTACGCTAAGGCCCACCCGCCAGCTCCCGCGCCACCTCGCCCACCCGCCGCAGGTCTGCGACGAAGGCCGCATAGGCTTCGTCCTTCGCCCCATCGGGCAGGCGCAGGAGGTAGGAGGGGTGCACGGTGATGAACCCGGAATAGCCCTTGCCGAAATCGGCCGGACCGCGCGCCCGCGTCACCGGAATCGCCCGGCCGGCGAGCGCCAGAACGGCGGTGGCGCCCAAGGCCACCACGAGGCGGGGGGCGACGAAGTCGAGTTCGCGTTCCAACCACCAGCGGTAATGGCTCACCTCGCCGGCGGTGGGATTCTGGTGGATGCGGCGCTTGCCACGCTGCTCGAACTTGAAGTGCTTGACCGCATTGGTGAGGTAAGCCTCCCCGCGCACGATCCCGGCTTCCGCCATGGCCCGGGACAGGAGCTGGCCCGCAGGGCCGACGAAGGGCCGGCCCTGACGATCCTCCTGATCGCCGGGCTGCTCGCCCACGAAGGCGATGGGGGCTCCCACCGGCCCTTCCCCCAGCACCGCCTGCGTCGCCCCCGGTACCAGGGGTTCGGAGCGCCGGATGATGGCGTTCAGGGCCTCCAACGATTCCGGCGCCTGATCGGCCATGGCGGCTACGGCCCGGACGGGATCGCGCTTGATCGCCGGCTGCGGCACGCGCTCGATCATGGTCTCCGTGCGCGTCGCCGCCGCCCGGACGAGGCCGGGAATCGCCGCGGTCTCGGGCATGTTGCGCCAGTACTTCTTCGGCATCTCCGCCCGCATGGCGGCAAGATTGGTGCGGGCGGGATTGAAGGTGCTCTCGTAGTAATCCCGCCAACCCGCCTCGAAGCCGTCGGTCGCCGGGGCGTCCTCGCGCCGTCCCGGCGGGCCGAAGCTGAGGTCGACCGTGTCCCACCGGGCCGAGGCCTCGGGGGTGATGATCGTCCAGTGCAGGCTGCGGAAGCGGCCGACGAAGAACGGCGCCGCCGCCGCCAGGATGTGGTGGTCGGGCTCGAACCACGCGACGAAGCGCTCGGGCCCCTCGCCCTCGACCCGGCGGAACCGCAGGAAGGCGTGCATCTTGTGCAGGTCGCGGGCGATGGCCTTGGCCATCCGCTCCAGGCGGTGGACCAGGGGATCGCTCGACACCTCCAGCAGGCGACGCTCGCCGTGGAGAACGCGCCAGACCAAGGTGTAGAGGAGAGCGTAGCGTTCGGGGTCGCGATGCGGCACCACTTTTGTGACGAGGTCGCCGACCCCGCGCGGTAAGGCCAGAGCCGGGGCGTCGGTGACCGCCTCAGGGGTCCCGAACAGGCCGGGCGCCTCGCCGACGGACCAGATCACCCGCTCCGGGGGAACGGCGGCGGCGGCGAGGCGGCGAACGGCGTCGCGAAATCCCGCGGCATCGGCGCCGGGCGAAAGGCGCACCGCCTGCGGTCCGCCCCCGAACAGATCGGCCCCCGCCGCCACGATCAGAACAGGCTCAGTTGCTTCGGGGGGTCGGCGAGGCGCGCTCGCAAGTCGAGGCGATCGGTCAGCCCGCCGCTCGGCCGATAATCCTCCGCGATGAGGAACGGGCGCGCCCGCTTCAGCCCCGAGGTGAGGCGGGCGATATCCTCCAGGCGCAGGCGGGTGTGACGGCGCGCCCGGATGATCTTGTCGACGGCCCTGGCGCCGAGGCCCGGCACCCGCAGGAGCCATTCCCGGTCGGCCCGGTTCACGTCGAGGGGGAAATGCGCGCGATGCTTCAGGGCCCAGGCGAGCTTCGGATCGACGTCGAGGGCGAACATGCCGTCCTCCGTCGCGTCGGCGACGTCGTCGGGGGTGAAGCCGTAATACCGAAGCAGCCAGTCGCCCTGGTACAGCCGGTGCTCGCGCTGGAGCGGGGGCGACTTCAGGGGCAGGATGGTGGAGCCGTCGGGGATCGGACTGAACGCCGAGTAATACACCCGCTTGAGATTGAACGAACCGTACAGGAGCGCACTCTTGCGCATCAGCGCCTCGTCGGTGGTGGTGTCGGCGCCCACGATCACCTGCGTCGATTGTCCGGCGGGCGAGAACCGGCGCTTCTCCGCCTTGGCCTCGACGATCCGCTCGCCGATCTGCTGGATGGCATGCTGGATCACCGCGCCGTCCTTCTCGGGAGCGAGGCGCGCGAGGCTTACCTCCGTGGGAAGCTCGACGTTGATGGAGAGGCGGTCGGCATAGAGGCCCGCCTCCTCGATGAGCCAGGGGCTCGCCTCGGGGATCGACTTCAGGTGGATGTAGCCGCGAAAGCCGTGGTCGCGCCGGAGCGATTTGGCCACCCGCGTCAAGAGCTCCATGGTGTGGTCCGGTGACTTGATGATGCCGGACGATAGGAACAGCCCCTCGATGTAATTGCGCTTGTAGAATTCCACCGTGAGGGTCACGACCTCCTCGACGGTGAACTTCGCCCGCTGAACGTTGGACGAGCGGCGATTGACGCAATAGGCGCAGTCGAACAAGCAGTAATTCGTCAGCAGGATCTTGAGGAGCGAGATGCAGCGCCCGTCCGGGGTGTAGGCGTGGCAGATGCCCGCCCCCGTGGTCGAGCCGAGTTCGCCCTTTCCCGCCGTGCGCTTGGGAGCGCCGGACGAGGAACACGAGGCGTCGTACTTAGCGGCATCGGCGAGGATGCGCAGCTTCTTCGCGAGGGCTTCGTCCATTCGGGGAAAATGGTCCCCGTTCGCCCTTCGTTCAAATTTTATCGCGCCGAATTCGGGTTTCGTGCCCTGCCGGATCGTCGCAGGCTCAGGACTCCGGCTCCGCCTCGACGATGCGACGGGCGAGGCCGTAGGCGAACCCGGCCCGGGCCATGGCGGCGAGGTCGCGGTCGCGGTGCGCTTCGCGGGTCTCGGGCCGGCGCCACGGCCCGAGGCGTCGGCGCTTCGCATAGGCCATCGCCGCCGCCTCTTCGGTGTCCATCCCCTCGGCGTCGGCCGCATCGCGCTCGGCCGCCATGGCCTCGGTGACGAGGTCGCGCGCCACGCCCTTGGCGGCGAGCTTGGCCGAGAGGGCACGGGCGGAGGTGCCGCGTCGGCGCAGGGCCGCCATCCGGCCGGCGGTGAAGCGCGCGTCGTCGACGAGGCCGGCGCTCACCGCGCGGCCGACCACGGCCTCGATGGCCTCGGCATGGACCGAGGGGTCCTCGTCGCGCAGGCGGCAGCGCTTCTCCACCCGGCGCTGAAGCGTCCGCCGCAGCATCGCCACGGAGGCGCTGTAGCGTTCGAGATAATGCAGGGCGGCCCGCTCCAGATAGGCGGCGGTGACGGGCGGCGTGGCCTTGGCGGGTGACTTGGCCTTGGCGGGTGGCCCGGCATTTGCGGGCTTTGCAACGTTGGCGGCGTTCATGGGTTCTTCACGCTTCAGACAGGTTTCCGGGTCAAGTTCGACCGGATTCGCCGGATGCCGGATCACAACGATGGATGAGGGCTCGAGCATGTCATGCCGGCAATCCTCCTGAGACGCGAATGGCTCCTCGTCGCCCTCGCCCTCGGCCTCGCGGCCCTGGCCGGCGCGGTGGTGTACCTGTCGCGCCCGACGGTGCTGACGGTGGCGGTCGGACCGCGCGACGGCGCCGAGGCGACTTTGCTTCAAACCTATGCCCGCGCCCTGGCCCGCGGGCGAGAGGATGTGCGCCTCAGAATCGTCCCCTACGACGATGTCCGCGACAGTGCCGAGGCCCTACAGCGCAACACGGCCGATCTCGCGGTGGTGCGCCCCGACGTCCTCCTGCCGGAGAACGGCCTGACCCTGGCGATCCTGCACGACGAGGCCCTGCTCATCGTGGCCCCCGCCTCGGCCGCCCTCGAAAGCTTTCCCGACCTGTCGCGCAAGCGCCTCGGCATCGTCGAGCGGCACGGTGCGGACGTGCCCTTCGTGACCAATCTCCTCGGCTTCTACGACTTCACCGCCGGGCCGCCGGGCGAGGCCACGCAGGACAAGGCGGGTCCCGCCCGCGTCACCCTCGTGCCCCTGAAGCCCAACGAGGTGACGGCCGCCGTGGCGGAGGGGCGCGTCGACGCCGTGGCGGTCATCGCCGCCCCGGCCTCGAAAGCCGCCATCTCCACGGTCCGCGCCGTGGAGGCAGCCTCTCCGGAGAAGCAGGTCACCTTCGTCGACGTGCCCGACGGCGAGGCCATCATCCAGCGGATGCCCGAGCTGCAGGCGGTGACGATCCCAGCCGGCACTTTCGGCGGCCGGCCGAAGCGGCCGGAGGAGGATGTGAAGACGGTCGGCGCCTCGTACCGGCTGATGGCGCGCGGCAGCGTCAGCCGCTTCACCGTCGCGTCCGTGACCCAGCACCTGTTCGAGTGGCGCTCCAAGCTCGCCCCCCAGGCGCCCCTGGCCAATCTGATGAAGGCGCCGGACTTCGATTCCACCGTCGCGGCGACGAGCGCGCGGCTGCCCAACCACCCCGGCGCGGTGGATTATTTCGAGCGCGAGCAGCAGACGCTGTTCGAGCGCTACGAAGACTACATCTACTTCCTCGCCTTCTTCGGCGGCACCATCGGTTCGGGCATCGCCTGGCTCGGCCAGCGCCTCGCCCGCGAGCGGCGGGAGCGGATCGATGTGGTGCTCGACCGGCTCCTCGATCTCCTGCGCGAAATCCGCGAGGCACGCACCCAGGAAACCCTCGACGGCCTCGTGTGCGAGACCGACGGTCTCGTGGCCGACGTCGTTCGACATGCCCGCGAGCGCAACATCGACACCCGCACGATCAGCGCCCTCATCCTCGCCATCGACGCGGTCCACGCCGCCGTCAACGACGCGCGTCACGCCCTGGAGGCGCCGGGGCCGGGGACCATGCGCAGCCCGACCCGGACCCGCACGGCCCGCCTGCTGCCCCTTCACACACCGGCGGCCGAGTAGCGCCGTCCGTCCGTTTGCCTCACACGTCCTCGGACGCCGCCAGGGCCCGCAGGGCTTCGAGGGCGCGGCGGCGCCCCTGCGGAGTCCTGATCCTCCACCACAGCCGCAGGCATTCGTTCGCCTCGGCCATGTCGCCCACCGCGACGGCGATGTCCCCCTGCGTTGCGGCCGCGGTGAAGAAGTAGTCCGGCGGCAGCTCGAGGGTTTGAGCGATCCGTATCAGGCGCGCACGAATGAGACCCTCTGGTTCGTCCATCGTCACTTTCAGACCATAAGTCGCACCATGGAGAAACCGCAATGGGTTGCGCTCATACCGGAAAGCACGATTGACTGATTCGCATTCGGTGATCGGCCTCACAGTAGATCCTCGAGGATGCTGCATTGAGGCGGGAGCTCCTCCGTGATTTTCGCGGTCGACCAGGCTGGAGCGCTGAGCCATGTCAGCCAGGAATGGACGCACCTGACGGGCCAACCCGTCAGCATCGCCCTGAACGAGGGCTGGCTGTCCTGTGTCCACGAGCATGACCGTGAGGTCGTGCGAATGGTCCTGATCCAGGCGATCGACGAGCGGTCCGAGTTCAGCGTCCAGTTCCGCCTGTCTTCGGCCGATGGCGGCATACGGTGGATCGGAGCGGGCGGCGTTCCGTCGTTCGGTCCGCCGGGTCGGACCTTCCTCGGCTACCTCGGCTCCATGACCGAATTGACGCCGGATGCGCCCGACGTGCTGACGGCCGTCGGCCGGATGGGCCGTTTCGTTCCCCCGCCCCCGCATCCGGCGACGGTGACGAGCGATCACCTCGAAACCATCGCCGACCACCTCCTCATCGCCAATGCCCTGATCGAGGGCGACGGCGCGAAGTCCGCCCTGCCCGGCCTGCGTGCGGCTCTGTATGAAGTCGGCCGCGCCCTCGCCAAGAAGATCGACGCGGAGCGGGTCCTCAACTGAACCCGCGGCCCGGCACCGAATGGTCGCGCGCGGGCCGAGGACGACGGCGCTGCGCAGGCGCCCATCGGGATCGCGCAGATCGGTGAGGCAGCCGCTGGCTTAGTCGGCGTCGTCCAGTTCCGGGCCGCGCGTGACGTCGAGGCCGCCGTCACGTCCCGTGGGTGGGCCGACGGTGACGGGCCGACCCGAGCGGGCCGCCTCGTAGATCGCCTCCATCAGCACCTGATCCTGCAGCCCCTCCTCGCCCGGGGTGCGCGGGCGCCGGTCCTCGAGGATGCAGCGGGCCATGTGGTCGATCTCGAGGGCGAACTGGTTCTTCGGGGTCAGCATCCGCGAATCCTGCGATTCCACGGCGCCGTCGGGGCGCGAGACCACGAGGTGCTGGCCGCGATACGCGAAGGCGTTGCGCAGATCGATGTCGGCCCGCTCCGTATGGAGTTGGAGGCGACGCGATTCGTGCACGCCGTAGCTCGTCATGCACTGGGCGATGATGCCGGAGGGGAACCGCAGGGTGAACGACACCGTCTCCTCGACCTCGGCGAACTTCCCGTCGCCCGGCGGAGAATGCAGGCTCGCCTCGATGGAGACCGGCTCCTCACCCGTGAGCGCCCGCACCCCGTTGAGGCAGTAGAGGCCGATATCCGGCAGCGCTCCGCCCCCCGACAGGGTTTTGTGCAGGCGCCATTGCTGGGGCAGTCCCGTGGTCTGGCCGTTGAAGGCCTGGATCAGGCGCGGCTTGCCGAATTCACCGGAACGCGCGAGGCGCGTCACCTCGCGGTTGAACGGCTCGTACTGGCAGCGATAGGCGATCATGAGTTTGAGGTTCGCCTTGGCGCAGGCCTCGATCATCTCGCGGGCCTCGGCCGAGGAATTGGCCATGGGCTTTTCGCAGAGCACGTGCTTGCCGGCTTTCGCGGCGGCCACGACATGGTCGCGGTGCAGGCCGTTGGGGGTGACGATGTAGACGGCCTTCACGGCCGGGTTCTGGGCCAGCCGCTCCCATTCGTCGTAGCCGTAGACGGAATCGGCAGGCACGCCGTACTGCTCGGCGACGAGCTTGGCCTTGGCGGGTGTTCCGGACATCACCGCCGCGAGGCGGGCACGCTTCGTCTCGCCGAAGGCGGGCAGAATTTCCTCGAGGCTGAGGCGCCCGAGGCCGACCACGGCGAAGCCCACGCGCTGGGCCGGCGGCATCGGGGCGGGCGGCGGCGGCGGCACCCGGTCGCCGGCGCCGCGCCAGTTCGGAAACAGCACCTTGCCGCCCTGCACCGCCCCCGTATCGGCGGGCACGGACGGGCCCGGGAGCCCCTGCCCCTGTGCCTGCGCGCTGCCAAGGCCGAGGGCCGCGCCGGTGACGGTCAGTCCGCCCGCGCGCAGGAGATTGCGCCGGGAGAGGGGGAGGTCGTCGCTCATCAAGAACACTTCCGAAAACCGCCGCCGCGAAGTCCGCGCGGCGGATACCCCGGAGGAACGTTACCCGAACCGGGGTGTTCCTGCGGTCAGTCGTCCCCGCCCGTGGCGGCGAGACGTTCGCGCAGGGCTGCGTTCTCCGCCCGGACAGCGCGCAACTCGCGCACGAGGTGGAGGGGAACCGTGACGCCGGCGGCCACCGTGGGGGCGAAGCGAACGCCGACGCAGTCGCCTGCGCGCCAGACGAGGTGGGCCGTGCGCGTCTCGGATCGCGCATCGATGGTGATCGGGAACGAGGCAGGGAGCGGCACGGCCTCGCTGACCACGAGCTTCGCGCCCTCGGGACCGACATTGCGCACGAGGCAGGCGGTGGCCGAGCCTCCCGGTCCGGCCTGAAGGCTCGCGCCGAGGAGGCTGCGCTGACGCGGATCGCGGCGGCGCTCGCGGATCTTGGTCAAAGGATTCTCCATCGGTTGCAAAGACAGACAAACACAACCGAACCTCGATGGATGCAGGGGCCGGACACCTTTCTAACCAAAGCGTTAACGTGATCCGGTAACCGGCTCCGGCCCCTGCGCGGGCGTCTCCACCTCGCCCCGGCGCTGGAGCTGGAGGGCGACGAACCAGCACAGGGCGGCCCAGGCCGCGCCGACGCACCAGCCGGCGAGCACGTCGCTCGGCCAATGGACGCCGAGATAGACCCGGCTGAAGCCGACGAGCAGGGTCATGGACACGCCCACCAAGATCACCAGGACCTTCACGCCGCGCTGACGATCGACCCGGGCGACGAGGGCGGCGAGAGTCAGGTAGGCGATGGCAGACATCATGGCATGGCCGCTGGGAAAGCTCGCCGTGAACACCTCCATGCCGTGGGGCACGAGGTCCGGCCGGGGCCGGTGGTAGAACATCTTCAGCACCGTGGAGGCGAGTTCGCCCCCGCCGATGGCGGCCACCACGAAGGTGGCGATCCGGCGGCGCCCGGTCATGGCGAGGTAGGCCACTGCCACCGCCGTCACGAACACGATG
>Ga0182232_1000021_pt1 | contig 67646 bp, 104 predicted proteins | sample G6R1MG_30_FD_155484 | JGI IMG/M metagenome (GOLD analysis project Ga0182232, IMG submission 155484) | Phyllosphere microbial comminities from miscanthus, Michigan, USA - G6R3_NF_07NOV2016_LD2 MG | ecosystem: Host-associated > Plants > Phyllosphere > Phylloplane/Leaf | place: USA: Michigan... | reverse complement strand
TCGCGTGCGCGCCTCGATGCCTTTGGCCGCATCGATCACCATCACGGCCGAATCGACGGCGGTGAGCGTGCGGTAGGTGTCCTCCGAGAAGTCCTCGTGACCGGGAGTGTCGAGGAGGTTGAAGACGCAATCGCCGTACTCGAACGTCATCACCGAGGTGACGACGGAGATGCCGCGCTCCTTCTCGATGCCCATCCAGTCCGAGCGGGTCGAGACGCGGTTGCGCTTGGCCTTGACCTCGCCGGCGAGCTGGATGGCGCCGCCGAACAGCAGCAGCTTCTCCGTGAGCGTGGTCTTGCCGGCATCCGGGTGCGAGATGATCGCGAAGGTGCGGCGCCGGGCGACGGGGTCGCTTTTCGTATCGGTGGGTTTGGTGTCTGTCTGCATCAGCATGGCGGGCAACGGCGTTCCGGTGTCCGCGAGGAATGGCGGACGGCCTTGCCAGGAGCGGCGGGCCAGGGGTGAGGCTGTGTAGGCGTTTCCGCCCCCGAGCGCAAAGCCGCCGGGGCCGGCTCAGCCCCGGCCGATATACGGCATCTTCGTCGCCATGACGGTCATGAACTGGACGTTGGCGGACAGCGGCAGCCCCGCCATGTAGACCACGGCCTGCGCCACGTGGGCCGCATCCATCACCGGCTCGGGCCGGATGCTGCCATCGGCCTGCCGGGCGCCGTGGCCGAAGCCTTCCGTCATATCCGTCGCGGCGTTGCCGACGTCGATCTGGCCGCAGGCGATGTCGTGGGCCCGGCCGTCCAGCGATGTGGCGCGGGTGAGCCCGGTCATGGCGTGCTTCGTCGCGGTGTACGGCGCGGAGTTCGGCCGCGGCACCTGGGCCGCGATGGAGCCGTTGTTGATGATGCGCCCACCCCGGGGGGCCTGCGCCTTCATCAGCCGGAACGCGCCCTGCGTGCACAGGAACGCGCCCGTGAGGTTCACGTCGACGCTTGTGCGCCAATCGGCGAGGCTGACCTCGTCGACGGGGACCCCGGGGGTGAACACGCCCGCGTTGTTGAACAGGACGTCGAGGCGGCCATAGCTGTCCCGAGTTCGGTCGAACAGGTGCGCCACGGCCTCCGGATCGGCGACATCGGTCACGACGGCAAGGGCCTCCCCGCCCCTGCCCCGCACGGCCTCGGCCACACCCTCGAGCCGGTCCAGCCGGCGCCCCGCCAGCACCACGGCGTAGCCCGCCTCCGCCAGCCCCAGGGCCACTGCCCGGCCGATCCCCGACCCGGCCCCGGTTACCATCGCGATCCGATCCGCCATCCGCCTGCTCCCCGCACCCGGCCCGCTGATAAAGCCGCTGCCCCCCTGTTGCCAGCTTCGGCTGCTGCGTCTAGACACTAGCCGGCCTGAGAGTGCCTCACCAAACTCCCGATCGCTGCTGGATCCCGTTCTGGACACAGCGGCGCCGCGGGAGTTTCGCGGGAGACACTCAGCAGCGATGGGGCGTCGCCAAGTGGTAAGGCAGCGGTTTTTGGTACCGCCATTCCCAGGTTCGAATCCTGGCGCCCCAGCCAAATTTCCCTAGGGAAATCAGCACTTAGCCTCACGGACAAATCGGACAAACAAGAACAGACGGTGTTTTCGGCCGCACAAAGGCCCGCACACTCTGTTCACGCCTCGTCCCGCCTGCCTATCGGTAGGATGGCCTTGTCTGCCCTCTCTCTGTCCGGGAGGGCCTGAGGGTGATCCACTACCACGGCACTCCGATCACGCCCGTGGCGGCGCTCTACGAACTTTCCGGCCGGCACTTCTGTGTCAGCCACGCCCGGCCAGATGATGTCGCTCGATGCCACCAGATCGGCCAGAGCGTCATGCTCGACAACGGCGCCTTCTCAAAGTGGAAGCGCGACAAGGCCACGGACTGGCCTGCGTACTACGACTGGTGCGACCGCTGGCTCGGCTTCCCGACCACGTGGGCCGTGATCCCTGATGTCATTGACGGCGGCTCGCAGTTGCAGGACGCCCTGGTCCGTGAATGGCCGTTCCGGCATCGCGGCGCGCCCGTCTGGCACATGGATGAGCCGCTGCATCGGCTGCTGACCCTGTGCGGAGAGTGGCCGCGCGTCTGCATCGGCTCGACGGCGGAATATGCCGTGGTTCTGTCCGACGCATGGCGTCACCGGATGGACGAGTGTTGGAACGCCCTCGCTCAGCAGCATCGCCATCTGCCCAACGTCCACATGCTGCGGGGCATGCAGCTCAGCGGCAAGGGCTGGCCATTCGCATCCGTCGACAGCACCGACATCGCCCAGAACCACAACCGCACTCGCGAGACGGAGGCGCCACTGATCGGCGAAGCGAAGGGGCGAACGTCCCCTCAGCGCATGGCCGACCGATGGGATGCCATGCAGACGCCCGGAGCCTGGTCTCCCCGCCCCGAGCAACTGGAGTTGGTCGCATGAGCATTTCTATTCGTGAACTGTTCGAGCTCGTCGCGGCCGGCGACGATCTTGCGGCCGAGGACGCCGCCTTTCTGTGCCAGCGATTAGACCCGTTCCTCTGGCAGAAGGTGCTGGCCGAGGTTGGGCGCAAGGCTCGGCACTACGAAGATGCGCCACCCGCCACCCCCTCCATCTCACCGGACGGGCGTTCTGTTCCTTCCGTTTCGGGGAGGGGGTGAGCGATGAACGGATCAATCCTCCTCTGGATGCTCATCGGGCACGCCGTCGCCGACTATCCGCTTCAGGGCGACTGGCTCAGCAAGGCGAAAAATCAGACCCTCAACCTCGTACCGGGCGAAGCGATCTGGCCGGGCGCCTTGCTCTCACACGCCGCCATTCATGCGGGCGCAGTGCAACTCGTAACGGGGTCGTGGTCCTTGGCCGGCGCTGAGTTCGTCGCGCACACCGTGATCGACCACACGAAGTGCGCGGGCCGGCTTTCCTACAACGCCGACCAAGCTCTCCACGTCGCCTGCAAGCTGGTTTGGTTCGCTTTGCTGTGCGTTTTCGGGAGGCTCCCATGAGCATCCGCAAGGCCGAGGCCGCCGGCATCCTGGTTCGGCGCGTGGCTGCCACCGACACCGCAGGGAGGGCGTGAGCGATGGGCGACCCCATCACCATCAAAGCCTACCGCGTTTGCCGATGGATCGACACGAGCCGCATTGCAGAGGGCGTGGGCGAACTACCCTTCCTCTACGGCGTCGAGGCGAAAGTCGCCGGCAAGCGCGGATGGCACCACATGGCCGAGGGCAGTGAGGCTCTTCTATTCAAGGAGGCCGCCGAAGCCGAGGCGTGGATCGTGCGAAATCCGGTCGGGCCGACCAAAGGACGGTTCGCGTCAACTAGGCCCGTCCCCGCACTTGCCCCCTCCCTCTCCGAGAGGGCGGTTTGATGCGTGTCCTCGTGACCGGCGGTCGCAATTTCTACGACCAGAACACCGTCTTCCAGGCGCTCGATGCTCTGGAAGAAAAACATGGCGAGCTTGTCGTCATTCAAGGCGGCGCGAGTGGTGCCGATCTCATCGCCCGCAACTGGTGCTTCCGGCACAAGAGCCGGGTGCGAATGATCAACGAGCCGGCCGATTGGAAGGCACACGGCAAGGCCGCCGGCCCGATCCGAAATCAGGTCATGATCGACGACCATCAGCCCAACCTTGTCTTGGCCTTTCCAGGCGGACGCGGCACCGAGGACATGGTTCGCAGGGCGGTCGCCGCCGGCATCCCGGTCAAGCGCGTCGCCCCCTCCCTCTCCGCAGGGGAGAACGGACGATGAGGCTGTCTCAGCGCCTATTCCGCACATCCGAAAGACAGGCGCGTCTTGGTCGGTACGACGTTGCAGCTTGGTATTGGGCGCAGCGCACTCAGGTGCTTGCCTCGGGCGATGACCCGGAGCATCCGCCGCTCCGCAAAGTGATCGAGCGCTACCAGAGCAAAGTGGGCTTCGTGCAGAAGACCCCCACCACCCCCGTCGCTCCTAACCTCGCGCAGGGAGGCGAAACGCTGTGAGTGAGCCAACCGAGATCACCTGGCAGCAATGGTGCGAAGCCGTCCAGCGATACTGCGCTTGGGCGGATGCCCCCGATACCGGCGAGGTCCCCGTCTTCCTCCCCACACCCGCAACCCCGCAGGAGGAAACGCCGTGAGCGGCCATTACGTACGGTCTGCGGGCCTGGGCTGGGGGTGGCTCGGCCGCACGCATCGGCTGACTAACGATCAATACTGGATCTTGATGATGCAGGGCCGAATACGGTTGGGCCTGGCAGAAACGGCGCGTCGCCACCTCTGGAACAAGGCCGTTGAGCAATATGAAAGCCAGCGCCATCCCGGCGCGGACGCAGCTGCGATCTCGTTTGATGATGCCTAGTCCCCCTAGCCCCTCAATCTGTTTTCGGATTGGGGCGGGGGCGCTCGCGGCGGGTGAGTTCGAGGTGCGATGGATTCTGCCGACCGGTGGTGCGAAGACGTGCCGCCGTATTGCGCGAGTTCCCCGGCCGGGTTCTAACTTTCGTCCATGACCTCAATCCAAGCGCTGCTCTCCGAAGCGATTGACCACCTCGTGGCTCATGGCATTCCCTTGGTCATCACGGGGCCCCAGGTCGCCCTTCGCTACGAGGTTGACGGTACGCCGGTTTCCGAGGGTGAGATCGTCGCCAGGGCGTTCGCGCTGGGTATGGCGGGTGCGGAGCGGATGCAGTGAGTGAAGGAGGCCGACGGTGATCGATTACGTGCCGAACTTCCGTGAACCGCGAGGGAAGCCGGGGGAGATCGCGGACGCGGACGGCGCCATCTGGCTACCGTATTGTCTCAAGGTCTCATACGGTGAGGTTTCTGTTACGACCGGGCAGGCAGGCGCCGCGGAGATGTTCGGCTGGACGATCATCGACGGCTCGGACCTTCTAGGCCGAGTGCTGATCCGGCGGTCGCCACCAGCGGGGTACCGTTGGTAGTTTTACCCCCATGACCGACCGCTTCACCCCTTTCTCGAAACCCGAGCCGGCCACCGCCGTATGCTCCGCGCCATGGGCGTGACCCTGGCGTGTTTCGGTCTGATGGCGTGGTGGCGGTGAGCGCCCACCGCGGTCCCGTTACGATCTGGACGCCCGGCCAAGGCGAGCCGGTCCCGCACCACAAGCGCAACCCCCGCCGGGCCTATGACGCCGAGGGGCGGGAGATCGTCCCTGCCACCGTCGCCAATTCCCGGCAGAACGGTGCGCGTGGCGTCATGGTCCTGTGCAAGTGCGGATACGAAGCGACTCTGCCGTTCGACGGGCTCTCGGATGATGCGCTCGTGCCGGATATCGCCTTGCGGCTGCGGTGTTCGTCCTGCGGGGCCGGTCCGAAGGACATCGAGACGCGGCCCGATTTCACGGGGCGGGCCTTCGATGGAACGGCGGGGGCTTGAACGTAATGAGCCCGGCGCGTCGGAGTGACGGCCGGGCTCGGGATAGGGATGCAGGCCAATGGCCGAGGAAGATGTCGTTGTCACCCTTACGTTCTCCACCCGGCCGGACGGAGGCGTCCGCATCCACAGCGACACCCTGCCTGGGCTGGTGCTGTCCGGTGCCGATGTGACGGAGGTGTTGCGCGACCTTGGGCCGGCGATCCGAGGGTTATTGCAGTCGGAGGAGCGGTGGCCGGCGACCCCTGGCGTCCACATTCCTGCGACAGGCAATCCCTAGCCCCGCGCGCGGCAGGCGCCTATCCCATCCGGCCACCACACGCCGGATCCCATGCCAGCCGCACCAGCCGTCATCCCCGCCGATCCGAAACTCTGGCGCCAGGGCTTCCTGAACCTGCGGCCGAGCGTCGTGCCCTGCCCGGGCTTCACTATGGCGACCTGGGGCACCACCCACGAGGTTTGCATCGACTTCCTCGACCGGCACGCGGAGGAGGCCGCAGCGCTGGGCTGGACGACGCTGCAGCTGTTTGGCGTCCACCCGCAGGTCGGGCTGATCCGCGTCGACTTCTGCGGTGGGGTCGTCATACCGGGCGACAAGCTGTCCGCGCTCACGGCCAACCGCATCGAGTTCGGCGATACGGCCTACTACCGCGATACGCCGGGCCGGCCGACGGGCGCCGTGCCGATCTGGCTGTTCGGGCGGTAGGCCCTATTTGAAGTGCATGGCATCAACGATCATCACGTCGCCCATCGCAGATGGCGCTGGAGGGGGGGCGCCGTGCTTGAGCCGGCTGCAAATAGGAGTTGCTTCGAGCTATCGGATTAGGACATTTTTTAAAGATTGTTTGGAATTAGGTGTTGACACCAGTCAGAAAATCTCCATTTGATGACATGCGGCTGAGAAACCTGCCCAGTGCGGGTTGCGAACCAGATGGTTCCTCGGTCGCCCTTTTTTTTGCCCGGAGCATCTATGTATCTGCTCTATGTTGATGACTCCGGCGACGTAGACGACCCGAATGTAAGCCACTTTGTTCTGGGCGGCATAGCAATTCACGAGCGCGCCATACATTGGATAGGGCAAGAGCTTGACGAAATAGCTGCCCGATTTGACGCTGCTGACCCTCAGGGGGTGGAGCTTCATGGCAATCCAATGGTCCAAGGCAGCAAGGCTTGGCGCACTTATTCTCAAAATTCACGTATAACAGCAATACAGGATTGCCTGCGCGCATTTACTAAACTTCATTCCAGCAATCGAGCCTTCGCAGTAGTTGTCGAAAAAAACTCAGTTTCAGCAGGCGATCCGGTTGAATTTGCTTTTGAGCAATTAGTTAATCGATTTGACCGTTATCTAGGTCGTTTACATCGGCAGGGAGACGCCCAGCGCGGTCTTCTGGTATTCGATAAATCTACTTACGAAAATAGGTTTCAGGGGCTAGCCCGTAGCTTTAAAAACGAAGGTCATAGGTGGGGAAAGACGCGAAATATAGCTGAAGTGCCAATGTTTGTAGATTCTAAGGCGACGCGCCTAATACAGCTTGCGGATTTAATTGCATATTCTGTTTTTAGATATTATGAACGCCAAGACAATCGATTTTATCCGCTGTTTACTCACCGATTCGATCGGGATGGGCAGCAGGTCCATGGATTGCTACACTGGCGGTGCCTAGAAAATCCGTTACAACAATCAATTACCACAACGGAAGTCATTCTAACATCGACTGAGGTGTTATCTCAGGTGGTCACCGTTGAGCGCGAGCCCTTAGCCTAAGAAGGACGCCTCTCTCGAGAGCCGCCGCCCAGCGGTTGTCTAGTCGGATGCGCCCGCCACACTTGATCTGGACCAGCTGGCTTCGGGGGCGCCTACTTGGCATTTGTTGACTCTTCTGGAACAGAAAACAAGAAACCCGCCGCGGCCGGAGCCGGGCGGGTCGGGGTGCGAGGGCTCTACGGGTGATCGGGCGAGAGCCTCCGCCGGGAAAATCTTTCGCACCATCTCCCACCGCAGGGCAGTCACAATCCGGCGATGAGCACGCAAAACCCACCATGGCGTGAATCCGGCAGGTCGAGAAAAGGCGTTAAAATCGCGGACGCACTCGCTACGGTAGGTCGTCACTTTCCCCGTGGGTTTCAAACCAAACTGCCTTCGCAATGGCGTGAGCGTCGAAGAGTTCGCGCAGTCGGCTCCCTGGTGCGCCCCGCCCCTCCGGGGTTACCGCAGCGGCGTCGACGTTCTCGCTGCCGAAGACAGCCGCCAACTCGTTCATCCACGCCGCGTCCGCTGAGGCAAGTGCGTCATCTGTTGCGACAAGCACGTGGCTGTTGGGCCGAGTAATTTTGGATGCACTCATACCGCGGTCTACGGGTTCTGGGCCGCAGAGGTTTCGCGCCACATGAAAAACCCGCCGCGGCGCGAGCCGGGCGGGTGAAGGTAGAGCCTGCGCCGTGGGACTATCGACCGCCGCCGCCCGCGCTGCTGTTCGGCACGGCCTGCTCAGGGCGGCCCGCGTTGCCGCCAGCAGCCGAGTTAGACGTCACCGTATCGGCGCCCGTCGCACCCCGCGAAATCGTGCGATTTCGACGGCCACCAGTGTTGTTCGTCGTGGTCACTAAGCCGACACCACGCTTTTTGTAGCGGGGACGGGCGTCAGCATCTGTGCTTGTCTGCGGCAGCACGAGGGCGGCAAAGGCAAGAGCGCAGGTGGAAAGTGTCAGGGTTCTCATGGATGCTCCTACAGCTTTAATGAGAACGCGCGGACCGCGCCAGAATTTCCATGGCACCGTGCAGTCTTCATGAACAAAGAAAACCCGCTTCGGATTGCTCCGGGCGGGTTACAGGGGCGCTCGGATCGCGCTCATCCCGGCTGGGGTGATGTGCCAGTTCATCAGTCCTTCCCGGCTTCGCTCCTGACCCTGCTTTACGTACCCGATGATGTACAGCTGCAACATGGCAAGGCGTTCATCATCCGACTCCGCGCCTGTGAACGTCAGCCGTCCTCGCCGAAGGCGGGTGAGGAGCTGATGCTGCTGAGCGGTCACGGGCATGCGACATAGGTGCCTGAGCGGGCAGCTCACGGTCAACGCTGCAGGACAGCCAGGGAGGCGTTTGCATACCGGTCATGAAAAACCCGCCACGGCTGGGGCCGGGCGGGTTGAGTTAGGGTCGAATGCCCCTGGGGGGGTAGGAGTTAAAATCCTCCCATCCAGAACGCAGGCCGCCAAGTCAGGCTAACCCTTACGCAGCGCGGTGAGCCCTCCGATGATGAGTCCCACGAGGCCGGCGATCAGCGCGTAGACGGCGCCCAGATCCTGTGGTTCGACGGGCGGACAGGTCACGGCGCCGCCTTCGGCAGGATCTCGAACTCCAGGGGCTGGAGCATGGAGATGATCGACCAGCCGAGCGCGCGCTGCAGCGGATTGCAATCGTAGGCGACCACGCCGCGCAGCACGCCTTTGCCCGGCATGGCGTCGAGGGGAATCGTTGGGCCGATGGTCTCTTCCTCGCGGCCGAGATCGCCGTAGGCATCGAAGCGCTCTGCCTCATAGTCGAGGCGTCGACCAGCCCCGTCGACTAGCCACCACCGACGAGTGACCTCGCACTGGCGCTTGCGCTCGCGGATGCCATGGATCAGCAGGCGTTCGCCGATGCGAACCTTGCGCTCAGGGTTCACGATCTCACGGAGGATCTGACGGACGGGCGGCTCGCGGTCGAAGACCATCGCGGCGAACCAGCCGAAGACGCCCAGGAGGGCGCACCAGTAGAGGAAGTTCAGGATCTGCTGGTGGACAGGAGTCTGTCGCGGCGCTGCCGAGAGGGCGAGCGCGCGCGCATACAGGTCAATATCGGTTTCGGAAGGCTTCATGGGATCGGGGCACGGATTTTGGAGGATCATCGCGGAGCCACCCCGCCTTTGACGAGAACGACACCAAGGAGAGCAACGACGATGGCACCAATGATGATCTTCACCAGCCAGCCGATGTTGTCATTCAGCTTTTTAACATCTTCTTTGACATTCTGCATTTCGCTCTTCGTAGCGTAGCTGTTCTTCACCTCTTCGAAGAAACGGTCCAGTTTCTTGTCTAGGAGCCCGACTTGATAGGCCAGCAAGCGGACGTCGCTCTTCAAGTCGCCCTGACCGGATAGCAGCGGGGTATCGACGTTCTCTTCGGGCAAGGGGGCCATGTCCTCTCCGGAATTTGACGGCCAGGGTGAGGCGGCGCTGGACATACCGGGCCTCCCTATGGGTGTTCAGGGCCGCGCGGACGCGACGATGGCGACGATGAGGACCACGGCGAACGCGAGCGTCGCGAAGATCCAGCCGACCGGGGCGAGTTCGACGAGCATCAGAAGAACGCCCTCCGTACCTTGATCCAGGCGTCCAGAAGCGCGCTCACGCCCTTCCACACGAGGACGGCGCCGATCCCGACGAGGAACAGCGTCTTGTGCTCCACGACAAAGGACACGACGCCGGAGACGAGCGCGAACGCGGACTGGACCTGCCCGAACACGTCGTTGGCCCTGGCGACCCCGCCCTGGACGTTGTCCATGAGGCCGGTGCCCGCCGCGCCGCCGAGGCCGAGCGAGCCGAGGCCGGCCGACACCAGCCACTTCGCCGGGCCGAACAGTTCCGGCGCGTGCTTGGCGGCGTCGCCGAGCGACATGCTGGCCCGCTCGGCCGACACCCTGGCGTGGGGCCAGGTCGGCAGCCCGGCGAGGAACGCCGCGTCTACTCCGCCATCGCCGAGGCCGTTGTCCTTTCGGATCTGGGCGACCGCCCCTTGGGTCTCTCGGCCGTCGAGTCCGTCGAGCAGCCCTTTCAGATAGTAGCCCCGATCCTTCATCGCGGCCTGGACGTCCCAGAGGTCGGGATTGCCGTTCGGATGCAGGCCGGGCCGCGCCTTGGCCGCCACAGGCTTCGCCTTGCCGATCCCAAGCGCACGCTGCCACCAGGGAGCGGCAACGTCGGCTGCGGGCACGGTTGGCGCGCGCGGGGCGACGACGGCCGCCACGGGGGGCTCCTGGGGCTCCAGGCTGGCCTGCCGCATCGAGGCCAGCACCCGCTCCACCGGCTCGGGGCTGACGAGGACGTGGTTCAACCCGTCGCCGGCGTAGTAGCTCTGACCCCGGCGCTTGCCGTTGATCGCGGATAGGACCGGGAACGAGGCCCACTCCTTGGCGATCTCGTTGCCGAAGGCGGTGGCTGTCATCGTGCCGGCCATGAAGCGGTCGTAGCCGCGGTGGCGAAGCAGGATGTAGCCCAAGCGGTCCTGCACATCGGGAGTCATCCGCTCCGATCCGGAAACGGAGCCCTCGTCGCGCAGGCCCTTCAGGGTGGCAGTCATGAACTGGAGACCGCCGGCCGCCGAGGAGCCGAACTCGCGCGTGCGGCGCGGTCCGTCGGCGATCACCTCGTTGACGGTCAAGGACGTGATGGGCTTCGGCATCCGCGCCATCTTGTTGCCGAACACGGTGTCGTAGCCGCGCGGCGCCTCGTAGCTTCGGATGAAGTCGAGGAGGCGCTTGGCCGGTGCGGGGACCGATGCCATCTCAAGCCTCCGTTTCTGCCGTGAGCGGGACAGTCTGGCCGGCGAGAGCGTGCGTGCAGTCGCCGAGGAATTGGATCTGACCGTCCGTCACGAAGGAGTGGCAGACCGCAGGCGGGGCTCTGTCCCCGTCGCCTCTGTCCGCACCGGCATCTGGCCCGTTGTAGGTAACGAGAACCGATGGCGTGAACGTCGGCCGTTCATAGTTGCCGTTGAAGCCCCAACCGCCGGGGGACACGTTGACGACGTGAGGTTTCCGACATCCGGGGCAGTGAAAGCCAATGCGTCCGCCCTCGAGCGTGCGCAGAACTCCGATCCGAGCCATCGTCCCTACTCCGGCTTCGCGGGCTTGGTCGGGCCGGGCTCGTCGTCGGACACGACCGGCTCGACATGCTCGCCCACCAGGGGCGCGATGGGCACGGCCTCCTGCAGGATGCCCACGATCTCGTCGGCATCGGCGCCAGGGGCCTGCGAGGCGATGGCGGCAAGGCGCAGCAGCGCGCTCGCCGTGAGGCGGTAAGTTTCCATGATCTCTCTCCAGGGGATGCGCGGCGTCGCCCGGCCGGCGCGGGATGGTCAGGCCGTCAGGGGCGCGAAAGTTTCGCAGGGCTCGGGCACGCCTGGCGTGCTATCCGGCCCCATGCCTCGTTGGTTCTTCCTGCTCGTCGTCATCGCCCTCGGCCTGTCCGTGGCCGGTGGCATCATGATCTTCCTGCGGTCGCCGACGCCGGTGGCGCAGAAGGTGGACTGACGGGCTTCGCCTTCACGCCCCGATCGCCACGACGGTCACCACCGTCCCGTTCTGCGCCGTCGTGAACGGGGCCGTGTTCAGCAGTAGCGTTCCCTGAGAGACCATCGCCTGGACCGTGCAGCCGGCGGCCGTGGTCGCCGTGACCGCGCCGCAGACCATCTGCGACCCGGACCAGCTCTCGACCACGAAGGCCAGGGGCACCGCCTTGAACGCCGGGCTGAACGTGACCTGTGCCACGCCCGCGCCGCCCGTGACCGTGCCTGTGAAGGTCTGGAAGCGCAGGCCCGTGGCGAGGGTGTCGACGGACTGCAACTGCTGGGGCAGCCCATCCGATCCGACGACGAGCGGTGTGCGCGCGGCCATGGCCGGACCTACAGCAGGATCGGCAGTTCGACGTCCACCTCAAGCTCCGTACTGGACAGGGCCGAGCCGATGCAGACGTTGACCTGCCCGGCCGTGGTCGGCGGGGTGGCGGTGATCCGGCCCGCATTGGCCGCGTCGAGGAAGTAGTAGGCGCCGACGGCGAGCCCGCCGCTGGTGCCCGCCACCGCGTCCCACTGCGCCGTGGTGCCGGTAAGGATCCCGGATTGCGCGATGCTGCCCGTGGCGCCAGCCGCGACCGAGGCGTCATAAACCAGACCGACGACCGTCGCCGTGGCCTTCGCGTTGGCCTGCCCGCGCTTCACCGTCGTGCCCGTGGCGGCGTAGACCGGGGTTCCAAACGGAAGGGCCGTGGCGGTCTCTCCGTTCGTCGTGGTGCGCAGGGACGGGGCGTTGGTGGGCGCGGAGATCGTGTCGTTGGGCTGCAGGGCCTGGGGGAGGCCGTCGTCGCCGATGACGAGGGGCTTGCGAAGCGCCATGGGGGTGTCTCCTTCTACAGCAGGATGGGATCGGCCTGGACGGGCGCCAGGGTCTGGGGGCCGGTGGCGTTGCCGATGCGCACGAGGCAGCGGCCGGTGCCGAGGTCGGGAGTGAGGGTCAGGCCACCGGTGAGGCCGAGAAAGTACGGCTGGCCAAGGGCGAGCAACTGTGTGCCGGCGACCGCAGTCCAGTCGTTGAGGGTCAGGGCGTTGCGTGTAGCCGTCCCGACGAAGCCCTCCGCCACCGGCGCGATGAGCAGGCCGACGACGAAGGCTTCCGTGTAGGTGTCGGCGCGCGCGGGGCGCAGACTTCCGTCGAACCTCGAGATGCACACCGGCAGGCCGGCCGGAAGGTCCGCAGCTGCGCGCGCCGTGGCGGTCGGAAGATCCAGGGATCGCTGCTTGGCGAACTCCCCGTCCAGATACGCCTTCGCCTCCACGGCCGACAGAAACCCCTGCCCCGCCCGGTCCATGAGGTTGGCGTGAGCCGTCATGACGATGTCGGGCCCGACCCACTCCTTGAGGCGGATTCCGATCTTGCCCGTGGTGGGGTCGATGAAGCTCACGAGCGACCGGCGCGCGTAGGACCGATCCTCGTCGGTGATCCAAATCTCGTCGCAGTCGGGGTCGTACCAGACGGCGATCATCATCAGGCCCCCGGGTGAATGCTCTTGGGCATCAGCAGCAGCGTCTCACTGATGACGGTCACGGGCCGGGTGCTCTGCAGGAAGAACACCGCGCCATTGGCGAGGAAGGTCGCCAGCACCTGAATGGAGAACGAGAACGTGACGCGCTCGGTAACGCCGGCCCCGGCAAACAGGCTCGTGGTGTCGGACTGGAGGGGGCCGAGGGTGGATCCCGTGTCGATGTCGAGGCGCAGCTGTCCGCCTGCTTGGTCCGCCGTCACCAGCAGGTTCACCCGCATGTCGTAGAGGTCGAACATCGCGCGGGGCACGATGCGATTGTCGACGAAGAACTGATGGCCGGCGAAGGGCGGGTTGAGCAGGTCTTGGGTCTGGAGCGCGCTGGGGGCGAACACCAGCTGTTGCCGGACGTTCGGCAGGAAGGTGTCCTCCACGCCGATGGTGCGGTCGGTGTAGGTGACCTGGCCGAAGCCGGTCTGCTGGCCGGGCGCGCCGGGTCGGCCCTGCGGAGGATACGCGAACGGGGTCGGCATGGTCAGAACGCCCACGTCGGCACACCACCCACGATGCGCAGCGCCTTGCCCTCATCGGTGAGGGGGTCGAAGGCGGGATAGGCTGGTGACCCCTGCGGGCCGATGAGCATCGGCGCCGTGGCGATCCGGCCGTCGTAGGGTTGGGCGTCGAGAAGGACGGGCGCCTGCGCCGCGAGAGCGATGGCGGCTGACGACGAGCCCGGCAGAACCAGAAGCTCGGTCCGACCGAGCCACTCAATCTGCGCCGGGTTCATCGGATCCGGCCGGCGCAAAATGTCCCCGCGCACCGCCGTGGGCCGCTCGACGCGCCACGTGCGGCCCGCCACCGGCAGGTCGATCCGGAAGTACGGCGCATCCCCGCCGACGAACGCCAGCGTCCCATCCGCCGTCGAGGCCGACATAACCACCGGGCCTCCCCGGATCGGGGTGAAGTCGACGGACAGGGCCGTGCCGGAGAAGTCGATGGTTTCGCCGGGCCGGACCGCGATGGGCTGGGCCAAGAGAATGTCGGCCGTGTCGATGACGGCGGTGGCGTTCATGCGCAGTCCTTCATCTGAGCCGTGACGGCTCGGGGGACCCGCAGCCGGCGTTAGACGAAAATTTTCTGCTGGAGGATGGTGCTCTTGAAGATGCCATCCTCACCTTGAAGGAGGCGCCCAGGTACATCGATTTTTGCGATGTCCCCCTTTGCAAACCCGTCTTCGAGAGACCGAACTGCCGATACGGGGTCAGACCAGTCCGCAATTAATCCTCTTTGGACCGCTTGTCGCAAATCGTATCGCCACCACTCCGATGCGGTGATGATCTCGACTGCCTCCGCGCTGAAGCGCGATCGCTTTTTAACGGCTGGATTCCCGGCAACGATCGCGTACGGCTCAACGTCTTTCGTGACGACACTGCCTGCACCGATGACCGCGCCCGTCCCGATGGTGAGGCCGGGCAAGATTGACGCGCCTGCGCCGATCCAAACGTCATGGCCGATCGTAACGCGTTTTGTCTGAGGGCCATAGCTTTGAAGGTGATAATCGCCGTCAACGTTGAATGAATTTTCGTAAGTCAGGGTGCTAGTGGTGAGCCGATCCATGGGGTGGCTAGAGAAGCCAATGGTGCAATTGTGCCCGATGCTGCAGTAGCGCCCCACATATGTATCAAGTAGTGCGGTTTGCGGTGAAATAATAGAAAGAGAAAGTATAAGGCATTCATTCAGGGATACGCTATGATGAAGCCTAATCGTTTCTTCGTAAAGGACTGTGCCCCTTACGCCCAAAGGCATGTCAGCAATAATTCCAATTGATTTGAACCACCCAACCACGTCCGCGCTCATTGCCCGCCCCCTTGCCGCTGATCCCGTAGTGGGCGGCTTTCAGGAGTGTTAAATGATCAGCTTTTGAGCGGCCAGACGCCCGACAGGTCGCCTTTCGACACCCGGTCCGCGCGCCACAGGCTCTCAATCACGTCGGCCTCAGTGAAGCCGAACACGTCCTTCAGCTGGAGGAGCTGCGCCAGCAGGACGTTGTTGCTGTACTCGACGCGCTCCTGGGCGACGACGCCGAGCGGGTTGCCGGCGTCCACCAGGGCCTTGATCCGGGCCAGCACGTCGGCGAGGCGCCCCCAGAGCACCAGGGCCACACGCCAGTCGCCCAGCGTCGGGTTGTCGGGGATCGGATTGCGCGCAGCGATCTCGTCTGCTGTCAGCGCCACCACCTCCCGCACCGCTGGGATGGTCTTGGTCTTGGGATCGGCCTTCCCCTCGACGGGGTCGGAGAGGCGCTGCGTATCGGGATCGAACGCAGGATCATCCGCGATGGCGATGCGGAAGTAGCCCTGCCCCGTGCGCCCGGACCAGCCGAGATCGGTGATCTGATCCTCGGATGGGTTGGCGGCCACGAGCCAGGCCGGGAGCGGGCCGGCGGACTCCAGAGGTGTCAGGGTGGAGAGGGTGAGGAGGCGATAGTCGGTCATGGGGTTTCGTCCACGATGCGGATTTCGCCGGAGCCGCTGTAGGAGATGATTCCGCCGCCGCTGCCGCTTCCACCGCCGGGGTGAGTGCCAGGGGTGCCGTTCGGCCCCCCCGTGCCGCCCGTGCCTATCGGAGTTCCGTCGCCACCCGCTGCGCCGCCCGTCTGGCCCACGCCATTTGTGCCGGGAACGTTCACATCACCTCCCGTGGCGTTGCCGCCCGTAGCATTGTTGCCGGCGCCACAGGATATCGAAATGCCGGGGCCGGAAAGCGTCGTGGTCGAGACCGAGTTTTGGCTAGAGTCAGGAGAATAGACGCCGCCGAAGCTGATGGCGGACGTAAGGGCCGTGCCTTTGGTCAACGATATCGTCTTGCGCGCAAACCCGCCGGCGCCGGCGCCAACGGTGGCTGGAATGCCGCCTGCACCCCAGACATAAAACGTGTACTTGCTCGTCTTCGGCGCGACCCAAGAGGTGTCGCGGGGCCTGAGGATCGCGATGAGTTGTGGCCCGGCCGATGCGCTCTGATTGATCGCCAGCGACCCGATCTGATGCGGCTGCTGTCCCCACGCCGGCATCAGTAATCCCCCGGCAGCGGGGTGATATCGACGTACCCATTCGCAGGAAGCGTCGAGAGAAGCGCAGCGAAGAAGCCGGAGCCGGGACCGATGGCGAGGGCACGGTTCGGGGAGGCGTCCATGAAGGGCTTCGAGTCGGTGAAAAGGTCGAGGGCGGCGGTGCCGGCGGTCGAGCCCGCACCGGAGGCCAGGGTGGACGTGGCGAGGAGGTGCAGGCGCCAGAACTCGGCCGTGGCCGGCGGGGTCTCGGCCGTGAAGCTCGATGCGGCGAAGGTGAGGGTCGTCGCGGACACCGCTGTCACCTGGGCGGGCTCGACGGCGGGCAGGTTCGCCGTATTGCGGAACCCGATGCTGTCGCCGACCTGCCATCCGTCCGTGATGAACGAACCCGTGGTCCGCGTGATCGTGTTCGTCGTAATCGACGCCGTGCCCATGTCGGACACCTTCGTCAGGCGCCGGGCGGCGAACAGGCGGATGGACAGCGCGGCCGGGGTGCTCTGGAACTGCGCAGCCGTGAGGGCGAACAGGCGCGAGCCGCCAGCCAACGGAGGCGTTACGCCCGTCGCCGCATCCGCCGACGCGAACACGAACACGGGCCGGGTCGCATGCACCGGCAGGATACGCGCAGGCGAAAACGGCCGGAATGACCCGACGTGGTTTGGATCAAGTGCCATGTGGGATCTCTCAGGGGAAGGTGGCGGCGGTGTAGAGGCGGGCGACGCGGAGGGCGCGGGCCGTGTCGCCGTTGACCGGGAATGACCAGGTCGACGCGCCGTCCGACATCAGCACGGCCTCGGCCCGAGGCGACGCCAGGACGCGCGTCGGCAGGCCGTTGATCGTGTCGCCGCCTGCCGCCGCGATGGTGAGGGTGTTGGCGCTCGAGATGCCGCCCACGATGTCGAGGATGCGGTACTGGACGCCGTTGGAGACGGAAGCGGCCGTGGGCAGGGTCCACGTGCGCGGCGCCGTCAGGGGCGTCGCCACGACGATGATGCGGTCGGTGCTGAGAAGCGTCGTGTTCGTGTCGCCGGGGCTCTTGTAGGAGATGCCCTGCGCGACCTGGGCTACCAGAGCGGTGACCCACGCCGAGTTGACCGCACGCTGGCTGTTGTCGCCCAGCGGAGGGCTCGGCACCGTCGGTGTGCCGGTGAAGGCCGGGGACGCCAGGGGCGCCTTGGCCGCCAGGGCATTCGTGATCGTCGTCGCGAAGTTCGGGTCGTTCCCGAGTGCGAGCGCGAGTTCGTTGAGGGTATCAAGGGCGCCGGGTGCGCTCGCGATGAGCGCCGTGACGGCGGCCTGGATGTCGGCCGGCGTCGCCTTGCTGTCGAGCGCCGATTGCAGGCCCGCCACATCCCCGATGACGAGCGCCGCGATGGCCGCCGCCACCGCATCCGCCACCTTCGGGTCAATGGCCGCGACGGCGTCGTAAAGCTCGGAGAAGTTCGCGTTGGCCTTGCGGAACGCATCGCGGATCGGATCGCCGGTCCGGTCGTTCGCGGTCGCCCCAACGATGATGATCTGTTGCGACATTGGGCGCTCAGTTCATCAGCTCGGCGAAGGCTTTGTCGACGCCCGACTTCGCCCGGATCTTGTTCGCGGCGATGTTGGCGCGGACCTGCTCGGCCACGGCGGTGCACGCCTTCATGTGCTGGCCGATGGCGATGATCCGGGTCTTGGCCTCGGCGAGCGACAGGCTGACGGGGCCGGTCGCGTCCGAGTAGGCGACCGTCTCATCGCCCACCAAGCTGGCGAAGGTGAAGGCGTTGGTGAGGTGGCTCTGGCTGTCGAGGTCGGTCGGGACGCGGACGCCGTTCACCTCGACGCCGGCCGCCTGCGCATCGGCGAGCACCTTGGCGGCGTAGTCGTCGAGGGAGGCGTAGGTGCCTTCGGGCAGGACGGCCTGCAAGGCGGCGAGCGTCTGGTTGCCGTCGGCATCCTTCGGCCAGGGCGTCGCGCGCTGGCCGGTCGAGGTCCACGAGGAATACTCCGCATCGCCCTCGGCAATGACGGCACCACGGTCGGACGAGTAGACGGCGCCGTCCTCGCGCAGCCAGTACCAGCTGCCCGGCCGATAGAGCGGCGGGACGGTGCGCGGCAGGATATCTTCGGCGGCTTGGGTCTCAGGCATACTGCCCTCCGTTCTGGGTCGCGCCGGCCACCGTGCCGGGGAAGACGGATGCGCCGGCCCCGTAAACGATGATCACGCCGTTCAAATTGGCGAAGTAGCGGGTGCCCGTGGCGGCGCCCGAGAAGCTGCAGCCGGGCGTGACGAAGATCTGTCCGCCGCCGTTGGCGTAGGCCGCCGCGATGGAGAAGGTCGGCGAGCCCTGGATGATGACCACGGCTGCGGCGAAGTTGATCGTGCCGCCGCCGGCCGAGAACAGGCTGGCCGACGATCCCGAGAAGATGCAGCCCGCCTGGACGTTCACGGTCGAGCCGGGGCCGGCGTTGATGTGCGCGCCCGTCGTCGTGGTCGTCGTAGTGAGGGTGACGTTCAGCAGGGCGACGTTGATGCCGCCGTTGGTGGTCAGGACGTTGCCCGACGCGCTGTTATTCTGAAGGGTGACGCCCCGGAAATCGATGCCGGCGCTGCCCGACGCGCCGAGCGACCCACTGATGGTGTAGGCCGCCTGATTGCTCAGATCGCCCTGGATGACGATGTTCGAGTTGGGGCGCAGGCCGGTCGGCGCGGCGTAGGTGCCGGGCGTGCCGAGCTGGATCGTGAGCGGCTGGCCCGTCAGGACGAGGTAGGTGATGCCGTAGTTGTAGGCCGCGCCGATGGAGGCGAAGGCCTTGGACGGAGTGTTGTCGGTGCCCTTGTTGGCGTCCGAGCCGTCGGTGCGGACGTAGAGGATCGGGCTGGCGACGACGCGCTGGGCCTCGCCCTGCGCCAAGCTGGTGAGCCGGAAGAAGCCGCCGACGGCACCGCCGATGTAGCGCAGGACCGCCGGGGCGCCCTGGGGAAGATCGCCGCTCTGGATCGGCGTGCCGTTGTTGCGCCGGATCTCGCGGTTGCCGAGGCCGTTCACCGAGAGGTAGGCCGCGTCCGTGTTGCTGGACTGTGGCACGAGGCAGACGGTCATGCCCTCGTAGTAGGCGCCCGGCGCTGGGTCGAGGTTGGCGACGTAGTTGTTGATGACGCCGGTATCGTTCGCGAACTTCGCGGCGTCCTGGAACTGTGCCACCGCCGCCGCGAAGCTGTCGGCCAGGGCGCCAATGTCGCCGTCGTCGCGCGCGTCGCGCGGGCCCCGGGCCGAAGTGAACGCGCCCAGGGCCGAGGCCATGGCCGTGCCCTGCCGGAGCGCCTTGTTGAACTGCTCCGAATAGGCGGTGCCGGCGACGAAGCCGGTCAGCCGGCTCGCCAGGGCGGCGTAGGCCGACTGCGCGAGGACGTTGGCCCCGGTGGACGTGCCGAAGGGCAGGAACTGGTTGACGTTGGCCATGGGGGCTCCCAACGGGCAGGTCTGGAAACCCCGCCGGTCAGGCAGGGTCGTGAGGATGGGCTGAGAGGGGTCGGAAGGGCCTAGACGGACGCGCCCTGGAGGTACTGCGGGGTCACCCCGAAGGCGCCGCGGTCGAAGCCGCCGACGGATTCGCCGTTGAGGTCGAAGCCGAACAGCGGGGCGTCATCGGTCGAGGTGACCATCGTCTCCATCTGAACGCCGGCCGGCTTGATCGGCAGGAGGCGGTTGGCGAGGATGGCAAGGTCGATGGCGTCCGGCATCTTGCCCGACACCGTGACGGTGATCTCCATATCCAGAGAGGTCCGACTGGCGTCGATCTCGTTCGGACCGATCCAGCGGGACTGGTCGAGGCCGCGGCCTGGGGTGTCGAACGCGAAGATGTGCGGTTCGATCAGCGCGGCGTCGAAGCCCCGACCGTCGATGTCGAAGGCGAAGAACGTCTCCGGCGTGTGGGCCTCGGTCCGGTCCTCGATCACCACCCGCGTGTCTGGATCGGTGAAGTATGCGTCCAGCACGTCCTGCGCGCCAGCCAGCGTGCCGTCCTGGCGGTTGGCGATGGCCTTGGCCTTGAGAAGCCGGCGGTAGCGTTCATCCTCCAGGGTGAAGGCGCCGATGATCGTGTCGAACGGCCCGCGCCAGACGCCAACGTCGAGGCCGCGGTCGGGATCGTCCAGGGCAAAGTAGTTGCCCCGGACCGGGTAGGAGATCTCGCGCGTGCGGCCGATGTAGCCACCGAGAGTGTCGAGCTGCACGCCGATGGCGCTGTCGAGGTCGAAAGCCGGGCCGACGCCCGCGATGGCCCTCTGCGCCTCGGCGACGGGGCTGACGGACGCGCGGACCGTCTCGGTGAACCGCGCTTTCCCGCGATGCCAGCTCGTGATGAGGGCGACGTACTGGTCGCCGGGCTCGCTCACTGCGTCACCGTGAAGAAGATGGAGGCCGGGTCACAGGTCGGCGCCTCGTCGAAGCGGAACGGAAAGTCGGCCGACCCGAGGGGTTGCCCATCGAGCCCCACCGATAAGGACAGGATCTCGAAGGTGCGCTCGGCCGGGTCGCCCCGCAGCAGGGCCGGCCCATACGCCCGGGTCAGCAGCAGCGCGCCGTCCTGCCCACCGCCGATCCCGAGGCCGACGGTCCAGTCCGTGAGCGCCTGGGCGATCTTGGCCTGGACCTCGAGGTTGTAGCCCTTCAGCGCCTTGAGGCTGACGCCGTAGGCCACGGGGACCGCCACGGGGCGGGAGAACGCGATGGCGCGGGCGATGCCGAGCCGGTCGCCGGTGGTGACCTTCGTCGTGCCGTAGGTCGAGACGCCGGGCCCCTTCCGGGCCGCGATCAGCGCCGCGATCATCTGGGCGTCGCCGCCGTCGACGACAAAGGCGATGCTGTGGCCCGGCAGGCCATTGTCGTCCGTCTGGTCTAGGTCGTTCTCGTAGACCCGGAAGCGGGCGACGCCCTCCATCGCGGCGATGGTGCCGGCGACGCCCTCGAGGAGCGTCCGCGCGGCGAGCGTGGTCGAGAGAGTCTGGCGCTGACGCAGGGCCGCGTCGCTCTCCACCGGCAGGCCGGGGGTGGCCGCTGCGGGGTTCGTCACGCTCTGCCAGCCGAAGGTTGGGGTTGCGATGCTGGTGATGGTGCCCGCCGCCGCCGCGATGGCGCCGAGGTCGGCGGCTGTCGCCGTCACCGTGATTTCGCCGGCAAGCGGGAAGGTGACGAGGGCGGGGAGCACCCACTGCGTCCCGGCCCCGTCGGCCGCGATGCCGCCCGTGATCGTCGCGCCGGCTTGGCCGATGAGGCGCAGATCGACGCTGGACCGGGTCGCGCCCGATCGGGTGAGCCCGTTGATCTTCACGATGCGGTCGAGGCCGACGCCCTGCGCGCCCGCGGGGGAGAACGAGTTGTAGACCGACACGGCCACCGCGTTCGCATCGTGAAAGGCGCTGGCGATGAGCTGCACCCACTGCCCGTCCTGGCAGTCGTTTCCGAGGTAGACGTCCTGCCCGTAGATGCCTCGGAACGCCGCCTGGAAGAACGCCTGCACATCGGCCTCCGCCGGCATGTGGATGCCGGTCGCGTCAATGGTGACGAGGGGAGTGGATGCCATCGGTCAGGACGCCTGAAAGCTGATGGGGCCGTACTGCGTGGAGATCGTCACCTGGGCCGCGAACGCGCGGGTGTCGCGGTTCAGCTGGCTCGCGTAGGCGTCGATGCTGGTCAGCCCCGGGGTGCCGAGGATGCGCGAGCGAATGACGAGGTCGCGGGTTGGCCCGGTGTACTTGCCCAGCACCTCCGTGCGCCACGGAGTGCCATCGGTCGTGTCCCGGAACCACTCGCCGCGGTAGAGCTGCAGGCGAGACTGCGCGATCTGGGCGACGCCCTCGGGGCTGTCCCGGTGGTAGTCGGCTTGGTTGCGGCCGAACTGCATGTCGCCGTTCTCGTCGACCTTGCGGACTCGCATCAGCGGCCCCAGAACGCGGCGAGCGCGTAGCGGGCAGTCTGGTAGCCCTCGTGAGGCGCCTGGGCGCCGTAGGCGGCGAACAGCGCGCCAGTCATCAGCGCGCCGATGACGGCCCCGATGCCGCCCTGCAGGATGCCCTGCAGCACGCCGGCGCCGATGGGCAGGGTCGATGTCACCTTTCCGTCCACGGCCAGCGCACCCTTCATGTCGATGCCGGACGTCGCGTCGACAGCGAGCTTCATCGCGGTCTTCATGGAGATGCCGGAGGCGGGGTTCAGGTTGAGGGTGTGCTTGCCGCTATCGACGGACGCGGCGATTCCGTTCTCCGGGTGCCACGCCATGGTGTGCTTGCCGCCCTCGACGGAGACGGCCACGCCGTTCTTCGGGTGGACGGAGGTCTTGTGCTTGCCGTCGTCGGTCCGGGTCTCGGCCGCCTCGGTGTTGATGTCCTTCAGGTCGCGCGGCTGGGAGCGCAGGCCGGGGAGGAAGATGCCATCCGAGAGGTGGTGCGAGCGGGTGTCCACGGCCTGCTGCGAGCCACCGGACTGGTGTCAGGCGTCGATGGCGCGGGAGGCGAACAGGACCATGCCTTCTCCGCCCTGCTTGATCGGGAACGTCGCCGTCATGCCGCCGCCGCCCATGAAGTGGACGATGCCTTCCACCTCGGGAAGGTCGACGTGCTTCAGGTTGCCGTCCGCGTCGCGCGTCTGCGCCTTCACGGTCGGCTGGAGCATGGCCTTTTTGCCGTCCGAGTCCTTCGTGATGGTCACGGGCAGCATGGTGTAGGTGTTGCGGTTCTCAGCCTGGATTGCCGCTCGGATGATCTCCTCGAAGTCGGCCGTGCCGCCGAGTTCGAGGATGCGCTCGCGCAGGTCCATCGTCAGTTCCAGCCCATCGAGATCTGCGACTTGGTCGGTCCGGCGCCGCTCTTGGCGATGCAGTAGAGCTCGCAGTACCAGGGCGGACCCCGGGTATCGCCGATGTGGTCCATGCCGACTACGCGGTAGAGGCCGTCGGCTGCCAGCGAGGGCAGGTACGGCTCGGAGTTGAAGGGCTCGCCGCCGTAGGAGAGGTTCTGCGCGGCCTGCTGGATGCTCTTCTGGTCGATCTGGACCGTCGAGTTGATGCCGATCCGGGTGTTGATGAGGCAGCGGGCCAGGATGCCCTGCTCCGTCTGCGCCGGCAGGCCGATCAGCCCGGTGCGCGAGTTCAGGACAATGGCCCCGCCATCCCGCGCGCCGTCCTTCGGGATCACGTCGAGGTTGTCGTCGCGGATGTTCCAGGTGCAGCCGGCCGAGTAGGCCAGCGTGCGGAGGTGGTCGCGGGCCATGCCGAACAGCGTCACGGGGCGCGGGTATTTCATCTTGGCGAGCGCGTCGGGGATCTGCCCCTGCGCCACCCCGAAAGGCTTCATCGCGTCGAGGCAGGCCTTGTAGATGTCCTGCCCCGTCGAGCCGGCTGGCAGGGTCTTGTTCACGATGGCGTTGTTGTAGGCCCGCTCCTGGGTCGCAGCGAACACGTCGAGGTAGGTGTCGGTCGGCGTCTCGCGGCCCATGCGGACCTGTTTGATCTCGCCCTTGAAAATTCGTCCCATGCCTTCGAGGTAGCCGGCGTCCAACTCGACGGTCTTGCCCTTCTGGCCCAGCAGCTTCTTCGACGTGCTGTCGCTCAGGTTCGTGATGCGGATCTCGGCGACGCGCGGCGCCTGGAGGGTCGAGTCCTTGATGTTGAAGCGAACCCGCAAGGCCGTGTCGTCCCTCGCGTCGGCCGCGCCCGTCAGTTCGATCACCGTGCCGGCCACATTGATTTTCGCGCGGCGGATGAACTGCAGCGACATCAGGCGGCCTCGAAGTACAGCCGGGCGTTCGTGCCCAGGTCGTTGAAGCCTGGGGGCGAGGCCGGATCGGCCACGTCGATCACGAACAGGCGCCCACCGATTCCGAGGTAGGCGTAGGGCTTCAGGAGGTTCAGGCCCGTCACCAGGGGGATGCCGCAGACCAGCGGGTTGCCGGCCGCGTCCGAGATGTCGAGGATCCAGCCGCCCTCCTCCGCATCTGCGTAGACGAGCCGGAAGGTGAAGGTGCCGCCGGGCAGGTCCACGCTCAGGGTGCAGGGCGCGTTGGCGATGGGGATTTCGTAGAGCGTAGTACCGGCGTTGCGCAGGCTGGCGGGGTTGAACGCCCAGGGGACGAAGATGCCGCCATCCGCGGTGTAGCGGGTCGTATCGGCGGTGATCGCGGTGTTGTCGGCGGTCGGGGCGTAGGGCGACGGGAAAGCCATGCGTCGTCCTCAAAAGAGGCTGAACCCCTTGGCGTCAAACGCCGAGGGGTAGCGGCCGAACAGGGCCGTATTGCCGGTGTCGCCCGGAGCGAACAGTGGGCCGGAGAACGATTCCCCGCTGCCTGGCGTGACGTAGGTGGTCGACGGGTTGGCCGGATCGAACGAGATCATCTCGCCGATCTCAACGTCGCCGCCGCCGATGAGGCTGGTACCGCCTCCGAGAAACGAGGTGTTGCCCGCTGTCGAGAGCCCGAAAGAGCTGTCCGCCGGCACGCTCAACGGCGTCATCTGGGTTGACCCATTGTCCGTCGTGGGCGCGGTCTTTTCCGGCATCGCCTGCGCCTCTTTCGGGGCACTGCGAGACTGGGTCTGTGTCAGGAGGACTTGCCGCAGCCCCACAATGAGGATGAGGCTGTTTTCGGTGCCCTCATCCGTCTCATGGGCGAGACGCTCTACCAGCATGTTCCGGTAGAACTTTTTGCCGGTGTAGACGTCGATGAGGTTGCGACTGACCTGAAGCGAGTCGAAGAGCTGAACGACCTGCTGAACGTACCCCTCCGTCCCGGCCGTCGAGTTCGAGAAACCGCATCGCATGATGACGCGCGACGGAATCTTGAAAGCGTGGTCGCTGATCGCGGCTCCGGTCTCAACCGGATGGTCCGTGATCGCCAGATCGTCCGTATGGCCTTCCGAGATCGCAACGTCGGGGACGATGGTCCCGATGGACCGCATCGGCGACGAGATCAGCGCGTAGGGCGCGAGCGCGTCGCCAATCAGGCCAACGGCCGCTCCGATAAGTCCGGCTGCCATGGGGGTCTCACTCGATCGTGAAGCCCCCATCACTTTGGGACGGCCTCTCTACGGGGTGTCTTCGCGAAGCGCGGTGATCGCCGCATCAATGGCGGGTAGGTCGAGCTCCAGCGATTGGCCGTCGACTGTCTTCGGTGGCACCTTCACGAATGGCATGTCAGCGCCGCGCGCGAGCAGACCGAACCGCTCGATCACCCAAGGCGCCGTGCCTGGGACGGACAACTCGATCAGCCTCGCGTGAGGCGCTAGCATGCTGTTGAGGAGGCCGGCCCCATGAAGGCCGATGAATATCCGCCCGCCGCGGAACGTGTCGAAGTACTCCGGTCCGGCGATCTCGGAGGCGTCGATTGTCGTGAAGCCACGCTTTTCCAGAAGCTCCAAGAAGGCGCCGTAGTTCGTGGCGCTCGGCTCGTGCTGGCCCCGACTGGATTTCGTCCTCGAGATGAACAGGTCCCGAGGGGGTGAGGCTGGATGCGCGGCGAGGGCGACATCAAGAAGCGAGCGCATCCGCAGCATCGCGCCCCGCGATATTTGCCGTGAAGTGTCGTCGAAGAGTGGCGTCGGCACGTAGAGCTTCTTGACCCGCCAGAAGCGATGATGGCCAAACACGCGCCGCTCTGCGTGGCGCCCCATGGTGCGGGTCAGGATCTCTTCGGAGATCGGAAGACCGAGGGCGGCCCCCGGCATAAACGGGACGAGGTCGGGCACCTGAATGGTGCACTCGTGGAAAGTCGGAACCTGCGCGATCGTGTCGTGGATCAGGTGGGCGAAATTGACCGTTGCCAAGCCAGCATTGAAGAGGAAGGCCGGGGCCTCCAGCGTCTCGTAACTCTCTGCATTCCAATGGCTGATCTCGCCGCAGAACGCGTCGTATCCGCCGAGATTATTGCCGGCCAGTTCGTTGACCAGATACAGCGACTCCTCACCGACGTGCCAGTTGGGGCCAAGCGCATGCGCATCCCAAACTAGGCTCGATCCGTGAATGACGAAGCCTCGCGGCGTGACGATCGCATCCTCAAGGCAGACCACATCAACGGGTATATCGCCGAGGCCGGAGGTAAACACCGACCTCCGCATGGCGGAAAAATGCCCGTCTCCAATGGATCTGACCTTCAGCCTTCTGGCGTCGGCCGGCAGGGCGTCCTGCCTGGAAATCTGCCCGAAGAGGCGCCTGTTGGCCTCGGGAATACCGATGATCTGCTTCGAGAGATGAGCGAACGAGAAGCGCGGAAGGTGTCGCGGGGACGGAATACGCTCAACCAACCGGAGGTCTCGGAGGGCCGAAAGGTCGTTCTCCTCAAATTCTGGAGCCTTGGCCGGGCGGCGGAATGGATTCTTCAAATTGCAACGCTCCCCATGCCCTCGCTTTGGGGTAGCCGATGCCAGTTGCGCGAACAAGCGCGGGGCCTATCTTGCGATCCATGCGCACCACTCTGATTGCCCCTTATTTTCTCGTTGGATCTCTGGCGGCGGTTCCCTGCCAGGCCCTTGAGTACGCCGGCACCTGCCGGGGTGCTTCGGCAACCATCACCGCTATTGAGGGGATTGATACGAGCCGAGCTCGCGTCACCGCTCAACACAGTCGTCCAGACGCGATTTCGTACTGCTACTACTCGCTTGGCAGAGCTGAGGGCAAAAGCTCACCCAAGCCATCCGCCATCTCGGCCTGCGCCGACGGGTTCCTGCGGGAGGCGGCAGCCTCTGGCCCGATCACCGCTGAAGCCAACTGCAAAACGGGCAAACTCAGCACGGCCGGCGGCAAATGGTCGAACGCCTACTCATTCCCCGTCACGCCTATGTGCGGCGACGACAATAATCAGGCGATCGCCATTTTTCGCGTGATGTGCCCATCGTTCGAGAACGTCGAGAAGTTAAACTGAGCGTCAAGCGAACATGCTGGACGCGTAGCGGACGTCGTCGGCGTTCTGCCTTTCCTTGTGCCGCCGGAACACTGCCGCGCCCTCGTCGGCGCCGCCCGCAACGTTTTGGGTGATGTTCGTCGTTCCACCGTTGAAGGTCTGATGCTTCACCGAGGAGTTGTTCGTCGCCCCCTCAGTGCCGACGGGGGGCGCCACGAAGAACTTGCCGGGATCGAATCCCTGCGTCGCCTCTCCGAACGTGCGCAGCTTGCCGGTGTCCAGCGTCTTCAACGCGTCGTTGAAACGAGCGATCGCGTCCCGCGCCTGATCGGTCATCTTGTTGTCGGGCGCTCGCTGAGTGGGTTCAGGCGAGGCGGGGGGCGTAGATGCTTCAGGAGCGGGCTTGGATGCGCTCGTATCTAGATCCATAACCACGCCCGGCGCATCTGGCATGGATTTAGGCTTCAGCACAGCAGGTGCCCCGTTCGGCAACAGTCCGGCCGAGGGCTTTTCGTCCAGGCTTGCCGGCGCCGCCTGTTCTGGACCAATGCGCAAGGCTCGCTCGACGGCGCCTGCCCGGTGATTGATGATCGCGGGCGCCTCAAACTCGCGCGTGATTGCGTTGGTGTCGGCGGTGATGTTGCCAGACCCCTCGCCCATCAGAATGCGCTTTGTCGTGCCGTACCCGCCCGACATGGCCTCGTGCGCCATATAACGCATCTGGCCTTCGGCTGAATTGCGGGCGTATCCGTTCTTTTCGAGCCACTTCACCATCTGACTGCGTCGCGCGCCTTTGTAGTCACCCCATCCCTTGGGATCGCGAGCGCCATAGATGCCGTAGCCGGTTCCGCTGTCGTGAACCTTGTTGGGATCAAGTCCAGACTCCATCGTGGCCTGGCCAACGAGATGTGCCGCTGATTGCCGAAGCTGCTTCTCGGGCACGCCCTCCCTGCGAAGCTGATCCATTGCGTAGGCCATCATCTTGCCGACCGGCGCGGCCCCGCGAGTGCCGGTGCCGTCACCACGTGGAGCGGAGCCCCCATCATCTTCGCGCCCGCCACCGGCCCCGGACGGAGCATCCTTCCCCCCGAGGAACTTGGGAGCGATTCGCTCATACCAACTGCGCGTGTCGCCCGGCGCCTTCCGCGGCCCCAAGCTTCCGTTCCCGTTGGCATCCACGCCAGGCAAGCCGAGATCGTTGCCATTGATGTCGGGGCGGCCGCCATGCACGACGCCCTTGCTCGGGTCCGACCCCGCCACCAGAGCCCCTGTGATTCCCAGGGCGCCCAGCGCGGGCAACCCCAGAGCGCCGAGGAATGGCGACAGAAGGAAGAGGAGCGGTTTCAGATCCTTCAGAATGCTGGCGAACGCGCCGGTGATCTTGGCGACGAACACGGTCGCCACGAAGATCGCCAGGGCCTCTAGGGCATTCTTGATTCCCTCGGTGTTGGCAGTCCACTTGCCCGTGGCGTCGTCCACCTTCCCGAAGGTGTTGAGCACCCCGTCGAGGAACGATTTCACTCGATCGCTGGTCGCGAGCTCAAGGAATGCCCGAGATACCGCCAGCACGATCTGTGCGACCTTCGACAGGATCTCGGCGATCTGGTCGCCGTGCTGCTCCACGAAGGTCGTGAACGATTTCAGGTTCCCGCCCACGTCCGCGAAGATCTTGGACGCCGCCTTCTCCCCGACAATGGAGATCGAATCCCACATATCGCGGAAGGCGTGTTGCAGGCCCTTGGCGTCCTCTTTCGCCGCGTCGGGATTGAAGCCCATCCGGGCGTGCTTCGCGCGCTCTGCCGCCTCTTCCGCGGCGAGTTTCGCCGGGTCGGTGGCGCGCCAAGTCTGCTCGGAGATGCCCATCTCCTGGGCGTAGAGCAGCTGCTGCTCGTAGGGCTTGGAGGCCCCGACGTTCTTTCGGAACTCCTTGTAGAGGTCGGCCGCGCCGCGGATGTTGCCTTTGGCGTCCCGGGCTTCGACGCCGACGCTCTTCAGGAAAGCGGTGTACCCCTGCGGGTTGGACCGCAGCCGTTCGGCGAAGCTCTCCAGGTCGTTCAGCGCCCCGCCGGCCGTGCCGCCGAGTTGCGATACCGCCTGCGAGAATACCTTGAGGTCCGCGACGGAGGACTTCGTTCGATCCGACGCGTATGCCATTGCCTCGAGCTTCGCGGCCACCTGCGTCGCGTACCCGGCGAAGGCCAAGGCAGCCCCCTGCACGGCCAGAGCGGCGCCGACGGCCACGCTCGCAATTCGGGTCAGACCGGCAGCGCTGCGCTGGTGGTGCTCTTCCTCGGCCTTGCGGAGCCGCGTCAGCCACTTGATGCGATCCTCATCGGTCTCCGCATGCTTCGCCGCCTGCCTGAGCGTGCGACGAAGGGCGAGCCCACCGAACCGCTTGTCGATTTCCTCCAGCTTCTCCGCGTACCGGACCCGGTCGCCGAAGCTCTTAGCCTCGGTCGTGCCGCGGATTAGCGCTTCACGAAGTTGCGCCTTCGTCGTGCGCTTGTCGGACGTGGTGACGGTGCGCTCGAACCCGGCCTGCGCATCTTCCGCCTTACGCCGCGAGCCCTCATCGGCGGCGAAGCCGATCGCAATGAGAAACTCCCGGATCGTATCGCTCATGATTCGGGTCCGGGGCTATTGTTGATAGTTCAGCAGCGCGCGCGGCAAATAGCTTTGATCGGTGTTGGCCGCAGCGCAGTACAAAATGTTGTACCAGTCCTGACCGCGCATCACGCCGACGCGGTCAATCCCATAGACCTTGTAGCGTCCGTCCGTGGCGATGCTGGGGAGCTTCGCGTTGTTGGGCGTCTCGTAGCCGAACGTCGAGTCGGGTGCGGCGAGATCAATCGACTTCTCATCCAGACGGATCACGCCGCCGCATTGGATGTTATTGAGCAGCGTCCGGACGATGATCCCGTTAAACGTCTGCGTCGCCCGGCCGATCAGTCCCGTGCGGGAGTTCAGAACGTATTCCCCCCCGGGCTTGGCCTCGGTCTTGTGCAGGACGTCGAGCTGCCCCGATTGGAACGACCAGTCCGCGCCGATGTCCCTGGCGATGGTGCGCATCTGCTCTCGCGCGAGGCCGAACAGGGTCACAGGGCGCGGAAAGGTGAAGCCGGCGAGCTTCGACGACATGAAGCCCTTCGACACCCCGTAGGGGCCGAACGCCTTCAGGCACTCGTCCACGACCTGTTGGCGCGTCGATCCGGCCGGCAGCGTCTTGCTCACCTGGGCTCGGATGTAGGCCTGATCCCCGTCGCCGCAGAACAGGTCCACGAAGGTGTCGGTTCCTTTGACCTTCCCGCGGTTGCCCTGCTTGATGGTCCCCTTGAAGATCGCGCTGTAGCGCCCCCTGTATCCCGCCTCCAGGATGATCTCCTGGTTCTGCTTGCAGAGCTTGGTCCGGCTGTCTTCCGTCAGGTTGTAGACGCGGATCTCGGCGATGTTCGGCATCTGGACCGTCTTCTGGCGCACCAGAAATTCGACCGCGGCATCGTCGAGGTTCCACGTGTTTCCGCCGGAGGTGAGCCGGCAGACGCGGATGAACTGGACAGCCAACGCTCAGCCCCTTTTCCTGTTGGCCTCGGCGGCCCTCTGCGCGCGGGCCCTGTTCTCTTCGCGGGCCGAGAGGGCGTCGTTCAGCTTGGCGACGTCCGCGAGGCGCAGCGTCCCATTGACAAGGGCCTCGTAGGTACACAGCGGCGGGTCGGCGAGCGCGGGGCGCATCAGCCAGTCTTCGTTGTCCGGCAGCCTCACCGGGCTGTAGTCGGAGCCAGAAGCCCGAGTTCGGTCAAACTGGATTGAGCTTGTGAAAAAAAAACCGTGATGGCCTCGCGCAGGACTTGGTAGCAGATTTGCAGGATGTGGTTCATCCGCAACTGCGGTAGGGCGACCGTCCGCCCGGCAGGGTCCCACGTCGGCGCCCAGGCCTCTCCGTCCCGCGCCTCCGTCACGCTCAGGCATTTCGTCATGACGAAGTCGGCATCGTCGTCCGTCAGGGCGGACAGGGCCTTCAGCAGCGGCGCAGCGCCCTCGGTGAAGGAGGCGAGCGAGCCAAGATCATCGCCTTCTTCACTCTTCCCCGTCGCCAGGGCCGTGACGAAGAGCCCTGCGCCTTTGACCAGGGGGGCGACTCGCCGAGCGCAGTGGAACTCATCCTTCGCGTTTAGCAGCCGGTGCCGGAACTCGTCCTCGCCAATGGTGAAACGAACAGGCTGCGTGTCCGGCGGCATCAGGTTCCCTCCGACAAGCGCATGGATTTGATGACGCCCTGCGCAATCTGCTTCTGCGGCTCGAGAAAGCTGATGCCGGGCCCGGCCTGCCCCATCAGCCCCTTCAAGCGGTCCTGTAGTCCCTGGAGAACCGCCACAGCGGGGTTGCCCTGCGCGATGACGGCCAGGGCGTCTTGCACCGGCTTGAGTTGTGCCGCCTGGACATCCGGCCGGGCGCCGCGGGCGAGGATGGCTTCGGCTTGGCGCTGCAGGTCATCGACCCGCGCGAGGATCGGGTTCATCTCGATCAGCTTCGCGATCTGCGCCTCCAGGCCCGCAATCAGCGCCTCGATGCCGCCGGAAAGGACCGATCCGAGACCGCCGATGGAAGGGTTGAGGAACATGCCCAGCGCCTGCTGGATCTGCGTCTGAGCGTAAGCCTGCGCCTTGCCCTCAATCGCACCCACGATGGCGTCGAGGCCGCCGGGGTTCTGGTTTAGGAGACCGGACAGCGCCGCGACCTCGGGCACCCGGATTTGCGTCAGCTCGCGCAACTTCGATGTGACGTCGAATAGGGCATGTGCGGTCTTCTCCACCTGACCGACGCGCGCGCTGAGGCCCTTCAACGCTTCGTTCAGATGCCGGTCGGTCGTGTTCTCGGTATTAGGCCCACGCCCGGCCTTCGCGTCGCCGGCCGCCAGGGTGACGGTCTTGGATACGATCTCGACCTGCCCCGTCTTGGCGTTGACGTCGAAGACCTGTTTGCCGCCGTTGACGGTGACCTTCACCCCGTTCGTTGGGTGAGTGATGGTCCGATGCTTGCCGTCGTCCGACCGGGCCTCGGCTGCCTCGGTGTTGATGTCGGGGATGTCCCGAGGCTTCGACCTGATGCCGGGCACGAACATGCCATCGGAGAGCTGATGGGTGCGGGTGGAAACGGCCTGTTGCACGCCACCCGACTCTCGCCAAGCATCGAAGGCCGCCATGCCGAACGATACGAACCCCTCGTTGCCGGTCTTAATTGGGAGCGTGAGCGCCGTGTCGCCGCCGCCAGCCTGGTGCACGATGGCTTCGATTTCGGGGAGCTGAACGTACTCCATCGTGCCGTCGTCCTTCCGGCGCGGCACCTTCACTGTGGGCTGCAACCGAACCGTCTTGCCGTCGCTGTCCGTGACCACCTTCACGGGCACGCTCGTGTGGATCTGCGCCCGCTCGGCCTCGATCACAGCGCGAGCCACATCCTCCATCGTCTGGCCGTTGCCGAAGGCGGCCGAAGCGGCTTCTGCCGACCCGGGACCACCGTAGAGATCGCCGGCCATTCCTAGCCTCTCCCGGCCGCTGCCATCACATCGGGCGGCACCGGCACGCGACGACCGTTCTCCCAGATCGTTGGGCCGTCGGCCGGGGCCGCGGCGGGCGTCTGGCTCATGGCCGTAGCGAAGGCAGGGCCGGCGCGCAGCTTCAAGGAGGCGACATATTCGGCAATGCGATCCTTGAACTCGCCCACGAGGTACTGACCCACGATGGCGAGAGTCATGAACCCGTCGATGTCGGGGAAGGTCGGCTGGTCCAGCTTGTCCCACCAGACCTGCCGTTTCGCGCCGGTCTCATCTGCGCGCCAGACCTTCTTCATCACCTTGCGGATGATGTCGTTGACCGTTTCCTCGTCGATGGACGACGCGGCCTCAAGGATGCCCGTGGCGAGCTCCATCGACGCCTCGGCCAGTTCAGCCTGTGAAATCGGATCGGCATCCTTCGCCGCGCCGATGCCGGCCACCTTGCTCAGGCGTTGCAGGATGACGGCACGGCCGCTCTCGGGCTTCAGGGCGCCGAGGACCAGGGGTGCCAAGCGCCGAGCGAGATGGACCTGTTCGAGGGGCAGCAAGCCATGGCACTCATAGTCATGGCCGCCGAGCTTGAAGCTGTGCGTGATCCTGATCTGGCGCTGGAGCAGCGCGCTGTTGATGGCCTTGTCGGTCATCGAGTTCCCCATCCCGGAAGGTCGGACCAGGACCGCTGAAGCAGCGCGGCTGACCACCCGGCCCGGTCGCCTGCGGTGTCGTCGACGGTGGCGATCACGAAGCTCAGCCCCTCAATGCCGGCCATGGCCGAAATCGCCTCGCCGTCCGCGCGCAGCGCCATGCAGTCGGCGAGGTCGTGGCCGTCCACGTCGGGGAGCGGTTGGATCTCGGCAAGCCTGGAGCGGATGCGCGCGATATGCGGAGCAAGGTCGTCGGCGAGCGGCGCGAAGGCCGTCAGGACGTCGAGCGCCGTAACGGCCTCATCTGCCATCACCCGCGGACCTTAGAACGCAAGACCCGTCCCGAGCTTCTGCGAGATGTGCCCGCAGTCGAAGACCCATTCCTGCATCCCGCCCTCGGTGGCGTTCACGTTGTCCGGGAGCTTCTGGAAAGCGCAGGCGCGGGCCGTGAAGCTGTCGCCGGCCACCGGGTTGCTCGCGCTGATCACGTTGCGACCGTGGAAGGCCGAAGACGTGGTTTGGAAGTTGTAGAGGTCCATCAGCAGTGCGTTGAGCACGCCGGTCTTCTGGACGCGGATGGTGATGGTACCGGTGCTGGCGACGCGTAGGGAGTGCATCACCGAGCCGTCTGCGCCCGACACCATCGTGTTTTTCGGGTCGCGCATGGCGATGGTGATGCCCTCGTCGGCGATGCCGCCCTCGGAGAGCGAGAACGTGCCGTTGGGGGCGTCGATGGCGGCCTGGAAGTCCGCGAACGAATAGGAGCCGTAAGTGCCGTTGTCGGACATCGATCAGACCTCGATTAGCGATTGACGGAGATCAGGACGTCCACGGAATGGACCGCACCGGCGAGCTTCACGGCGACCTGCATGGGAACCGACTTGCGGGCCTCGCGGTCCGCCTGGGACTGCAGCGCGACCGGCATGCAGTAGACGTAGAACCCGGTATCGAGGGCGTCGCCGGTCTTCAGGGCGCCGAAGCCGCCCGCGTTCCAGATGCCGGGCGCGACGAGGCCGTTGGTCACGGCCTGGGTCAGGCGCCCCTCGATCACGGTCTTGAGGAGGTGCATGCCCGCGTCGGTCTGGGAGACCTTCGGCTGGGTCAACAGCGTGTTGTAGAGGGCGGTCTGGATGTCGTTCTCCAGCCAGTCGAGACCCTGGACCTCGTCGAAGAACGACCCGTCGGCCATCGTGCCTTCCTGGAGGATGGCCGTGGCGTTGTCGTAGTTCACGAAGACGTTGACGCCCTTCGCCTTCAGGGTCCGGGCCTGGGTCTCGGTCAGGGTCTCGGCGACGACGCCGGGCTCCTGCTTGAATTTCATGGTGAGGGTCGTGTTTGAGCCCTGGAAGTTGATGGTCGCGGCCCGGCCGAAGAACGAGGCGACGGCGTAGGGGCTGACGCTGGCGTACTGCGAGAAGGTCCGGCGCAGGTTGGCCGTCTTCAGCAGCGAGCCGAGGTCCGTGGTCGAGGTGGGGTCGATCACGCTGGTGTCGTTGAGCGTCAGACCGAAGATGCGCTTCTTGCCCTGGGCCTCGATGAAGGCGGCCGCGGCGAGCGTGTCGGAGTTCTGCACGCCCGTGGCGGCGAGGATCGCGGCGTACCAGTCACCGGACCGGTCCGCGAGGGCGGCGAGCGCCTGGACCAGCGTCTCGGCGACGATGCCGCCGACGGGCGCCGAGGCGGTGGCGGAGGTCAGCTTCAGCAGGCCGGAGATGTCGGTGCCGGATCCGGTCGGGCTGGCATACGACAGCGTCGAGGATGCGCCCGTGGACCCGCTCGTCACCTCGAACCGGCCGATGTTGGCGTTCCACACCACTGTGGCGCCGGTGAGCGCGGTATCAATGATGGCGGCCACCCCATTGAGGTTGGTCGCGCCGGAGAAGTTCAGGGCCGTCAGCGTCTTCTCGCTGCCATCGACGCTGATCTTCATCGACCCAGCGGTGATGGCCGTGAAATTGGTGATCAGCCGCTCGAAGCTCGTCAGCACGCCACCGCGCAGCGAGCCGGCGGTGTCGGTCTGGGCGAAGCGGCCGATGTAGACGATGTTGGGCTGCGGCGACTGGCCGAAGTGGCGGGCCGCAGCCTGGTACTCCGGCGAGTTGGTCGGGAAGTCGCCCGTCACCCCGGCGAGGTTCGGATAGGCGCGGATGCGCTCCACCGTGTCGATGACCGCGCTGGGGCCCACGATGAGCGCCGCACCGAAGTTGCGCGTGGGCGCCGCGACCGGCGAGATGCTGACGCTGACGTTGACCACGTCGCTGACGGGAAGACCGGATGCCATGGGCCTAGTTCTCCGTGGACCAAGTCTGGTCGTGGGGTTCGGTGCGGAAGGCGCCTTCGGCCTCGACGAGGTTGCGAACGGCGTAGGTGCGGTCGATGCGGCGCCGGATGCGGAACGTGATGTCCTGGCGGCGCTGGAAGGTCGTGTTGACGAGGGACGGGGCGTTGATGTTCGGCCCAACGTCGACGAGGGCGGCGTGGGCGAAGAACAAGGGCTCGCGGTTCTGCGGGAGAGCGAGGCCGTCACGGAGGAGCGCGGCGAGGCCCCCGGCACCCGGCCCGTAGAACGAGGCCATCACCTCAAGCATCTCGTAGCGCCGGAGGGTGTCGGTCCCCTCGCCCTCCGGGTTGTGGATGATGGAGGCGCGGGACCCGCCGTCGGCCGTCGTGCGCATCACGCCGATGGCGCACCAGTTCGTGTCCTTCGGCGGCGCCTGGGGCGGCTTTTCTTGCCAGCGCGGGCGCACCATGCCGGGCGCCAAGCCCGTGATGTCGCGCACGAGGCGCCCGAGGACGACGTCGAACTCGAGATCGGCGGGCACCGCCCCGGACAAGGGCAGCAGCGCGCCACCCGTCGCGGAGGTGTTCGCCATCACAACTCGCTGGGGATGAGGTCTTTCATCTGCGCGATGGCGCGCACGAAGCCCGCGCCGTAGCGCGTCCAGTCCGCGACGTCGGTCACGGTGTAGGTGGCGTTCTGATAGATCACCTCGTCGGCGCCCTGGCCGTCGATGCCGGACGAGAGCGGAAACGTGGTGTGGATCTCGATGGTGCTGGCGAGGCGGGCGCCGTCGGCCAGCCGTTGTAGGCTCAGTTCGCTCGCCGGCTGGATGACGCCGGTGAGGCCGGTGATGGGCGCCGGGGCTTCGGTGGCGACGCCGTCTGCATCCACGCCGTCGCCGTAGCGGATGACGTCGAAGGTGTCGGCGAAGTCAGGGTCGGCGAGGATATCGGAGACGTCGAGGAGGGGCACGTCAGGTCTTGCTGCCGACCCCGATGCGGGGCGTACCGAGCGGACCCTGGTCCGGGGCCATGGCGTTCAGGACGTCGTAGCTGTCGCGCTGCAGGGCTTCGGCCTGCTGGAGCAGGCCCATGATCTGCTGGTTGTTGCGCAGGACGTGCCGCGCCACGGAGCGAGGGTCGCCCGCAATCTTATCCGCCTTGTCGTGGACCTCGTGGCGGACGGCGTGCAGCAGCTCCTCGAGCTTCCAGCCATCCGGGTTCTGCGGGCTCATGAGAATGGGTACGCTCGCCATGTCACCTCCCCTTCGGCCGCACGACGTAGTTGATCGAATTCCGGAGCTGGCCCGTATCAATGAGCGGCTTCGTCCCCGCCCGCCCGCGCGCCTTGCGCTGCCTCAGGGTGCGCTCGGACAGCGGCGCGTGCGGCCCGTCCGTGATTGCCGCGCGGACCGACGCCTGCCCGATCAGCCCGACGGCGTGGAATTGCTGGTCGATGGTGCCGTCGTCGCCGATGAGGGCGGCCTGGGCCGCCACCTTCAGCCGCTCCACCACCTTGCCCTCTGCGACCCGAATGCCCGGTTCCAGGAAGGGCCGGGCCGGCAGATTCCGCTCGGGCTCGCCGGTCTCCATCAGATAGCCGATGGCGGCGTTGTTCGTGGGCGCCGTCTCGCCCTCTTCGGGCTTGCGGTCGGCGTTCTCTGCCGGGATTCCGATGAGCACGTCGTTCTTCAGGAGCTTGCGGACGTTGCCGGTCAGCGCTGCGAGGCCGGGCCCCTTCGCGACGACTGTCATGATCAGCGCGGCCGAGTGAGAGGCGCGAAGACGCGTGGTGACACCTTGTAGGCCGGCCCAACTGCGAAGGATCGCAGCAGGGCGTAGTAGCGCTGCCCGTAGACCGTCGCGTTCCAGGGGCCCGCACCCGCCGCCGCAGTGGTGGTGAGGTCGTAGCTCACCGAGACCTTGTCGATCGACTTCGACGCGACCAGGCCCGGCGTCCCGATGGCACCGCCCGCCTTGCCCGCCCGCGCGGCCTGCGCGGACAGGGCGATGTTGTGGGCGACGAACAGCAACATTGCCAGCGTGTAGGAAGCGCCGAAGCGCGCCTCGCTGATCTGCTTCACCGCCTGCCCGATCCAGAAATCAATCTGGGTCGTGGGGTAGACGGTCTCGGTGTCGAACTCGGGGAAGGCCGCAACGAGATCGGCTCGCGAAATCGTCACGGGCTCCTCCTTCAGGCGTTTTCGCCGGGCACCGGGCCGGGAATATCGCTGGTCTTCACGACCCGGGCCCTGCGGCCGCCCGGCCCACCGACATCGGAACGCGGCGAGTCGTCATTCGGCGTGTCGCTGGTAGCCGCCATGTCCTCGGCGGTCACCGGCAGGCCGGCCTCGCCTTCGGTGCCCTGCTCGGCCAGCTTCACGTTGTCTGCGTTCTGCGACCAGGCCTCGACGCCGGGCTCGTGACCGAAGGACGGGCCATCGGCCTCGTGGTCGTCGGGCACCTCGCGCACGAGATCCCCGGACAGCCAGTCGTGGTTCGGATTGCCGTCCTTCCAGGCAGCGAAGAGTTCCGCGTCCACGGTAGAGATGGTCTCGCCGCCGGGGTGGGGCGCGCTGGCCAGCGTCACCGAGCGCAGGGTCGGCGTTTCGCCGGGCTTGTCCGGGTTCGGGTTCGGCTCACGCAGGGCGACCGCCATCGGCAGGCGGCTTGCGACCTTGATCATCTTGGCCATGGCTCACTTCTCCGCCGGCTTGATCTTCTGGAACTCGTTGGGCAGTCGGCTCGGGCTGATCGGCTCAAGCCCACTGAGGTGGTCCCGGTGGTCCCGGGCTTGCGCCTTGACCTCGGCGCTGCGCTCGGCCGCGAAGATGAATCCGCGCTTCACGGCGTCGAGCTCGGCGTTCTGCGCGAGCCACTGGTCGAAGAAGTCGGCCGGGACGTCGTGAGTCAGCCCGAAGCCGCCGACGAGCGGGGCGAACTCGTGCTCGCCTTCCGGGTTCACGGGGCGGGCGAAGCCAGCGATCAGGATCTTCTCGCCGGTGCGCACGGCCTGTTTGACCTTGCGGATGCCGCCGCCCATCACGGGCTCTTCCCGCTCGACCATGGTCTGGAGCTGGAGGACGAGGCCGTGGGGCAGCTTGCAGGCGACGGTGACGGTGGAGGTCATGTCAGACCCCCAACATCTGTGCGATGGCGAGCGGGTAGCGGATGATCGCCCCCCACGTGCCTGCGGTCTTCTTCTGGGCGAAGGCCGAGAGGCCGCGGACGATGCCGTGGTCGCGCAGCTTTTCGTTGAACGCGCAGTAGCCGGTGTCCTGACCGTCGAAGCTGTTTGCGATCAGCTGCACCACGTTGCCGGCGGTGGTGGCGTAGCGGAACGACACCTTGATCTCGAGGTTCGGGAAGTTCTTCTGCAGAAGGTCCCCGACCGAGATGCCGAACGAGTTGGTGGCGGTGAGGCCGACCTGCGCGCCGGGCGGCAGGGCCAGCGTCATCGCGTCGGTGGTCTTCACGCGCCCCGCGGTCTGCGCCACGAGCTGCGAGAATAGGGCCTGGATATCACCGTAGACCTCGTTCGCGGTCGCGACGACGGCGCCGTTGTTGACCCACTTGGCACCGCCTGCGGCCTTGGTGCTCGGGGTGAGCGCGGCAGACAGCGCGGGGTCGTTCAGCAGGCCGTAGTTCTGCAGACCGGCGACGCCGAAGTGGTAGGTGTAGTCCGAGAATTTATCTAGGGTCGCCGCGGCCGAGGTCTGGATCTCCGAGACCCAGTTCAGCTTGGCGAGGCCAGCGCGCTCGATCTGCAGGTCGCCGTACTCGACAATGGTCTGGAACAGGTAGGACTGGCGCTGCGGCCAAGTGGCGTTCACGTTGGACACGCCGTTGGTGTTCCAGTCGCCGTAGCTCGACACCTCGCCGGTGTTCTCGACCACGGGGAAGAAGGCGGTCTGGGTGGTCCAGTCGCCGTTCTTGCGCTCCCCGAGGATATTGGCGCCCTCGTTCGGAGCCTGGAGGATACGCACCACGTCGGAGTCGACGTACTGCGTGAGGAAGGCGGGGATGCCCGCGCTCGGCGTGGTCGCCAGCGTCGGCTGGGCGTCCATGGCGAGATTGAAGTTGTTGCGGAATTCGCGCGGCAGGTAGTCCTGCGCGAGTGTATGGATGCCCCACTCGGTTTCGAGCCGGGCACGATCGGCCTGTAAGGTCATTGGTCGCTCCTGATGCCCGGACTTACGGAATGGTGCTGGAGATCTTGACGAGTTCGCCAGCGGCGGCAGCCGTGTGGGCGTACCACTTGGTCTCGGTGGCGCCGGCGACGGTGCCGCCGGCAGCGGCGAACGAGACGGTGCCGTTGGTGTTGTTGGCGAAGGCTTTCAGGCCCTTGGTGACGGCGCCGGCGCCAGCGTTCTTCGCGAAGAAGTCGCCGGACGAGAACATCTCGCCCACGTACTTGCCGCCCGGAATGGTCATGCCGGATTCGGACAGGTAGGTGGTGATGTCCGCGTTCAGTTCGCGGTGAACGAAGCACGTCGGGGCGCCGGTGCCGGTGTTCAGCAGCACGGTTCCGGTCGCGGTGTCGGCCCAGGCGAAGAGCCCGACGGTGAGGCCGGCCGCGCCCGCGATGAAGCCGCCCGGGACGGACAGCGTCGAGTGGCGCGGGTTGGCCGAGGCGAAGTCGCCGGCAACGGCGGGTGCCTGGGTGGTGTAGACCTGAGTCTGGAACGGCATGGGGTCAGCCCTCTCACTTCAGCCGGTTGGCGTGGGGGAAGCGGGCCGAATAGTCCTCGGCCTGCTTGGCATCCTGCGCGATCGGGGTCGCCTGGCGGCGCGGGGCGTCACCCGGCTTGGGCTGCATCGAGAGGATGGTCGGGAACGCGGACGGGTGAACGCCTTCCACGTTGATGTTCAGGCTCGTCAGAGCCGTGCGGTAGACCGCATCGGCGCTGTCGTGCGCCATGGCGAGGTCCCCTACGAAGGGGCGAACGGCGCGCTCGGCCTCGCGGATTTCCTGCTGGGTGCGGATGGCGGCCTCGGTGGCGCGCTTGGCCGCGGCGTCCGAAGCGACGCGGACGGCGGAGTCCATCGCCTGCTTGGTGACGAACTTGCTGGTGTCCATGGCGGGGGGCTTGTCCTTCTTCTCGTCCTTGTCGGCGTCCATGGCGGGCGGCGGGTCGCCGGCTTCACCGGTGGCGGCAAGCACTTTTGCGATCACGTCGGCCGGGACACCTGCGGCCTCGAGCTTGGCGCGCAGATCGTCGTCGCTGCCCTCGTCCGTCGCGCCATCGTCCTCGGTGCCGCCCATCTCCTCGACGATCTCGGGGACCTCCTCGGGGAGGATATCGGCCAGCGCCTCAATCACCTCGCCAACGTCCTCCAAGCTGGCGTCCTGCGCGAGCTTGCCGGTGGTGGCCTTCTTGATGTCGTGGGTGAGCTTGCCCTGGCGGGCCTTGAAGTTCTTCGACGTGAGGCCGGACACGATGCCGGACAGGTCGATCTTGGCATCCGCCGCGAGCTTCGGGCGGAGGTAGATGGCGAGCGCGCCCTGCGTGGTCGCACCGGCCCGCGTCAGAGCGGTCTTGGCCATGGTGATGTTCTCCAAACTGTCGCCGACGACGACATCGGGTCCGGCGCGTCCCTCACGGACGAGCGCGACGTGGTTGCCGACGATGTCACGCATGACCCCGTCGAACCGGACACCCTCGTGGGTGCCGGGCGTCATGTCGGCGCGGTAGCGGTAGGCGCTCGACAGTTGCTTCTGTGAGCCGTCCTCAATCGTACGGATGGCGGAGCCGGACCAGCACGAGAGATCGGCGTCGAGGTAGGGCGGATTCCACGTCGCGTTGGAGAGGGCGCCGACCGTAAGATCGTGGTCGTGCGCGTCGGCGTGGACCGGCTTGTGATCGTAGAGCAGCGGTTTGCCGTTGAAGGTGCCGGCGGCCTTGGCGAGCTCCTGCGGGTCGCGGAACAAGTAGTAGATCTTGTCCTCGTCGAGCCCGAGCCTGTCAGCGTCAGGGATCTCGCGCCCGAGGTAGGGGCACACCATCGCCTTGCTGATGTGAGTCTGCTTGACGTGGAGATGGCCGTCACCGTCGAGGGCCCGCGCCGAAGCGCGGTCGAAGGCGATGGTCGAGATGGCGTTGGTCTGGGTCATGGCGCCTCAGTCCGGCACCACGACCTCTGCGTAGCACCGACAGTTCCAGATGCCGCCCGGTAGGGCGCGGTGGCCTGGGTCGCACTCGGGCGGGTCATCCCAGCGGAAGGCCTTGCCGTTCAGGGCCCGGTGCGTGTCGCGGACGTCGCTGTCGCCGGCCGTGCGCCAGATGAACTCCGTCGAGCCCACGTGCAGCGCGCGGGCCTTCGTGAGTTCAGTGGCCGTTCGGCTGACCTCCGTCCGCGCGATCAGCGTGGCGCGGCTCTTGGAGACCTTCTCCGTCTCCATGAGCTCGGCCGCGATGTCTGCGGCCCGGCGCCCCTGCGTAATGCCCTCGGTCGTGAGCTTCTGGACACGCTGGGCCGCCTCCAGCGGAAGCGATTTGATCAGGCCGACTTGGCGTTCCAGGGACTCGCGCATGACGAGGCCGGTCGGCGCCGTCTCGATCTCCCGCCGCAGGTTCCGCCCAATGTCGGCGCTCATCTTGCGCCAGGACGTTTCGTCGTGCGCAGCGACCTCCTTGACCATACGGTCGGCAACGGAGCGTGCCCACGGGTCCAGAATTTCGGCGTAGCGCCTGAGGGCGGCCTGCAACGGCCCGGCTACCCCGAACACGTCGGTCAGGTCGAAGCCGCGAACCAGATCGCCGATATGCCGGGCGATCGACCGAAGCCGGCGCCCGTACTGTTCCTCAAGGCGCTTGGCCCGACGGAAGGCGGACCGTGGCGACGGCTGCCGGCGCCAGTTCCGAAAGCCGGCGGCCTCATCGAATGCTTGGTCGAGTCGGGCCGAATAGGTCACTCCGCAGCCTCGGCGAACTTCGGCTCTTGGGTTCCAGGCAGCGGCGGCTCAGCCAGAGCCTCGGTCTCGCCAGCTGGCGGAGCCATGTCCAAGGTCAGGTCGAGCCCCTGGTAGGGCGTGTCCTCGGCCGACGCGACGCGCTTGCGCTCTTCCTCAGGCAGCAGCACGCCGCTGTCGATGTAGGTCTGCGCCGTGCGCGCCTCGATCTCGCGAACCTCCGCCGACTCCTTCTCGTCCATCGACCAGAGCGGCTCGAACCGGAACCCGATGTCCTCGTCGATATCGCCGAACTCGGAGAGCTGGATGAGGTCGATGACCGTGGTCAGGTGGGGCCGGTAGAACCGCTCCTGATAGGAGTGGATCATGTCGTAGAACGTCCGAACCTCGCCCTCGGACGAAGCGTTCAGGCCGGCCGGTGAGATGCCGAGCAGCTTGATCAGCGGGATGCCCGAGACCGCTGCCATGTGCTCCTGGGTCTGCGCCTGGAGGGCGTCCAGGGTGCCGAGCGGGGTCGAGACGTTGAAGAATTCCTCCGCCTCGTCGGTGCCGACCTTCTTGTTCAGCACCATCGTGTTGCGGTTGTCGCGATAGTTCGTGAACAGCGCGATCCGGTTGTCGAGTTGCGCGCCGCTCGCGTCATTCTGCAGGTAGGCGGCCATGTCGATCTTGATTCCGCTCACGGAGAACGACGAGATCAGATCGGCGACGCTCGCCCGGGTGCGCAGCCAGTTGTCGACGTAGGGCTTGGCCATCTGCGACATCGACAGGCCGCCGAAGCTGTAGGCCGGCTTCAGCAGGTCCGGGACCTCACGCCCGACGAAGGTGAGCAGGCGGGACGCGTGCACGCCGCGGCCCATCACGTTCCAGATCGTGGGACTGTACCAGTCCGCAGAAAGCGGGTTCGCGCTGTTGTAGCCCTGCGGGTAGCACCAGACCGCCTCGACGGTGCGGAAACCCCGCAGCTTGCCCTTGCCGACCTTCGCCTTACTGGCGCTGTCCCGGCCAGAGCCGATCGGGGTGCGTGTCTCGATCGGGTCATCGCTGGTCCCGAGATCCACCGCGAGGTGGGCTCGTCCGAAGAATCCGTCCTGCTCGGCGATCTCGCGGAACTTGTCGCGCACGCCGAAACGCTCGAGCGCCGCGGTGATACCCGCGATCCGGTCCGACTTATCGTCCTCGCCCGTCGCCGTGACTCGAATCCACTTCCGGGTCATCTCCTGGGCAATGGTCTCCGAAATCCGGCGATACTCTGGGCGCTGTGCCAGTTCGGACAGATAGGGGTAGCCGAAGAAGTACAGGCCTTCGCCCATCAACCCCGTTCCGTCGTATCCGGCCGGGGACCAGCCGACCGACGTGCTGAACGCATCGTCCATTGCCATGCCGTCCGGCACCACACCCTTCGGGTGCCTGGCCGGCAGGAACGGGTTCACGGGCGGCGGCCGGTGCTCGATACGCGAATGCGCTACAGCCCCGGGCGGCACGTTCAGCGGGATGCGCGGACCGGTCGGCGAGGTGGCCAGCGCCGCCGGGGGAGCAGGCGCGACCTTCGGACGACGCAGCCAGGACAGGATGCTCAAAACCGTCTGCCCATCATGGCCGAGCGGTTCACGACCGCCTCAGGGATGACCAGGGGCGCCCGAGCGCTGGCGAGTTCGTCGAAGGCTCGGGACATCGCGTCGACCTGGTCCTTGAATGCGCCGTTCGGGAAGTTCGTCACCTCGTCCAGGAAGGCGTCGTTCCAGTCGCCCTGCACCAGAAGGATGTTCCCCGCCTCGGCCTGGGCTGAGACCGGTTCGGCCCGGGTGACCTTGTCGCCGGTCTCGGGCGTTGCGCGCGCCTTGAACCCGACGAGCTGCCGGACGAGGTACTGGGCCTGGGCCTTGCCGGCTTGGCCTGGATCCTGGGGCAACGAGATCCGGCACTCTTGCCGGTCCTGCTGCGCCGTGTTGACGATCATCTGCTCGACGCCACCGGGGGACCGGCGGTCACGGGTCACGTGGGCGATGTAGAAGCGCCCGTCCGATGCGCGGCCCATCTTCACGCCGGCGGTGTAGGCGGGCTCACTGCCGGGCCGCTGCTCGGAAGCGGCAAGGTCCCAGGCTCTCACCCATGTGCAACCGGCGGGCGCTGCCCGGACCATGCCGAACCAATCGCGCTTGAACAGCCCACCCTCACGTGGCGCTGGGCGCTGCTGAAACTGGCCCGCGACCGCGTAGGGGCCCATCGGCACCTTGTCACGCTCCACCACCGCGCGAGGGAATCGCTCGGGGAAGAGCAAGTCACCGTCGGAACTGCGGGGGTCCTCGAAGCCGATCGGGGTCCGGCACCGGCGCTCCGGCTCGAACTCCATCGGTAGCATCAGGTGAACGTAGCCGAGCCCGAGCTTGAGGATCTGGCCGGACACGTCGTTCTCGTGAAGCCGCTGCATCACCACCACGATGGCCGAGCGCAACGGGTCGTTCAGGCGGGTCGGGACCGATTCCCGGAAGATGCGGGTGGTCTTGTCGCGCTCGGTCGGACTCTCGGCCGTCTCGGTCGAGTGTGGATCGTCGATGATGACCCGATCGCCGCGGCCGGCAGTGAGGCCTGCGAAGGCCACGCCCTCGCGGTTGCCGGTACGGGTGTTCGCGAAGCTGATCTCGCCAGATCGGGCCAGGGTGATCTCGGGCCAGAGCGCCCGGAACCACTCGCTTGATACGAGGTCGCGCATGCGACGGGAATCGCGCTTGACGAAGTCCTCCTTGTACGAGGTCGTCAGATACCGCATGCCCGGCAGCCCGCGCGGCCCCCACTCCCAGGCGGGCCAGAACACCGAGACGATGAGCGACTTCATCGTGCCGGGCGGGACGTTGATCAGGAGCCGCGTGATGCGGCCGTCGGTGATGGCTTCCAGGTGCGAGCAGATGGCGTCGATGTGCCATCCGTGCAGGTAGGCGGCAGTGGGCTCGAGGACGTGCCATGCCTCGCGCACGAAGCCGGCAAGGGTCTTACAGCGGTCGCGAATGCGCTCGGCATCGTGAGCGATCCGGTCCCGCTCGGCGTCAGCCTCCCGCTTCCGGATCTCCGCTCTCACCTTCGCCAGCAGCCCCACCGGATCCGGCAAGTGCAGCAAGGACGGGTTCGAGGGCGACAAGCTGTTCATGGGTGAGCGTGCTCACGTCAAGGACTTGAACCGGACCACCACCTGGGCCGGTGAGCGCGACCGAAGCTTTGTCGCTGTACTTCTTGGGTGAAGTCTTCCCCATGAGCCACTTGCGCGTGTCGATCATGAGTCGTGCGCGGCCCGTATCTTCGGGAGATCGATTGTCCGCGATGTCGACTATTTCATCGGCCCAGGCGTCTGCTTGGTCCTCGCGCGCGTGCGCGTAGTGGGTCCGAAACTCTGGATTTTCGTGGAGCCAGCGCCGGACGGTCGTGCGCCCAGGCATGGCTTCGTCGGTGCAGATGGCGCGCAGCGTTTCGCCGGATGCGAGCCTCGATAGGATCTCTGCGGCGATCTCCGGTCCGTAGTCCGATGGGCGTCCCATTCAGTGGATGCCTCAGCCCTCGGCCGCAGCGTCGCTGGTGCGCGTGCCCCGCGTGCGGGCCGCCTGCGACACGGGCAGTCCCGAATCCTGGGCCGGCTGATTGTCGGCGGCGAGCGCCGGTGCAGCGACGGTGCCCACGACGGGCTCGGCTACGGCGTCGACCTTCACGGGCAGCGAACCGATGTGGCCCGCAACCTGGCGCATCGCGTCCATGCTGGAGACCATACCGGAGGTGACGCCTCGGGCTACGCCTCGCAAGAAATCGACGCGCTCGTCGAACGCATCCTTCCCGCCATGCTGATGTGCGGAGACGACGGCGTCGATAGCCTCGGATATGAGGCTGTCACCTTCTGCGTGCGCGCGGTTGAGGCTGGCCGACAGATTGTCATAGGCTGTGGCGAAAGCCGGGTTGGCTGCGGTCATGAGGAAGCCTCGCATGACAAAGCCCGCCGGGGTGCGGCGGTGGACAACGGGCAAGTTGGGGCTGTGCGCTTGCCGGTTGTGACCGGGCCTATAGGCTCAGGCCGTCGCCACCGACTCGCGAGAGCGCAAATGTTTCAGCACGTTCAAAACCCAAATCCGGGTGTCACCGGAAACGCCGGCACCCTCCTCACAATCAGCCTCATGCAGAAGCTCGTCGAGAAGGGCGTGCTGTCGAAAGCGGATGCTCACGACGTGGTCCAAGGGGCGCTGAAGCTGATTGAGGGGAACGACCTGGGGTGGGCCAAATCTAGTCGCGAAATCCTGCAGAACCCCATCCTGCCCGCATTCCCAGCGGAGTAGGCGATCCAGCTGAAATTTAAGAATCCTTCGGAACTGGCGGTCAGGCGATCCCTTCGGGGTTGGCCTGCCGCGTGACCCGGGTGTTCCCGCAGGCGCTTCCTCAAGGGAGCTGCTCACATCAGGCCGTCCACGGACCGCATAGATTCAGAACCGATTCGACGAGTCAAGCGCATGCCTGTGCACATCGTAAAAATGAAGAACCGGAGCGATTGGCGGACGACGCAAACCGAGGAGGCTGATGATCGTGATCAGGTTCGCCGAATTCTCAATTGTTTGCGCGCAACTACCTGGCAGCATGAGGACGAGCAGATCTATTCGGTAAAATTCTGCGGCGAGCCTGCACGGCATTATACCGAGGAAAAGCTGCTGTGCTTTGAACAGCTGCGGCTCCGACCTTTCTACTAAGCTGCACCGAGGTAGGCCGGATCAAACTCGACCGGCGTAGCCCGCCCGAAGATCTGTACGTCGCCCATGATCCGCCCGTTGGCGAGCAGCTCCGTGATCTCGGCCATGAACGAGGCGAACGGCCCCTGGGTCACGGGGCGGAGCTCGCCGACCCGGAACGCGGCGGCAGCGGCCAGGCGATCGGACCGGACGTTGCCGGTCATCCGATCGGCCAGGACCTGCAACACGGCCGCTGGGATGGCCAGCGGAGCATCGGCCCCCAGCACGTCGGTGACGTGGTCGCATCGGAACATGCGCCCGGCCTCGGACCGGTGCGTGAGGCCAGCGAACAGGTAGCGCGGGAAGAACTCCGTCACGACTTCGACCTTCCGCTTCCGGCGGATCGTGATGGCGTGAAATCGCGGGACCCACACGTCGCAGCCGTCATCGCGAAGCTCCGCCTCGGCCTTGGCCTCCGACATGGGCGCCGACTGCAGGACGAACCACGTCCGATTCGGGTCAATGGTGCGCCGGTCTTCGAAGCGCATGTGGGTGCCGTTCGTGCCGCGCTTGCTCATGCCTTGCCCCCACGATTCCGCAGTTCCAGTTCGCGAATGCTCTCGTGCACACGCCAGTCGACGAAGCCGATGGAGTGCGAATCCGTGGCCTGCTCGATGTGCTGCGGGTTCAGGCGCGGGCAACGAAAGCCGATCGTGGGCTGTGCGGCCATGCTGTACCCGCGGCGTTCCGGGCGATGGATCGGCCGACCGCTCGGGTGTGATTTCCGGTTCATGCCTCACCCCCCAGATCCCGATGCCGTGCCACGCCGAATCCGCGCCATGCGCCCTGCCGGTTGGGCGTGAACACCCGGTCCGGCCCGGCACCCTTCGCCACGTCCGCTTTCGAAGAGCCGCCAGCGTTCCGCCCCGGCGCGCAGGTCACCATCGGCAGGTGATCGGCACACCACGACCCATGCAGGTTGCCCGGCCCGATCTCGGTCGGCTGGCCGCAGAACCGGTGCGACCGGGCCTCGAACGGTGTGCACGCGAACCGGCACTGGCCGAACCGAAGCTGGTCGATCCGGTACATGCCGGCGGCGGGCTCCGGCGGGGCCGGTGCGGGCTCGGCCGGCGGCGGGAACGTGAACCGGGGCGCGGGCGGCGCTTGGATGGCTGATTCCGGCGCCGACGTTGGTCCGTGGCGGCTTTCGGCGGGTTCTGCGCGGCGTTGCTCGTCCCGGAGTTGTCCCGCCTTCGCTGCCTGAAACGCGCGCTCGGCCTCAGCCGCCATCTCCACGCCGGCCTGGATCTTGGCCCTCGTAGGAACCCACCGGCCGCGCCGGGTAGGCTTCGGCGCTTCAACGGCGGGCGCGATGTTAATTTTTGCCGCCACGATCGTGGGCTCGGAAATTAACGTGGTTGTCAGATTGGCCCGATTTTCCGATGCGGTTGCGGTGGGCGCTTGGGCTGCCTTCGCCGCACGAATCGCGTCCCGTTGGCGCTCCCACAGCGCCCGGCCGGCGCTGGGCTTGGGGTTTCGTTTCGCCATCACGCGGCCTCCAGCAGCAGCTTCGCGGGGACCCGGCATCCGGGCTGGCCTGGGGCGGGCCCGAAGATGTCGGCGAACCACTTCCCGGCGTCGCGGTAGTGGCCGATCGCCTTGCGCAGGACGGTGTCGGCGACGACCCCGAATGGCCCCATGTCGTGCATCTCGCCGGTGGCGGCTGGCACCTCGGGTAGACCCCGCATGGCCCGCAACCCGCGCTGCTCGTCGACCCGCTCCCGGACGATCCTGGCCCACAGCGACCAAGTCTTGATCGGCTTCTGGCGGCCTGCCGAGAGGTCGAGCAGGGCGGGCACTACCTCGTTTTCGAGGTCGTAGCCGTCGCGTTCGACCAGAAACACCATCGGCCCGATCACGGCGTCGACTGGGGCATGCTTCTCGAGGGCGGCGATGCAGCGAGCCTCGATCCGGTCGAAGTTCTCCCGAGTCTGCCAACTCTGAGCAGGCGCAGCAGCAGCCTTGGCGGTCTTGGGGTCGGGCTCGCTGGCGATTTGGGCCGCCTGAAGCGTGGGGTGAGGTTCTGCGGCTGCGGAAGGATTCTTCCTTTCCCTTCCCTTCCCTTCCTCTCCATTCCCTTCCCTTCCTACGCCGAACGTTCGACGACCATTCGGCGAGTTGGGGTCGGGCGGCGGGGGTAATTTGGACGCTTGGGGCTTGTCGATCTTCTGATGACGCCACCCCGTGACGACCAAATACTCAATGCCATCAACGGCATACAGGTGGACGAGCCCATTCGTCGACAATTCGTCGATCATTCGGCGAACGTCGTCGGAGTGAAAATCGTCAGACGGGAATATGCTCGCCTTGATTCGCTTTATGCTTGCGGCCATCCGGCCGGCGTCGTCGCAGAAATTCCAGAGGCCGATGAACAGGAGACGAGCATTCGTCGAACAGTCCATGACCTGTTCGGACGTCCAAAACTCGGGTTTGATCGTGCGGATGCGAGCCATCAGACCGGCCCCCTTGCCTGTTGAGCGATGGATGAGGCGGCCACGTCGCACCACAGATCGAGGGTGGGGGTCGGGCCTGCGCGGTTCTTCCCGAGGATCAGCTCCAGCGCGTTCTGGCGCTCGATGAGCCGGTCGATAAACTCGGGGTCGTTCTTCGCCTTGGCGGACTTCTGGAGGTAGTAGGCGTCCCGGTAGAGGAGCACGACGACGTCGGCGTCCTGCTCAAGCTCGCCCGAGTCCCGGAGGTCGGCCATGGTCGGCCGCTTGTCCTCGCGGCCCTGGGCCTCGACCCCGCGGTTGAGCTGCGCGAGGAGGACGACGCAGATGTCCTCGGACTTCGCGAGCGACTTCAGGGCGCCGCTGATCTCACCGATCTCGAGGACGCGGTTGCCCTTGTAGCGGTCGCCGGCCTTGATGAATTTCAGGTAGTCGAGGAACACCACTCCGAGCTTCACGCCCTGCTTGGCGAGGCGCTTCTTTTCGGCCTTCACGGCGAACACGATCTGGGCCAGCGTGATGCTCGGCTCGCACTCGACCTTCAGGTGTAGGACGTCGAGGCGCTTCTGGGCATCCTGCAGGCGCCACAGGTCCTCCTCGTCGAGGCCGACGCCTTCCATGATCTGGCCGAAGCTCAGGGGCCGGTTGGCGACGTAGCAAAGGTCCGCCATGTACCGGGCGAACTGCTGGTCGCGTGTGACCTCCAGCTGGAAGACGAGCACCCCGGCGTGCTTGGCCGCGCGCCGCGAGAGCGACGACATCACCACCGTCTTGCCCATGCCGGGCCGCCCGGCCATCAGCCACAGCTGCCCGCGGCCGAAGCCGCCGCTGGTGGCCTTGTCGAGGTCGGGAATCCCCGTCGACACCGCGGTGCTCTGGAGCAGACCGGCCCGCAGCTGGTGGATTCGATCGATCAGCCAAGCGCCGCCTTCGCCCGCGGTCATGCCGGCAAGGTGTGAGGACGGCAGGGCGAGATGCAGATCCTGCAGCTTCTCCTGGGCGCGCTCGATCTGGGTGATCGCGCTGGCCTCGACCGGAGCGTCCCGGGCGAGTTCGGCGATGCCGTTGGAGATCGCGAGGAGGCTGCGGCGGATGGCGAGGTCGTGGACCGTGCGGCCGTAGTCGCCAGCGTTCACGACGGTGGTGGCCTCGGCCGCGAGGCGCGCGAGATATTGGCTCACCGTCTGGCCGCCGAGATCGGCGTCGCCGAGGTAGGTCTTGAGTGTGATCGGCGTGGCGACCTTGCCCGCCTTGATGAGCTGGGCGGTCACCTCGAAGGTCTTGCGGTGGATCTCCTCGGCGAAATGCTCGGCCAGGAGGAAATCCGAGACGCGGTAGAACGCTTCGTTGTCGATGAGGATCGCGCCCAGCAGCGCCTGCTCGGCGTCGATGTTCTGCGGCGGCTCAAGAACCTCGCCCTGATGGTGGGCAGCGAAGGGGACGACGTTGCGGCCGGTCATGCTGCAATCCCATCGAAGCGGCCGGCCTCATGGCCCCAGGAGGACCACCCGGCGCGGGACTCGCGGCTGAAGAGGTCGGCCCGGCGCATCGCGCCCGGCATCAGGGCCTCGGCGGCGGCGTAGGCCTCGTCGGGCTTGCGGCTGTGTTCGCGGACCGGCGCCATGATCACGCTGCGCACAGAGCGCCCGGCCCGGGGCCGGCCGAACTTGCCGATCAGGAAAGGCTCGGAGGCCGAGCGCAGGACGTACCCGGTGCCGAAGGCGAGCTTGCCGCCGGAGGTGGTCTTCACCCAGGTGCCGGCGGTGGTGAACGTGAAGCCCCAGGCGGCCATCACCTCAAGCGCCTGCGGCAGCATCGGGTTGGTGGCCCAGAGCCAGAGGAAGGCGTCGCCGCGCGCCAGCTGCGCCACCGGCAGGGCCTTGATCGCATCAAGGGGCATGCAGGCGTACTGAGCCTGCGCGCTCTTAGCCTCGCCTTTGTCGGAACGCAGGGCAAAGGCCCATGGCGGGTCGACCATGATCAGGTCGAAGCCGAAGGGTGAGAGGGTGCCGAAGGGCCACGTCATCGCGCGATCGCCCTCGACATCGAGTTCACATGCGCCTGAACCGCGGCGGGCAGCGCCAGGAGCGTGCGCCGGGCTTCCGGCACCGCAGCCGGGTCCTGCATGGCGCGCCAGACCACGCGGCACGCTGTATCGGCCCCGAGCGGGAGTACGGCGCGGATGTCGTTCAGGCTGTCGCGCTGGCGCTCGCGCGGGCGGGCCGGATCGAAGGCGGGGTGATCGGCGAGGGTGCTCATGCCGCCCTCACCGTTCCGAGGGCGCCGAGCTTGAACCGGGCGGCGTGTTGGGGAGCCCGCTCGTGCACCGTGCAGCACCAGAGGGCGATGGCGTCGGCCGCGTTGTCGTCCTTCGGATCGAAGCCAAGGCGCCGCGCGGCGGCGATCATCTCGGCCTTGTCGGCCCGGCCGCTGCCGGTGAAGAACTTCTTGACCGACTGCAGGTGATGCTCGCGCACCTGGACCTGCCGGAGGTTGCCGACGAACTCGGTGTGCCAAGCCAACCCGGTCAGCTTTCGCGCCGTGGTGAGGTTGGTCTTGCCGGCCAGGATCGGCGCCTCGAACACGATCAGCGCCGGGTTCTCCAGCGTGATCATGTCGAGGAGCCATTCGTTGTAGGCAGCGGCGAAGCGGCCGATATCCTCGCCCGTGGAGGGCAAGGTCTTCGTGCCGTACCGCGGGGCCTCGTCGGGGGCGCCGACGCACCAGCCGGTGCGCGTGGCGAGGTCGAGGGTGAGGATCTTCGGCAGCGCCATGGCTCAGTGCACCGCCGGGTCGAGCTGCTTGATGCCGCCCTTCAAGGCTGCGGCGTTCTTCTCGACGATGGCCGCATCTTCGGCCGCCTTCGCCGATTGCGCGTCGCGCCGGGATTGCTCGTCGCCCTCGTCGAACATGTCGGGCTGGTCGTTGAGGTCGAGCTTCTCGCGGTAGTCGTCGAAGGCGCGGAGGAAGTCGCTGCGGGCAGCCGATTCCATCCGCTTCAGGGCGAGCACCTGCTTGAACGCCTTGCGATGGACACCGTGGGTCTCTTCGGCATCCTTGATCGCGGCACCGAGCTCGCCCCGGGCCTCGTCCATGTCGGCTTTCATGCCGTCGCACTTCGAGATCAGCGACTTGAGCACCTCGGGGTGAATGCCGGCCGCCTTCGGCCCGGACTTCTTCAGCTTCTCGGCCATGGTCATCTCCAGATTGCGCGGGGACGCCCCGCGTGGGCGGGCTGGTCAGCCGGGGAAGCGGGGGACGCGCGGACCATCGGCCGGCGCCACGACGGCGGCCGGCATGTCAGCGGCGATGATGTCGAGGGCGACCGCGAGGGGCCCGGCCGGGCCGCCAATCTCGGTGCGAGTCAGCGTGGCGCGCAGGGCATCAACCGGGCAGCCGTGCTGCAGGGCGAGCGAGGCGGCCTTGGCGCCGTCGGCGGCGAGAATGTCGGATCCGGTGTTGAGCTTGAGCCCGTTGACGAACAGCTCGGCCAACCGGCCGTCGTCGTAGAGCGAGTAGCTCGCGACGTAGGCGATGCCGCCATGGGCGAACTCGAACGTGGTCGAGCCGCGGCGATTAGGCAGGCGCTCGCGGGTCATGCGCGCACCTCGGCGATCGCCCGGTTGCAGGCATCAAACAGCGCCTGCTGCCGCAGCACACGGGACTTCATCGACGGGTAGCCCGCCCTCCGCTCGGGAGGCACGGAAACACCCTTCAGACGCCGCGCGACTGCAGACCTGGACCAGCCTAGGAAATGGCCGATCCGCTCGAAGGTGAAGCCGCGCCGCCGATAGGCGTGCATCTTCTCGAGATCCGTGGGGGTGATGCGTTTCACGGGCGCTCCTCGTTGTCGGCGCGGGGATCGCCGTTGCGGTCCCAGAGGCGGGGGTTCCACTCGCGGGCGGCGTCCTCGCAGCGGCGAGCGATCAGCAGGATTGGCGTCGCCCAGGAGCCGACGAAGAGCAGCGTGATGGCGAGCCCACGAAGGGCCGAGGCAGCGACACGGGCGGCGAGGTGCCAGATCATGCGCGGCCTCCGAGGACATCGGCGAGCTGCTGACGGATGGCTGCAGCCGCGCGCTCGAGGCGCTCCTGCTCCTGCTGCCGAGCGACCTCGACGAACCATGCGTCGGCGCGGTCCGGATGGACGCGACAGAGGAAGGCGGCGCCGTATCGCTGAACCAAGGCGTCATAGGCTGGCCCGTTTGGGGCGTTGCCCTGCTCGAGCCACTTCCGGACCGTGTTGGCCGGTATGTTGGTCTCGGCCTCGACGCAGAGGGCGGTCTTCAGCGGGTGTTGATCGCGCAGAAACGCGCCAACGCGTTCCGCTAATGTTCGGCCATCAACCGGCCCAACCTTTCGCCGGGCGTGTCCAGTCTTTCCCATGGTTTTCCCCGATGTTTTGCACATCGGGGGCGCCAGGAAGTTGGGAGTGAAGGAGGCAGCAGACATCAGCGGCGCCCATTCGCAGTGAAGGGATACGCAGGCACACGAGCGCGATCAGACCAGCCGCCAAGCACAGACTGATCACGCAGACAGACGACGCCCGACCGGAAGACGCAGAACAGGGTCGGCCGGGCGAAGGACGGGAGGGCGCGCATCACAGCACGCCCAGAAACTTGAAGAGGGCGATCCACAGCAGGACGCCCATCGGCACGCCGAGGATGATGCCGTGCATCGGGGAGCGGTCGCTGGTCATGCGGCACCCCCCTCCGCCGCAGCGAGGCGCCGGTTCGTCAGCTGCTCGGTGAGCAGGGCGATGAGGTGCTCGACGTCGGCTTCGGTGTATGGACCGGCATCAACGCGAACGTGCACGCCGTCGCGGTGACCGCCGATCAAGGCGACCCGCTTGCCGTCGCGCTCGAGGCCGAGGGCGGTGTGGCGGGCGGGGGTCATTAGGCGACGCTCGCTTCGATCGCCGCGGGGGCGGTGGCGAGGGGCGCAAATGTCTGTCGTTCAATGCCTTCGGGCCAATCGACCAAGGCATCAGGCCAATGCTCTGCAAAGAACCGCATCGCGCGTTCGTATCGACCGAGGTACAGGTCCCTACCGGCCGCGATCGCGTCGAGCTTGTTCGTGTCCTGGAACAGCCGCCAGCTCACCGTCGTGCGCTCGATCTTGAGCGCGGCGCCGTAGAGTGCCGCCAGTTGGAGGATGCGTTCTCTGCCGGTCATGGGAGCCCGAATGATCTATCGAGCCCAACATCGGTAGTAATACCGCAAAAGTCAACGGCCTTCTTACCGCTCCTCCCCCGTCGGGGGCGCGGTTATCCTACCGTTATGGAACTGCCTGCGATCCTTGCCCGCATCGAGAAGCGCCTTGAAGCACTCGATCTTTCCGAAAGCGCCGCTGGAAAACTGGCCGGCAAACCGGATGCGATCCGCAATCTCCGAAGAGCCCTGGAGAAGGACGAGCGGACAGGGGTCAGCACCGCCACCCTAAACGCGCTTGCACCCGTCCTTAAGACGACGGCGGTCTGGCTGTTCGCAGGGGCCGGACCGGAGGCCACGGACGCAGAGGCGGGCTCTTCCGCAGTGCCGGAGACATCACCGATGCCATCGGGTGAGATCGAGGTTGCTTCGTCGAGGCAGCCTATCATTGCGGTGGTCTACGCGGGCTTAGTCGAGGCCGGCACCTTCCGGGAAGTTTCTGACTTCACCGACCTGGAGCCGGAAGAGATCTATCAGCCCGCGGATCCCGAGTTTCCGCATGTGCGCCAGCTCGCATTCGACGTTCGCGGCGACTCAATGAACGATCTCAAACCACGTCCAATCTTAAAAGGCGACAGGGTTGTCGCGCTGGATTTTGAAGGGCTCAAGAATCGTGTCGCTCTGCACAGCGGCATGGTGGTTATCGTCCAGCAATCGCTCAACGGGGGGCTCCTAATCGAACGCTCCGTGAAGCAATTGGAGGTCTATGAGGACCGATATGAGTTCCACCCGCGCTCAACGCTGGCGAAATACAAGCCGATCATCATTCCTCACGATATGAAGCCCGAGGATGGTCGTGAAGTGACCATTCTTGCGTGGGCGCGTAGCATACTCAATCGTCTTTGAGCAGTTAAGCCAATGGCATCAAGACCGCCCCAAAATCACTCTAAGCCTACCTCAAGCAATCCATGGGATGTTCCGCCTCAAATGATGCGGGGCGACACGAGTCCTGATGAATTGCTGCAAAGTGTGGGTCTTGCTTTAAGTTCTTGGGAGGCGCTGGAAATGCACCTTGGACACCTGTTTAGTGTTCTGTGCGATTCCAACACGGTTGCGGCCGAGCGTGCTTATGGCGCAGTAGTCGGCCATAGTACTCGGCGGGATATGCTGATGGCGGCTGCAGAAGTATTCTGCCTGGTCCACGATCAAGACCTTAAAAAGATTACTAAGTTTCTGGATGAAGTTGGACGCCTAGCGTCGCGTAGGAATGAAATTGCGCACGGTTTGATTAGTCAACACTATGGATCGGAAGCTAGTGGGTACTACCTCGGACCACCGATTTACAACACGAATAAGACCGCTCTCCGAGATTATAAGCAAAAGTATTTATATACATCAGATCAGATAAAATTGCTATCGAACCATTTTCGAGATTATCGAGTTAAGCTGTTTCATATTACAGATGGTCTATGCGCTGCGCGCTCCGCATCGCAGCAAAAACGGAAAGAGCAATCTGCCGCGCACGCAGCGTCTGCATCCCATCTGGGTTCGCATCCTCTAGAATTTGAGCGCCAGCCTGAAGCATCTCTTCCGTCACCTCCGACTGAAAATGAGACGTAAGTTCGCTCTTGTCTTCCTTGCTAATCACGGATCCCCCTTGGTCATAACAGACGGCCGCTCGAAAAGTAGGCTACAACTCTCGAGCGTTCGCCAGCGCATGTAGGACAACGAAAGGCCGTCTGGTTTGCTTTGTATCGGACTGCGCGATCAACTTCAGCAGGCGCCCTCAGTGACGCACAAACGATAATCACTGGGTACGTCTCCCCCGCGCACGACAGGCACCGAACGCGTAAAGTGTAGGGCTGATTCTCTGGCGCGACATTACCATTGGGCTGCACGTCCTACCGCTCCCCCTGACGATGTTCCTATTCCGTTCGCTTTTTAGGCGGGAGTCAACCGGCAGCGGTTCGTGTTGCGGATCCGTCAATGGGAATCACTTGCTCGGATTTGTAAACGCGGTTTTTCTACCGTGTCGGGCTTGACGCGGTAGTAGTACCGCAACAATATACCTCCATCGCCGCTCATCGAGCCGATGGAGCCCTCCGTGCCCAACATTCACTCCTTCCCTCAATCAGCCCCGCCGCCGCGGCCCACGGTCGAATCTCGCCGCGCCGACCGGATGGCCGCCCTTCGCATCGCCACCGCTGAAGTCGCTCGCTGCGAACGCGTCGTCGACGGCCTGATCGGTCGCCTCGCTGAGAAGAGCATTGGCCGGGTCGGTCTCTCGCCGGTCACGGAGCATACGCTGCGCAACGCGGTGTCCCAGCTGAGCCTCGCCCAGGTGCAGGTCGCCCGGCTCCGTGAGGTCCTGCTGGAGCGCGAGGAATACGACGCGGAGACGTGCGAGGGGCTCGGCGAGGCCCTGCGCGGCGCTTTCGACCGGATCGTCTGCGGCACCGGTCACGACGACAACGACGAGCACCGCCTGGGCTACGTCGAGCTGCTCGGCGGGAGGTTCTGATGGTCGCCGAGTCCCACCTCGCCTTCGGCCAGGTTCTGGCCGCCTCGCACAGCCTGACACACGCCATCAACGCCGCGCGGTCCGCCGTCTCGTTCATTGAGCGGAACCTTGCCGCTGCGACGTACGCCACGCCGCAGATGCTGACCCACGTCCGGGACGAGGTCGGGAACCTGCGCGAGCTGACCGCGCGCCTTGAGGCGGCCTTGGCCTCTCTGCCCTCCGATATGCGCGAGGCTGCCTGATGCCCTCCCCCGCCCTCCTTATCGGCCTCGGCTTCATCGTCGTGGCGTCGGCCATCTCCGTCGTGTTCTGGCCGCTCCTGCGGGACGACATGGCCCGCTCCGTCGGCGCGAACGACAACAAGCCCGACGTCACGTCAATGGCCCTGCTGGCGCTCGGCTCCGGCATCCTGACCGGCATCCCGGCGGTCGTGCTTTGGTTGGGGGTGGCGGCATGAGCCACGAGCACCCCATCCTCACGCTGTTCCTCACCGAGGCCGAGAGCGGCCGGGCCACCCGGCGTTCGCTGGCGGTGATCTACGCTCTGCTGATCGCCGGCGCCGATCACATCATCCAGAACGAGTGGACGCGGGTGAATACCGCGATCACCACCGCGCTCGGCCCGACCGGCTTGTCGGGCGTGAAGAAGCTGGCCTGGGACATTCACGACGCCACCGCGATCCGCCAGCAGGCGATGCGGCCGGCCGTCAGCCACTCGGTGCACGAGGTGGTGCAATGACCCGCGCTGCGACTCGCCCCAAGCCCGTGAGCGCCGCCGAGACGGCGCAGTGGCTCATCGACCGCGGTGTGGGCCTCCTCGAGATCCAGACCGACGAAGGCCTCGCCCGCAAGATCGCGGACGCCTTCATCGACCGGAAGGTCAGGTTGGGCAGCGCCCCAAACGACTACGACGCCGTCCGCAACGAGGTGGCGCGTCTGGCCTTCGCCGCCGAGCGCGTCGGGCGCAGCGCGCTGTGTGGTCGGTACCGGCCGGACTGGATGCCTGAGAGGAGGCATTGATGCAGGTCGAGCGTATCCCCTTCACCACGAAGGAAGCGTGGCTCGCCTCGCGCTCCAAGGACGTCACCGCCTCGGTCGCCGGCGCCGTCCTCGGTGTCCACGAGTACACCACGGCATTCGAACTCTGGGCGCTGAAGTCCGGGCTGCTTGCCGAGGATCCGGCCGAGACGCCGGCCATGCGCCGGGGCCGTCTGCTCGAAGACGACGCGCTCGAGATCCTGGCCGAGGAACGCCCTGACTGGCGGGTCGAGCCGGCGAACGACGTCTACCTGCGCGCGCCGGCCCTGCGCATCGGCTGCACACCGGATGCCTATGCCGTCGACCCAGCCCGCGCCGGCCGCGGCGTGGTTCAGGTGAAGACGACCTCGGACATGGTCTTCCGCAAGAAATGGAAGGACGAGGACGGTACGGTCAACCTGCCGGTCTGGATCGCCGTGCAGGCCATCGTCGAGGCGAAGCTGACCGGCGCCACCTGGGCCTGCGTCGCCCTGTTGGTCGTCGGCCATGGCCTGGAACTCCACGTCATCGACATCCCGCTGCACGCCGGCATCTGGTCCCGTCTCGTTGACGAGGTCGCCGAGTTCTGGGGTCGAGTCGAGCGCAACGAGCCGCCGGCCGCCGACTATGCCCGCGACGGCGACACGATCGCCGATCTCTGGCCGCCGGACGAGATGGCCCAGGCCCTGGACTGGAGCGCCGACAACCGCGCGCCGGCCCTGCTCGACGAGATGGACGAGGCCAAGGCCCGGGTGAAAGCCGACGAGGCCCGCCTGTCCGAGATCAAGGCCGAACTCACCGAGAAGCTGGCCGGCGCGACCTGCGCCCGCCTCGCCGACGGCCGGGAGATCACCCGGACCATCACCCGCCGCGGCGAATACCTCGCCAAGGCGACGACCTTCGCCGTCCTCCGCGTCCGCGCCCCGAAGAAAGCCAAAGCAGCATGAGCCGGGCAGTGGACATGACCGGGCGCGTCATCGGACGCCTCACCGTCATCGGTCAGGCGGGCCGGTACCGCACGCAGATCAGGTGGCGATGCGCATGCTCGTGTGGGGGCGAAACGGTCGCGATCGGGAATAACCTGCGCCGAGGTCACACGCAGAGCTGCGGCTGCCTCATGCGGGAGCGCCTCGGCGATGCGACCCGGACGCACGGAGAGGGCCACAAGACGCCTGAATGGTCCTCGTGGAACGCGATGATCAATCGGTGTGAGCGGCCATCGCACGAGCAGTACGGCGACTATGGCGGGCGCGGGATCAAAGTCTGCGCCGAGTGGCGGGACAGCTACGCGGCTTTTCTCGCCGACATGGGGCGCAAGCCGACTCCCCAGCACACCATCGACCGCATCGACAACGATGGCGGCTACGAGCCGGGCAACTGCCGTTGGGCGACCCGGTCTGAGCAGAATTCCAACCAGCGCAGAACTAAAAGGACCGCCGCCTAATGAGCAACGGTAACGCCCTCGCCCTGACCGATACCGAGCGCCGCATCGCGGAGCGGATTGACCCGGCCGCCGCCCACGACGTGACGGTGTCCGCCGCCGCTGGCGGCCTCGCCTTCCACAACATGAGCCAGATGATGGAGTTCGCCCGCTACATGGCGATTGCCAAGGGCGGCATCCGCAAGCACCTGCGCGGCGACGTCGGCGCCTGCCTCGCCATCTGCACGCAGGCCGTCGAGTGGGGCATGTCCCCCTACGCCGTCGCGAACAAGAGCTACTTCGTCAACGACCAGATCGCGTTCGAATCGCAGCTCGTCCAGGCGGTGATCCTGAAGCGCGCGCCGATCAAAGGGCGGATCAAGTTCGAATACACCGGCACCGGAGACAAGCGGGTCTGCCGCGCCTGGGCCCGCCTCGCCGAGGACCCGGACGAGATCGTCGAGTACGTCTCGCCCGAGTTCAGCCGGATCACGCCGAAGAACTCCCCGCTCTGGAAGTCCGACCCCGATCAGCAGCACGCCTACTACTCCGGTCGCGCCCTCTGCCGTCGGCATTTCCCCGACGTGCTCCTCGGCGTCTACGCGGACGACGAGCTCGAGCCCGCCCCGCGCGGCGCTGAGACGGCCCGGGACGTCACCCCGGCCCGGGGCCTCGACGCCCGGCTGGACTCTCTGGCCGCGCGGCCGCGTCAGGTCGAGGTCGAGCCCGAGCGGGATGCCGTCATTGACGAGGCACCGGACGCTGGGCCGGTAGATGCAGCTGACGAGGGCGTTGAGGATCACGGCGCCGCCCCCACCATCGACACGGACAGCCCCGACTACGCGCTCGGCTACGAGGGCGGCATGCGCGGCATCCGCAAGGGTCTGACCGCCGAGATCAAGGGCGATGCGGCCCGGCTGGCGAACTACGACGCCGGATTTGCGGTCGGCACCGAGCACGCGAAACGGGAGGACGCGTGATGGGCATCCTTCCCGATTTCATGATCCGCGACCTGGCGCCCAACGATCGGCCGGTGGTGGTCCCTTTCTACGAGCGGACCGTCCAGAACGGCATGTCGTTCGGCCTGTCTTCGGCCGGCTACGACGTCCGCACCAAGCAGGGCATCATTCTCTCGCCGGGACAGTTCATCCTGCTGTCGACCGTCGAGCACTTCTGGATGCCCGACGACGTGATCGCCTTCGTGCACGACAAGAGCACCTGGGCGCGCCGCGGCATCGCCGTCCAGAACACCGTGATCGAGCCGGGCTGGCGCGGGTACCTCACGCTGGAGGTAACGAACCATGGTGATCTGATCGTCGAGATCAGCGCTGGCGACCCCATCGCGCAGATCGTCTTTCATCGGATGGAGGCGCCTGCGGAGCGGCGATACGACGGGAAGTACCAGGATCAAGCCGACGCGCCCGTTCCCGCTATTCGGGAGGCCTGCTGATGCCCGCGCCCTTCACGCCCTACACCACGCGCGAGATTGAGCGCGCGATCGCCCTGAAGAACGACGGTCTCACATGGGCTGAAGTCTCGGAGCGGATGGACCGCCCGGCCGGGTCGCTCATGGTGACCGTGTCGCTGCATCGGCGCGGGCTGCATCGCCAAGGGCGCCAAGCCGCTTCGAGCCTCGCGATCAACGAGGTGCTGACCCACGCCGTCACCGTCGAAGGCGTCACGTCGCTCAAGGTGCTGTCGCGCCGGATCCATCGCTCGGTCGGGACGACCAGTTCACGGCTCATCGCGCTCGGGCTGGATTCACGCAGCCGCAGGTTCACGGCTCACGCCGCCCGGCTGAAGTCTGCATCTTCTTCGGAGGCCCGCGCATGACCACCCAAATTCTTTCCGAAGCCGGCCAGAAGCTCGCGGATGCGCTGGACGTGATCGAGAACGTGACGGACATCCCGAAGCACAAGCTGGAGGATGCGCAGTTCCTTCGCGGTGTCGTGTTCGTCGCAAGGGATTACGCACGCGCCGCGTCTCAGGAGTTGTCTGCCGCGCTCCTCTTCAACTCACCTGAGGGAGAGGTGGCGGGCCTGCGGGAGGCGGTCACGGCAGAGATGGAAGCCGCCGCTCTAACCGCATTCTACGGATCGCAGGATTGGCGTGTCCCGAAGCGGACCAAGCAGTACGAGAAGAGTGCTCGGTGCGACATGCGCCGTGCTCTTTTCGCCGCTACTGCCGTCAGCGAGCCCGGCAAGGGACCGGCGGCCGGAGTCGGCGTGGAGCCGTTCACGGTTGGCTGGTTCCGCGATCTCTTCGCCGTACCACTCTGGAACGTCCCTCACTGGCAGCGGGACGTGCTTATGGCCGTCACTGCCCTCGCCAGCCAGCAACCCGCCGTACAAGGGCCGGTCGCGGCGGGGGTGGAAGACCATGCCAGCCTGCGGGAGGCGTTGGTGACGGCTTGTATAAGCGGCAATCCGATCTCGGCACTCGGCCATGTGGCGCGCGATAATCTGCCCGCGATCCTCGCCGTCCTCGCCTCCACCACGTCCCCGGCAGACCCCAAGACGCCGGATGCCGGGGTGGGGACTGACCTGTTCGTTATCGACTGGTTCCGCAGCCTATTCGCCGACCCTCTGTGGAAAGCGAAGCACTGGCAGGATGATGTAGTGAAGGCTGTCGGCTGTCTTCTGCTCGCCCAACCCGCCCCGGCGGGTGAAGACGAGACGGGGGTGCGGGAGGCGGCCACAGCGGCATGGAATGCCCTAAGCGATGCCGCGTCCCCAGGGGAATGGACCATCTATTCCGAGCCGGTGGCCGACTACGACGAGGCCAAGGAAGAAGCACTCCGCCTTGTGCGAGAGACAGAGAACCTTGGCTCTCACATGGTCATGCTGAACGCTTCCGGGTCGTGTCCGGCGCTCACCGGATGTGGCCCCCGCGCAAATGCGAATGCGCTCTTGATCGCCAACCTCGTGAACGGCTGGCGCAGGGGTGACTTCGCCCTTGTGGATAGGAGCCTCGCCCCCCAACCGCCCAAGGCCGAGACGCCGGCAGGAGTGGTGCTAGACGGCCTGACGCTCGAACAGTTGATCCATAACTACGGCGCGGCCGAACACAACGCGGCGGTGGACGCCAACGAAGGCGCAGAACCTGAGCACTACGAGCAGAAGATCGCAGAAGCTAAAGCGAAGCTCATGCAGGGCATCGCCGCCCTCTCCACCGCCCCAGCGGCACGGCCAGGAGACGAGGTGGGCGAGCTTGGTCGGTTCGACCACCATCCAGACCCGGCAATCGACTTCTGCATTGAAGTCGAAGTGATCGAGGGACTGCACTACGATCACAAAGTTGGAGCGAGCGACGGCGCGGGGCTGGCCGAGCGCGTCGCCAGGGCGATGACGTTCCGCGTCGGCGGCGATGAGATCGCGGTTCGGGCCAAGCACACCCTTCGCGGGATTGAAGCCGCTCTCGCCGCCGCACCGGCCGCTGACGGAGGGCGGGGCTGATGGCAACCGACGCACAACTCCACGCTCTCAAAAAGCTCAGCGCCAACGGCGGCGAGGGCGTCATCGATAAACACGGGAAGGTCGTCGCGGCCGGTGAGCGCCTGATGGGCCTAGAGCCCGTCACGTGGCTACGCCTCATCACCACCGGCTACGTCGAGGTGCGCGGAGATCTGCGCATCGGCATCACGGCGAAGGGCGAAGCGGCCCTGACGGGCGTGCCGGGGCCGAAGATCAATCCGCATGGCGTCCAGAGCAGCCGCTATCAGCAGCCCGCTCGCCTTCCGGGAGCCGAATGATGACGGACGAAATCCTTCAGATGGACGATGACGCCGCTTGGCGGAAGGATGGCGAGGCGAACGGTTGGGTGCTTCCTCCGAAGCCCGCATGGCCCTTCCGCCTGCCGGTCATCCGGTGGTTTCGCGCCACCTACCACACGATCCGCGTCCACTACTTCGCCGGCCAGTGGGCCTCGGCAGGCGTCGGGCTCGGGCCGCCGAACCAGCGCGATCTTTGGGTCATTTACGCAATCTATCGGGGGTGGTGCTGATGACCGCCCCCGAAGACCCGAACGGCCTGCGCGAGGCGCTGGCGAGGTGGCTCCGCGAGTGGGCCGATAGACCGGGAACACTGGCGGACGGAAACACTCTTGCCGACGCCCTCATCGCCGGCCCCCTCGCCTCGCTCATCACCGAGCGGGACGAGAAATGCGAGCGCCTATGGGGTCTATGGATGGCAGCCCGTGACCGCGCCTTCGCCGCCGAAGCCGAGATCACCCGCCTCAAGGATGGGATGGAGGCGCTGGGGGCCGAAGCTGCCCGCTTCCGGGAAGACCTTGCCTGGATCGCCGATCAGATGCCGGCGACCTGCGAAATGACCGTCGTGCACGAGATGGCCGACCGAGCCCACCGTGCCCTCTCCCCGAAGGAGCAACCCCATGGCTGAGACACAGAGCGCGCCGAGCTTGCGGGAGCTTTCTGAGGCGGTTCCTCAGTGTGAATGGAAAGCGTCTGGCCGGTACATCGGCACCGCGAACCACATGTCACTCATCGGCGAATGTCGGGACGAGAACGGCAACTGGAGCGACACGAAGATCTCGACGGCGAAGGCGGCTTTCGTCGCCAGGTTGGCTTCGGACTATTTCGCCGGCCTCCTCATCGATCCCACCACCCTATCCGAGGCTGTCGCCTCCGCACGGGCTGAAGGCGTCCGCGAGGGGCTGGAGCGGGCGGCGGGGATTATCGAGAAATCTGCCGTGCCCGCACTGAGAGGGGTATCTGCCGCCATCCGCGCCCTGATCCCCGCCCCGCCGACCACCCCCGGAGGCCGGACCGATGGCAGTCGTTGAGTTCCCGCACGCCGAGGCCAAGCGCCATACTGCCCGCGCCCGGCTCGCGCAGTACCTTCGCGAACTTGCCGACACCATCGACACCGACGAGGCCGAGATCGACCCCGTGGCTGCCCTGATCGTTTTGAGCGGTCAGGAGGAACACGAAGTCGTGTGCTGTGGCTACCGGGACGACGAGCGAGGCTTCGAGGAGGCCGCCATCGTTGCCGGGCTCGTCGCGCGCAGCCTGTTCACCACCCTCGGCGGCAACCGGCGCAAGCGCGGGGACTACCGGCCGCGAACCATGGCCAAGCCGAACATCGTGGACGGCGTGTTTCCGAGGAAGGGAGGCCGGACCGATGGTTAAGGGCACGGGACTGACGATACATCAACTCCTGTTCTGTCAGTGGTTGGCCGAGAGCCGGATCAACAAATCCGAATGGCTCGGCAAGGATGGCAAGGGCGGATACCGCCTAAGCGGACCGGACGGCAGCATCACGATCCCGCTCGAAGACCAGATCGCGCTTCGCCCATTTTTCGAGCCGAACCCCGACATGGTGCCCGGCCGCGACTGCCGCATGTATCGGCTCACCGACCTCGGCCGCGCCGCCCTCGCTGAACGCGGAGGGGCGGAGTGATGAAGATCGTGAAGGACCATCGCAGGCCAGAGGTCTACCCGATCCTGCCGGATAGCGACGGGGCGAACGACTACAGCCCGCACCCCGATGGGCGCCCGTGGCGGAAGGCATGCCGCGAGTGCGCGTTTCGCACGTCCGACCCCCAAGACCTCGGGTTCTACTGGCAGGAAGAATTGAGACACTCGAAGGAAGGAACGGTGTTCTACTGCGTGCATCGGCAAGACGATGCGCATGAGCGTATCTGCGCCTGCTTTGCCGCTTGCCGTGCCGGTCGCCCCTCCCCCACCAGTCCCGAAGCGCAGGAGGATCGGAGCGATGGGTGACGCCAACGCAACCGCCGCCGACATGGTCGCTGCCTTCGGCTTCACGCAGCGGCACTGGATCAGGAAGGCCGCCGCCGGCCAAGTCCCCGGCGCTCGACAACCCTTCGGCCCCAAATCAAGCTGGTGCTTCGACCTCACCGCCGCTCGCAAATGGTGGGACGCCTCGACCAAGGAAACGCCAGAATGGCCCAAATTTACAAGCGCGGCGAAATCTGGTGGGGCCGCATCCCGCACGAGGGCAAAGAGCTTCGCGCCTCCCTCAAGACGCGATCTGAAGCAGACGCTCGCAAAGCTCTCGCAGAGTGGGAAGCCCGCGTAAATCAGGTCGTCAAGGGCGGGAAGCCCAGGCTCACGCTCAACGAGGTGCTGGACGAGTTCATCCGGGAGCACGTCGCAACGCTTCGCCCGACCACGCAGCGCCGGTACGGCATTTCCTGCCAGTGGTTGGACGAGGCCCTGGGCGACATGCTGCTTCTCGACATCAGCACCATGCACCTGAAGCAGTTCGAGACTCGGCGCCGGAGCCTGGGCGCCCTGCCCCCGACGATCCGGCGCGATCTCTCGACCCTGTCCTCGGTCTTCGGCTACGCCATGGAGAACGAGTGGGTGGACGTGAACCCGGTGACGCCGTTCCTCAAGCAGCGGCGCAAACGCGGGCTGAAGGAAAGCCCGCCCCGGACCCGCTACCTTACCCGCGAGGAAGAGGCGCGCCTGTTCGCGCACGCCATGCCCTACGTTCGGGACGCGATGATCTTCGCGGCCTACTCCGGCCTGCGGTCTGAGGAGCAGTTCGCCCTCACCTGGGATCGGGTGAACCTCGACAAGGGCGAAGTGACGATCCCGGCGCACCTCGCGAAGGGCAAGCGGGACCGCATCGCGATCCTGCTGAACGAGGCCGTCGAGGTGCTGCGCCGGACGCCACGGCACATGCGCAGCGCGTTCGTGTTTCACCACGGGCTCGCCGTGAAGGCCGCGCCGAAGAAGCCGGCCCCGGTCGCGAAGCTGGTCCGGCCGACGCGGGCGGCCAAGGACGGCGACCGCTTCCGGCACCTGTTGCGCGGCCTGAAGGAAGCCGCCCGGCGGGCCGAGATGGACGATCTGCGCTGGCACGACCTTCGGCGCACCCACGGCTGTCGTCTCCTTCAGGAGCAAGGCTGGTCGCTCGAAATGGTCCGGGATCAGCTCGGCCATCAGAGCGTCGTGCAGACCGAACGGGCCTATGCCTTCCTGGAGGTAGAGACGCGCCGCGAGGCCGCCGACCGCACACGTGCGCGCACGATTGTGCAGAGCGAAAAGGAGCCGGTTTCCGCACAAAAGGCGCACAAGTGATGCGGTTTATTTTGGAATAGGCTATACTATCAACAGCTTGGAGAACTACGGCAATGTGTTTTGGTACCGCCATTCCCAGGTTCGAATCCTGGCGCCCCAGCCAAAGGCCTCAGATTCTCAGCCAAACGCTGATCTTCCTGCGATTTTCGGACCCGCCCGGGTCGATCACACCGTCCAGGTCCACTCGGGAGGTCCATTCACCAGGACGGCAAGGACTCAAGCCTTGCCCAGGATCCACATTCGTCAGCGCGGACAGACCGCCCTGTTTCGTCGTATCATCCCCCACGATCTCCGAGCCCGCTTCGGTCGACGCGAGATCATTCGGTCGCTTGGCCATGCGTCCGCCGGCGAGGCCCGGAGGCTGTCTCAGCGTTATTGGGATGCGACTGAAACCCTGTTCATGCTGGTTCGCTTCGATCGCAAGCTCAGCCAAGCCGATGTCGCACGGCTCGCAGAGCAGCATCTCGAGGGCGTGAGTTACCGGCATGATCGGGCGCTTGCGAGCGTCGGCCATTATCCGGATCTCGATGCTTTGCGGGAGGAGCCTCCGGAAGACGTTGGGCCGGGCCTGACACAAAGGCCGGAGGTCTGCGAAACGGCCGCGCATGACGGACCGAACTCTCAACCCGGTCTCAACGATCCTGCCACATGGGCAGCCCTCTATGCCGACATGGGGCAGGTTCTTCGTCGCGCACGCGCTCAGAACGATTTCACGCTGGTTCGGGGCGCGGCGCAGGAGTTGGCGCTGAAGAACGAAATCGATCTCGATTCCGCTTCGGAGGAGCGTCTGCTGTGTC